>WNGE01003981.1_pt1 | contig 23738 bp, 23 predicted proteins | sample 5400651 | NCBI WGS metagenome assembly WNGE01 (sample SAMN13153370, study PRJNA577476) | soil metagenome | isolation source: 60 cm soil or saprolite under grassland replicate 2 | place: USA:California | collected 2016-06-15
AGCTGCGTTGGGCCGACGATCCGCGGATCTCGCCTGACGGTGGGACGGTCGCGTTCGTCGCGTGGGGAATCGACCGTGAGGCCAACGATTACCGTGCGTCGATCTGGCTCGTCCCGCGCGACGGTTCGGGCGAGCCGCGCCGGCTGACGCGCGGCGAGAAGCAGGACGCCGCACCGCGCTGGTCCCCGGACGGGACGCGGCTCGCGTTCGTGTCGAATCGCGAGACGAAAGCGAAGCAGCTCTACGTGCTTCCGGTCGACGGCGGCGAGCCGCTGAAGCTGACCGAGCTGGACGAGGACGTGACCGAGGTCGTGTGGTCGCCCGACGGCGCCCGCCTCGCCTTCTCGGCGCGCGTGCGGGACCCGGCCTACGAAGAAGAGGACGAGCGGAAGCGGGCGCCGCGGCGGTTCGACCGCCTGCAGTACAAGCTCGACGACGAGGGCTGGATCGGCGACCGGCGGCGGCACGTCTTCACCGTCCCCGCCGACGGCTCTTCGCCGGCGACCCAGCTGACGGACGGCGACTTCGAGGACTCCGCTCCGGCCTGGTCGCCGGACGGCCGGCGGATCGCGTTTTGTTCCGGCCGTCAGGAGCACTGGGACGTCGAGGTCGAGCGGGACGTCTTCCTCGTCGACCCCGAGGGAGGCGCACCCGAGCAGCTGACCGGCGGAGACAGCCGCTACGAGGCGCCGGCCTGGTCGCCGGACGGCTCGGCGATTGCCTGCCGCTACGCGCGGGGCGGGCTCGACTACCCGAGGCACGGGCAAATCGCGGTGCTCGACGCGGCCACGGGCGAGCGGGAGGTCCTGACCGCCTCGCTCGACCGCAACTGCGCTCCCTACCCGGAGATCCGGGAGCCGGTCTGGGACGGCGACACGCTCCTGTTCGTGCTCGAGGACTCCGGCTACAACCCGCTCTACCGGGTTCGCGCCGACGGGGCGGGCGAGCCGGAGCCGGTCCGCAGCGACGAGTGGGTGACCGCCTTCGACTGCGTCGGCGGCCAGATCGTGCACAGCGCGAGCACGCCGGTCTATCTGCCCGAGATCTACTCCGGCGAGCGCAAGCTGACCGAGGTGAGCCCATCCTTCGAGGCGGCCGAGCCGGAGCGGTTCACGGCGACTTCGGCGGACGGCGCCGAGGTCGAGGCGTGGATCATGCGCCCGCTCGGCTTCGAGCCGGGGCAGCGGTATCCGCTCCTGCTGAACGTCCACGGCGGCCCGTTCAGCCAGTACGGCGACCGCTTCTTCGACGAGTTCCAGGTCCAAGCGGGCGCGGGCTACGCCGTGCTCTTCTCGAACCCCCGCGGCTCGTCCGGCTACAGCGAGGAGTGGGGCCGGGCGATCCGCGGCCCAGGCGCCGAGGGCTCCGGCTGGGGCTCGCTCGACTACGAGGACGTGATGGCCGTCATGGACGAGGCGCTGGAGCGCTTCGACTTCATCGACGCGGACCGGCTCGGCGTGCTCGGCGGGTCGTACGGCGGCTTCATGACCTCGTGGATCGTGAGCCACACGGACCGCTTCCGCGCCGCCTGCTCCGAGCGCTCCGTCAACAATTTCGTGCTCGAAGGCGGCTCCGGCGATATCGGCTGGGCCTTCAAGGGGATCGTCGGCGAGTACTGGTTCGAGGCACCTGACGTGTACCTCCAGATCTCGCCGTCGAAGTACGCCGCGAACATCACGACCCCGCTCCTGGTCTTGCACTCCGAGGACGACCTCCGCTGCCCGATCGGCCACGCGGAGGACCTGTTCGCGATCCTGCGGGTGCTGAAGCGGGACGTTGAGCTCGTCATCTTCCCGGCCGAGTCGCACAACCTCAGCCGCACCGGGTCGCCCGCGCACCGCGAGATGCGATTCGAGGCGATCCTCGACTGGTTCGAACGGAAGCTGATCGGTGACCGCAAGCCGGCCGAGAAACCAGCAGCCGTCTCGGTCGAGACCTAGCTCCGGCGAATCTTCAAGCGAAAGACGTCAGGCCGGTGGTAGTGGCCGGCAGGATCGAAGCGCTGGCGCTCCTCGTAGAGTCGCTGCGGGTCGAGCTCGGCGTACAGGATGCCCTCCTCGTCCCAGAGCGGCCCGGCGAGGTAGGTGCCGTCTGGGGCGAGGATCGCGGAGCCGCCGCGGCCGATCAGCTCGTCGCCCTCGGCGAGCTTCACGTCCTCGGGGAAGCTCGATGCTCGCTGCAAGACGCAACAGGAGAGGACGAAGGCGCGCGACTCGCGGGCGATGTGCTTCATCGAGTCGTGCCACTGCTCGCTGTCCTCTGCCGTCGGCGCGAGGTAGATCTCGACGCCGCTCTGGTAGAGCGAGAAGCGGGCTAGCGGCATGAAGTTCTCCCAGCAGATCAGCCCCCCGACGCGGCCGAGGCCCGTTTCGACCGCCTCGAGGCCCGCACCGGTGCCCTGGCCCCAGACGAGGCGCTCGTGGTTCGTCGGCACGAGCTTGCGGTGGTGGAGCGCAAGCGCGCCGTCAGTCCCGTAGAGCAGCAGCGCGTTGTAGATCGAACCGCGGTCGAGCTCGTTCGCGCCGACCGCGAGCCAGAGGCCGTGCTCTCGTGCGATCTCGCCGATCCGGTCGGATTCCGGGCTCGGAATCTCGAGCGACGAGCGGGCGAGCTTGGCCCACGCCGACTTCGAGTCCTGCCCGCCGGCGAGGAAGCGCACCCAGCGGTTGGACGGGTACACGGGAATGAACGCCTCCGGGAAGAGGACGAGCTGTGCGCCCTTGCCCCCGACCTCGGCAGCGACTTCGGCGATGCGATCGATCGTCGCGTCGCGGTCGAACAACGCGGGCTCGACCTGGGCGCAGGCAACGGTGACAGGCTCGCGCATGCCCCGATGCTACGTCAGCGCCGCACGCGCAAGACCGCGCGCATTCCGAGCTGCGCGTGGTTGGCCAAAGAGCACCACAACCGGTAGCGGCCGGGCAGGAGCCGCAGCGAGAGCGTCGTGCGGCCGCCCGGGCTCGTGACCGGCAAGGAGTACGTGCGCGCCCCGCCGATGCGGCGCAGGCGCAGGTCGTGCACGTCCTCGCCCTCGTTCTGGAGTTGGACGATCACCCGGCCCGCCTTTACCGACCCGCGCGAGAGCGTCAGGTGGAACTCGGACGCGCTCACCCCGAGCCTGCCGGGGGCCGAGTGCGGCTGCAGAACCGCGACCGCGGTGAGGAAGACGAGCGCTGCCCGGATCACTTGAGCAGCGGCGTCCGCGCGAACGATCCCGCGCCGGGGATGACCGCAGCGGCGTCCGTGTTCAGCCACTGCTCGAGCAGCGAGCTGTAGAGCCCGCGGAAATCGGAAGTCGCCTTCAGGTTCCCGTCGTCGTCGAGGTTGTCCACGCCTGGGAACTCGCCGATCATCTGGCCCTTCGCGCGCGTGCCGATCAGGAAGGCCGTGCCTGCGGCGCCATGGTCGGTGCCGGAGCTTCCGTTCTCTTCCGCGCGGCGGCCGAATTCCGACCAGACGAGGACCAGCACGCGATCGGCGAGGCCGCGCGCCTCGAGATCGCGCTGGAAGGAGTAGAGGCTGCGGGCGGTGACGTCCAGCCCGTCGGCCAGCGCCTGCGGCTGGTCGTCGTGCGTGTCGTACTCGCCGGGAGCGGTGATTGCGACGCAGCGCAGCGGCAGGCCGGCCGCGATCATCGCCGCGAGGCCGGCGAGCTGGTGCGGAAAGGAGTCGTCGACGTCCGGGTAGGCGACGGGGCTGCCGTAGCCGTTGCCGCTGTTCTGCGCGAACGGCGCAAGCTGGCGGCGTAGCCGGTCGGACGCGGCCGTGGCGCCTGCCGCCTGGTTCAGGAACCGATCCGAGCGCCGCGCGCCGAGCGGCGCAAGCGTCTCGAGCATCCGGTCCTCGACCTCGCCCCAGACTCCGGGCGCGTCGAAGGTGTACTCGTCCGGCGCCGCGAGCGAGGCGACCGGCACCTTCGCCGAGGCCAGCGAAGGCTGCAGCTGGTAGTCGAGCGAAAGGCCCTGGAGCGGATTGTCCATGTTGCCGCTGCGATCGAGGTAGCGGCCCATCCAGCCGCTCATCAGGCCGGCGTCGGTTGCGCCGACCTCCCAGTAGTGGCGCGAGGTGAAGTGCGACTGGTCGGGATGCGTGTATCCGACCGCAGGCGCGACCGTGACCTTGCCCTCGCCGTGCAGCGTCGCGAGCGGGCTGAGCTTCGGGTGCCAGAAGAGCCGCGTGTCCTCGGAGAACGCCTGGCCGGCGGCGGGATCGAGCTTGAGCTGCGGCCGCAGGCGCCGGTAGGTCGAGTCGAGGCCGGGGTAGAGGACCGAGAGCGAGTCGGTGCCGCCCGGCAGGAAGACGGAGACGAGCACCGGCTGAGCGGGTCCCGAAGCCGCGCGCGCGATCCCTTCCTCGAACAGCCCGAGCTTGCCAAGGCCGTAGACCGAGAGCGCGAGGCCGAAGCTGCGCGTGACGAACGTGCGCCGGTCGAGCCCGGTACCTGCCGGCAGCGGCATCCCGGTCTCGATCGCGGGCAGCCCGCGTCCGGCCTCGGCGGCGCTGCGCCGCACGAGCGCGGCCCGCGAGAACTCGTCGCAGTGGTGACAGGAGCGCGCCATCAGGAGGTCTGAAGGTCGGGGGAGGCGGCGAGCAGCTGCCGGAGGGCGTTCTCGATCATGGCCGGGTAGGTGCGCTTCTTCCAGTGCTCGTCGGCATCCCGGAGCGCGTTCTTCACGAAGCGCATCAGCTGCGCGTGGGTGTGGCCGGTGAGGGCGGGGTTGCGCCAGAAGCCTTCGGCGCGGCTCGTGAGCTTCAGCGCGTCGTTGGGCAGCTTGGCCTTGTCGCTGTCCAGCACCTTGTGCCGGATCGCGTAGGAGACGATTGCCCAGCGCGCGCGGTACGTGGCCGTGTCGAGCCAGCGCGAGTCGTCCCAGCCCGAGACGTTCGGCGGGTAGAAGAGAGCTTGGCCGGCGAGCTGCATCAGCCAGGTCCATGCCTCCGTGTCGATTCCGCGTCCGAGCGCCCGCAGCAACCCGGCCGTGTAGACCGCCGGCGACTTCACCATCCGCGGGCGGGTGTAGAGGGCCGGGTGGCGCAGGATCGCCGCGACCACGGGCTTCATCTGGTAGCCGTGCTCGACGTAGAGGCGCTGCAGCGCGCGCTTCGTTCCGGCCGGCGGCGGGGTCGGGATGAAGTAGCTCCACATCTTCGTGACGAAGAAGGACGGGTGCAGGCGGTGGTGGACGCAGAGGCGGCACGAGTCCTTCCAGTCGAAGCGGCCGCGCTTGCCGAAGATCGTCTTGACGCCGGTGTCGTGTCGGCTCGGGTCGTAGCGGAAGCGGACGGGGCCGAGGTTGTCGTCCCAGGAGTTGCGCCAGCCCGTGAGCGCGCGCGCCTGCTCGCGGACGTCGCGCTCGGTGTAGCCGTGGCGGTCGGCGCCGATCGTGAAGAGCTCCATCACCTCGCGCCCGTAGTTCTCGTTCGGCGAGTCCTTGGTGTTGTCGGTGCCCGAGAGCCAGAGGAGCATCGCCGGGTCCTTCGTGACTTCCATCAGGAGCGTCGAGAACGAGCCGAGTGCGTGGGCCCGGAAGAGGTTGTTCTGCCGGAGCATCAGCCGCGCCGGCCCGACCCCGTCTCGCGAGGTGGCGAACCAGTCGTGCCAGACGAGGGTCATCCGCTCGACCAGCGGGCGGTTCGTCCGCACCATTCGGTCGAGCCACCAGAGCTGGTCGTGGCCCCAGGCATCGTTCGGGGCGAGCCGGTGGCCGTTGTCGTCGTGCGGCCTCGGGCCGTGGAACCGCTCGCGGCCGGGGTTCGTCAGCTTGTGGACGGCGCCTTCGAGCCCGAGCTTCGCGAGCTTCTCGGCCTCACCCTTGCGCGGGCCGAAACCGGCACGCCAAAGGAGCCGCTCGGCTTGCGGCTTGCCGAAGCGCCCTCGATACACGGGGACGGCCATGCTCAGCCACTATCGGCAGGGCGCGGAAAGCCCTAAATGCCTACGGAAGCTCGCGTTCGAGCACCGACGCGACGGCTCTCAGCGCGACTTGCGTCTCCTCGACCGAGGGCTCGCGCGTCGTCAGGCGCTGGAGGGCGAGTCCCGGGATGAGGAACAGCTGCGCCGTCCGGTGGCGTGAGGTCTGCACGAACTGCCAGAGCTCCATCGTGAGCCCGAGCGAGACGAGCGTGACCGCGAACGGCGTATAGGCCGCGACAGGCAGCGGCCAGAGGTGGTCCGCGGCGATCGAGACCGGGAGGACGAGCGCCGCGAAGTTCGTGCCGCAGCGCGGCGAGAAACGCGTGGGCCGGGCGAGGCCGTCCCAGGCGGCGACCAGCTTCCCCGACTCGGCGGCGGCGATCGCGCGGTGCTCGGCGCCGTGCAGGAAGAGCGTTCGCCCGCGCAGGAGCCAGGCGAGCAGCAGGACCGCGAGCGCGATCGCGAGCGGCACGCTCGCCGACTGCGGCACGAAGACCAGCGAGAAGGGCACGACCACCGCGGCTGCGAGGAGCAGGCGCTCGCGCGGCCGCGCGACGTTCGTGCCGCGGAAGAGCGGGGCGAGCGCGAGGCCGAGCCGCAGAAGGCCACGCACGAGCGGGATGCGCCGGAAGAAGGCGGGCGGCGAGGGCATCGCGCCTTCAGTGATCGATCCGTCGCGGCGGGCGAACGCCCAGAAGCGCTCGCTGGCGATCACGACGCCGTCGGCGCGCGCCATCCCGCCGAGGCGCGGCAGGTCCGGCGTTTCGTCGGCGCGGCGAAGCATGGCGATGACTGCGGCCCGATCCATCCCGACAAGGATCGCGCGTGCGAGGCCGCCCGGCAAGTGCCGGGCGGCCTAGGTCTCTGTCAGGTCAGGCCTACCAGCAGCCTCGGCCTAAGGCGTCGCTTGCGACGCCGGTCTCAGGACGGCCGGGCTCAGCCCGGCCGTCCGTCTGAAATGACCGGTCGAAACCGTGAGTTACCAGCGTCCCCGGCTGAAGAAGCCCAGCAGGAGAAGCACTAGCACGATAATCAGGATGATCCAGAGGATCGACACAGGTGAGCCCCTCCTTTCGCTGTCCAACAAACGACGCAGACGCCCGAAAGGTTACGGCCACAGACTGTGCGGTTAGTCCGCCATGACCCTGTGGGAGCAGGCCACGCTGACGCGTTGCACCTAGTGAGACAAATGATCGGAGCGCGCTACTTCTTCTTCTTGACCTTCGTGACGCCGAACCCACTAGTTCCCGTCCGATACGAGACGCGACCGTTCGCACTCGACTTCGCGTACCGCCCAGTAGCAGCAGAGCGGGACTTACCACGCTGGGTTCGTTTAGCCACCTCATACATCTTACGGACGGAATAGGAGAATCGGGAGACAACCGATCAAAGAGATGGAGAGAATCGCAAGGCCCACTTCGAAGTTCCACGCCTTGTCGTCGTAACCAAGCTCCACGCTGTCCGTTGCGTCCGACAGGCTCACGAGCATGAGCCTCGCGGCGCCGAGCGGAGGCTGGGTGCGCATCTCGTCGTGGAAGTCGAGAAGGTCGGGTCCGAAGATGAACTCGCGCTGCCAGATCGTCCGAACGAAGAAGCAGCCGGCAATTACGCACCCGACTGCCGGCATCCACCACACGCTGTTCACTGCGTTGTGTACTGCAGCTAGGCCACCGATTACGGCAACCACGAGACCGATCGGGCCGAAGGCCTTAGCGTCAAGCGCACTCCAACGCTGAAGCGCGTGTTCGTACTGAGCTTGCGCTGCGGGGACGATGAGATTCACTAGAACCTCGCGTTCAGCATCAGCATCGTCCCACGGCTCGGTGATTTCGCCCATCGGAGCAGTACCCGAAAACCTCATGCTTGACCTATCGCGTGACCGTCCCGCGACGAATTGACTCCACGCCGCTTAACGCGGGCTTAACGCGCCGCAACGAGGGCTGAACACGCGCCGGATATAACGGAAGCGGCATGGCAGGACGGCTTCGGATTGCCCTCGCAGGCGGCTTCGTGGCGGCGGCCGGGCTCGGCGCCGCACTCGCGCTCGGCGGTGCAGCACTCCTCGCCGGCTTCTCGAAGACGACCACGACCGTCCGCGAGCTCCAGCCGGTCGAAGCGTCGCCCAGCTCGGCCTCGTGCCAGCGGGGCAAGCCGCTCTCGGTCAACGAGATCTACCGCGACGCCGCGCCGGGCGTCGTCCAGGTCACGGCCACGCAGGTCGTCAACGCGCCTTCGGTCGATCCGTTCTTCGGCTTGCCGCTTCCTGAGAGCCGGCAGCAGGAAGCGCTCGGTTCCGGCTTCGTGATCGACAAGGCCGGCCACGTCATCACGAACTACCACGTGGTCGAGGGCGCGCGCTCGGTCGACGTCAGCTTCTCGAACAACGAGAGCAAGCGGGCGAGGGTCGTCGGCGTCGACCCGTCCACCGATGTCGCGGTGCTGCAGGTCGACGCGCATTCCCGCGCTCTGACGCCGCTCGTGCTCGGCAACTCGGACTCCGTCCGCGTCGGCGACTCGGTCGTCGCGATCGGCAACCCCTTCGGGCTCGAGCGCACGGTCACCACGGGGATCGTGAGCGCGCTCCAGCGCGTCATCCAGGCTCCGAACTCGTACTCGATCGACCACGTCATCCAAACCGATGCCGCGCTGAACAAGGGCAACTCCGGCGGCCCCCTGCTCGACGCGGAGGGCCGCGTGATCGGCGTCAACTCGCAGATCCAGAGTGGCAGCGGCGGGAACGTCGGCATCGGCTTCGCGGTGCCGATCAACACCGTCCGGACGGTCGAGGCGCAGATCGTCAAGACCGGCCACGCAGAGCACGCCTTCCTCGGGGTCAGGGTGCAGGCCGTTACCCCGAGCGTCGCCCGCCTCTTCCGGCTCGGAGCCACGCACGGCATGCTCGTCGCGGGCGTCGAGCCCGGCAGCGCGGCCGCGAAGGCCGGCCTGCGCGCGGGCAAGCAGCCGGTGACGGTCTCCGGCGAGACCTACCAGCTCGGCGGCGACCTCGTCGTCGCGGCCGACGGTGTCCAGCTTTCCTCGCTCGACCAGCTCCGTGACGCGATCGCGAACAAGCAGCCCGGCGACAAGCTCTCCCTGGAGATCTGGCGCGACGACAAGCGCATGAATCTCGAAGTCAAGCTCGGAAGGCAGCCCGCTCCCCGTGGGTAGTGCTCAAGCGCCTTCCAGGACGGCCCCGACCCCCTGGGGCCCGGTTCCCGGCGGCAGCCGTTCGCCAGCACGGCCTGCCGGGACTAGAGGAAGGGGGCCCGCCGCCTGCCCGGGCCTCCTTCCTCTCTACTGTCAGTTAAGGGCCATTTCCTTCTGCCTCAGAGACCGTGTGTTAGACGGCTGCGCCGGCAGAGCCGGCACAGCCTCTACGGTCGGCGCCGCCTAGTCGGCGCCTTAGTCTCTACCTGACGGAAGCGCCGTAGGGTCCTCGCCCGGTTATGCACACGGCGCCGCAGCGGGCGCCTAGCCCGACTGCCTCGAAGGGTTCGAGGCCTTTGGCCAGGCCGTACGTCAGCCCGGCCGCGAAGGAGTCGCCGGCGCCGTAAGCGTCGACCGCGGGGCCGGGAAGAGGCGCGGCGGTCCAGTGGGTCGCCGTTCCATCGGCACTCACCAGCGTCCCGCCTGCCATGCCTTCGGTCTCCGCGACGAACCTCGGCGGCGGCTTCAGCTCGACGTACTGCTCGCCGGGATCCCTCGCGCTGCGGACGAGCACGTCGAGCTGTACCTGCGCCGGGACGAGCACCTCGTTCGCGCGCGTCGTGGCGACGAGCTGCCGCGCGGCGCGGGCTGCACGAAGCGCTTCCGCGTCTCCGGCCGTGAAGTAGACGGCGTCCACATCGGCGAGCTCGTCCCACGGCAGCGGGTCGTCGCCGTGCGGGCCCATCCGCTCGCCGATCACCGTGATCGTCCGCTCGGCAACGGCGTCGACGTGCACGAAGGCGCGGCGTTGGGGCTCCGGCCGCCAGGCCGTCTCGACGCGGACGCCGAGCTCCTCGAGCTCCCGCGCCGACCGGTGCCCGAGCTCGTCGTCGCCGAGCGCGGTCAGGAAGAGGCACTCGCCGGCGAGGCGCGCGAGCTGGACCGCGGCGACAGCGCCGCCGCCCGCAGGCTCCTGCCAGGTCTCGAGCGCGTGCACGATCTCGCCCGGGACGGGGACGTGGTGCACGCGCGCGAACTCGACCCACTCGACGTGGCCGACGACCGCTACCTGCATGACCGCTGAGTCTTACGCCGGCGCGGCCACCCGCGCGCGCTCGGCGGCCGCCTTGACGCCTTCGCCGAAGGTCGGGAAGACGTGGTGCATGGCGGCGATGTCGTCGACCGTCGCGCCCAGCCGCAACCCGAGCGAGAGACCCTGCACGATGTCTCCCGCGCCGCGCGAGACAACGTGGAGACCGAGCACGCGCCGGCTCTCGCGGTCGAAGACGATTTTGAAGAGGCCGTGCCGCGCGTCGATGTACGAGAAACGCTTGACGTAGTCGTTGCGCGCGACCTCCACGTCGTGGCCTTCCTCCCGCGCTTGCTCCTCGGTGAGCCCGGCTCCGGCGAGCTCGGGGTCGGTGAAGATCGAGGTCGGCAGATAGCCGTAGTCCGCGGCCGGCCCGCCGGCGCCGAACATGTCCGCGACCGCGATCCGGGCCTGGTACTGGGCGACGGGTGTGAATTGCGCGACCGCGTTCACGTCTCCCGCGGCCCAGATTCCGGGGGCGGAAGTGCGCAGGCGGTCGTCGACCGCGATCCCGGCCTTCGTCGTCTCGACGCCCGCGGCCTCGAGGTTCAGGCCCTCGATGTTCGGCACGCGGCCCGACGCGAGCAGGATCCGGTCGGCCCGAACCTCGTACTCGGCCGAGCCGTCGCGCGGTGCGATCGTGGCGACGATCGTTTCGCCGTCGCGCCGAGCGCTCTTGACGAAGACCGACGTGGTGATCTCGATTCCCTCCTCCTCGAGCGCGGCCGCAAGCGTCGCCGCGGCCTCGGCGTCCGAGTTCGGCGAGATCCGCTCCAAGGCATCGACGATCGTCACCCGCGAACCGAAGCGCCGGAAGATCTGCCCGAACTCGAGCCCGACCGCGCCGGCGCCCACGATCAGCAGCGACTCGGGCACCTCTGTCAGCTCGAGCGCTGAGATGTGGTCGATCCAGCCGACCTCGTCGATCCCCTCGACCGGCGGCACCGCCGTCCGCGAGCCTGTCGCGATCAGGATCCGCTCGGCCTCGAGGACGAGGTCGCCGACGCGTACGTGCTGTGCGTCCAGAAACGACGCCTCGCCTGTGTAGGCGGCGAAGCCCTGGTCCATCAGCTCGGAGACCCACTGGTCCTGCGGCTTCTTGAGGGAGTCCTTGCGGGCTCGCACGCGGGCCAGGTCGACCGTCGCCGGTCCGGCGTCGATCCCGATCTGCGGTGCCAGAGCGTTGACGTCGTGCGCGAGCTCGGCGGCGACGAGGTAGGCCTTCGTGGGCGTGCACGCGACGTTCGGGCAGCTCCCGCCCCAGCGCTCGCGCTCGACCAGCGCTACCCGCGCTCCGTGCTCGCGGGCGGCTTTGTTCGCGGCGTCACGGGCCGCCGAGCCGCCGCCGAGGACGATCAGGTCGAACTGCTCGCTCATGCAACCTCCTCCTTCGTCGCCTTGGGCGACATCATGCTCATGGACTCCTCAGGCAGGTCGAGCGCGATCGCCGCCTGGATCAGGCCGAGGTGCGAGAACGCCTGCGGGAAGTTGCCGATCAGCTCGCCCGAGTGCGGATCGATCTCTTCCGCGAGCAGGCCGACGTCGTTGCAGAAGCCCAGCAGCCGCTCGAACAGCTCCCGGGCCCGCTCCGTCTCGCCCGCGCGCGCGAGACACTCGACGAGCCAGAACGAGCAGATCGCGAAGGTCGCCTCGTCGCCCGAGAGCCCGTCCACGCCGTCGGTCACGTAGCGATAGACGAAGCCGTCCGCGGACAGCTCCGCGATCGTCCGCTCGAAGGTCGCGCGGGCGCGTGGGTCCGTGTGCTCGACGAAGCCGACGATCGGGATCATCAGGTTCGAGGCGTCGAGCTTGCCGCCGTCGTCGAACGACTGGAGGAACGCCCCGCTCTCCGGGTCGACGCCCTCGCGCTCGATCAGCTCGCGCAGCTCGTCACGGTTTGCGCGCCACTCGTCGAGCGCGCCCTCACGCCCGTCGAGATCGGCGATCCGGACGACGCGGTCGAGCGCGACCCAGGCCATTACCTTCGAGTAGGTGAAGTGACGAGGCTCGCCGCGAATCTCCCAGATGCCCTGGTCGGGCAGCCGCCAGCGGTCGATCACGGCGCCGGCGACCCGTCCGAGGAACTCCCAGAAGACGTCGTCGATCTCGCCGCCATGCTGCCGGTAGATCCAGACCGTGTCGAGCAGCTCGCCGAAGACGTCGAGCTGGAACTGCGAGTAGGCGCCGTTGCCGATGCGTACCGGCCGAGAGCCCCGATAGCCCTCGAGCCAGTCGAGCTCGACCTCGGGAAGCAGCCGTTCCCCGCCGACCCCGTACATGATCTGCAGCTCGCTCGCGCGGCCGGCGGTCGTCCGCTTCAGCCAGTCGACGTACGCCTGCGCCTCCTCCCCGTAGCCGAGCGCGAAGAGGGCGTTCAGGGTCAGCGCCGAATCGCGCAGCCAGCTGAAGCGGTAGTCCCAGTTGCGCTCGCCGCCGACCTCCTCCGGCAGCGACGTCGTCGCCGCCGCGACGATCGCGCCCGTCGGCCCGTTCGTCAGCCCTTTGAGGACGAGGGCGCTGCGGACGACCTGCTCGCGGTACGGGCCCTCGTACGTGCAGCGGTCGGCCCACGCCGCCCACGTCGCGCTCGTGGCCTCGAGCTTCGCGTGCACCTCGTCGCGCGTCAGCCGTCCTGGCGCGAGCTCGTGCGGAAGCTGGTACGTGAGGACGACGAACGCCTCCTCGCCGGCTCGCAGCGTTCGGCTTCCCTGCGTCGCGGAGAGCTCGGCGTGACCGAACGGGAGCTCGCTCTGGAGCACGAGCGCATCGGCGCCGCCGTAGGCGACGACGAGGTCGTCCGCGAGCGTCTCCAGCCGCGGAGTCGTCAACCCGTAGTCGAAACGCGGGACGAACTTCACCTTCACCGCGACCTCGCCTTCGGTGCAGCGGGCGATCCGTATCAGCTGATGATCCGGATGCGACTCGCCGACGCCCGACTCGCGGAACGCGAAGAAGTCGGTCAGCACCAGCGTTCCGGTCGGCGTCCTGAACGTCGTCTCCAGCACGTTCGTCCCCGGCCGGTAGCGCCGCGTCGCCTCGTAGTCGTCGTCGAGCGGCGCGATCCGGAAGAAGCCGGCCTTCGCCCAATCGAGGATGCGCCCGAAGACCGGCCGCGCCTCGAAGCGATGGAAGGTGCACCAGTCGACCGAGCCGTCCTTCGAGACGAGCGCACCTGAGTGGCAGTCCGAGATCAGCGCGTAGTCGGAGATCGGCGGATAGATCTCGACGCTCACGAACCATTCACCTCCACGTAGACCTTGATCGCGTCGCGGTCCTCTGTCAGCGCCCGGATCATCTCGTCGTACCGCTCGAGGCCCTGGATCGGCGTCGTCAACAGCTTGGCGAGCCAGCCCGGGAAGAGCGCCTCGGCCTTGATCAGATCGTCGACGCCGCTGCGAAAGTCGGCCGGCGAGGCGTTGACGGTGCCGACCATGACCTTGTTGCCGAGCACGAAGCTCTGGTTGATCGCGTCCGACCGGATCTCGACTCGCCGGTCGCCGCCCGTGATCGAGGAGAGGACGAGGACGCCGTTCTTGCCGAGCACCTCGGCCGCCTCCCAGACGAGCGGCGAGAAGCCGGTCGCGTCCATCATCAGGTCGAACGGCCCGCGCTCGGCGCTCACCTCGGCGAGCGTCCGCTCCTGCGAGGAGCAGTAGACCCCGCCGAGCTCCTCGACGAGGTCGGCGTTCCGGTACGGCTTTTCGGGGAGCGAGAAGACGGTCAGCTCGAGCCCGCGCAGCCGCGCGGCCAGCGCCATCAGCAGGCCGATCGTGCCGGAGCCGAGGATGCAGGCTCGCCGCGGTTCCCAGACCTTGAGACGCCGCTGGATCTCGTACGCGTGGTTGATGCCCTTCTCGGCGACCGTGGTCGGCTCGAGCAGGACTCCCACCTCGCGCAGGTTCGCCGGAAGCGGGAAGACGAAGCGGGCGTCCTCGACGTAGTGCTCCGTCAGGTAGCCGTGCAGCAGGTTGATCCCGCGCTCGTAGTAGACGTCGTCGGTCGTGAAATCCTGCAGGCCGATCTGTCCGTAGATGCTCGAGCCCGGGCGGCGGACGCTCGCGACCACGTATGTGCCGGGCCTGATCGTGTCGGGGACCTTTGGGCCGACCTCCTCGACCACGCCGAAGTTCTCGTGCCCGATGATCAGGAAGTCCTGGCCCGGCGGCGCGGCGCCGTACTCGGCGGCGTTGATCTCCTTGTCGGTGCCGTCGACCCCGACACGGAGGACGCGGACGAGCACGCCGCGGCCCTCAGGGACCTCGCCGACGGACGGCTTCGGAACGTCCTCGAGGTGGATCGAGCCCGCCTCGCCCGGGGTGACCGCGATCGCCCTCACGCAGCGATTGTCTCGCCTTTCGGGCCTCCGTTACAGTCGGCGCGTGGGCCAGGCTCTCGCGGAAGAGAAGCTCCTCGATGCGCTGCGCGCCGGGAACGAGGAGGCGTTCCGCGAGCTCGTGCGCGAATACCAGCCTTCGCTGGTGCGCGTGGCGCGGATCTACGTCTCGAACCAGGCGGCCGCAGAGGACGTCGCGGCGGAGACGTGGCTGGGCGTTCTCAAAGGGCTCGACCGGTTCGAGGGCCGCTCGTCCCTGCGGACCTGGATCTTCCGGATCCTGACCAACATCGCGAAGACGCGCGCCGTGCGGGACGGGCGCACGCTGCCGTTTTCCGCCCTTCAGGACCCGGGCCGCGTGCCCGAGGCCGCGGTCGACGCCGACCGCTTCCTCGACCCCGAGCACCCGCGCTGGCCCGGCCACTGGGCCGTCAAGCCGGAGGCGTGGCCCGAGGACGCGCTGCTCGCGGCCGAGACGCGTGACCGGCTCACCGAGGCAATCGAGGCGCTTCCGGCGACCCAGCGCGCGGTGATCTCACTGCGGGACATCGAGGGCTGGAGCAGCGAGGAGGTCCGTAACGCCCTCGACCTCAGCGAGACCAATCAGCGAGTGCTCCTCCACCGCGCACGCTCGAAGGTTCGGGCCGCGCTCGAGGAATACCTGAAAGAGGCTGGCACGTGAACGAACAGGTCGAACAGCTCAGCTGCCAGGAGCTCGTGGAGCTCGTGACGGACTACCTCGAGGGCGCCCTGCCAGAGGAGGCGCGGCTGCGCTTCGAGGATCACATCGGGCGCTGCGGCGCTTGCAAGATCTACCTGGAGCAGATGCGCCAGACGATCGTCGTCCTCGGCCACCTGCCCGAGGCGGCGCTATCGGCCGACGCCGAGCGGGAGCTCCTCCATGCCTTCCGCGGCTGGCGCTCCGGCTGAGCGGCGCAGGACCGTCAGCGCCGCGAGCGGGAAGAGCAGCACCGAGAGCAGTCCCGCCGCGACGACCGCTGCGGCATTGGCGGCCGAGATCAGGTCCATGTCCCGGCCGATCTCGGTCGCAACGACGAAGAAGCCGACCGAGGTTGCCTGCAGGAGCGCGCTCGCCGCGACCTCGCGACCGCCGGCAAGCCTCCGGTAGAGGAGCGCCGGCAGGCCGCGCACGGCCAGCAGCACGGCGAGGAAGAGCGGGACGCGTGCGATCGTCGAGCCGCTCGAGAACAACGCTCCCGCGTCGTATCGAACGCCGCTCGTGACGAAGAAGAACGGGATGAAGACCCCGAAGCCGACGGCTTCGAGCTTCGAGCGGAACCGCGGGTGCGTCATCGCCTCGTCTCGGTCGACGAGCTTGACGATCGCGCCTGCCAGGAACGCGCCGAGGATCGCCTCGAGGCCGAACTTCGAGGCGAGCACGACGAACACCGAGAGCAGCACGAAGGCGCCGCGCACGCGGATCTGCGCGGTCGTGTCCTGAAGCCGCACCAGCGCCCGCGTCACGCTCATCGACCGCTCGAGCTGCAGCACGGCGACAACGACCGCGAGGCAGAGCAGGCCGAAGAGCCCGAACAGGACGAGCTTCGCCCCGAGGCTGCTCGACTCGCCCGAGAAGAAGAGGGTCAGCAGCACGATCGTGCCGACCTCGGCAATCGACGAACCGGCGATCACGAGTTGTCCGAACGGCGTCTCCACCCGGCCCGCGTCCTTGAGCACCGCGATCACGATCCCGAGGCCTGTTGCCGAGAACATGATTGCGATGAGGAGCGGCGAGCGGACGAGCCCCGCCTGGTGCAACGCAACTCCCGCCGCGAGCCCGAGCGCCACTGAGACTGCAAACCCGAGCCCGGTCACGCGGAGCAGCCGGCCGCGGAGCCGCTCGTAGTCGACCTCGAGCCCCGCGATCAGGAGGAGGAACGAAAGGCCGATCAGCGCCAGCACCTGCACCGGCTCGTCGGCGTGCGCCCATCCCAGCACGGACGGACCGACCAGGATCCCGAGGCCGATCTCGGCGACCACGTTGGGGAATCGGGCTCCCGGCACGAGCTCGATCAGGAGCGGCGCGGCGAACCCCGCCGCGGCGACGACTGCGAGGCTCGTGAGCGAGAAGGTCACGACTGCGTAGTTTCGGTCGCGGCGGCGCCGTTACACGCGTATCCCCGACGCGGCTTCGCCCGTTTTCCAGGCAGGAGGTGCGGCGGTGCCTCGACGACCACGCGTTTTCGGCCTGCTGATTCTCTGCGGCCTCGCCGGGTTCGCCTCCGCGGTGACGCTCGGCGGTGCCGCCTGGGGATCGCTCCTGCCTACCGTGACGCTGCCGACGGTCACGCTGCCGACGGTCACGCTGCCGACGGTGCCCCCGCCTCCGCCGCTGCCTCCGCCCCCGCCGCTGCCTCCACCTCCGCCGCTACCGCCTCCGCCTCCTTTGCCTCCGCCTCCGCCCCTCCCGCCCGCGCCACCCGCGCCGCTGCTGCCCCAACCCCCTGGGGTTCCGGGACACCAGGGCTCTGGTGGAAGCACCGGGCAGAGCGTCGGCTCGTCGGGGTCGGCGACAGGCAGTAGCAGCTCGTCGGCAGCCACCGGCAGCGTCCGCGCCTCGCGCCGCCGCTTCTCGACGCGAGGCCCGAGAAGGCGCCGCGGCACGACCGTCACCTTCCGGCGGCGTTGCGGGCAAGAAGTCCGTGCGCGGGCGCCGTGGGCTCAACAGGGTCCGGCTGAACGGCCGCTTCGGCGGCCGCGCCCTGACGTCGGGCACATACGAGATCGTCGTCGTCGCCAAGCGCGGCAAGACGCGGCACCACGTGGGCAGGATCTCGATCCAGGTCGTCCCGCCGGGGAGTCGCGTCCGGCGGTCCGGCTTGCCGCCGGCCTTCCGCTGCGCCGCGCCGGTTACGCAGACGAGCATCCCGGGCGCGGGCCTGTTCGTATCTCCGCCGAGCGAGAACCGGGGCGTCCGGTCGCAGCCGCAGCCGGCTACGAAGCAACGACCGAAGGGAGCGCCCGGCCGGAGCGGAGTGCTCAACGCGCCGCCGTTCCACATCGGGACCGGCTCGGGCGGCGTGGACATGCTCCTGGCCGTCCTCCTCTACGGCACCCTCGGCATCGGGGGCGCCGTCCTGCTCGTCTACGTGATGAGGTTCTTCAGAGGCTCCTGGAGTCCGTAGGCTCCGGCATCGTGATCGAGCAGGCCTTTGGCCAGAGCTCGCCCTGGTCGCTCGGGGTCGAGGAGGAGGTGATGATCCTCGACGGCGAGACGCTGGCCCTTACGCCGGGCGTGGAAGGGCTCGTCGCATGGGCGGAGGGGCGCTCGCTGCCGGGCGTCCTGAAGATGGAGCTGCTCGCCTCGATGGTCGAGCTCGCGACCGAGATCTGCGAGTCGCCGCGCGACGCGCTGGCGGCGCTCGTCAAGCTGCGGGACTGCGCGGCCGAAGGGGCGCGAGAGCAGGGCCAGAGGATCGCGGCCGCCGGGACACACGCGTTCAGCCTGCCGACGGCGCAGCAGATCGCGCCCGACCCGCGGTACCGGGAGTTCGTCGAGTACGCGGGCATCTCCGCGCGCCGTCAGGCGGTCTGCGGGCTGCACGTCCACGTCGGCATGCCGGGGCCGGATGAGTGCATGCAGGCGCTCGAAGGCGTGCTCGCCTGGCTGCCGCTCTTTCTCGCGCTCTCGGCCAACTCGCCGTTTCTCGGCGGCGAGGAGACGGGCCTGGCCTCGAGTCGCGCCGCAGTGCTCGCGGAGCTCCCGCGTGCGGCAGCCCCGCCGTACTTCGCCTCCTACGCGGAGTGGGAGGCGTTCGTCGAGCGGTTCGTCGAGCTTGGACTGGCCGACGGCTATACCCGCTTCTGGTGGGACGTCCGACCGCACCCGCGCTTCGGGACGCTCGAGATCCGCGTTCCCGACCAGCCGACCTCGGTCGAGCTGACTGCCGCGTTCGTCGGGCTGCTGCAGGCGCTCTCCAAGACGATCGTCGAGGGCCCGCCGCCGAAGCCGGCGCAGCGGGGCGACTATGCGCAGAACCGCTGGGCCGCCCTGCGCTTCGGGCCTCGTGCCGAGCTAATCCATCCGGACGGCGACCGCGTCGTGCCCGTGCCGGATCTCGCCTACGAGCTGCTCGCGCGGATCGAGCCGGCCGTCCGCGAGCTGGGAAGCGTCGAGCAGTTGCGCGTTCTCGACCCGCGCCGTTGCGAGGGCGACCGGCAGCTCGAGATCGCCCGCGCCGAGAGCCTTGAGGCGGTCTGCGCGGACGTCGCGGAGCGAACGGTACGATCGCCGTCGTGACGCAGACCGAGACCATCCAGGTGAGCGGGATCCGCTGCGCCGACTGCGTTGGGCGACTCGCCGGCGCCCTACAGGGGCACGAGGGCCTCGAGCAAGCCACAGCGAACCTGATGGGCCAGGTTCATTTGGAGTGGGACGACGAGCAAACCGACCGCGAAGCGATCCTCGAGCGCCTCGCCAAAGCTGGCTTTAGATTGGTCTAAGGGCCTTCGTGCGGGTCGGCGGGGATGATCTGCCGCCCGTGTGGGCCGGCTTCGCTCTCGCCTTCCCGGATCCGCGCCCGCCGCGCCGGCGCGGGCTCGACGCCGGACCGTAGCTCCTGCTGCTCGGCGCTCCAGGCAGGGTCGTCCGGCGTCAGCTCGCCCAGGCCCTTCGTCTCCGGGGCGGGCTCGCCCGCCGCAAGGCCGTAGTGCTGCGCGACGGCGCGCTGATCGACGTGGCCGTTGTCGACCTTCGGCGAGTTCTCGACCAGCTCGCTCGAGACCGAGAGCCGGACAACCTTCTCCGACTCGTCGGAGTGTGCGAGGACCTTGGGCACGGCGTGCCGCCTCTTGATCAGGAGCCCCTGCTCGATGATCAGGGTGTCGCCCTTGACCTCGGCGACGCGGCCGGCCTTGCAGTCGTCGCTCGTGATGACTTCGTAGCCTTCCATGACGGGACGCCTACCCACTTGGGTCAGGCGTTAACCGGGAATGAGCGGGCCCCGGATCGCGTTCTATATGGGAAATCGGCAATTGCTAGGGTGGCCGCGGTGAGCGAGACCACGCCCGAAGCGGAGCCCAGGAAGCTGGCCGAGGAGGCCCGCGACCGCGTCCGTTTCGAGGAGGAGGCACTCGCCCTCGCCGACCAGGTCTACCGGGTCGCACGGCGGCTCGTGTCCACCCGGGAAGAGGCGGAAGACTTGATGCAGGAGACTTATGCGCGGGCGTTTCGGTCCTGGCGCTCGTACCAACCGGGCACGAACCTGCGCGCGTGGCTGCTGCGCATCCTCACGAACCTGAACATCGACCGGGGCCGGCGCGTCCAGCGCTCGCCCGACATGCAGCCGCTGGAGGAGGGCGACTACTTCCTCTACAACAAGCTCGAGGAGGCAGGCGAGACGGACGAGGAGCGGGTCGACCGGAGGCTCTCGCAGGACGACGCCGTCGCCGCGCTCTCGGAGGTGCCCCACGACTTCCGCGACGTGCTCGTGCTCGTCGACATCGGCGACTTCAGCTACGCCGATGCGGCCCAGATCCTCGACATCCCGATCGGGACCGTGATGTCCCGCTTGCACCGCGGTCGGCGTATCCTGAAGAGGGAGCTAGCAGATCGAACTGTCGGGAGCAACGTCTGATGGCCCTGAGCTTCGAGCCGGATCCGTGCGCCAAGTGCGAGGAGGTGCTCCAGCCCTACCTCGACCGTGAGCTCAGCGACGCGGAGCGGGCCGAGGCCGAGAAACACCTGGACGAGTGCAGCTACTGCCGCAAGCGCTACCGCTTCGAGGCTGAGCTGCGCCGGTTCGTCAGGCAGGCGGCCGTCGAGGAGATGACGCCGGACCTGAAGGCGAAGCTCGCGGCCCTGCGGACGCCGCTTTAGTTAACTGCAGGTCGCGCTCGGCGGTCCGGCGATCACGACGAGTCGCCGGGGGTTCTTGCCGCCCGGAAGCGGGGCCGTCGTCCCGCAGCCGAGCTGGTCCGCGAGCCGCTTGGCGAATGCCGCGCCGCCGGGCTCGAAGTAGACGACCGTCTGGCGGTAGCCGAAGCGGCCGGCCTTCCCGACCCGCTCGATCCGATAGCCGAACGCGCCGATCCTGCTCGCCAGCTGCCTGGTGAAATTGATGTCTCCGCCGCCGTTGAGGACGGCGACCGTGAAGCGCCACGGCGGCAGTAGCTGCGCGGCGCCGTTGCTCTTCGCGCCGGAGCGGCCCGCCGTGAAGGCGAGCGCCGCAGCCAGAGCAGCGACGAGCAGCACGGACACGCCGATCGCGAGCCAGCGGCCGAACGGCTTCAGCGGTGCCGGCCCGGCCGGCAGACCGGAAAGGCGTTTCGCCTCGCGCTGGTCGATGCCGAGGGCTGTCGAGTAGCGCAGAAGCGCGAGCACCGCCGCCTCGCTGCTGGGAAAGCGGTAGAGGCGGCCCTCCTCCAGCCACTCGACCTGGTCGGGCCAGAGCGCCGCGCGCTTCGCGGCCTCCTCGACGGTCAGCTTGCGCTGGAGGCGCAGCGCGGCCAGCGCCGAGCTTCGCTCGGCGGGAAGGGTCTCGAGTGATTTGGCTAGCTCCACGGCTCAGACTTCATCGGCGAAATCAACGTCTCCTGGAGGTCCTAGATCGTCGCAGGAGACGAGGACGGCGTCGAGGGTGCGGGCGCCTTCGTCCGGGATCCGCTTCCAGGCGCTTCGGGCGAGCAGGACGGGATGGAAGCGGACGCCGGCGTACGTTGCGGCGACCACTTCGGCTTTGTCTTTGCGCCAGGTGGCGATGACCCGGTCGATCGCCTCCGGATTGAGATTCGGGCCGTCGCCGAGGACGACGACGGCGGCCTCGGCCTGTTCGGGCAGCGCTTGGAGACCGCAGCGCAGGGACGCGCCGGGACCGCGCTCCCAGTCGGGACAGTGGACGAACGGCGCGGAGACCTCGAGCGCGTGAGCGCCGAGCACGACGACGACGCCGTCCACGGAGCTCCGTCGCACGCGCCCGAGCACCGGCTCGAGCAGCACGCGCTGCTTCGGCGAGCCGAACCGAGTCGACGCCCCGGCCGCCAGCACGATCGCCCAAGCCCCGGTGTCAGACACCCGCGCGGAAGTGTGACCGCTATGTGACCGAATGCAACGCGCGGCGGATCAGGGGGCGGGCGAGCTCGACCTTGTATGCCGTGCCGGGGAGCGGCGTGGCGCGGTCGAGATCGGCCTCCGAGTCGAGCCGCCACGGGATCGGCGCTACGCCCGCGAGCGCAAGGCGAACCCCGTCCGCGAACCGAGCTGCGGCCACGCCGACCAGCGGGAACGCCCACCGTGCGCGGTCCATCGCCTTGAGGTAGACGCTCGCCTCCGGCCGCGGCACGTCCAGCTCGAGGATCAGCTCGCCCGGCTCCAAGGCCGTCACCTTGCGGTCATCCTCCGTGGGCAGTCGGTACAGCTCCTCCAGCCCGAGCTCGCGCCGCGAAGTCCTGACCCGCGCGCCCAGAGCGAGCAGCGCCGCTGCCGGATCCGACGGGTGCGCCGACGCACAGCGCTCGTTGCCGAAGATCGCGTGCTCGCGGTGCGCCCCTTCGCGCGCGTGGCAGCGCGAGCCGCCGTGCAGGAAGCACGGGAAGTCGAGCCGCCAGTACCAGCAGCGCGTCGCCTGGAGCAGGTTGCCGCCGATCGTCCCCATCGAGCGCAGCTGCGGCGACGCGGCCAGCGTGCAGGCCTCGCGGAGCGCGGCGGGGATCTCGGGATCGACCTCGAGCTCGGCCAGCGTCGTCCGCGCGCCGATCCGGCTACCGCCCTGATGCACTCCTCGCGGCACGACCTCCTTCAACTCCACGAGCGTCTCCGCCGAAACCAGCCGGTCGCGCAGCAGCGGAACGAGGTCGGTACCCCCGGCCAGAGCCACCGAGCCGTTGCCCAAAGCCGCAGCCGCGGCCTCGACGGACTCAGGCCGGAGCAGCTGCACGCTCGCGCTCCCGGGCCTCGCGAAGAGCCCGGAGCATCTCGTCGCGGGACACCGGCAGCGAGCGCACGTCCGCGCCGGTCGCGTCCCTGATCGCGTTCACGATCGCCGCCGCGGTCGGCACGATCGGCGGCTCGCCGAGACCCTTCGAGCCGAGGTTCGTCAGGTGCTCGTCAGGAATGTCGAGCAGCTCGACCACGATCTCCGGCACGTCGGCGATCGTCGGCAGCTTGTACGCATCGAGCGACTGCGTCAGCACGATGCCGCTCGCCGGATCGACGAGCCGCTCCTCCGACAGCGTGTGGCCGACGCCCTGGATGATCCCGCCCTCGACCTGGCTCTGCGCACCCAGCGGGTTGATCACCCGGCCCACGTCGTGGATCGCCGCGATCCGCTCGACGCGCACCTCGCCGGTCTCGACGTCGACCGCGACGTCCGCAACCTGGATCCCGAACGTCAGTACCCGCATCCCGGTCGGGTTCGGCCCGCGTGCGCCCTTGCCGAGGATCTGCGCATCCTCGAGCAGACCGGTCACCTCTTCCAGAGGCCACGAGCCCCCGTCGGAGGAGACGACCTTGCCGTCCTGCATCGAGAGCACGCGCTCCTCGAGGTGGTAGCGCTGCGCGGCGATCTCGATGACCTGCCGGGCCGCGTCCGCCGCGGCCGCACGCACCGCCGGCCCCATCGACGGCGTCGTCGACGAGCCGGCCGAGATCGACGCGTAGGGCCCGCGCGACGAGTCGCCGAGCGACACCCGCACCCGATCCAGAGGCAGCCCCAGCTCCTCCGCTGCGATCTGCGCCATCGCAGTCCGCGTGCCGGTACCGATGTCCTGCATCGCCGTGATCACCATGGCGCGGCCGTCCGAGCCGATCCGCACCCACGCATACGAGGGCGGTCCGCCGCCGCCGTACCAGATCTGGCTCGCGAGCCCCACGCCGCGGCGCCACGGCCCCTCCGACCGCGCTCGCACCGCATCGCGCCGCGCCCAATGCGGCTCCGCGCGCCGGTAGCACTCGAGCAGATTCTTGGACGAGTAGGGCCGGTCGTCGGCCAGGTCACGGTCGGCGTGGTTTCGGGCCCGCAGCTCCAGCGGATCGAGCTCCAGCCTTCCGGCGAGCTCGTCCAGCAGGCACTCCAGCCCGAACGTGCCCTCGACGAACCCCGGCGCCCGGAAGGCCGCGTTCGGCGGCAGGTTCAGCTTCGCGCCGTAGGTCCGCGTGCGCACGTTCTCGCACGCGTAGAGCATCTCCATCGGCCCGTAGGTCGGCCCCGACCAGCCCTTCCAGCCGACCGCGTTCACGAACTCGCCCTCCAGCGCGACCAGGGTCCCGTCCGACCGGGCGCCGGCGCGCAGCCGCT
>WNGE01008571.1_pt1 | contig 23725 bp, 28 predicted proteins | sample 5400651 | NCBI WGS metagenome assembly WNGE01 (sample SAMN13153370, study PRJNA577476) | soil metagenome | isolation source: 60 cm soil or saprolite under grassland replicate 2 | place: USA:California | collected 2016-06-15
GTCGTGGCCGGCGAGGGCTTCGTCGACCCGGCGCTCATGCCCGCTTTCCTGTCCGGGAGCGAGGAGGAGATGCTCACGGCCCGTGAGCGGGAGATTCTCAAGCTGCTCGCGGACGGGATGTCGAACGCGGACGTCGCCGGCCGGCTCTTCATCAGCCAGGAGACGGTGAAGAGCCATGTGCGCCACATCCTCACCAAGCTCGAGGCAGACACGCGAACGCATGCCGTCGCGATTGCGCTTCGCGAAGCGATCATCGACTAGGGCAAGCCTGCTCGTCGCGGTCGTCGCCCTGGCGGCGGTCGTCTCGCTGCTGGGCCTGTCTCTGAGCTCGAGCGGGCTCGCGTTCGCCGGGCTTGCGGCGGCGATCATCGGCGCTGCCGGGTTCGCGCTCCACCTGATCGTCACCGAGCGGCGGCGGCACGAGGTCGTCGAGGACGAGCTCGAGTCGCTCATGCAGTCGCTCGGGTCGATCACCGGCACGCTCGATCCGGGCGAGGTGCTCGAGCGCACGCTTCGGGAGGCGAAGAAGCTCTTCGGAGCGAAGGCGTCGCTGCTCGCTCCAGGCCAGACGAGCCGAGAGGACGGTGTCTTCCCGTTGCGGATCCGCGACGAGGACATCGGGGCGGTCAAGCTCGCTCGGTCGCGTCCGTTCGACCGCGAGGAGCAGGCGCGCGCCCAACTCCTGGCCGACTTCGCCTCGCGGGCCGTCGAGAACGCGCGGCTCCTCGCCGAGGCGCAGGTGCGCGAAGCCGAGCGCGCCCGGCTGTCGGACCAGCTGATCACCGCCGAGCAGGACGAACGGCGGCGCATGGCGCTCTTCCTGCACGACGGCCCGGTGCAGTCGCTCTCGGGGATCAGCCTGATGCTCGACGCCGTGATCGACTCGCTCAGGGCCAACCGGCGCGACGAGGCCGACCGCGTGCTCCGCTCGGCGCTCAAGCGGCACCGCGACACGATCCGCGAGCTGCGCGACCTCTCCTTCAACATCGAGCCGGTCGTGCTCCGCGACCAGGGCTTCGGGCCGGCGGTGCAGGCGCTCGCCGACCAGGTCGGGATCGCGAACGGGATCCAGGTCGACCTCGACGTCGAGGCGGCGGACAGCCTCGCGGAGAACGCGCGGGTCGGGCTCTACCAGATCATCCGCGAGGCCGTGAACCAGGCGCTCCGCCGAGGGCCGCCGAACCGGATCTCGATCCGCGTCGCGGCGGGCGAGGGGCGCGTCGAGACCGTGATCGCGGACGACGGCACGGGCGAGCGACGGCGCGCGAGCTACGACGAGATCGAGGAGCGCGCCCGCACGTTGAGCGGCTCGGTCGAGGTGGAAGCCGGCGCGGACGGCGGCACGGCGGTCTGCGTTGTCCTTCCCTCGTACGTGGCGCAGCGCTAGCATCCGCGCCGCGATGGAGGACGGCAGCATTCGCACTTGCGCTTCGTCTGGACCACGAACGGCTACGAGCTGCGCGAGCGCGACGGCGACGCGCCCGGCGTCGGCGAGGAGGTCGAGGAGGACGACAAGCGCCTGTACGTGACGAAGGTCGCCCTTTCCCCGCTCCCGGGCGACCTGCGCCGCTGCGCCTACCTGCAGCCGGTCACCTGACGGCGCTCTCGGCGGCGATGCGGCCGAGAACGAGCGCCGCCGCTAGACCGCTCGAGTAGCCGCCGGTCGAGATTCCGCCCACGTCAGCACCGGCGGCGAAAAGACCCTCGACCCCGGCGACGCGGCCATCCGGGCCGACCTCGATGCCGCCCTGAGTATGCGTCACGGCAGCGGCGACGTGGAGGTGGAGCTCGCCGTCCTGCTCCACGACGGTGCCGCCCGCCTCGCGTAGGCCGACGACCCGCTGGTCGTGGCGAAGCTCGGAGGGAACGATGAACCAGGCCGCCCCGCCGGGCTGGCGCGCGATCGCCTGGGCAAGGTCGCTCTCGTGCCATGCGGGCGGGCCCGGGAAGAACTCGTCGCCGTTCTCGTTGACGACGCGCGCCTCGCCGTCCCAGAGCTGCGAGAGGCGCACGTAGTCCTCCTCGCGGATCCGCGCCGGCGGCGCCGGCATGGCGCGGCCGTAGAACTCGTCGAGGTCACCTGCGAGCGCGGCCCCGCGCTCGCGGGCGAAGTCGAGCCCGTCGCCCTCGCTCCAGGGGTTGCAGCGAACGAGCAGCCCGTGCTCGCGCGCGTAACGCACCGCGAACCCGCCGGTTGCGAGAAGGAGAGGCAAGGCGGGCTCGGCCGGCAGACCCTGCTCCAGGCGAACATCACCCGCGGCGCGCACGAGCGTCTCGGTGAGGCTTCGCGGCTCGAACCGTTTCCCGGTCGTGCGCGGGTTGGGCGTGTCCTCCCAAACGATCTCCGGGCCGAGCGAGACCAGCCACTCGAGCGCCTCGTCGAACCCGTCGAAGACCGCTCGCTGCAGCTCTTCGTCGCCGCCCGGACACTCGGCGCGGAAGTCCTCGAACGTGCGGTAACGCCAGACGACGCAGCTCGAGAGCAGCATCGAGCCGCCGGGGCGCGACCCCTTCTCCGACACGACGGTCTGGGCGCCGAGCTCGCGGGCGCGCGCGGCGGCGCACAACCCGGCCATGCCCGCCCCCGCGATGAGCACTAAGTCAGGGAGAACTCAGGTTTGTGCTCGACGTACTCGACCCGCACGCGCTCGGGGCCCCAGACGAAGACCGCGTAGGTGTTCGCCGCGTCGACGATGTTGTCGATCTCCAGGCCGAGCTCTTGCGCCTCCGCGATGTGCTCGTCCGCCGACTCGACCTTGACCGCCAGGTGGTTCAGCAGCGGCCGCTCGGGATCACCGGGCTCGCCGCGATGGAACTCGACGAACGCGCCGCCGGCTTCGACGCGCGGCGCTTCCGAGGGGCCGGGTTCGACCGGCACGAACCCGAGTTGCTCGTAGGCCTCGGCGGTCTCCTCGGGAGTCGCCGACCACAGGGCCACGTGGTCGAGGTCGTAGTCGACCTCCGTCGGTGCCTCGACCAGGCCGAGCCGCAGCCCCTCGCTGACGTCGAAGTAGATCTCTCCGTCGCGCGGCCGCTCGACCTCGAGCCCATCGCGGAGCTCCCGCTCCGCGCGCTCAAGGCTCGAGACGCGCAGCGCGACGTGCTTGAGCGCGCCCTGCTCGCGCGGTACGTCGGCGGCGAACAACGTCAATTTGCCGCGCCGGGCATCCGAGCCGACGAGCGTGAAGGCGTCCGTCCGGTCGACCACGTGCATCCCGGCACGCTCGGTCAGGAAGTCGGCGATCCGGTCGCGGTCGGCCACCCAGAGGGCGACGTGGTCGAGCGTCTCCGGCCTCACGCCGGCCAGAATAACGGCCCGCTACTTCCTGGCGTCGACCGCTCGCTGAAGCTGCTGCTTGTTCATCTTCGAGCGGTTCGGGATGTTCATGCGCTTGGCCTCGTTGTAGAGCTGCTCTTTGGTGCGGCCGCGCTCGCGCCGCGTGCCCGACCGGAGCCCGCCTCGGCGGCCCGACGAGATGTCACGGCGCGACGTGCGCGACGACTCCCGCGCCTCGCCGGTACGCGCCCGCTCCTTGTTGACCGTCCGGGCGGCGATCTCCTTGGCCCGCTTCGTGGAGCGGCCCTGCTGCTTCTCGCTCTCCTTGACGTGCTCGTACTGACGTTCCCGCTTGTTGCTCCAAGCTCGCTGGGGCATTCAGATCCCTCCTCTGTGGGTTCAACTGGGACCTGCCCCGGAGGGCACGTCTTATGCGTTATTCGAGCGGCGGGTTTTGGACGTTGTGCTCGGTGGCGTACTCGTCGGTGAGCTTGTTGATCACGTCCGCGCCGTCGCCGTAGGCGTAGTTGATCTTCACGAACGCTTCCCACTTATCCGGGAGTGCGTCCTCGGGGAAGATCGCCTCGACCGGACACTCCGGTTCGCACGCGCCGCAATTCCCAGTCCATACGCCGCCGGCGAGTGCGAACGCGTGCTTCTCCGGAACGACCGCACAGAACGTCTCCTCGGGCTCCGCCTCATGCGCATCAACGCTCATGACTCGCCAGTAGACCTCGCGCGTGGCGAGGTAGAGCCAGCGGATCGAGCGACGGCGGACGCCGAAGTTCGTCTCCTTACTCGACTCCTCGCCGGATCCCACGACGACGTAGCCGGCGAGCGGCGCAGCCTTCTCGAGCCACTGGAGCGCCTCGTGATGGGTCGAGCGCAGCCGCCATGAGCCGGCCTTAACCGGGTCGCCGTCGGCCGCGAGCCAGCCATCGGTGAAGCCTGCGACATACTCGGGGTCTGCGTCCTCGGGCAGCGCGCGCTTCAGGTTCAGAGGCGCGCGCACGACGCCGGTGCCCACATAGCCGGGATGTACATCCAGGCACTGCGAGAAGTTGACCTGCTCGAAAAAATCCTTGAACTTCGCGACCCGCTCCCCGTACAGCTGGACGTAATGCAGATGCTCGCCCGAGCGGATCTCCTGCTTGTTCCAGCTGCCGTCGCCGAAGACGAGGCCGTGGAGGACGCCGAGCCGGTAGCTCTCCGACTCTCGCCGCGGGCTGAAGCGAGCCGACGGAACGAATTGTCCCGGCGCAAGCGAGTCCGTCCGCTCGCCGTCAGCGAGAAACCATGAGTGGGTCGGTGTCGCCCAGATCGAGCGCCTGAACCTCGAGATGTTCCGCGTCGTCAAGCGTGTCCCGCCGTACCCGTCGCGCTCCTCGAAGGCCGGCGCGAGCTCCAGCTTCACGAGCGGCTTGCGCCGGAAGCGCTTCACGATCGCCGGACGGAAGCCGTCGTCGGTGAGCACTTTGACAGCCTGAGCTGGTGAAAAGCTGCTCGTCCCCCGCGAAGCAGTCGATGCACTCCTCCGGGTCGATGATCAGGATCCGCTCGAACTCGTGGATGCAGTCGACGGGACAGACATCCACGCACGAGAGATCTTTGATGTCGATGCAGGGCTCGGCGATGATGTACGTCACGGTGCCTCAGTCTACTGAGGCCAACAGACCGTCCACGAGCCCCTTCAACTGCTCGTCCATCGCCGATTTGGCGATCACCTGATCGAAGCCCGCCGTGTGCGCGCGGCGTAGGCCGTCGGTGTCCGTGTGGTTCGTGAAACCGAGGATCGGCACCTCCGGGTAGTTGTCCGCGACATCCTCGGGATCGATGCGCGAGACGTCGCAGATCACGAGCTCGGGCGGATCGACGCTGTCGGCGGTCGTCAGGTGGTGCCCTGGCAGCAGGCCTTCCAGCTTCCCCCGGAAGAACACGTCGACCCCCGCCAGCAGGATCGTCGCCACGGCTCAAAGGTAACACCCTCCACCGCTAGGATCGACCTCCGTGGCGGACGATCGCTTCCAGCCGGTCGCGCGGGTCGACGAGATCGAGCCCGGGACGCTCGCCTGCGTCCGCGTCGGCGAGATCGAGCTTGCGCTCGTGCGCGTGGGCGACGAGTTCTACGCGACGCAGGGACACTGCCTCCACCTGCAGGGGCCGCTCTGCGAGGGACGGCTCGAAGGCACCGTCCTGAGCTGCCCATGGCACGGCTGGCAATACGACGTCCGCAGCGGCGAGAACGAGTTCGATCGTGCGATCCAGCTCGAGACGTATGAGGTGCGCGTCGAGGACGGCGAGGTCCAGGTCGCTCTCTGAAGAACTCGAGCGCGGGCTCGAGCTGATTCGCCGCGGAGAGTTCTTCGCCGCCCACGAGGAGCTCGAGGACGCCTGGCGTGCCGCACCGGCCGAGGAGCGGGACTTCTTCCAGGGGCTGGTTCACGTCGCCGTGGCCTGGTACCAGGCCGGCCGCGGCAACCGCGTCGGCTGCGAGCGGCAGCTCGAGAAGGCCACCCGCCGCCTCGGGCCCTACGCTCCGGAGCACCGAGGCGTGGACGTGGAATCGATCCTTCAGCAGGTGGCCACAGCGGCGGAGACCGTTCAACGCGGATCGCTCGAGCTGCGCCCGCCCACGCTCTGATGAAGGTCGCGGTGTTCACGACTTCTTACCCGCGGCACGAGGACGACCTTGCCGGGCGGTTCGTGTTCGACCTGGTGCGGAAGCTGCGCAACCGCAGCGTCGAGATGGATGTCATAGGCCCTGATGCCTACCGGGACTTCGGCCTGACCGGGAGCGGCGGAGCCGGGCTAGTCGCGAGCGTCAGGCGCAGGCCCTGGCTCGCGCCGCCGCTCTTCATGTCGATGGTGCGCTCACTCCGGCACGCCGCGACCAGCGCCGACCTCGTGCACGCGAACTGGCTCGCGGGGGCCGCCGTCGCGCGCTTCGGCGGAAAGCCCTTCGTCGTGACACTGCACGGCTCGGGGACTGCGGGCCGCTTCTCCGACCTCGCGGTGGCCGAACGCTCGCCCGGCCTCGTGCGCCGGCTGCTTCGTCCGGCGAGCGCAGTCATTTGCGTCTCCCCCGCCCTCGCGGAGGCGATGCGGCAGGTCGGGATCGCGAACGTGCACGAGATCCCGTACGGCGTCGAGATCCCGGAAGAAACCGCGCCCGAGGCTGAACCGGCGACGGTCCTCTTCGCGGGCCGCCTGTCGCCCGAGAAGCGGATCGACGTCGTCGCAGCCGCAACCGACGGCCTGCCGCGCATCGTCGCGGGCGATGGGCCGCTCCGCGACCTCCTCCCGGACGCGCTCGGATTCGTGCCGCAGGACGAGCTCTTCGGGCTCTTCGACAAGGCGGCGCTCGTCCTGCTCACCTCGGAGCGAGAGGGCCTGCCGAACGTCGTCCTCGAGGCGATGGCCCGCGGCAAGACGGTCGTCTCGACGCCCGTCGGCGGCATCCCGGCGGTGATCGAGGACGGCAAGACCGGGCTGCTCGTCCCGATCGGCGACGTGCAGGCGACGAGAGCCGCGGTCGAGCGCGCGCTCGCCGACCCAGAACTGCGCCGCCGCATCGGCGCCGCGGCGCGCGAGCGTGTCCGTGAGTACTGCTCATGGGACCGCGTGACCGAGCTGACCCTGCAGGTCTACGAAGCGGCGTGGACTTCGAGCGAGTCGCGCAGCGCCTGAACGGGTCGCTCGGTCGCGTTTGGCCGCTCGAGGGCGGTGTCTCGGCGCGGACGACCGCGATCGAGGTCGGGCAGTACCTGGTGACTGACTACGTCGAAAGCGATCCTCCGCCGCCGCCCGCGGAGGTCGCGCACGCTCTCGCAGCTGCCCTCCTGGAGATCCACGGGCTGGGGACGGCGGGCTTTTCGTTCCTCGCGACCCTCGACGAGCCGGGTGTGCTCCTGCACGGCGACCTCTGGCCCGGCAACGTCCTCTGGCGCGACGCCCGCATCGCCGCGATCGTCGACTGGGAGGACGCGGCGATCGGCGATCCGCTCCGCGATCTGGCGGTCGCGCGGCTCGAGCTGCTCTGGGCGTACGGACGCGAGGAGATGGATGAATTCACCGAGCAGTATCGAGGCGCTTGTCCGAGCCTCGACTTCGCGGCGTTACCGGAGCGGGATCTCGAAGCCGCGGAGCGCCTGGCGCCGCAGCTGCCGAGCTGGCGCCTCGACCCGGATGCGGAAACGAGAATGCGCGAGCGCAGCGAGGACTTCGCCGCGGACGCCCGGCAGCGCCTCAGAGGTTGCTGAGCCCGATCGCCTCGAGCGCCCGGTGCAGGAACACGTTCAGCCACCAGTCGCGGTGGAAGAACAGCAGCAGCCCGAGCGCGACGAGGACGAAGCCGCTGACCAACCGGATCCAGCTGTAGTGGTCGCGCACCCAGCGGAACGCGCCCATCGCTCGCGTGAACGCGATCCCGATCAGGACGAACGCCGCGGTGATCCCGAGCGAGTACGCGGCGAGCAACACAATTCCGCGGACGACCGTTCGCGAGTCGGCCGCGAGGGCCAGGATCGCCGCCAGCGTGATCCCGACGCAGGGCGCGGCGCAGACGGCGAACGCTCCGCCGAGCAACGCCCGCGAGCCGCTCTTGCGCGCGCGGCCGAGAACTCCGGGCGCGACCATCCGCTCGGGCCACGGGATCAGCCCCGCAAACGCGAGGCCCAGCACGACGAGCACGAATCCGGCGACCTCGGTCTGGCGGTCCTTGTCCAGCACGCCGCCGACCGCGGCAGCCGCAGCGCCGAGCACGACGAAGACCACCGTGAACCCGAGCGCGAAGGGCACGCTCGCGACCACGATGCGCCGGGCGACGCCGCGCTCCCCGAGACGCTCGACCTCCACCGCCGAGACCGCGGAGAGGTAGCCGGGGACGAGCGGCAGTACGCACGGAAACGCGATCGAGACCAGCCCGGCCAGGAACGCGACCGGAATCCGCTCAGCCATCGAAGCGCGCGAGCTCTTCGTCGAGCCTGCGCTCGAGCTCCGGGTCGAGCGGCCGCCCGTTGAGCGAGACCGCGCCCGGCACGTGGTCTGGCTCCTCGTGCCTGCGGCTCCACCGCCAGGCGAGCACGCCGACCACTCCGGCCGCGCCGAGAATCCCGGCCAGCGGCAGCACCCAGGCGAGCAGGTCGAAGCCGTGTCTCGGCGGCGCCGCGAGGATCCTCGTGCCCCAGATGTTTATCTCCTCGTCGATGATCTGACTCCTCGTCCAGCCCTGGCGGATGCGCTGCTGCAGGTGGGCCTTGATCCGCTGAGCCGGGAGCGAGTCGGACTGCGCCAACGTCTCGCCTGCGCAGACCGGGCACATGAGCTGGTTCTCGAGGTCGACCAGCGTCGGGTGCCGCTCGCTTGCGAGGGCGGGAGCGGCCAGGACGAGCCCCGCCGCGAGCACGACGATCAGCCTCACGATTGCAGCGCCCTCTCGATGCCTGCCCGAAGATCGGAAGCGTTGACTTGACCGCCGACGTGCCCGACAACCTTGCCACGGGCATCGATGAAGAACGTCTCCGGCAAGAACTTGAAGCCCCACTTCGGAGCCACGAGGTCGCGATTGTCGTGAACGACCGGATAGGTGACCCCGTTCTCGCGCATGAACTTCCTCGCGTCTCCGCTGAAGTCGTTCGTGTCGACACCGAGGACGACCACGCGCCCATCGTGCTTTCGCCAGGCGTCCTCGAGCGCCGGCGCTTCCTTCAGGCACGGGTAGCACCAGGACGCCCAGAAGTTGAGCACCACGGCTTTCCCGTGCAGCGACGCCAGCTGGAGCTTGCCCGGGCGATCGAGCCGGCTGAGGACGAAGTCAGGAGCCGCAGTGATCTTGCCCTTGTCGATCTTCGCAGCGACACCGCCGCCGTTGTTCTTGAACGCGACCTTCCAGATCAGGAGGGCGAGCAGCGCGAGCACGAGCCCGACCGCGAGGGCCTGGGCGCCGAGCTTTACGCGCGCGGTCATGCCGAGACGATGAAGACCGTCGTCCCGAGCCGCACGTGGTTGAAGAGCCACTCCGCGTCCGAGATGTGCATGCGGATGCAGCCGTGCGAGGCCGAGTAGCCGATCGAGGCGTCGTCCGGAGTGCCGTGGATGCCGACGCCCGAGGCCGAGAGGCCCATCCATCGCGTACCGAGCGGGTTGCCCGGGCCCGGCGGGATCGGCTTCGCCCCCTGCGCCCAGGCTGTGTGCGGCGGGTACCACCAGGGGTTGCGCCACTTGACGACGACCTGCCAGCGGCCGAGCGGCGTCGGGTACTGCGACTGCCCGGTCGCGACGCCGAAGACGCGCCAGGGCCGCATGCCGTTGTAGAGGTAGAGCCGGTTCGAGCCGCGCCGGATCACGATCACGGGGCCGATGGTCTTGCGCGTCAGCTTGGGCATCAGGTTGCGGAAGTCCAGGCGGACCGGCGTGCGCGAGTTCGCGACGAGCGCGGCGAAGATCCGACCGAGCGACTGCACGCGTCTCAGCGACCGGCCGGCCCTTTCGGCGCTCACGACCGGACGCAGGTTGCGCAACCCGAGCTGCGCCTCCGCCGGCTTGCGGTCGAAGCGGCGCGCGACCGCGGCGACGTAAGCCGCGGCCTTCGCCCGATCGAGCTTCACGCGCAGCTGGACCGCCGTTCCCGGCGGCGCGGCTAGCGCCTGGGCGACTGCGCCGTCGACGTAGGCGGAGGCGTTCAGCCGCTTCATGCTCGGGAAGAGTCGGTGGCGCAGCACGACCAGCGGCAGAGGCCGCTCGAAGGCGCTCGTCACGGTCGCGGCCGCCTCGTCCCGCGTCAGGCCGCCCACAGCGACGCCACCGACCGTGACACTGTCGGCGATCACGGCCTCGGAGGTCGTGGTGGTGGTGCCGGGAGTCGTCGCGGTCCGGACCACGCCGCCCGAGACACCGCCCGCAGCGGCGAGACCGAGCACGAACAAGAAGGCGAGACCCGCTCGTTTCACCGGCGCAAGTCTAGCCCGCGAAGATGCGGGGATCGTCCGCGATCACGCCGTCTACGCCGAGCTCGTCGAGGTCGCGCACCTGTTCCCGCGAGGTGAGCGTCCAGGCCAGCACCGGCGCGCCGACCGAGTGACAGCGCTCGACGACCGGCTTGCTCACGACCTGCCAGTGGAGCATCGCGGCCGAGGCCTTGGCTCCGCGCACCATCCGCCCGATCCGCCGTGGCAGCGCCGCGCGCAGGCCCGCGAGCGTCGTCCCCATGAGCGGCGCGAACAGACGCCGCTGTCCCAGGCTGTAGCGGTCCTCCGGATACGTCAGCCCGAGCCGGAGACCGGGCTCGAGCGCATGCAGCGCGCGCAGGGTCGCCGGCCGAAACGAGCTGACGACTGTGCGCTCGACGAGACCGCCGTTGAGCACGGCCTCCACCAGGGCTCGCTCTGCCCCGCGCGCCTTCAGGTCGAGCTGAATCCCGCACGTGCCCGGAGCCAGGAAGGCGAGCCCTTCGTCGAGCGTCGCGAGCTCGGCCGGGACCTCGGCGTGCGAGTGGGCGAGGACGAGCGCGCCGTCCAACTCGAGCACGTCGACCTCCACCAGGTCGCAGCCCAGCTCCACCGCGAGTGCGAGCGACGCGATCGTGTTCTCGGGTGCCAGTGTCGCCGCGCCGCGATGGCCGACCCGGAGCATGCGCCCGTCGCGCCGTCCGAGGTCGATCACGTCAAGCGCTTGAGGACGACCACTGCGAGGTCGTCTCCGAGCTCTCCGGCGAAGGCGCGGCAGTCGGCGACGAGCGCCTCGGCGATCTCCTGTGCCGGACGCTCGAGGGCCGCCAGCAGAGCCGCGTTGAGCCGGTTCTCGCCGTACAGCTCCCCTGCACGGCGGGCCTCGGGCAGCCCGTCCGTGTAGAGCACGAGCACGGCGCCCGGCTCGAGCCGCAGGTGGGCTCTGGTATAGCGCTGGTCGCGCTCGATCCCGAGCGCGAGGCCCGTGACGTCGATCGCCTCCGGAGCCAGCCCCGGCCTGACGACGTGCGGCGGGGGGTGCCCAGCCGACGCGCAGGCAATCTCGCCGCTGCGCGGATCGACGGTCAGGTAAAGCAGCGTGATGAACTTGGCGGTGCCGATCTCGCCGAGCACGACCTCGTTCGCCGCCGCAAGGAAGTCTCCGGGCTCGGGATGCTCGCGGGCCAGGGAACGGAAGACGAACTTCGCCATCGCCATGTCGGCGGCCGCGTCGATCCCGTGCCCCGTGACGTCCCCGAGCACGACCGCCAGCCGCCCGTCCGGGAGCTCGAGGAAGTCGTAGACGTCGCCGCCGACCTCGACGCGCGTCGACGGCTCGTAGACGGCGCCGATCTCCAGGCCGAGGAGCTTCGGCCGAGACCGCGGCAGCAGCGTGCTCTGCATCGTCTCGGTGAACTCCTTGCGCTGCTGCTGGAGACGCGCGTTGTCCAGCGCAAGCGCGGTCGGCCCGGCGATCGAGAGGGCCGCGGCGAGCGTGTCAGGCCCGATCGGCTTCTCCACGCGCAGCGAGAGCAGCGTCAAGGTCCCGAGGATTCGCTCGTGGGCGGCGAGCGGGATGACCGCCGCGGTCGAGCCCTGGTCGAGGAACGGGATGAGCGGCTCGTGCGCGGGGCCGAGAGCGCGCGCGGCCTCCGGGTCGAGCACGACGACTTCACCGCTGCGATACGCGCTCGGCCGCACGGGCGAGAGGGGCTGAGGCAGCGACATGATCCGGCGCAACGGCTCGGCGAGCCGCTCCTCGCGCACGTGCGCGGCCACGGGCACGAGGGCGTCGCCCCGCTCGTGGGGAATCCGCAGCACGGCCGCGTCCACCTCGAGCTCCTCGACGATCGTGCGGACGACGACGTCGAACGCCTCGTCGAGCGAGAGGCTCTCCGTGAACGAACGGGAAATTTCGTAGAGCGCGCGGAGCCGGCGCGAGACCTGGGCTTCCTCGTCGCGGGCGCGCTTTGCCTCGCCGGACTCGCGCTCCACCTTCTCGTGGAGCTGCGCGTTCTGGACGGCGACGGCGAGCTGGGCGACGAGCGCGCGGAGCAGCGACTCCTCGTTCTCCGTGAGCGTGCGCCCCCGCTCAGGGTAGACGGCGAGCAGGCCGATCAGCTGCTCGCCCGCGCGCAGCGGCACGCCGATCGCGGCCTCGATGCCCACCTCCTCGACCGCGTCGCGCGCGGGTGCGAGACGGGTGTCCGCCGCCGCGTCCTCGACGAGCACCAGGCCCCTGCCGCGCGCCGGGCCGAGCGCGAGGTCGAGCAGCCGCTCGCCGATTCGCACGTGCGGTCCGGTCACGCCGCGCTCCGCGGCGGTTTCGAGCCGTTCGCCGTCCTCCTCGACGAGGTAGACGGCGAGGCCGTCGACTGTGAGGAGGTCGCGCACGCGTTCGGCCGCGGTGTCGAGCGTGTGGGCGAGCGAGAGCTCGGCGATGGCCTGCCCGACGATCGTGAGCAGCGCGCGGCTGCGGTCGAGCTCGGCGGCGAGCGAGCGGCGCCGCTCGCCGGCGCGCAGCGCGTGGGCCGAGCGCACGGCGAACGTCGCGAGCCGCGGGAGCAGCGGGCCCGCCGGGTCCGGCTCCTGGCCGAAGAGCAGCTGCAGCGCGCCGACGGGCGGCTCACCGAGCTGAAGCGTGACGAGCCAGCCGGCCTGGGCGCGACGCAGCAAGTCGAGCGCGTAGGCGGGGGCGGCGGCCGCTTCGGGCCCGGCCAGCGCGGCGAGCACCGGCTCGCCTCCCTCCTCATACCGCCAGACGAGGGAGGCCTGGGCATCGGTCGCCTCTGTGGCGAGCTGCGCGATCTGGTCCGCCGCATGCGTCTCCGCCGAGCCGGCCGCGAGGGCGTCGCCGGCCAGCTCAAGTGGGTCGCGCGAGGCGCGACCGGGCGCACCCGCGAAGGCTCGCCAGGCGAGCGCAACCTCGTCCGCGGCGGCGCGCGCGAGGATCAGCTGCAGGTCATCGAACTCCGACCGGCTGCGCATCAGCTCGACCGAGCCGACGATGGAGCCGTTGTCGCTGACCGGCAGCCGCAGCAAGCCGACGGCCGCGACGCGACCGGCCGCGAGTTGCAGAGGCCGCGGCAGCTGCTCGAGGCCCGTTTGCTCGGTGATGGGGACGGAGTCGACGTCGATCCTCGAGCCCTCGAGCTCGGCCCGCACCGACTCGGAGCGCGCGTGGACAGCGTGGGCAACGAGCCCGCCGCTCTCGTCCGCGATGCGAGCGATCACCACGTCGGCCTCGGCGAGCCGCGCCGCGCGCTCGACGATCGCCGTGAGCGTCGCGTCGAGGTTGCTGACTCCGGTCGTTTCCCTGGCCACTATCGCGTTGCCCCCTGACCGAAGTATGGACCTGAGGCGTCGCTTGCGATGCCGAGTGGAGGATGCGCGGGCTTCGCCCGTGCATCCGTCTTACTACACTCCAGCGGATGGCATTGCCCGAGCGGAAGGAGGTCGAGGAGGAGCTTCTCGACCCGACCGCGGTTCAACAGGCGTACCGTCGCGAGCGGCTGCGGCGCCGGGCCCGCGAGCAGCGGGCTCGTGAGCGGCAACTCGCGGGCCTGCGCTTCTGGCTGGCCGTGACCGCCGTCGTCGGCACGAGCATCGGCCTCGCGATCGTCATCTGGCACGAAATCCATCGCCTGTTCGGCCTCTAGGCAAGCGCCCTTCTCAGCCTGGCACCGCGGGCTTGAGCGTCCATGGCGCGAATCGCAGATACTGCGCGCGTGGAGACGCCGGAGCCATTCCCGCCGCCCGAGGGCGAGGACGTCTACTACGAGGGCGAGCAGGACGTGGCCATCCGGCCCGCCGGAGGCTTCTGGGCTCTCGGCGGACGCATGACCTGGGTCGCAGCCCTCGTGCTGGCGCTCTCTGCCTTCACGGACTGGTACGCCGAGCACGGCCTCGCCGGCCCGACGATCGCGGTGATCGGCTGGCACACCGGCGCTCTCGGGAAGCTCATCTTCTTCATCGGCCTCGTCCTGCTAGGGCTCGTGATCCTGCGCGAGCTCGGCTTCGAGCTCCCGCCGTCCGTGCCCGAGAGCCTGGTCGTGATTGCCCTCGGCTCGCTCGCGACGATCTTCGTCCTGATCCGCCTCATCTCGATCCCGGACTCGATCCCGCCGCCCGCCGGCCGTGGCATCGGGATCTGGATCAGCCTGCTGGCGTCGCTCGCCGTGATCGTCGCGGGACTGCTGAGAGCATCAGAAGAGCTGTAGCGACGAGAATCCCGAGCGCCGCGCCGCCGAAGACGTCCAGCGGCCAGTGCACGCCGACATAAACGCGCGACCAAGCGATCGCGCCCGCGAGCACCAAAGCCGGAAACGCCAGGCGCGGCACCTTCCACGCGAGCACTGTCGCGCACGCAAACGCAACCGACGCGTGACCCGACGGAAACGACCCTGAGTGCGGCACGTGTACGAGCGGCTTCGGCTCCGGATAGACAAGGGGCGGCCGCCGCCGCCCGATCCAGTCGCGCAGGGCGAACGAGAGCAGCACGGCGGCGCCGTCCGTGGCAAGCAGCGCGACGAACAGCTGCGGCCGGCGCCAGAGCAGCGCTACAACCGCACCGACCACGAGGAAGACGACGCCGTCGGTGCCGATCCAGGAGAGGAAGACGAAGAGCCAGTCGAGCCAGCCGACGCGGTGGTGGACGACCCAGCGCTCGAGGTGCCGGTCGGCGGTGATCAGGTCGGCAGCAGCTGCTTGGTCTGGTCGATCAGCTCTTGCGGGCTGAACGGCTTCCCGACGAACGCCTGTGCCCCGCGGGAGGCCGCGTCGTTCGCGGCCTGCTCGTCGACCTTGCCGCTGAACATGATCACGGGGATCGCGCCGACGCCGTGGCGCTCCTGCACACGCTGCAGCATCTCCCAGCCGTCGACGCCGGGCATCATCACGTCGAGCAGGACGAGATCGGGCGACGCCTCCTCGAGAACGTTGAGACCCTCCTCCGCGTTGCCGGCCTCGCGAACGGCGTAGCCCTCCATCTCGAGATTGACGCGGACGTACTCGCGCAGGCGCGGGTCATCGTCGACGATCAGTACGACGGGCGACTCGGCCGGTGGCCCGCCCGGGCCGGAGCGCTCGAGGAACTTGTCGAGGTCGGCGCGGCGGTAGCGGCGGTGCCCTCCCGGCGTGTAGAAGGCCGGGACGCGGCCCTGGTCGGACCACTTCCGGATCGTGCTCTGAGCCACCCCGAGGTATTTCGCCGCCTGGCCGAGCGTCAGCCAGTCGGGCTCCCCGACGGGCGCAAGGCGACGAGAGGCGTCTTCGCGAGGCATGCGTCGGCGAATCTACCCAAAGCTCGTTCTTTCTAACCCGATCAAGGGGTAGTAACCGTGACTGTTGCCGATTCTGGCGCCAGCGTGAACGTTCGCTCGAGCGTCCTCGTGTGCCCGGGGCCCGGGTTGTCGTCGAGCGCCTCGCCGAACGCGATCCCGACGGCGAAGACGAGCACGCCGACCAGTCCCAAGACGATCCACCTTCGCGCGTGGCTCTTCTTCCGCCGGCGCGCGCCGGTCGTCACGGGCGGTAATCGACGGCGCCCCGGGAGTACACGTGAAACGCCGCGTCCTGGACGGTGGTGAGCCGGGCCGGCCACCCCGGCACAAGGGCGTGCTCGGCCAGGGCGTCCTGCACCCAGCGGTCGGCGCCCGCGTAGGCAGCCGCGAGCTCGTCGAGCGTGAACGTCTGGCCGATCCGGCGACGGAGCTCGTCGAGCACGAGCTCGAGCTCGGCCAGCAGGTTGTGGTAGCGCTGCCGGTCCCCTGAGGCACCCTCGAGGCGGCGGTAGCCCTCCTCCCACTCGTGTCGGGTCGCCTCGATCGTCTCCAGCGGCATGTTCTCGATGCTACTCCGGAGTGCAACAACCCCGCGAGGGCCAGAGGGGCTCGACCTCGGCAAGGATCCGCTCGCCGAGCTCGTAACCGGGGCGGGCCAGCGCAAAGGCCGCATGGGCGTGCAGGCATTTCAGCCCGCCGGTCCGGGTCTGTCCGCCGATCCCGCCCGGGAGCTCCGGCCGGAGGCGGCGCTGCTCCTCGTGCGCCGCCTCGACGCTCGCACGCAGCTCGGGATCCTCCCGCGCGAGCCGGCTCCAACGCTCGACCCCGCCTGCCGCCTCGAGCCTCGAGATCGCCTGGACGAGGTGCGGGCAGGTCAGGTAGTAGCCGGTCGGGAACGGCTCACCGGAATCGTCGAACGGCTCCTGCTCGGTGACCGCGGGGCGACCGTAGGGGCAGCGGACGACTACCCGCCGCAGCGCCCGCGGCGGGCGGCCGAGCTGGCGTTCGACGATCGCGCGGTCATCCACCCCGCGCGATCGTAGGCGTTCGCTTGCGAACGCCGTCCAAGAGGCCGTGCCGGCTTCGCCGGTGCGGCCGTCTAACGCACGGTCGGGGATGCAGAAGCACTCGCCGACCTAGCGAGCTCGCCTTGTAGTCGAGTGCAGCCAGGCCGTGATGCCTTTCACGATGAAGAGCCGCTCGCCGGGACGCACGAGGCCGAGCCGGCGCGCCTCGCGCTGGAGCGCCTCCGGCGTGCTCGCTTCGGCGAGGCGGTGCTGGAGCTCCAGCTTCTCGGCCTTCAGTGCGCGGACGTCTGCGGCACGCTGCGCGAGCTCGTGCTTGGTGCCGAGGTAGCTGCGCAGCGGCCGCGCGTAAAGAAGGCCCACGAGCACGATCGCGCCGACCGCGAGCCAGCGCATGACGTGCCTTCGACGTGGAGGCCGACGTCTTGCCACGCGGCCCGGTTCGCGGTCGCCGCCGAGGGTCCTCTAAGCGATCGCGACCTTGATCATGTCCGTGGTGCCTGGGAGGTTGACCGCCGTGCCGGCCGTGATCACAACGCGGTCGCCCTCAGCGACGAGGCCGCTCGCGCGCGCGGCGGCGAGCGAGACCTGCCAGAGGTTCTCGACGTCCGCGCTCTCCGGAATCAGCAGCGGCGTCACGCCCCACTCGAGGGCCATCTGCCGCAGCGCGTAGTCATGGTGCGTGAGTCCGAGGATCGGCCGGCGCGGCCGCAGCCGTGCGACGACCGAAGCCGTCCGTCCGGTGTAGGTCGGAACGAGCAGCGCCGAAGCCTGAAGCACCTCGGCGACGTCGCAAGCCGCGTTCGACATCGCCTGTCCGACAGTCGGCTCCTCACTCGCCTCGGGAATCTGGTGCCGGTACCCGAGGCTCGGCTCGACGGCCCGCGCGAGCCGGTCCATGTACGCGACCGACTCGACCGGGTACTCCCCGATCGCTGTCTCGCCGGAGAGCATCAGCGCGGAGGTGCCGTCGAGAACGGCGTTCGCGACATCGCTCGCCTCGGCACGCGTCGGCTCGGGTTGGTGCACCATCGTCTCGAGCATCTGCGTGGCCGTGATGACCGGCTTTCCGCGCTCGAGCGCCGCGAAAATGATCCGCTTTTGCAGGAGCGGCACCAGGGCCACGCCGATCTCAACGCCAAGGTCGCCGCGGGCGACCATCACCGAGTCGGTCTCGTCGAGGATCGCGTCGAGCGCGTCGACTGCCTCCGCCTTTTCGATCTTCGCGATCACGCGCGCGTGCGAGCCGGCCTGCTCGATCAGCGCGCGCAGGTCGCGCACGTCCGCGGCTGAGCGGACGAACGACAGTGCGATGAAGTCGACCCCCAGCTCGAGCGCCAGCTCGAGGTCGTCCATGTCCTTGCGCGTGATGGACGGGATCGGAATCGGGACGCCCGGCAGATTCACCCCTTTGTGCGAGGTGACGACGCCGCCGGTGAGCACCGCGCAACGCGCGCGGCCCTGCTCGATCGTCTCGACTCGCAGCCGGACGAGCCCGTCGTCGATCAGCACCTCGTGCCCCGGCTGGAGGACCTCGCTGATCACGGCCGGGCTAACCGGAAGCTCGCCGTCGTCGAAGCGCTCGCCGCCCGCCACGACGACGTCCTCGCCCCGAGCGAGCGTGACCGGCCCCTCGAGCTCGCCGATGCGGAGCTTCGGGCCCTGCAGGTCGGCGATCAGCGCGAGCGGCCGTCCGATCTCCGCCTCGGTGGCGCGCAGGGCGCGGGCGCGCTCGCGGTGCTCGTCGTGAGTGCCGTGCGAGAGGTTGAGCCTGGCGCCGTCCATCCCGGCGTTGGCAAGCGCCACCAGCTGCTCCGGCGAAGCGGAGGCAGGGCCGATCGTGGCGACGATCTTCGTGCGCCGTGGCATGACGGCAGCCACACCATGAGATTAGCTCTCAGAGCAGCTAGCGACTGAAGCGGGGGAACGCGGCCCAGCCCGGGTAAACGGCCTGGTCGTCCAACTCCTCCTCGATCCGAAGCAGCTGGTTGTACTTCGCGACGCGGTCGGTGCGCGACAGCGAGCCCGTCTTGATCTGGCCCGCGTTGGTGGCAACAGCGAGGTCGGCGATCGTGGTGTCCTCCGTCTCGCCGGAGCGATGGGAGACGACGACGCCGTAGCCGCTCGTCTGCGCGAGCTCGATCACGTCGAGCGACTCGGTCAGCGTCCCGATCTGGTTCACCTTGACGAGGATCGCGTTGCCCACGCCCTCGTCGATGCCGCGCTGGAGCCGTTCGCGATTGGTGACGAAGATGTCGTCGCCGACGAGCTGGACGCGGTCGCCGACTCGCTCGGTCAGCAGCCGCCACGTCTCCCAGTCGTCCTCCGCGAGGCCGTCCTCGATCGAGACGATCGGGTAGCGCTCGCCGAGCTGCTCGAGGTAGTCGACCATGCCCGCGCCGTCCTCGTCGCGGCCCTCGAAGACGTAGCGGCCGTCACTGAAGAGCTCGGTCGCCGCCGGGTCGAGCGCGACGGCGATCCGCTCGCGGTGGCCCGCGCGCTCCGCCGCTTCGAGCAGCGCTTCGATCGCCTCCTCGCTCGAGCCGAGATCGGGCGCGAAGCCTCCCTCGTCGCCGACGCCCGTGGAGAAGCCGCGCTCGTGGAGCAGCGCGCCGAGCGCGTGGAAGGTCTCGGAGCCGATTCGCAGCGCTTCCGCGAACGTCTCCGCGCCGGCCGGAACGAGCATGAACTCCTGCAGGTCGATCGAGTTCTGCGCGTGCGCGCCGCCGTTGATCACGTTCATCAGCGGCACCGGCAATGTGCGCGCGTCGCGGCCGCCGAGGAACCGGAAGAGCGGCGCGCCCGCCTCGGCAGCGGCCGCCTTCGCCGCCGCGAGCGAGACCCCGAGGATCGCGTTCGCGCCGAGCCGTTCCTTGTTCGGCGTGCCGTCGAGCTCGATCAGCCGCTCGTCCAGCGCGCGCTGGTCGGAGGCGTCGAGACCGCGCACCGCCGCGGCGATCTCGCCGTTGACGTGCTCGACCGCCTGCGAAACGCCCTTGCCGCTCCACTCCGAGCCCTTGTCGCGGAGCTCCAGCGCCTCGTGAACACCGGTCGATGCGCCGGACGGAGCGGCAGCGCGACCAAGCGCGCCGGACTCCAAGGACACCTCGACTTCGACTGTCGGGTTGCCGCGCGAGTCGAGGATCCACCGGCCTCGCACCTCCGCGATCGCGCTCACCGCAAAGCCTCCTTGGCCCGGTCGAAGTACACGTCCTGCTGGTCCACCTCCAGCTCGGAGAACGTCTTGCCCTCCCCCGCCGCGAGCTGCTCGGCCCGCTCAACGCGCGAGACGAAGCGGTCGCTCATCCAGCGGAGCGCCAACTCCGGATCGACGTTCAAGTGCCGCGCGACGTTGACGCCGGCGAAGAGGATGTCGCCGACCTCTTCGACCACATGCGGATCGGGCTCCGTCTCCGGCGAGCCCTCCCCTACCTCCGCGAGCGCTTCCTTCAGCTCACGCAGCTCGTCGTCGAGATCGGCCAACGCGCCGGCGGCATCCGGATACTCGAAACCCACGGTCGCGGCCCGCCGCTGGATCTTCCGCGCGTAGAGCAGCGCGGGGAGACCCGCGGGCACGTGGTGGAAGATTCCCTCGCGGCCCTCCTGCTCGGACTTGATCCGCTCCCAGTTCTCCCGCACCCGCCCGGCCGTGCGCGCCTCGACGTCGCCGAAGACGTGCGGGTGCCGCCGCACGAGCTTGGCGTGCACCGCCCGCGCGACCTGCTCGAGGTCGCCGGCGCCTTCCTCCTCCAGCAGCAGCGCGAGGAAGTAGACCTGGAAGAGCAGGTCGCCGAGCTCGTCGAGCAGTTTCTCGCGATTGCCGGCGAGCGCCGCGTCCGCTACCTCGTAGGCCTCCTCGACGGTATGCGGGACGATCGTGCGAGCCGTCTGCTCGCGGTCCCAGGGACAGTCACGCCGCAGCCGCTTGGTCAGCTGCTGTAGCTCCAGCAGCGCCTCGCCGACGGACATGCGCTAGCCGGTCGTAGAAGCCGTCGTCGTCGACTGGCGCTTGCAGGGATCCTGCCCCGGCGCCGGCGCGTAGCCCGACTGGTACCCGATCGTCTTGCAGTAGCCCTTGATCATCTTCTTCTCCCACTTCTGGGTGGCGTCGTTGCGCTTGTTCTGCAGAAGCGTCTGCCGGATCGCCTCCTTGACCTGCGAGAGCGGCGTCGGCTTGGCAGGCGTCGGCGCGCGGACGGGTCCCATCGCCTGGATGATGTGCCAACCGAACTGGGAGTGCACCGGCTTCGAGATCTGGCGGACCTTCAGCGAGAAGGCGACCTTCTCGAACGACTTCACCAGCCGGCCCTTGACGGCCCCGCCGGGGAGCTCACCGCCGGCCTGCGCGGAAGAAGTGTCGATCGAGTACTTCTTCGCGAGCTTCGGGAAGAGCTTCGGGTTCGCGGTCAGCCGGGAGTAGAGCTTGTTCGCGAGCGACTTCTTCTTGACGAGGATGTGGCGGACGTCGCGGCTCGCGGGCTGCGCCGGGGTCTCGTACTGCTGCTTGTGCTTGTCGTAGTACGACTTGACCTCGTCGTCCGAGACCGTGATCCCCTCGGTCACCTTCTTCTGGACGCGCTCGCGGTAGAGCGTGATCTTGATCCCCTTCCGCACTTCCTCGTCGGTGAAGCCCTGCTGCTTCAGCGCCTGCTGGTAGCGCGCCTCGACCTGGGCCTTCGTGGCGGGTTTGCCGCCCGACTGGCTCGCGTAGAACTGCTTCTTGATCTGGTCGAGCCGCGACTGGACGTCGGCGTCGCTGACCTTGATCCCCATCTTCGCGGCCTCCTGCTCGTACTCGCTCGCGGAGATCAGGAACTGCGTCGCGTTCGAGCGGAGATTGTTCAGCTCGGCCGAGCCGGGCTTGGGGAAGGAGTGCTTCGTCGCCTTGTAGTTCTCCTTGGTCTGGCTGATCAGCGCGTCCCACTGCGCCTTCGTGATCGTCTTGTCACCGACAACCGCGACCGCGTCGCTGGGCACGCTGCGCGCACCACCGCCGCCGCACGCTGCGACCGCAAGAAGAAGTACGACCCCTGAGAAAACTCCGATGATCCGTCTCATGCAAAAAGCGCCGAAAGCAGCCCTTTTACCTCATGCTGCTTGGCGCGCGTCGAGTATAGCATCGACCAGCCGGATCGCTTCGCCGAATTCCTCGCCCCGCACCGTGACCTCTCTGCGCGCAGTTGTGTAGACCGCCGTGGAGACGTCGCGGCGGAGCGCGCGGAGCTCTCCGGAGCCGAGCTCGACCGGCCCTACCGTGGCCCGGCCGGCCTTGAAGACGACGTAATCGGCGCCGAGACGCGCGACCTTCACCTTTGCCTCCTGGATCGCGAACAGGTTCTCGACCGGCTCGGGTAGCGGCCCGTAGCGGTCCTCGGTCGCGGCGCGGAGCTCGCGCAGCTCGTCGTCGGATTCGGCGAGGGCGAGGCGGCGGTGGAGATCGATCTTGAGCGCCTCCGCGGCGATGTAGTCGGCCGGCACGTAGGCGTCGACGCGCGCGTCGACCCGCACCGGCCGTGGGACGGTGCGGCGCTCGCCGGCCAGCTCCGCGACCGCCTCGCCGAGCATCTCGACGTAGAGCTCGAAGCCGAGGGCCGCGATGTGCCCGTGCTGCTCTGCACCGAGCAGGTCGCCCGCGCCGCGGATCTCGAGGTCGCGCATGGCGATCGCGAAGCCTGCACCGAGCTCCGTGTGGTCGGCGAGCGTCGCCAGCCGGGCGCGGGCCTCCGGGGTCAACTCGCGCGAGTCCGGATAGAACAGGTACGCGTGGGCGAGGACGTCGGAACGGCCGACCCGCCCGCGGATCTGGTAGAGCTGGGCGAGCCCGAGCGCATCGGCGCGCTCGACGACCAGCGTGTTCGCCTGCGGGATGTCGAGACCGGACTCGATGATCGTCGTCGAGACGAGCACGTCCGCGTCGCCGCGCAGGAAGGCGTGCATCTTCTCCTCCAGCTCGTGCTCCCGCATCTGGCCGTGCGCGACCGTGACGCGGAGCTGGGGAGCGAGCTGGGCGATTCGCTCGGCCGCTTCCTCGATCGTCTCGACCCGGTTGTGGAGGAAGAAGCTCTGGCCCCCGCGCTCCTTCTCGCGGCCCAGCGCCAGACGGACCATGTCGTCGTCGTACTCCCCGACGTAGGTGCGAATCGGGCGGCGGCCCTCGGGCGGCGTCTCGATCACCGAGATGTCGCGCAGCCCTGCGAGCGACATGTGCAGCGTGCGCGGGATCGGGGTCGCGCTGAGCGCGAGCACGTCCACCTCGAGGCGCAGCGCGCGGAGCAGCTCCTTTTGCGCGACGCCGAAGCGCTGCTCCTCGTCGACGATTACGAGGCCCAGCTCCTTCGGGATCACGTCGCGGCTGAGGATGCGATGCGTGCCGATCAGGACTTCGACCTTGCCCGCGGCAAAGTCGGCGAGCACCTGCTTCTGCTCCTTGGCGCTGCGGAAGCGCGAGATCATCTCGACGCGCACAGGGAAGTCTCGGTAGCGCTCGCGGAAGGTGTTCCAGTGCTGCTCGGCGAGGACCGTCGTCGGGACGAGCATCAGCGTCTGCTTGCCGTTCACGGCGACCGCGAAGGCGGCACGGACCGCGACCTCCGTCTTGCCGAAGCCGACGTCGCCGCAGACGAGCCGGTCCATCGGCCGCGCAGCCTCGAGGTCTTCCTTGACCGCCTCGATCGCGGTTCGCTGGTCGTCGGTCTCGCGGTACGGGAACGCGGCCTCGAGCCGCTCGAGCCAGTCGCTCGAGAGCTCGTAGGAGACGCCTTCGGCCTGCTGGCGCTGCGCGTAGAGGGCCAGCAACTCGCCCGCGAGCTCGCGGACGCTCGCGCGCGCCCGGGCCTTCAGGTTCTGCCACGCCTTGCCGCCGAGCTTCGACAGCGCGGGCCCGCTCCCGTCGGCGCCGATGTATTTCGAGACCTTCCCGATCTGCTCGTGCGGGACGTAGAGCCGGTCGTCGCCGCGGAAGCCGAGGAAGAGGTAGTCGCGCGTGACCCCGGCGACCGTCTTGGTCTCGAAACCGAGCAGCTTGCCGACGCCGTGGTCCTCGTGGACGACGTAGTCGCCCGTGCGGAGGTCGGCGAAGGACTGCAGGGCGCGGCCGGCCGGCGCGGCCCGGCTGGGCGTCCGCTTGCGGAAGACCTGCGTGTCCGGCAGGAGCGCGAGGCGGAGGTCCCGCCAGACGAAGCCGCGGCGGGCCGGCGA
>WNGE01002268.1_pt1 | contig 23717 bp, 20 predicted proteins | sample 5400651 | NCBI WGS metagenome assembly WNGE01 (sample SAMN13153370, study PRJNA577476) | soil metagenome | isolation source: 60 cm soil or saprolite under grassland replicate 2 | place: USA:California | collected 2016-06-15
AGCGCACGCGCTCTTCGATTGTGTATTTTTTGGGCTCTGGCATTTGCGATGTTTATAAAATAGTCTGAGGTTACTGAGCGAGAACGGCTTCAATTGTGCTTGTGCTATTGCCCGAATAACCCGGTCGCTACAGCTCCCGGTTTTGACTAGCTTCCGCTACAGCTGTGATGAATTCACCCAGTTCTACCGGCTTCGCGAGGTAGCGTTGGAACCCTGCCGCCAGAGCGCGTTCTTTATCCTCCTGCTTCGCGTACGCGGTAATTGCGATCGCCGGAATTCTCGGCACGACATTCAGTGCGAGTACTTTTTGAATTAGTTGGTAACCGTCTTCGATCGGCATTGCAATGTCAGATATCAATACGTCAGGCCTGAAAAACTTCAGCGCTCTGATGGCCTCAGCGGCGGAGGAAGCTGTGGTAACCCTGGCGCTTCGCTGCGTGAGAGCGGCGCTAAGCAGGTCCAGAGTATCTCTATCGTCATCGACGACTAAGACGTGCAAGCCGGATAATATCTGCTGCGACTTCACTCGCTCTCTGCTTTCAGCCTCCGCATCAATGCTGGCCGCTGTCACTGAGACGCCTGGCGTGTCTACGACTGAGCCGGCTAAGGGCAGTGCGACGGTAAACGAGGCACCCTGGCCGCTGCCGACGCTCCTCGCTTCAATGCTGCCGCCATGAATCTCAATCAAGTGTCTGGCGATGGCCAGTCCCAGTCCCAGGCCTCCGTGTTGCCGCGTGGATGTGCTATCGGCCTGACGAAATCTATCAAAAACGAACGGCAGGAATTCCGCGGTAATCCCCTGTCCGGTGTCAGTTACCTCAACCTCGACTTTTGAATTTGCGTGACGAAGGTGGACCATCACTTTGCCACCGGCGGGTGTAAACTTGACTGCGTTTGAAAGCAGATTCCAAAAAACTTGTTGCAAACGGTTTGTGTCACCGGGGACGGCGGCGGGCTCGGGTGCGAAGTCAACGCCAATTTGGATGCCCTTCGCCTCTGCCGTCGGGCGCACCACATTTATTGCGGACTCCAATACGGGTGCAAGTTCTATCGGCTGCAATTCCAGATATAAGTTGCCGGTGATGATTCTCGAGACGTCAAGAATGTCATCAATAATCTGAGCCTGGGCCTTCGCGTTTCGTTTGATGGTCTCAATCGCGCGAGCGGCCATGTCGCTTCCCAGTGATTCGCCCTGAAGCATTCGTGACCAACCGAGGATCGCAGTCAGTGGCGTGCGCAGTTCATGAGAGACCGTAGCCAGGAATTCATCCTTCAGGCGGTTCGATTCCTCCGCGCTGGCCCTCGCGGTGCTTTCGCGCTCGAGTAATCGAACATTTTCAATTGCTACGGCGGTGAGGTTTGCGGCCATGCGAATAGCCGTTGCATGTTCGTCACGATAGGCCGCTTTTTCGTATGACTGCACTTCGATAGTGCCAATGATCCTTCCCATCACAGCCATGGGCGCGGAGAGCGACGATTGCGGCCGCAGTCCGTTGTCGGGACCGATCACTATCGCCGGATGACCCAGCGTCGCATTCATGTAATCGTTGGTAATGATCACCTGATTCGTTCTGACGGCCCGGCTGTTAGGACCACTAAAGCTCACTGGCATCGGCGGCAACTCTGAGGTATCTATCTCCTGTCCATCGCCCCACCCATAGAACGCGAGGCGCACATCGCGAATAGGATCGTAAAGAGAAACAAACAGTCCATCGCAGGGAACGGAAAGAAGTGTAAACTCCCGCAGTCCGCGAAAAATCGCCAGCAAGTCTCGCGCAGTTCCCAACGTCTGGGCGAGGCCTGCGACCTTTTCCAGCAACCGCTCATACTCCGACAGCGCGCGCTGATCGGCGCGTCGCAAGGCCTCTTCTGCATGCCGGCGCGTCGTGATATCGCGGGCAACGCCCTGCACGCCCACCGGTTTCCCCTGATGTATGGTCAACCGACTGCTAATTTCCAAAGTGAAGATGCGGCCATCTTTCGCACGTACGTCCACTTCATAGTTAGTCCGTTCTTCACCAGCCAATTTGCGCTCAGTCATGCTACGAGCGCTCTGAGTAGATCCGGGCGTAAGAAACTCAGACATGTTCATTCCGAGCAGTTCGGTTTGCGTGTAACCGGTAATTGACTCGACGGCCTTATTAACCGAAGTGACGTTGCCTTCAAGATCGAGCGTGAAAACTATGTCGTTCGCATTCTCCACCAATTCGCGGTAACGCTCTTCACTCTCTTTGACTGCTGCCTCCGCGCGCTCACGCTCCTCGAGAATCTTTAGCATGGTTGCTGCCGAGGCGCGCACTTCTACTTCCGAGCGTTCCGCCTCGTCACGCGCGCGCATTTGCGAGCGTATTGCAGCAAAGAAAAGAATGCTGATGAATATTCCGCCGGCGAGAATGTAAGTAGACCACTGCTGCCGGTAAGAGACAATAAACGTGAAGAGCAGGCCGGCACCGAGAACCAGATATGGGCTAAGGCGGCGTCCACGTTGAGACAACGCGGGTTTGGGGGTTACGAATTCCATCAGTTGCATTCAATCGCTAAGCGGGCCACAGCAGCCGTTCGCCGTGGAGATTTCGAGTTCTTCAGGTTTGGCCTGGGACCCAGGCGTGACAATTGGCCGACGCTGCTACTCGGAGTTTGCTCTCAACGAACACGGCTGGTTCGTCGTAGCAGAAAATCTATCAAAACAAACTGTGAAAGATTACCGGGGTTAGCAAAGTAAGCCTTGCCGTTTGTCATCGCCGTCATCTGCTTCACGAACTCCACCAGATAATAGTCGCTCGCCAACATGAAGGTATTGATCATTATACCGGCTTTCCGACAAGCCTGGACCTCTTTGAAGGTCGCCTCCATTACAAACGGGTCGCCACCCATCGAATTCTTGTAAAGGCGCCGAGTAGGACCGGTATTTCTGTCGGTCCCGCCACTCGGGTAGCCATGCCGTCCCGAGGGAACAGACAAGGCTGGCTGTCCTGCACCCTCAACAAAACAGGCTGTCGGTTTTCCGTCGGTAACCATCACGATCTGCTTCATCTCTTTGCGCTGCGACTGCAGCACGCGGCGGGCGAGCCGCAGTCCTTCGGCGGTATTAGTGTGATATGGACCGACCTGCGTGGTCGCGAGTCTGGCCAGCGGCAACTCTTCCGCGGAATCATGAAAAAGTACGATCTTGAGCGAGTCGCCCGGATACTGCGTACGAATCAAATGCGCCAGTGCCAATGCGACTTTCTTCGCCGGCGTAAAACGATCTTCGCCGTAGAGAATCATTGAATGGGAACAGTCGAGCATCACCACTGTTGCGCATGACGATTGATAGTCACACTGATGAACGTGCAAGTCGCTGTATTCGAGATTGATTGGGACTGTTAATCCCTCGCGTTGAATCGCCGAGAGCAGGGTTGTGTTCACATCGAGATTGATCGTGTCGCCAAACTCGTAAGGCTTGCTGGCCGCGGCAGCTTCCACGCCGGTCGAAAGATGTGCTGTATCGTGACGGCCGAGGGAACTCTTGCCCAAACTGCCAAGCAGGTTCCGCAGAGTTTTATAGCCGAGAAAGTCGAGGCCCTTTTCGGTAACTTCAAACCTTACGTTGCGCGGCAAAGGTTGTGAAACTTCGGGTCGGCCGATTCCCGGTTGCTCTCGCCGCTGCCCGGGTTGTGGCGCGGGCTCTTCGCTGAGTTTTAGATAGCCTTCCTCCACCAGCCGCTCGATCAATTGGTTTAACATCTCTTCGAGCAGCGAGCCCTTAAACTTGCCTTCGTTGTCGGCAAGCATCTCCTGGATCTGGCGTTCGTCAACCAGGCCCTGATCCATCAGCGCTTGCAGCAGCGCGCGCCTTAGCGCGTCCAGCGAGGTGTCTTGCGGTCGACGTTGGCGCGTCCAGTAGTAATCGTCATCGTAGCCGGAATCGAGCAGCGAATCCGACAGACCTTCCATCAGGTCGCCAAGATTTATTCCGGAAACGTCGAGGCCTTTGAATTTGGAGTAGCGTGTAAACTTCATAATTTAGCCGCGGATGAACGCGGATAAACGCAGATAGAAAGAGTTCTTAGGCTTTGAAATATTCATCCGGATTCGTCATCGAGCCTCTTCTGATCGACGCACAATAGGCTGTCCAATAGGCGCAAATGTTCTCCTCGTTGTTTGCGTGCATTGTCGAAAGCCAGCCGCTTGAATTCAGGCTTGAGTCCAAAACTAAATAACATGCCAACCTCAATCTCGGTAGCGCGAAGGTAGTTAAGGAGCTGCGCTGCGTGCGCAGAATCAAGTGCGCGACCGGCTTTGAGTTCTAACAGGACGCACTTGTCCACGAGCATGTCGGCCGTAAAGTCTCCTATTTTCTTGCCACGGAACCAGACCGGCACCTCGATCTGCCTCAGTACGGACAGGCCTTTCGATGTAAGAGCTATCTCAAATGCCGCCTCGTAAACCGACTCAAGAAATCCGTGTCCCAGTTCGTTGTAGACCTCATAGAAAACCCCAATAATCTTTTGCGTTAAATCCCGATGTTTAAGACCGCTATCGTTCTCCTTCATCGTGAGAGTCTCCAAGCGGCATTTCCTATGCGGGTCCTTTACTGATTCGCGTGTATCCGCGTTGATCCGCGGCAAATTCTTCTAGCTGTATTTTCCAGTCTCAGTCAGATCATCATAGATCATTCCACGCCGATCCTTCTTCGCCTTAGTTACCGCCGTGTAGCCGCCCTCTTCGTTGCGGCTGATCTTGTTCTGAGCGTAGAGTCCCTCCAGCACAAACTCGCAGGCAGCCACCAACTGCGCTGTATCTCCCTTCTTAAACTCAAACGGAATGGTCGCTGTCTCAACCAAGTCCGGCACAGCATCCAACAACGTCCGGCATTCGTTGGCAGCAGCAGTGTCGGCCAGGCGAAGATTGTTTCCCTGATCAAACCATTGCACCGTCGGAGCGAAGTCAATGCCCACGAAGTAGCCTTCAAACACTTCGCCTGCCGCGCGTTTGATTAAATCCTTCGCGATGCGGTTAGCGCCGATCTGTTCGCCCTCATATTCAAGTTCCATCTTTCCCGTCATCGAAGGAATAGCGGCGTATACGTCAGAGATGCGCGGCACAACCTCTTCTTCCCCGGTAAGCAGCGCCCGCCGCTCGGCATTTGAAAGTACCGACTCAATTACAGTGATCGGCATGCGCTGCGAAACTCCGGAATGCTTATCAACCCTATCGTCCTCACGTGCTTCAAAGGCAATTTGTTCAACCAGCTCGCGAATGAACTCCGGAATGTGCAAACGCGGTTGCGAACCATCTGTTGGCAACAGACCACTGCGGCTGACCCACGCTTCCTGACGAGTGATCTCAACCGCGGTCTGAAGTTGGGCCGGGTAGTGAGTCATGATTTCGGTCCCGATACGATCCTTCAGCGGTGTGATGATTTTTCCGCGGGCGGTATAGTCTTCCGGATTCGCTGAGAAAATAAGCATCACATCAAGCGGCAGGCGCACCGGGTACCCCTTAATTTGCACGTCGCCTTCCTGCATGATGTTGAAGAGTCCGACCTGAATCTTACCGGCGAGATCCGGCAACTCATTGATGGCAAAAATACCGCGGTTGGCGCGCGGCAAAAGGCCATAATGAATCGTCAGCTCGTCGCTCAGAAGATGTCCGCCCTTGGCGGCTTTGATTGGATCTACATCACCGATAATGTCGGCAATAGTGACGTCCGGCGTGGCCAGCTTCTCTACAAAACGCGAATCGCGATCGATCCAGTCGAGGTGTGTTAAGTCGCCGTGTATCGCAAGCGTCTGGCGACCATAAGCAGATATCGGTTTGAAGGGATCATCGTTTACTTCAGAGCCCGCAATGATCGGAATCTGATCGTCCAGCAGTTCCGTGAGCTGGCGAATGATGCGGCTCTTGGCCTGCCCTCGAAGCCCAAGCAGGATGACATTGTGTCTGGCAAGAATTGCATTGACGAGTTGGGGAATGACTGTTTCGTCATAACCCACAATTCCGCGGAAGAGTTTCTCACCGGCGCGCAGTTTCCTGACCAGGTTCGCGCGCAGTTCGTCTTTAACGGGAACGCTCTTGTAGCCGCTCTGCTTAAGTTCACCGAGAGTTTTGACTAGTTCACCTGAAGGCTTTGGACTGCTCATAGAACCCCTGCGCTTAGTTCGGAATATGGATCGGAGATGGGAGTATCTTACGCGACTGCGACTAGAAGAGGTAGTGGCTTGATTTACTTAACCGAAACGAACAGCCCTTCCGGCGTTTTCCGTACCCGCTTCTCGTCGACAAGTTTCTCCAGGTGGGCAAGCACAGCCCGCTCCGCCAGCGCGTGAGCCTTGGGCGAGACATCCGTGTATACGCGCGCGACGATTTCTTTCGGGGAGACTGAGCCCTCGCGGGCAGCCTGGAGAATATTCTGTTCACGATCGAGCCGGTGGGCAATGTATTCGTCAATCTTCGTGTAAGGATTCGCGATGGCTGGGCCGTGGCCGCCAAAGATTACAGAAACGTTCAGCAGCGCTCGCATGCGCTCGAGTGATTGTAGATATTCGCGCATGTTTCCTTCCGGCGGATCGATTAGAACCGAACCAAGGCCCACGATGTTGTCGCCGGAGATCAGCGTCCCGGTGCGCTCCTCATGGAAACAAAGATGACCAAGCGCGTGACCGGGCGTGTGCATCGCTCTTAAAGCAATTTTAGGCGAAGCCTCCAGACGGATTACCTCATCGTCTTCGATAAGCCGATCCACGCTTACGCTGCCGGCGAGCGGTTCGGCGGTTAGACGGTGAGCGGCGACTCTTACTGATTCACCCAAGTGATCTCGTAGCGCATTGACTCCCCCGACATGATCCGGATGCATGTGAGTCAAAATAATTTCCCTGACGCTTCTACCGTCGGCAATCAGCCAATCAATACATGCAGCAAGAGCTTCTTGCTCATCTTCATAAGGCGAACCAGGATCGATAATGAGCAGCTCTGCGGAGGGGTAGATGAGATAACAGTTAGTGTGCGTAGCTGGAGGCTTGGTCGGAGTGCGCACGGGAAAGCAGATGTAGTTTGGTCGAAACTCGATACGGCGCACCGGCTCGCGATGAGCGTTTGGCGATGCAAGAAATCTTTTATTGAGATCGTCAGTCAGTCCGTCTGCCAAAGTTTTCAAGGCATGCAGCACTGGCGGCACGGCGAGTATTTCGGAGCGTTGCCAGCGCGCTAATGCGGCGCCTGCAGCGATCCATTCGCCACTGGCGAGTTCCGCGTCACCGCTCACGTAAGCGCGCTGTTTCCGAGGACTGTTAACGAGAAAGAACCAGGTATCGAACCGGCGCGCGCTGAATGGAGGGGTTACCCAGCGGCCCACGAAAGTGAAATCGCCGGCTTCAAGATAAAGATCGTAATGCTTGAGCAACGACGGCCAGGACATTCGTGCGGACTGCAAATCGTCAAACAGAGAAGCGCGTTGGCCCTGAGTCAAAGCCTCGCCACCACGCGCGACGAGCACTTGAGTCTCCTCAAACAATTCCCGGGCGGCACAACTAATCGCTACGCACGTATCCGCATCAGCGCAGTTTTCAACCGGCGTTTCCGCATCCGTCGAATCAAACTGGCCACCGGGAAAGGCATGGTACCCACCGAGAAACGCAAGCTTTTCACTGCGACGAACCAGAAAGACTTCCGGATCGTGGGGATTGGTGTTGTGTCGAAGGAGAATGACGGCAGCAGCGTCTTTTGGTGTTGAGCCAGTAGAAGTCTGCATTGAGCAAGTACTGATTAACGATCGCGATAAGCGGGAGCAAGCCCGCCTTCCTTACCTGAGAGACGTTCCAACTTGAGTAGTCTTTAGCCACCTTGAAGGTCGTTCAAGGGAAAATATGCAAGCTCTACTCTAAAAACCTCATGGTCGGGAAGGCGGGCTTGCCCCCGCTTGCGAAGTAACAGCTGACTTATGAGGACCAGCGGAATCGCTCACCGTCGCCGGGTCCCCAGGGATTGCCGCGCATGTGATAGCCGCCTTCTTCCCAGTAGCCGGCCTGATCCTGTTCCAGGAAGCGCACACCTTTAACCCACTTGGCTGACTTCCAGGCGTAGAGTTGCGGAATGATTAGACGAACAGGTCCACCATGTTCGGGCGGAATCGGGGCGCCGTCATGTGACCAGGCGAACAGCGAATCTTCGTTGAGAAAGTATTCGATGGGAACGTTTGTGGTCCAACCATAATCGGAAGCAAGCGCAAGTACAAACTTCGCCTCAGGCTTAAGGCCCACGATCTTTGCGAGCTCGCGCGTTGGCACGCCGCCCCACAAATTATCCAACCGAGACCAGCGGGTGACACAGTGGAAGTCTGCATAAACGCGCACTGCTGGCAGTTGCATGAACTCATCGAGTGACCATTTCTGCGGATGTTCAACCAGTCCATCAACTTCAAACGACCAGGTAGCGAGATCTATTTCAGGTGTGCCATGCGCGTCGAGTACCGGCCACTTTTTAGTGCGCGACTGCCCGGGCGGCATGCGATTGTCGCGCCGCGTGTCCGGACTGATGATGTCGGCTTCCGTGATTTCTTCCGGCTTGCGCGGATCGGCAGTTTGGTACTTCGGATCCTTGATTAGATTATTGAGGAAACTCATCGCTAAGTTCTGGCTCGCTTTGCTCTGTTTCGTCCGTAAGACCGAATTCTGCGACGGCTGCGAAAATCTCCGCCTTTGCCTGATGACGTCGCCGCTTGCGAGCAGCTACTTTGATCTCTTCAGTGAATTCCCAGTGGTCCTGGTTGGAGTGGCCGATTTTGCCACCCTGGCCTGCACTCGCTTTACCTTTCAGAATGGCCATCCGGTTTTGTCAGATTCTACTTAGAGTATTTCCCGTCACATCTAAAGGACGTTATATGCCTCGACTCCGGCTTGTTCCGAATTATTGTCCAGTATTCATCTCTTACGTCGTCATCGATCTCAACAGTTGTTGAATACGAGCATCCGTCGGATAAGACATACGCTTGCTCCGTAATATTATTTTTTCGTCTGCCGCTCAGCAAGCTCCATTAGCTCTTTCGGCATCCATTTGCCCACAGCTTTTTTTGTCGACTCTTCGATGCCGCGAGTGCGATCGTGCCAGTCGTCTCTGTCGCCCTCGGGTCCGCGCTCGCGCTCGTAGTTTTCGGTTTGTTCAAGGCTCAGAATGATTCCATCCGCGATTTCATTCCAATCCTGGAATTGGATGCCGCGTCGGATGATCGGCAGACCTGCAGTCCAGTCTTCTTCCGGAGCACGATCGTCCTGCTCGGGGATGGTCAGGTTGTGCAATGAAGGAAAAGGCTTAGCGGCAAACTCTTTTACAAGCAGATCCCTAACCTCCTTGTAAGAGGCTTGGGGTCTTTCCCGCCTGAGCTCCTGGGCACGGCGAAAAAGATCAGCGACGCTTATTTCTTCCTGGGCCATAAGATCCCAAATACCTATCGCAGAGTGTTATTTGTTACATCAATACCTTACACGCGCGCAGGGCCAGTTTACAACCGACCAAATAGACGTAACGCAAACTGTTTGCGCCGCACGAGGCTAGCCGAATACTTACCGGGGCAGGCGAAGGTTTGTGGCCGGAGTTAGCCTGCCCAGTCTCGATCGCAAACTAACAGTTTGCGTTACAAAACACTCGACCAATTGAAAACAAGACTAAATGAAGTAAACTGCCCAGGATGCCGGAATCAATTGTCTCTACTGGTTTGGGTCAAACGCCGGAAGGAAACAACCTGTGCTGCCATCTTTGTGGCCGCACTAATAATCAACACATATCGCTCGGCTCAGTTCCGCCAGACATTGCGGCGCTCTTGAAGGCAAACGCTGACGTAGCGGGCGAGCTGGGCCAGGTTTGCGTTAACTGCGTCGAGCTTTTCAATCGAGCCAAGGCCCAAATCGATTCACATCAGGTTGTCTTTGAACTAACGGACCATGTTTTACCCACCCCGCTGCGAATGGATGCTGATGAGCGTTTCACTGGGCGCGGCGTGACCATTGCTTTCCTCGACTCCGGCTTCTACGCCCACGATGATCTAACCAAACCCGAAAATCGCATCGTCGCCTACCGTAACATCTTCGACGGCGAAGACGATCGCACTTCGCTTGAGACTACTGATGTCGCGAGCTGGCACGGCATGATGACTTCGGTGGTGGCGGCGGGAAACGGTTATTTGTCCGACGGATTTTATCGCGGCATCGCTCCCGCTGTGAAGGTTGTGCTGGTCAAGGTGGGCCGCACCGGACATATTCCCGATGAGCATATCGTTCGCGGCCTGGAGTGGGTTTTAGACAACAGAAAGAAATACGACATTCGTATCGTGAACATTTCCGCCGGCGGCGATTTCGAACAGTCATACCTGGATAGTTCATTGTGCCGGATCGTTGAACGCGCGGTGGGCGAAGGATTGATAGTTGTTTGCGCCGTCGGCAATGCGGGAATGGCTCCGGGCCATCCTGTACTGCCACCGGCTGGTTCGCCCTCGGCTATTTCCGTCGGCGGGCTTGACGATCAGAACTCGCTCGATCGAGCGAGACGCGGCATGTACCGTTCGTCATATGGGCCGACAATTGATGGGTTGCAAAAACCCGAAATCATTGCGCCCGGCATTTGGGTGGCCGCCCCGATTCTTCCGGCTACGCCGACGGCTGACGAAGCGCATCTTTGCTCCGAACTTGATGCGGCTGCTGACGACGACTTGCGAGCCATCATCGATTCGCATGCGGGTCTGGACAAAGACTTCGACGAAGCCCGCGATTTACCGGTTCCGCTGTTAAGACAGTTGATAACGATCAAGCTGCGCGAAGGCAATGTCATCAATCGACATTATAAGTATGTTGACGGTACGTCTTTCGCCTCGCCGATTGTTGCATCGATTGCCGCCTGCATGTTGGAAGCTAATCCCACGCTCACTCCGCAGCAAGTGAAACGCATCCTGATTGACACCGCCGAGCGCGTGCCGAGTGTCGAAGTCGAAAGACAGGGGTGGGGAGTAGTTGCGCCTCGCAAGGCGGTCGAGGTTGCCCTGCTCGCCAATGGGCGTAGGTGAATGCGCTGCTGTTCGACGCGCCTGGTCGTTGTTTGGTAGACACTTGCGCGAGCCGTGTGCAACAATTCCTTAAACCAACAAGACAAGCCGATGAAGTTCTGAGAGGAGTGTTACTGTAAAAATGTCTGACAATGAGAGCGCGCCGGTTGAAGGCGCGACTAATACAACAGGCGAGGGTCCGGCGGCTCAAGCCGCGACGGAAGATATCTCCTATCACGCCGTCGAGAAGGACGGCGTAGTAACGGCGATTTGGGAAATGCAGGGGCGCAAACATATTCGCACCATCGATCCCAGATCGCGCCAGGGACAGGATATCCTTCGTCTCTACACGACCGAGCATCACGACGAACCTACACCTGCGGAAGCAAGCGAAGCGGCCTCAACCTGAGGTTCGATTTTTAGAATCACTCCCGGATTAGCTTGTAACCGCTGCTGATTCCTCCACCGTACTTTCGGATTACACCCGCCGGCGAGCCTGTCAATTGCGTACTCGCTGAAGCGGCAATTCTGCAATACGCGCACATCAACTGGTGAATCTTTCGGCGCTGGTAGGACTCGGCCGGGGTGGTGTCTTAATTTCGCTTCTCTGTGCACCCTTTGTGTTCTCTGTGTCTCCGTGGTGAGTGATTGTGGAGCGTTTTTCATCACGAAGACACAGAGAACACAAAGGTTACACAGAGGAAATCTCAAACTAAGACACTACCCTCGGCCTGCTACGGTTCTTTGATTGTCAAGGTTCTTACAGCGCCGGCGCGAAGCACACTGAATCCAAGAATTTGAACAAAAACACAAAAACTCCATGATCTGAAATGGAGGGCCATGGGCGTCCTTTTGGAAGACGCCAAAATGGCGGGTTTTTAGAGATAACGTTTGTACGTGCTGCTTGGAATGTTGCTTGCTTATTTTCGCCGCAAAACCGTTGTTCACCTCTATCGAACTTGAGTTGGGTCTTTTCCAGGCATCAATAAACTGAGAGTCGTTTCCTAAAAAGAGTTATTTCGCAAACGAAGGAGGAGCTGTTATGCGAAGCGTTTTGCGCCTGCTGGCAAGTAGTTTAATCCTGAGCTTTCTTTTTGTGGCATCAGTCTTTTCCCAAGGCACCCAAACAGGAGGCATCACCGGTGTCGTAACCGACCAGGGAGGGGCCATCGTCAAGGGCGCCACGGTTGACATTATCAGCGAGACGACCGGTCGATCCGTTCGCAACGTGACAGTGGGAGACGATGGTAGCTTTACCGACACGAACGACTGCAGCGCTTAGCGGCATTGCAGTTCAGACCGGGCAGGCACTCGACTCTCAAACTCGACTACCTCAACGCCAACGAGTTCCGGCACGGCTGATTCAGTTTGGCTTGAAGTACACCCACTGACGCCAGTCGTGGGAAGCTAACTTTGCCGGGCGGATCCCGAATCCGCCCGGCCTTAGTTTTACCGCAGCCCGCGTTTTGCAGTAGCCTGTTATTGCAAACAAGACTGCTTCAGTTTTTTCGGGCAATCAAGTGCTACGCCTTCGTCACTACTCACTGGCTCTCATCTTCGTGCTGGCTATCAGTTCGCCAGTTCTTACGCAACGCGAGCGCGACACCTACTCGGCTCCTTCGGCTAATTCCTTTGAGGTTGTGGGTCAGGTGCGCGTGGCTGATACAGGCCAGCCGGCGGGCCGTGTTCCTATTCGACTGGAGCGGTTTGGCGGCGGACTGGTTGATCAAATCGATACCGATAGCACGGGGCGCTTTCGCTTCTCAAACCTGCAGCGCGGTTACTACAGAGTTATCCTCAACGTCCCCGGCTTAGACCTGCGCAACAGGATGCCGATCTACAAGTCGTATTTCGCGCTTTCCTGGTTTTCGAACTAACCTCTCAAAACTCAGGGCCCATGGCCTTGATGGATGTTATCGATGCCCGCGCGCCGTCCGAAGCTCGCGAGGAACTGATTCGCGGTCGCGAAGCTCTCAGCAGGAAGAGTAACGACGAAGCACTCGGACATCTGCAACGTGCCATTGTCGTCTATCCCCAATTTTATGAAGCGCACCTCCTGCTGGGTACGGCCTTGATGGACGCACGGGACTGGCAGAAAGCTGAAACTGCTTTTCGACGAGCATTAGAGCTCAAGACCCGCAGCCCCGCCGCTAAGATTTTTTTGGGCGAGGTGTACTGGCGTCAGAAGCGCTATGATGAGGCCGAAAAAGCTTTGCTGGAGGGACTCAAGCTCGACGATAAATCCTGGCACGGCCATTTTACGCTGGCCCGTCTCTATTGGGATTTAGGTAACGTTCCAAAGGCTGGCCCGGCTGTCGGCCGGACGCTGCAATTGAAGCCCGATTTTGCGGAAGCTCACTTGCTGGCCGGTAATATCCTGCTAAAAATTAACCAGCAGGAGCGCGCACTTGCCGAATACCAGGAATATTTGCGTCTGGAACCGAAGGGCGAATTCGCCGTTCAAGCTCGCGAGCTGGCGCAGAAACTGAGCAAGGCGATTGTGGAAAACAAGAAATGACGAAACCGACTGATGGGCCACAGATGAACACGGATAGAGAGATTAACAAACACAGCAGTCAGTCGTTACCATCCGTGTTTGTTTTCGGCTAATTGAGATACGCCGGACGCTTGTTCAGGTTAGGATTCCGGAAGCTTGAGAATAAGAAGAGCAACCGCTGAAGACGCCGCGACGCTGACCATGATCGCCCATGATGCGAAAAGGCATTGGGGCTATCCGGAGCATTGGATCACGCACTGGCAGGACGACCTCACAATCTCGCCGGATTTTGTCGCTGCCAATCAAGTGTTCGTAGCGGAAAGCGAAGGTGAACTACTCGGCTTCTACGCTTTGATTATTCGCGATGACAAAGCCGAGCTTGATCATATGTGGGTGGCGCCTGCTCACATCGGCGCCGGCGTCGGCAAAGATCTGTTCATACATGCTATGCAGAACGCGGCGCGGCGGGATATTTCCGAAGTCGAGATTTCGTCAGACCCAAACGCAGAAGGTTTCTACCGCAAGATGGGCGCCCACCGTAGCGGCGAAACAGTTTCTGAAATCGAAGGTCAGCCCCGTGCCCTGCCTCGCTTGAGTGTCGATCCCAAGACTTAACTGTCCAAGAAAACTTTGAATTGTAGTCAAATAGCGGGGTCAGCCCACCTTCCTGACCTGAGAGATTATCCGGTCTCGGATGATCTTCCTTGGGAGCCTTGCAAGCAAGGTTTAGAACTCAACTGTGATCAGCTCAAGGTGCGGAAGGCGGGCTTGCCCCCGCTGTTTGACCTAAGGCCAAAACCTTTGCCGGTATTCGCCGGACAAAATAAACGCCTTCACCATTTCCGCTTCTACAAAGTTGCCATTGAACTGATTGAGTTTGTTCAGCCAGAAGTTGTAGCCATCAAAGTTGAAGCTATACTTGTAATGTCTCTCATGTGACCACGCGCTAAATGGCAAGCGAAATTACCGATCCCCAATTCGATGTAATTGTAATCGGCGCCGGAATTAACGGCGCTGGTATCGCGCGCGACGCCGCAATGCGTGGGCTCAAGGTCCTGCTTCTGGATAAGGGCGACATCGGCGGTGGCACGTCGAGCTGGTCGACACGGTTGATTCATGGCGGCTTGCGCTATCTCGAACATGGCGAGTTCGGCCTGGTGCGTGAATCGCTTCGTGAGCGAGCGCGACTTATGAAAATCGCGCCGCACCTGGTGCGTCCCCTCGAGATTCTGGTGCCGATTTACAAAGATGCGCGCCGTGGCTTCTGGACAGTACGCGCGGGAATGATAGCTTACGATCTCCTCTCGTTTGCTAAGACCCTCGAGCGTCACCGCATGCTTTCAACGGCGGAAACTTTGCGGCAGTTGCCCGGGCTCAATCCTGAAGGCTTGCTCGGCGCGGCAGTTTACTTTGACGCGCAAGTTGAATTTGCCGAGCGGCTTGTGCTTGAAAACGCGCTCTCCGCCGCAGCGCAGGGCGCGACAATCCTCACCTATGCTCGTGTCCATAGGATTAATGTCGAAGGCGGCAAGATTCGCGGCGTTAAATTCACTCATGAACATCAGGGCAGTGGCAAGACTGTAAGAGAAGGATCAGACGGCCCAACTGAAGAAGGTCACTTCGCAACGGCGAGCGTTGTTATCAATGCGGCCGGTCCGTGGATCGATCAACTGTTAGAGGAAAGCGTTGGCGATTCGCCGCCTTTGATTGGCGGCACGAAAGGCAGCCATCTCATCGTTGCTCCTTTTGCCGGCGCTCCCGACACCGCGATCTACGTCGAAGCTGAAACTGACCACCGGCCGTTCTTCATCATTCCCTGGAATGGGAACTATTTAATCGGCACAACCGATATTCGCTACGATGGCGACCTCGATCATGTAGAAATTGAAGCGGAAGAGATCCAGTACTTGCTTCGCGAAACGAATCGAGTGATACCGACAGCAAATCTAACCCGCGAGGACATTCTCTATACCTACTCTGGCGTGCGACCATTGCCGTTCACTGGAAACACAGATGAACAGAGCATCACGCGCCGGCATTTCATCCGAGAGCATCCATACGTGGATAATCTCTTTTCAATCGTTGGCGGCAAGCTGACGACTTATCGCAGTCTCGCCGCACAAACAGTCGACCTGGTTTTGAGGAAGTTGCGACGAAGTTTTGCGCAGTGCACAACTGGTCGCGAGCCGTTGCCAGGCGCCCACACTTCTGACTTCGAAGGCTTTTGCAAAGACTTCAACCAGCGTAGTAGCTTAACCAAAACAACCACGGAGCGGCTGCTGCGAATCTACGGAATGCGCGCATCCGCAGTCACGCAGTTGCTGGCGCAGGATCCTTCTCTCGATGAAGTTATCGATCCGGAGAGCGGAGCAATTGCAGCGGAGATAGTTTTCGCTTTCAAGTATGAGTTGGCCCAGACGCTCTCCGATTGTTTACTTCGTCGCACGATGGTTGGTTTGAATTCAACTTGTGGACTTGATGCCGTCGAGGCTGCAGCACGGATTGCCCAGAAGCACCTCGGCTGGTCCGAAGGTCGAGCGGCGCAGGAGATTGCTCGTTATCGCGGAGAAATCAGCCGCTCCCGATTGCTGATTGCTGATTGCTGATTGCTGATTGCTGATTGCTGAATTGCTGAATTGCTGAATGCTGATTACTGATTGCCATTTGCTGTTGACTGTTCACTGTCGACTGTTGACTCCCCACTGTCGACTGTCGACTCCCCACTGTCGACTGTTGACTGTCTGCTATGCCTGAACTTCCTGACATCGTCGTCTACCTCGAAGCCCTCGAGCACCGCATCCTGCGGAAAACGCTCGAACGCGTCACCATCGTGTCGCCCTTTCTGTTGCGCACGGCAGTGCCGCCGATCAGTAGCGTCGAAGGCCGGCGGGTCGTTGATTTGCATAGACTGGGCAAACGGATTTGTATAGGGCTGGAGGGAGATCTCTGGCTCGTTCTGCACCTGATGATTGCCGGCCGGCTGCATTGGCACGACCAACCTTCTGTCAGAACCGAGAGCACTAGTGACCGGGTCGCCGCGCGGGTCGCCTCAACCCGACCTCCGAAGAACCGACTCGCCACGTTCGACTTCCAGAGCGGCGCTCTTTCACTCACCGAAGCCGGCACTCAGCGGCGTGCTTCCCTGCACCTGATCGAGACCGAGACCGGCCTTAGCCGACTCGATCCGGGTGGATTGGAAATTTTTGAGATTGACTGCGCGACCTTTGCCAAAGTTATCCAGTCGGAGAACCATACGCTGAAACGCACACTCACCGACCCGCGCTTACTGAGCGGCATCGGCAATGCTTATTCCGACGAAATTCTTTGGGAGGCACGACTCTCTCCCGTTGCCCTGACGCAAAAGCTGTCTGCCGAAGAAATCGATCGGCTGTTCAACTCGACTCGCGCCACGCTGACCAAGTGGATCGAACTCTTACGCGCTGATGTGAAGATAGCCGCTAGGGGTGTTGGAAGCGACCGGGTTCCCACCAAGTCCAAAGTCCAAAGTCCAAAGTCCGATGTTGGAATGTCTCCAGGCGAGGAAGGGCGGCTTGCGACCGCTCCGCTCGAAGCGATTGGCAGCTTTCCCGAAAAAGTCACTGCCTTCCGGCCTGAGATGGCGGTCCACGGCAAGTATCAGGAACCATGCCCTCGTTGCGGTCACAAGATCCAGCGCATTCGCTACGCTTCAAACGAAACCAACTATTGCCCCAACTGCCAAACTGGCGGCAAGCTTCTCGCCGACCGCGCCCTCTCACGTCTTCTTCGTTCCGACTGGCCCCGTAGCGCAGACGAACTCGAAGGCCTTAGACATGAATAGTCTGACTCGGGCATTCGGTAGTGATCCAGTTTGGTTCAAACTGCTTAAGTACCAGGGCAATCCAAGGACGCAGGCCAAATCCTGTTTCTGATTTACAATTCCTGTTATGCGCGTCCTGATCCTTGGTGGCACAAGATTCGTCGGCCCGCACGTGGTACGACAGCTCGTGGCGCGCGGGCATGAGATTGCAATCTTTCACCGCGGCGCGACCGAAACAGAGTTACCTGTTCATGTCCTCCACGTTCATGGGGACTTCGCGAGTTTCTCCGAACACTTAGATGAGTTAAAGCGCCTAAATCCCGAAGTCGTTCTTGATATGGCGCCGCTGCGCGAGGAAGACGCTGCTCGTGTAAAGGCTTTCGTAGGAGTGGCTCGACGCCTGGTGGTCATTAGCAGCCAGGACGTGTATCGAGCGTTCGGCCGGCTTTGGCGCACGGAACCTGGCCCTCCTGACGCGGTCCCGCTCACGGAGGATTCGCCGCTGCGTGAGAAGTTATCCAATGCCGGCCTCGACTATAACAAGACCGCCATTGAACGAGCAGTGATTAATGATCCGAACCTGCCGGCCACGATACTGCGCTTGCCTGCTACGCACGGCCCTGGAGATCTCCAGCATCGATTATTTTCTTACATCAGACGGATCGAGGACGGGCGCCCGGCGATTCTGCTCGACGAGGCCTACGCTGGTTGGCGCTGGTCTCGCGGTTACGTTGAAGACGTCGCGCATGCAATTGCGTTGGCGGTAACGGATGAACGTGCGGCTGAGCGCGTTTACAATATCGCGTATTCCGAAACCCTTTCCGAAGCTGACTGGGTGCGCGCGATTGGTCGTATGACCGGCTGGAAGGGTGAAGTAGTTGCACTGCCAGCGGATCGATTGACTTCATCACTGCGCCGTAACATGTTCGACTTCAGTCAGCAGTATGAAGTTGACTCAAGCCGTATACGTCGCGAGCTTGGCTATGCTGAAATCATGTCATTCGATGAAGCTTTGCGGCGAACGATTGCCTGGGAACGAACGAATCCTCCCGCGCAAATCTCGCCCGAGGACTTTGACTACGCCGCGGAAGACGCTTCGCTGGCCGCGAATGATCGGTGAGCAAACGCACCCCTGCCCAGCGGGAACGATCCCACTGGGAAGGAGATGAAAAGTTTCACTACTATTAGTCTAAACCACAGGTCTGCGGCCGCTGATGAGATTAATGAGCAACACCACCAGCGCTATGATGAGCAGCAGGTGGATAAAACCGCCAAGCGTGTAACTCGAAACCATGCCTACTAACCACAAGATCAAGAGAATCACGAAGATTGTCCAAAGCATTATCAGTTCCTCCTTTTGTGCCCGGCCCTAATGCGCAGGCAGTTCGCCTCAATGCCTGCCGGTGAGTTCGCAATGCTTGTGCCAACTGCGAAGCTGGCACGGCAAAGTGTTGTGTAAAGCCGACTTTCCAGCGTGCTTCGCGTGTTTTGTGGTTGAACCAGTGGTACTAAGTGGGCGTATGGAAACCCGCCATTTCGAAATTCGGCGACAGTTTTTGATTCAGATAGTGAGCCGCGGATTAACGCGGATGAGACCGATCTGAAAGAGGGAATTTGGCGTGACTGCGGTTGGCCGAGCTGGAACCTTTTCTCTTGACCGCTGCCTTCTTAGCATTCGGTCTCTATTTCAGATCTGTATCATCTGCGTAAATCTGCGCCTAATCTTACATCTGGACAACTCTCTCCGCAGGCTGTTAAAGTAAGCCTGTGCTCGCTGCTCCCAAATGCGGCGAGCGCTTTACGTTAATGAACTCGGGTTTTGTATTGCGTCGATGTCCCCCGACACTCCGCCGCCTCCAATCCTGATCCAATTGAAATTCAATCCGACAGACCTATCCGTCCGTCGCTAAATTAACGCTCGCCAGGCCGGGTTAACGAACGCCAGTTAACAAAGCCGGCGAGATTTTTTGGAGTTACTGTTATGCCTTCCCGCATTAGAAAAATCGTTTCTCGCTCACAAAGAGTCACTTTGATTTTGGTTGTCACCACGGCAGCAGTGCTAATCGCGGCCACTGCCATAATCTTTTCCCAAAGTCGCGCGCCGCGGTTTACCAAAATCAATTATTCCGAGCTCTACCAGATTGCTGAAACGGGATCAGCGGTTTCACTGGTTATCGAGAATGACACTTTAGTTGTTCAGAGTAAGCAGGGAACGTCGCTTCAGGCTACGGTTTCGAGTGACGCAATTCGTCAGGGACTGGTCGAACAATTTCGCAAGAACAATGTGCCGATTGAGTTTCGACCGGTGGAAACTACCTGGGCCGCAACGCTGTTGACCTGGGGCGCGCCGATTATTACGGTGCTGTTTCTCGGTTTTATCGGCTGGCGCGTCTACGCCAGCATGAACGGCGGCGTTGGCAGCTTTAACATGGGCGACCAGAATGGCAAACAAAATGTTTCGTTTGCCGATGTCGCCGGCGTTGATGAGGCGACAGCCGAACTGGCCGAGACTATTGATTTCCTGCGCAATCCGGCGCGCTTTGGCCGGCTGGGCGGTCGTGCTCCTCGGGGTATTTTGCTTTACGGCCCGCCGGGAACCGGCAAGACCCTGCTGGCGCGCGCGGTCGCGGGGGAAGCAGGCGTGCCGTTTCTTTTGGCGTCGGGTTCGAGCTTTCAGGAAAAGTTTGCCGGTGTCGGCGCCTCACGTGTGCGCCTCCTCTTCGCGGAGGGCAAGAAAGTTTCGCCCTGTATTATTTTCATCGACGAGATTGATGCCCTGGGCCGGCAACGCGGACGCGGCAGCGACTCGGCCAGCGCCGATCAGGATCAAACACTCAATCAACTGTTGATTGAGATGGACGGCTTCGATCAAACCTCGAGCATCGTCGTTATGGGATCAACTAATCGCCCTGACGTTTTGGACCGGGCCCTCACGCGGCCCGGCCGCTTCGATCGTGAGATCGCGGTTAATCTGCCAGACGTGCGCGGCCGCGAGGCTATACTCCGAGTGCACGCGCGCAAGTTGCAGCTCGCTCCGGAACTCGATCTTAACTGGGTAGCTCGCGGTACGCCGGGCTTCTCCGGCGCGGACCTCGCCAACCTTTTGAATGAGGCAGCGATTGCTGCCACCCGAGACGAATCCGCGGCAGTCGGCCGTACCCACATCGAGTTTGCTCGCGATCGAATTTTGATGGGGGCAGAACGTCATGGCTTCATGATCGACGAGGACGAGCGCTATGCGACGGCCGTCCACGAATCAGGTCACGTCGCCGTTGGGTTGGCGGTAAAGAATGGCGATCCGATTCACAAAGTTTCCATTCTGCCGCGCGGGCGCGCGTTGGGTGTGACGCAGGCTTTGCCCGAGCGCGATCGTCTGATGAAGAAACGCGAGTATCTCGAGGACCAGATTGCGGTGCTGTTGGGTGGACGCGCGGCTGAACAGATTCTGCTTTCCACAATGACCGCCGGCGCTTCAAACGACATTCAACGTGCCGTTGAAATTGCGCGGAGCATGGTCAGCGAATTTGGCATGAGCCCGCTCGGTCCGATCTATATCGGCGAGACCGGCGGCCAGTCCAACTCAGCGCCACTCAGCCAGACCCTCCTCGATCGAGTGGAGGAAGCTGTCAACAGCATCATCAACGCTCAACTTGCGAGAGCCTGTGAAGTAGTTACGACGAAACAGGATTCCATTGCGCGCCTGGTGAAGTTGCTGCTGGAATATGACACCGTTGAAGCCGATGGCATTGAGCAGTGCTTTGTCGCGGAAGAGACTAGTCAGCCTGGTCTTATCCCCAGCGTATCTCCGCAATTGGAGCCTTTGCCTCAACCAGCCGCATAACCAACAACAAGTTGATCAGCCTAAAGGAGATCGCCAGCCGGCGGTCTCTTTTTTTGCCGCTGTTTGAAATTCTCATTAGCACCTAACTCGAAACTCGGAACCGAGATCGGTTAAAGTACGCAAGTCTTATGAAGAATCTCGTCCTGCTCTTATTTATTCTCTGCGTGGCAACTACAGTCGACTCCCAACCCGCAGCCAAAGATTTCCATTCGTACTCGAATCCGCAAGACGTTCGTGTACGGCATCTGGACCTTGATTGGGACGTCTCGTTCGACAAAAAGATTCTGCAGGGTGCAGCGGTTTTAACTATCGACAGGCTGAACAAACAAGCGCCACTCATCCTCGATACGCGACATCTGAACATCGACGAGGTCGAAACTTCTGCGAATGGAGCAAAGTACACTGCGACGAAATTTAGTGTCGGTCAATCGGATCCCATCCTCGGCGCACCGCTGACTATCCAGTTACCAGCGAACGCCAGATTTGTCCGCATTAGCTATTCCACTAACCCTGACGCTTCGGGGTTGCAATGGCTCGCACCCGCACAAACGGCCGGCAAGAAGAACCCTTTCATGTTCACGCAGTCGGAGGCTATTCATGCGCGCAGCTGGATTCCGCTTCAGGACACACCGCAGGTTCGCGTGACTTACACTGCTCGCGTGCGCACGCCGCGCAACCTGCTGGCGGTGATGAGTGCAGAGAATGAGCCGAACACGCCGCATGATGGCGACTACAGCTTTCGCATGCCGCAAGCCGTTCCTTCATATCTGATCGCGTTAGCAGTCGGCGATCTCAGCTTCAGGCCCTTAGGGCGACGCACCGGCGTTTATGCGGAGCCCGTCGTCGTTGACAAAGCCGCCAGTGAATTCAGCGACACAGAGAAGATGGTGGAAGCGACCGAGCGACTGTATGGCCCATACCGCTGGGGACGCTACGATCTGTTGGTCCTGCCGCCGAGCTTTCCGTATGGCGGCATGGAAAATCCGCGACTTACATTTGCGACGCCGACTGTTATTGCCGGCGACAAGAGTCTCGTGTCGCTGGTGGCGCATGAGTTGGCCCACTCCTGGTCCGGCAATCTCGTTACCAACGCCACCTGGCGCGACTTTTGGCTGAACGAAGGTTTTACGGTTTATCTGGAACGGCGAATTCTGGAGGCTGTCTACGGCCGTTCGCGCGAGGAGATGGAAGCTGCCTTAGGCCTGCGGGATTTGCGCGACGATCTCGCGCGTCTGGAAGACCGGGACGAGATTCTGCACATTGATTTAACAGGCCGCGATCCGGATGAAGGCTCTACCGATGTGCCCTACGAAAAGGGCGCGCTGTTTCTACGTCATCTGGAACAAACTTTCGGTCGCGCGCGCTTCGATCGTTTCCTGCGGAGTTACTTCGATCACTTCGCGTTCCAGAGCATTACAACAGATCAGTTTCTCGCTTACTTAAAGACCAACTTGTTGAATGAGAATCCGTCGCTGGCAGCCCAGGTGCCGGTTGATGAATGGATTAACCAGCCGGGTATCCCTGCCAACGCGCCGAAGCCGACGTCATCGGCTTTCAGTAGAGTTGAGGAGCAAGCGAAGCGCTGGCTGGGCGGCGAGGTTCCGGCTTCCGCAATTCCGACTGCTAAGTGGACGACGCAGGAGTTGCTGCATTTCCTGAGGTCTCTGCCCCTGCCGGGAGACGCGGCTGGGATGCAGGGTAACACTGGTAATACTACTGGCACGGCTGCCGCGTCCACGGCTGCTGAGTCCACAACTGCCAGTCCTGATCGGACCACCGCGACCGGTCCTAATCGGAACGGTTCGGACAAGAGCGACGTGGTTGTTCTGGATCCGCAGAGTATGGCAGAGCTGGACCAGGCGTTTCACTTAACGCAGTCGGGAAATTCTGAGATCGCGTTTCAATGGTTGCTGATGTCGATTCGCAATCGCTACGAACCCGCGTATTCGCGTCTCGAAGAATTTCTCATGACAATCGGACGCCGCAAGTTCATCAAACCGTTGTACGAAGAGCTTGCCAAAACACCTGAAGGAAAGGAACGCGCGCTCGCGATTTACCGCCGCGCGCGCCCGACTTACCATCCCATCTCAGTCGCCGCGATCGATGAAGTCCTGAAGTGGAAGCCCTAGCCCTCGTAGCGCAAACTGTTAGTTTGCGATTATCGAGCCCGCGAAACGGGCGACAACCTCAGCCTGCGAAGCTGGCGACAGCGTAAAGCCTGGAGTGAGCCCCAGGTCGGCGAATCAACGGTGACGCCCACAAATACAGAACCGGGAGCAGTAGCGACCGGATCATATTGCGACATACACAACCACTTCACTCGTAACGAAATTTGTAATCAAACTTCCAGCCGGTCGCTATCGAGACTGTGTGAAAACTCAGCCCATTCTTACCCCGGTCGCGGCGGGGGCAAGCCACCCTTCCCGACCGCGAGACTTTCAAACTTGATCGAGTTGCGCAAAGACTTGAAAGCTGCTCACACAGCATTTTCGACAACGTTTAGCGCCCAACACCATTGTGTAATCACTCAAGTATGAAAGTCTCGAGGTTGGGAAGGGTGGCTTGCCCC
>WNGE01002269.1_pt1 | contig 23717 bp, 20 predicted proteins | sample 5400651 | NCBI WGS metagenome assembly WNGE01 (sample SAMN13153370, study PRJNA577476) | soil metagenome | isolation source: 60 cm soil or saprolite under grassland replicate 2 | place: USA:California | collected 2016-06-15
TCGATCGAGCCCGAACGGGCCGCGGCACGGGCGCGCGAGGCCGTGCAGCAAGGCTATCGCGCCATGAAGTGGTTCTTTCGCCACGGTCCCGCGGATGGCCGCGAGGGCATGGTCAAGAACGCGCAACTGGTGAGCGCTCTCCGTGGCGCGGTCGGCGACGAGGTGGACATCATGCTCGACTGCTGGATGAGCTGGGATGTCCCGTACACGATCGCCATGGCCGAACGGCTCGAGGACTACGAGCCGCGATGGCTCGAAGAGCCGGTGCTGCCCGACAAGATCGAGAGCTACGCGGAGATTCGGCGCCAGGTCCGCGTGCCGATCTCGGGTGGTGAGCATGAGTACACCCGTTGGGGTCTGAAGCAGCTCATGGATGCCGAGGCTGTCGACGTGCTGCAGCCCGACATCTACTGGGCGGGCGGCATCACCGAGATGCTCAAGATCCTGGCTCTTGCCTCCACGTATGACCTGCCGGTAATCCCGCATGGGCATTCCACGCCTGCTTCGGCGCACCTGATCGCTTCACAGCCAGCGAACCTGTGTCCGTTGCTCGAGTACTTGATCAAGTGGAATGAGATTCACCAGTTCTTTCTCAAGGCACCGATTAAGCCGAAGAACGGCATCGTCACCGTGCCTGAGACGCCTGGGCTGGGCATGGACCTCGATGCCGACAAGATCGAAGAGGAGCGCGAGCTAAGCTTCCCTTAGCGTTTCTCGTACCTTCAGCGGCCGAACTCGGTCCAACACCGGAGATCGTTGACGGCGCCGGCGGGCAGAGGCCACAATCGACGTAGACGAAACACACAGTGGGGAGGCGTGATGGGCGCGCTCGAGGATTTTCCGAAACCGACAACACGCCGTCTGACCCGGCGCGGCCTTCTGGGGTACGGCTTGACGTCAGGGGTCGTTATGACGATCGTCGCCGCGTGCGGCCAGGCGCCTGCGCCCGCCGCTACCACGGCGCCGGCCGCACCCAAGCCAACCGAGGCGCCTAAGCCCGCGGCGCCAACAACGGCGGCGGCGGCGACTGCCGCCCCGGCCGCTAAGCCCACGGCGGCACCCGCCGCACCCACTACCGCAGCGGCAGCGGCACCCAAGCCGACCGCGAAGGTCACCGGCAACCTGGTCATCATTCAGCAGCGTGGGTTCAACCCGCTCCAGACCACATACGTTCACGATCTACTGCAAAAAACGGGCGACGCCAACGGCTGGCCGCTGGACCTGTCGTACGAGGAAGGGTTCACAGGCGGCGGCAACTTCTTCGAGAAGATGGCCGCGGCTGTCGCGGCTGGCGACGCGCCGGACTTCTTCTTGGGCGACGAGGACACGTTCCAGCTCTGGAACCAGAAGTCGCTCGTGCCAGTCGACGACCTGGTCAAGTGGGCTACCGACCAATTTGGTGAGCCAGCCCCTAGCCAGAAGCTCATCAACTTCATAGACAACAAGTGGTACGGCGTGCCGTTCTTTACCTCGACGGGTGGCTATTGGGTACGCAAGAGCTGGTTCGACAAGATCAACTTCGACATCACCAAGCAATACAGTCTGCAGGACTGGCTCGACGCCAGCCTCAAGGTCAGCGACCCCAGCAACAAACGCTGGGGCTGGGGAAACACTGTCAACCGCTCGGGCGATGGACAAAGCAACGTCTATAGCGCGCTATGGCAGGCAGGCGTGCGCCTCTCCACCGCCGACAACAAGGTGTCGTTCTACTCCGATGAGGCGATCGCCGCCTACGACTGGCTCAAAGACCTGTACACCAACCCGAAGTGGGCGCCGGCCCTGCCAACTGGCATCAATGCCTGGACCGACCCCTCGAATAATGAGGCCTACCTGGCCGGCACCATCGGATTCAGCAGTAATGCCGGCACGATGTTTGCCACGGCGATGAAAGACAAGCCTGACATCGCCAACGACACATGGCTCGCGCTGCACCCGTCTGGACCAGTCGGCAAGAAGGAGTCGCTGATCGTCGCTGGTCCAGGCACCTTCAAGTTCCAGATGTTCACGGGCGCAAAGAACCCCGACGCGGCCAGGCAGATGATTCAAACATTGCTCTCAAAGGAAAACCAGAAGCAAGTCTGGGCCAACAGCCCCGGCCACTCGGTGCCAGGCTACACCTGGGGCTGGGATGAACCGGAATTGAAGGTCATACCCAACAATGTCCTCGCCGTGTCGAAGGACATCATCCTGTCCGACAAGACTTTCAAGATGTTCTTGCCGCAGCCGCAGCCAAAGCTCTGGGTCAACGCGTTCGACTCGCAGGTCGTGGCGACCGATGTCATGGCCGAGGTCCTGAAAGGCACACCGACCAAAAACGCCGTCCAGGCCGGGCACGATCGCATCCAGAAGATCTGGGAGCAATTCGAGGGCAACTGATCTCCGATGGCTACCGTCTCGACCACCGTCGCCGTCCGCCGTCCGACTCCCAGTGTCGGCAAGCGGCTGGAAATGGCGCTGGGTCGAGATTGGAAAGCAGCCTGGCTCTTCTACGCGCCGACAGCGTTCTTGCTTCTGCTGCTGGTGGCCTGGCCGATGGCCCAGGGCATCTACATGAGCATGACCAGGACGCTTGGGTCCAGCCTACAGATCGGCCCGTTCGTCGGTCTCAAGAACTACGCCGATCTCGTCAGCGATGCTGAGTTCTGGTTCTCGCTCGGCTTGACACTCAAATTTACTGTGCTCGCCGAAATCTTCAAGCCGACTCTCGGCGTGCTCGCCGCGCTGTTGATCCACAACTTGAAGCGCTACCGCATCGTCATCAGCGCCCTGATTCTGCTGCCCTGGATCGTGCCCGGCATCGTCCAGGCGCTGATCTGGCGTGGCATGTTCAACCCGGTATTCGGCGCGTTGAACGAAGTGCTGGCCATCACACATCTGTCAGATGTCGGCCTGCCCTGGCTGGGAGACCCGACGATGGCGCTGTACAGCGTCGTGCTGGTCAACATCTGGGCTGGCATCCCCTTCTTCACCATCACCAACCTGGCCGGCCTCAAGTCGGTCGACCCGGACCTGTACTCCGCGGCCGCCGTCGATGGGGCCAACGCCTGGCAGCGATTCCGCCACGTGTCGCTACCCGGCATTCAGTACACGCTCATCGTCTCGACGCTTCTGTCGACCATCTGGACGGTCAACAACTACGGCACGATCTATCTGCTCACCTCGGGTGGGCCGCTCAACGCAACTCGCGTGATCGGGCTGCTGACCTTCGAGCGGGGCTTCAGCGCGCGTGACTGGGGGTCAGGCACGGCGATCGCGATCATCATGCTGCCAGCCTTCGCCGTCGCGATCTGGTTCCTCGCGTCGTACATGCAGGCCGGCACCCGCGCCCAGTCCGGCGACTCGATGCCGGCTCAATTCCGACTGGTTCAGCCAATCGTCTGGCCCTTCAAGATGCTGTTCACGCTCCTGTTCGATGCCGGCGAGGCGATTGGTGGCGGGCTCACGCGCGGCATCGGCCGACTCCTGGGGCGCAGCGGCGAGGAATCGCTTGCAGGAAAGAAGGCAGGCCAGCGAGCGCTGATGGCGCTGAGCCTTGTGGTGCTTGCCCTGCTGCTGCTCTTTGAGCTGTTCCCGTTCTTCTTTGCCTTCGTGTCAGCCTTCAAGACGTCTAACCAGATCACCGACATGACGTCGGTCCTGTGGCCGACGCCCTGGACGTTTCAGCAGTTCACCAAATTGTTCGACGAGACCCAGTTCGGACTGTGGTACCGGAACACGATCCTGGTCTCGGTGGTCGCTACGGCAATCGGCGTATTTGGCGCTGCAGCTGGCGCGTACGCCCTGGCGCGGCTGCGCTGGCGCGGCTCGTCGACATTGTCGAGCCTGATGCTCATCACGTACATGATGCCGGGCATCGTGTACCTGATTCCGATCTACCGCATCATGGCCTGGCTAGGACTCAGCAACACGCCATACGCGCTGATGATCGTCTACCCAGTCTTCCAGCTCCCGTTCGCGACCTGGCTGTTGATGGGCTACTACCGGTCGATTCCCGAGGAGTTAGAGGATGCGGCCGTAATCGACGGCGCCAGCCGCTTCCAGGTCTTCACGAAACTGATTCTGCCATTGGCCAAGCCGGCACTGATGGCCGTCACACTGTTCGCGATCACCAATGCGTGGAACGAGTTCTTCTACGCCTACGTGCTCATTCGCAGCGATCGGCTATACACGCTGGCGGTTGGTCTCTATCAGATGGTGTTCAACGACGTCTTCCCTCTCGGGCAAATGATGGCCGCGTGCATCCTCATGGTTGTCCCGGTTCTGATCATCTACGGGTACGCGCAAAAGTTCATGACTGAGGGACTGACGCTCGGCTCGGTCAAAGGCTAAATCAGGGGACGCCTCGGCTGGGAAGCTGGCCGACATCAGCAGGCATCGCGTTCGAGCTGGCGCGCAGCCGCTTGACGCCACTGCTACCCTGGCGTAGGTATACGCATAGGTATCGGCGCAACCTTCTGACGAGGGGGAGTAAGCCGTGAAGCATAGCCGTAGAACGTTCTTGCGATCTGCCGGCGGATTCGCCGTCCTGGGTGTGCTGGCCGCGTGCACCAGTCCCGCGCCACCCACGACTGGAGGGCCGGGCGCGGCGCCACCAGCAGCCGGCGGCGCGGTCACCAAGACCGCCAACCTGCTGCCCGCGTATGTGCCAGTGGTCGGGCCGCAGAAGCCCGACCTGCCGAGCACCGGACCAGGCATCGACGAGGCCTGGATCAATTTCCCCAAGCAGACCTTCAAGTCTGTGCAGGACACGCCGGGCACGGGCAAAGACATCAGCATCGTCAGCGGCTCGGCCTGGCCGCCGTATACGCCGGCCGATCAGAACCCGATGTTGCAGGAGCTCAACAAGCGCCTCAACGTCAATCTCAAGCTCGACATCACCACTATCAGCGACTACAACACCAAGTTCAATACGCTCGTCGCTGGCTCGAACCTGCCCGACGTGTTCTGGGTTGGTCAAACGCCCAATCTCGTCGATTTTCTCAAGCAGCAATGCGCGGATTTGACCCCATTTCTGGCGGGTGATGCCGTCAAGAGTTATCCGAATCTCGCCAATCTGAACACGAACACCTGGAAAGGCACCATCTTCGGCGGCGCGATCATGGGGCTGCCCAGTCCGCTCGGTGCGATGGGCAACATCATCCAGGTCAACAAGACACGCTGGGACGCCGAAATCGGCGCCGATGTGCGGCCAAAGAATGCTGATGAGCTGAAGAAGATCATGCAGCAGCTGACCAACCCTCAGCAGAACAAGTGGGCCATCGCTTCGGGTTCGACCGATCCATACGGCATCTTGACCGGCTGGTTCTCGATGATGTTCGGCGCGCCCAACGGCTGGGGTGCGGACAACGGCAAGCTGACCAACTACCGCGAGACTGAAGCGTTCAAATCCTCCATCGGCTATTTGCGCGACCTGGTGCAGCTGGGCGTGTTCCATCCCAAATCGCCAACGTATGACGCTGTGGCGGCCAAGGGCGATCACCTGACCGGTCAGTTCGTGATGATCCAGGGCGTCTTCTACGGTAACCACGTCGACATGTGGAACCGCGGCGTCGCCGCCAACCCGAAGGTGCAATTCACGCTGCTGGAGCCGATCAGCGCCAACGGCGGCAAAGTCGTCAACTGGAGCAGCTCGTACATCTGGCCGCGCAGCTACCTCGCGCCCGGCATCTGGGCCTTCAAGAAGGCGCCCAAGGAGCGGATCGAAGAGCTGCTGCGCGTGTGGAACTGGATCTGCGGCCCGTTCGGCAGCGAAGAGCGGCTGCTGTGGGAGTACGGTGTCGAAGGCATCGACTACAACCGCGACGCCAATGGCAACGTCGTGCAAACGCAGCGCGGTCCAGCCGACAGCACGTTTGTGCCGATCCGCTTCGGCCCGCACTCGCCAGACACGCTGTACAACCCGCCGACGCCGGACTACGGCCCAGAGATGCAGAAGCTGGAGCAGCGGATGGTGCCGCTGGGCGTGATGGACCCAACGCTGGGCTTGTACGCGCCGACCGATGGCGCCAAGGGCGCCCCGTTGAACGCGACGTTCAGCGCGGCGATGACCGACATCGTGGCCGGTCGGCGACCCGTGGACCAGATCCAGCAGGTGATCAATGACTGGAAGTCCGGCGGCGGCGATCAGATCCGCACCGAATACGAGCAGGCGCTAACAGCGGCCTAACTGCACGTGGCACAACAGCAAAGGGTGCTCTCACCGACAGCGGTCGCCGCCCCTGCGCAGGTTGGTGCCCGCAGCGGTGAGCTGTCACTGCTGGGCAAGATTCGCCGCGACTGGCTGCTGCTCGTACTGATGGCGCCCGGGCTGCTGTACCTGGTGGTCTTCATCTACCTGCCGAACCTGGGCAACATCATCGCGTTCCAGGCCTACCTGCCCTTCCTGGGCTTTCTCAAAAGCCCGTTCGTGGGCTTCGACAATTTCGCGCAACTGTTCGGGGCACCTGCCTTCTGGTCAGCGGTCAGGAACACCATCGTGATCTCGGGCATGCAGCTCATCCTGTATTTCCCGGTGCCCATCATCCTGGCGCTGATGCTGAACAGCCTGATCAGCAGTCAGGTCCGAAGGATCATCCAGAGCATCATCTACCTGCCGCACTTCATCTCGTGGGTGATCATCGTCGCGCTGTTCCAGCAGATCTTCGGCGGCGCCGGGGTCGTGGACCACCTGTTCCGCGCGGCAGGCCTACCCGCGCCGAGCCTCACCAACAGCCCCGAGTGGTTCAAGTGGATGATGACCTTCCAGCTGATCTGGAAGGAAGCCGGCTGGGGCACGATCATCTACCTCGCCGCGCTACTGTCAATCGAGGCCGAGCTGTACGAAGCAGCGGCGGTCGACGGCGCCAGCTCGTGGCGGCGGCTGTGGCACATCACGCTGCCCGGCATCATGGGTGTCACGATCCTGCTGCTGATCATTCGGCTCGGCGCGATTCTGTCTGCAGGGTTCGAGCAGATCCTGCTGCAGCGCAACGCCGTCGGGCCCGAGGCCGGTGAGATCCTCGACACCTACGTCTACTTCCAGGGCATCGCCGCCGGGCAGTACGCCATGGCCGCGGCGGCAGGCCTCATCAAAGCGATCGTTGGCCTGGGGCTGATATTCGGCGCCAACAAGCTCGCGCACAAGTTCGGCCAACCCGGGCTCATCTCATGAGCGCGCGGGCCGCACGGCCGCCATGGATGGAGCGGCCCAGCGCCGCGCATCTGACCGCCAAGCTCATCGTGTTCACCATGGTGCTGATCGCGGTGCTGTACCCCTTGCTCAGCGTCCTGGCGACGAGCCTGGCTAGTCAAGCCGACGTCGACGCGGGTGGCGGCATGGTGCTGTTTCCCTCCCATGCGTCGCTGGAGGCGTACTTCACGATCTTCCAGGGTGGGGTCATCACACGCGCGGTGCTCGTGAGCATCGGCATCACGATCATCGGCACGCTGTTGAGCCTGGCCGTTACCACTGGACTGGCGTATGGGCTCAGCCGGCCCGTGGTCGGGCGGCGTCCGCTGCTGCTGATGGCGCTGTTCAGTCTGTTGTTCCAGCCGGGCATAATTCCCAGCTACCTGATCGTCAAAGAGCTGGGGCTGTTGAATAGCTACTCGGCGCTGATCCTGCCCGTGCTCTTGAACGCGTTCAACCTGGTCGTGATGCGGCAGTTTTTCCTGGAGATCCCGCATGAGCTGATCGACAGCGCGCGGATCGACGGCGCCAACGAGCTCCGTATTTTGTTGTCCATTGTGCTGCCGTTATCGGGCGCAATCCTGGCCGTGATTGCGTTGCTGTACGCGGTGTTCTACTGGAACGCCTTTTTCCAGGCTCTTCTGTATCTGTCGGATAGCAGCATGTGGCCGCTGCAGCTGGTGCTGCGGCAGTACGTGATTCAGGGCTCACCGTTACCAGGCGTCACCGCCTACTCCGCATCTGGCGGCTCGCCGCCGCCCACGCAGTCGATCCAGATGGCGGTCGTGATCGTGGCCACGCTGCCGATCTTGATCGTCTACCCCTTCCTACAGAAGTACTTCACCAAGGGTGTCCTCACGGGCGCCATCAAGGGCTAACCCGGCTTTTCCTGGGAATTCGTACACTGGCCCGTTGATGCCGACGAAACGGGTTAACAGAGCCGCCGAGCTGCTGGCGTCGGGCCAGCCGATTTATTACACGGGTGCTGAGGACCGCGGGTATGAGGCCGGTCGGGCCATGGCCAAAACCTGGGCCGACTACATCACCTACGACATGGAGCACGGGCCGTTCGATGTGTCGCGGTTGCTCGACTTCATGCGTGGGCTGGTCGACGGCGGACCCTCGCCCAGTGGCCACAGGACACCTGCGGTCATCGTCACCCTGCCCGTGACGGGCGCCGACGAGGCAGTCTTCAGGGCTAACGCCTGGATGGTGTCGCAAGTCCTGGCGTGCGGCATCCATGGGATCTTGCTGTGTCATGCCGAGTCCGCGGCCGCCGTCAAGGCGTTTGTCGAATCGACCCGCTACACATTCAACAAGGGCGGCCGCGGAAGCGGCGGGCAGGCGCACGCGGCTGAGATCTGGGGCCTCTCCGTACCGGACTATCTGAAGCGAGCCGATCCGTGGCCGCTCAATCCCGAGGGTGAGCTGCTGCTCGGCTTGAAGGTGGAGAACACCCGTGCACTGGAGAACGCCGAAAAGGTCACGGCCGTACCGGGCATCTCTTTCGCCGAGTGGGGCCCGGGTGACATGGGCATGTCGCTCGGCCTACCCGATGCCCACGATCCGCCCTACCCGAAGGAGATGCAGGCCGCACGCGACCGCGTCTTGAAGGCGTGCAAAGCCAACAAGCTCGCCTTCCTGGAGATGGTCACGCCCGAGAACGTCATCGAGCAGCTCGCGGCGGGGGTGATGGTCGGCGCGGGCAAGGGCGCCCAGCAGGCCGCCGAGATTGGCCGCAAGCACACCAACCGCACGATGCCGTGGTGAGCTAAGCGCCGAGCAGCTCCTTCACGTACTCCAGACCGCGGCGGTCCTGGGTCAGTTGGTCACCGTGCTGGATGCCTTCGATAGCCAGGTAGCCCTCATAACCGGCGTCGAGCATGGCGGAGACCGCGAAGCGGTAGTCAAGGTCGCCGTCGGGTAGCGGCACGCGCTGAAAGAACGAGCGCTGCAGATCGGGCACGTGCACCCGCCGCAGGTTCTTGCAGTGCCAGTAGACGGAGCGCGGCGCGAGCGCCACGATCGCGGCCTGGGCGGTCTCCTCGGGGTACTCGTACTGCCAATAGATGTTGCCGAGGTCGGGATTGGCGCCCACGCTGTCCAGCCCGACCAGGTCCAGCAGGTGCAGCGTCGCCCATGAGTTGTCCGCGATCGATCCCTGGTGCACCTCGATCGAGATCTTCAGGCCTGCATCAGCCGCGAGCTTGCCGTACTTCCGCAGAGCGTCGGCGGCGCTCACGAAATCCTGCTCGGAGGCAGTGCGGCTGGCGCCCTGTGACACCTGCTCGCCCTGACGCCCGGCGCCCGGCCCGTCGGGGTGCGTGGCTGGGCTGACCAGCGCGGTATTGACGATCTCCGCGCCAACCCACCCGGCGTACTGGATCGCGCTTTCCAGCCTGCGCTGGGCGCCCGGACCAGACTGCGGGTGCGCGAGCGCCCCACCGCCGCGGACGCAGCCGATCGCCAGGCCAGCATCCCGCAGCTCGGAGGCGAGATCGCGTGCCTCGGCGGCCGTGGCCTGTTCATCAACTCCGACTTCGACGGCGGCGAAGCCCATCGCCTGTACCAACGGCAAGTAGCTCGAGCGATGCTCGCGTGGCGGCATCGTTCCAAAGAGGTCCTGTTGGCTCGGGTAGAAGACGCCTCGGCGCAACGCATAGCAGAACTTCACGATCGTCCATGGTAAGCCCCACAATGTTCAGCCTGGAGGCGGGTGAATACACGGTCGGTCCCGGTCGTCGCGGCGCTGCTGTTCGTGCTCGTCGCATTGCTGCTCGGCGGTGCGTTGCTGTTCGTGCGCCGCGACAGCGTCGCGGTCGGGCCGGTGGCGAGTGGCGCCCAACCCACGCCCCCACCAGCCCAAACAGCGCTGGCGACGGCCGCGCCTACGCTCGCAGCGGCGACGGCGCAGCCAACACAAGCGCCAGCCCCCGCTACGCCGACGCGCTCGCCCGCGACCCCGACGCCGCCACTGGCGCTGGCGCTGACGGCCACGCCAATCGTGATGACCGCGACACCGGCGCCGGGGCAGTCCGCGGCCAAGCCACGGGGCACCCTGGTCCTGGAAGTCAACGTCTTTCGCATCAACGGCACCGAAGTCGTAGTCCTGCCTGGTACACCGACGCCAGTGATCCCGTGGTATCAGATCCGCCGTGACACGCCCGAGGCACTGGTCAAGGCGTTGGTCGACGGCTATCTGTACTTCTGGCAAGTGCGTGCCGAAGCGCTGATGACGATGCAGACGTCGCTCACCCGGCAGGTCATGACCGACGGTCCGCTGGAGGACGAGCTGGCCGCGATGGAGCGCTTCCGCGCCCAGAACCAGGCGCAGCGCGTGGACGTCGGGCACTCCATCACCGTGCTCTGGGCGGTCGACGGCGAGGGCGCCGTCATCGACGCACTGACCGACCGCAGCACGATGGTCGATCTCACGGCGACCCCGCAGCCGACCGAAACACCACCTGCAAGTAGCTATCGCATGGCGTATCGTTTACGACGTAGCACGAGCGGGTGGCAGGTTGTTGATTCGATAAGAATCGTGCGTTGAGCACGATGGCGCGTGGAGGCAACAAGGTTTGATACGGACGCTCGCGCTGGCAGCGTTGCTGTTGCTGGGCCTGTCGCTCGCCGCGGCGGGACCGCGCTGGACACAGCCGCTGGCCTTCGCGCAGGAGGCGCCGGCGCCCGACGAGGAGATGCCGCCCGCGGCCGAAGAGCAAACGCCGCCGGCGGCGGACGAGGCGCCGCCACCAGCACAGAACCAATTGCCCGCGGATCCGCTGCAGACGGTCCCGCGGCCGCCCACGTTCGATCCCAACGTGCCGTGGTGGCAGTGGCGCAGCGAGGACGTCGGCTTCCTTGGCGCCCTGGCGTATCAGCAGTTCTGGGAGCGTCGGACCGAGGTGCTCGGCAACCCCAGCTTCGAGGCGGAGCTCGACCTGGGGAACGTGATGGCCGGCGAACCACTGCAGGCTGACCTCGACTACATCCACACGCTGGAACAGAAGGGCCAGGCGCTCGAAGTCAAGGTCCAGAACCAGCCCGTGGTGACCTATCGCGACGACGATCAGATCGTGGTGTACGACACGTATATCGATCGCAGCTATCTGGTCAATGCCAGGACCCGCGAACCTGTCGAGGATCCGAACCCGGCGCCGAAGTCGACCAGCATGGCTTACCTGATGCGCCGAGTACCCAACGAGCGGCTGCCGCAGTACAAATTCTGGAAGGTCGTCGACTCGATTCGGATCGTGAATTGAGGGAGCTGAAGATGCGTTGGAGGCTCGCGCGCGGTGCGGTGTTGGTGGTGGCCACGAGCATCGCCATGTGGCCGATGATGGCCAGCGCCATCGCTGGCGATGAGTCCCGCGGCGGCGGCTCGGGGCAGGCTGTTGGACAGCACCGGCGGGCCCAGTATTTCTACGTCCCCGCCGCGGGTACGCTCGGGCATGGTCCGGACCCGGATACGTGGGACTTCGCGACCAAATCGGGCTACTTCCGCGTCGTGCTGGACGGCTCGGGCACCTCAGAGGAAGCGCCGCCAGACGCCGAGCCAAGCAACTGCGTTCCAAGCGGCGGCGAGATGGAGGTGCAGCAGGACCTGCCGACGATGCGGATCGACTCCGATCCGCCAGGACCGGAGTTCGGTGGTCTGGGTGGTGTGGTCAACGTGCCTACCTATTTTTGGGTCAGCGGCGACTTCCACGGGGAGCCGGTCCTCGGCCCGCCGGCGCAGGTGCACGTGGTCAACTGCGTGGTCCGCAACAACCGCCTTGTCGAGCAGACGGAGGATCACTCCGCTCGCGTGCGTTACACGTTGAGTAGCGGACCTGACTGGATCTGGGGTGACGGCAGGGACCCCGACTCAGGCTGGGGAGTGCCGTTCACTCCCGCCGTCAGCCACACCTTCCAGGTCAGCTCGGGGCGGTGCGGCCCGCCCAACTGCCTGAACGTGCCAGACAAGGGTCCGTCGTACGTGGTCGAGTTCGACCTGAGCCTGACGATCCAGTACATCTACGACGGCGCCGTGGTGGACTCATCGACGTTCCCGGAGGCTCGCCATCGAGTGCTGCCTGTCCGCGAGGTCCAGTCCATCATCGAGCACTGATCCAGAAACCGCCTGACTGCGTACAGTGAGGCGACCATGCCTGGCTTTCTCCGGGTGATCGCGCTTGTCGTGGTTGGCTTGCTGCTGGTGCTCGTGGTGGCGGCGGTGGCGGTGTATGCGATCAGCGAGAGCAAGCTGAACCGCACGCTCAGCGTGCCCACCGAGTCCGTGGCGGTGCCGACCGACACGACGTCGGTTCAGCGCGGCCAGCACCTCGCCGCCAGCGTGGCCACGTGCATCGACTGCCACGGGCCGACCCTCGGTGGCAAGATCTTCGTCGACGATCCAGCGCTGGGCCGCGTCATCGCGCCCAACCTGACGCGAGGCCGCGGCGGCGTAGGCGCCACGTCTGCCGACGCGGATTTTGTCCGCGCGCTGCGGCATGGCGTCGATCCGAGCGGCAAGCCGCTGTTGGTCATGCCGTCAGATGACTACACGCACTTCAGCGACGCCGATCTGGGCGCGATCATCGCCTACGTGCGGTCCCTGCCGCCGGTCGACAACCCCTTGCCGAGCAACGAGCTGCGCGTGCTCGGCCGCATCCTGTTCGCGACCGGGCAGCTTCCCTTGCAGCCCGCTGACAACATCGATCACGACGCGCCACGGCCGCCCGCGCCCCAGCCGGCGGTGACACCCGAGTACGGGCAGTACCTCGCCGACAACGCCGGCTGTCCTAGTTGCCATGGGCCTGGCCTATCAGGCGGCAAGATCCCGCAAGCGCCTCCCGACACCGTGCCCGCCGCCAACATCACTTCGGCCGGCCTCGGCGCCTGGTCGGAGGCCGACTTTCTCAAGGCGCTGCGTACCGGAATGCGGCCCGATGGACGCGTCCTGAACACGTTCATGCCGTGGCCGTACTACGCGCAGATGACAGATGACGAATTGCGGTCGATCTGGCGCTTTCTGCAGGCAGTCCCGCCGCGTGTGACGGGAACTCGCTAATACCCACTGCGCGTGCCTGCGGCGCGCTTCGGGAGCATCAAGGCGAAGCCTGGTTCAGCTTGAGGATGCTCTGCGCGGCCGAGTCGGCGACATACACGTTGCCCTGCGCGTCGACCGCCACGCCGTTCGGCTCGTCGAACTGCCCGGCGGCTGCCCATTGGGTAATCGGGTCCCCGTTGGGCGACAGCTTCTGGACGCGGTGGTTGCCGAAGTCGGCCACGTAGACGTTGCCGCGCTGGTCGACAGCCACACCGCGCGGCGACTCGAACTGCCCGACAGCCGCACCGCGCGTGCCCCACTGCGCCAGCGGCTGGCCAGTGGGCGACAGCTTCTGAATGCGCCCGTTGCCGGTATCCGCGATATACAGATTCCCGTCACCGTCGAGGGCCGCGCCACGCGGCGCGTTGAACTGGCCGGGACCGCTGCCGCGGCTGCCCCACAGCGATAACGGATCCCCGTTGGGCGAGAATTTCTGCACCCGGTTAGTCTCGGCCTCGGTGACGTACACATTGCCGTCACGGTCGAGGACGATCGCCTGCGGGTCGTCGAACTGGCCCGGGCCCTGGCCGGCCTTGCCGATCTGGGCGAGGGGCTGCCCGGTCGGCGACAGCTTCTGCACGCGGTCGTTGATCGAGTCAGTGACGTACAAGTTGCCCTGCGCATCGAGAGCAACGCATGCCGGCTCGTTGAACTGACCGACCTCGCTCCCAGGGCCGCCCCACTGCGCCAGTGGCTGGCCACCTGGCGACAGCTTCTGCACGCGGTGGTTCAGCACGTCGGCGACATAGATATTGGCCTGCGCATCGACGGCGATGCAGCCCGGCTGGTTGAACTGGCCGGGCCCAGACGCCATCACACCCCACTGCGCTATCGGCTGGCCAGTGTTGGACAGCTTCTGAATGCGGTGGTTCAGTACGTCGGCGACGTACAGGTTGTCCCGGTCATCGAGGACGATCCCGTGCGGCACGCGGAATTGCCCAGGCTCCGTGCCCGAACCGCCCCACGTCGCGGCCACCTGGCCATCGGGCGACAGTTTCGTTACCTTGTGCGTGCCGCCGTCGGTCACGTACACGTTGCCTTGCTTGTCGACGGTGATGCCGCGCGGTGAGTTGAATCCGCTCCACTGCGCCAGGGGCTGCCCGGTCGGCGAGAGTTTCTGCACGCGCGAGTTGCCCGCGTCGGTGACGTACATGTTGCCCTGGGCGTCGAGCGCGACCGCGCGGGTGACGTTGAACTGGCCAGGCCCGCTGCCTTTGCTGCCATACTGCGCCAGCGGCTGACCCGTCGGCGATAGCTTCTGGATGCGGCTGTTGGTGCCGTCGGCGACGAGGATGTTGCCCTGCGGATCGATCACCAGACCGCGCGGCGAGTCGAACTGGCCGGGCTCGATGCCGCGTGAGCCCCACTGGGCGAGGAGTTGCCCCGTCGGCGATAGCTTCTGGATGCGGTGGTTGCCCGCATCGGCCACGTAGACGTTGCCCTGTGGATCGAGGGCGATGCCGGTGGGCTCGCTGAACTCGCCCGGGCCCTTGCCACGATTTCCCCAACTGGCCACGGGGAGACCAGCCGCCGACAGCTTCTGGATGCGGTGGTTGGCCGTATCGGCAATGTAGATGTTGCTCTGGCTGTCAATCGCGACGCCGTTCGGCTCGTTGAAGCGCGCGACCGACGGGGAGCTGGCCAATGCCTGCCACAGCAGCGGCGCCGGCGTTGGGCTGTTCGAAGTAAAGTTCGGGAGCGGGATGCTGCGCAGCGGGCTGATCGCGATCAGCGCAGCGATGACCGCGAATGCCGCTACAACGCCAAGCCCCAGGCGCAGCGGTTGGCGCTGCCTGATCGGCTGCGCTCGGCCCGTGATGACGGTCTCGTCGACTATCGTCGGCCCAGGGCTGGCGGTCTTCGCATAGCTGGGAGCGTCGGCGAGTGCAGCAACGAACGCGCCAGCCGTGGCAAAGCGGTCCGCGGCCTCCCGCGCCGTTGCCTGGAGCAGCACAGCCTCCACGCTTGGCGAAATATTCGGGTTGCGCTCGCGCGGCGGTGGTAGCGGCTTGTTGACGACGTCCAGCAGGGTGCGCATTGGCGTGTCCGCCCGAAACGGCACGCTGCCGACCAGCAATTCGTAGGCGATCACGCCCAGCGCGTAGCGGTCCGCCGCGGGCCCGACCGGCAACCCCTCCGCCTGCTCGGGCGCCATGTACGCCGGCGTGCCGATAATGTGCCCGGCGGTGAGCGAGAGCATCGAACCCTCGTGCCCAGGCGCGGGTGCCGACGTCAGCAGGCGGACCACGCCGAAGTCGCTGACCACGGGCCGACCGTCCTCGGCAAACAGGATGTTGGCTGGCTTCAGGTCGCGATGGATGACCGCGGGCTCCTGCGCATGTGCGTAGTCCATCGCACTGGCCACCGGGCGCAGGACGTCCGCGACCTCGGCGAGCTGCCATACCTGACCCTGCGCGCGGTCCCTGAGGCTGCCCCCGCTCAGGTACTCGAGAACGAGGTACGACAGATGCAGCGGCTCGTCCTCGCCGATCTCGAATAGCCGCGCGACATTCGGATGCGACAGCTTGGCCAGCGTCTGGCCCTCGCGCAGGAACCGCTTCACGAAGGCCGCGGAGCCCGCGAGCTCGTCGGACAGCATCTTGAGCGCGACGTCGACGTTGAGCCGTGGGTCAAAGGCCCGATACACCGTCGCCATGGCGCCAGCGCCGAGGGCTTCGCGGACGAGATACCGCCCGCCAACCGTTGCTCCAGTCAGTAACTCCACTCGGTCCCTTCGTGCAGGTGCTGGACTGTACGCCCGCGACGTTCAGTGTCGCAATCGCGAGCGAGTTAGTCTGTGATCCGCCGCACATGACTCCCGTGGTCGAAGCGCGAGCGCTCCGCAAGGTGTTCCGGGCCAAGGAGAAGGCGCCGGGGCTTCGCGCCAGCCTGCGCTCGATGGTTGCGCCGCGCTATCGAGGTCGAAGCAGTCACGGGCATCGAGCTGCGCATCGAGCCCGGCGAGGTGCTGGCGTTCATTGGTCCCAACGGAGCCGGCAAGTCGACCACGATCAAGATGCTCACGGGCATCCTCTATCCGACCTCGGGCGAGGCGCGGGTGCTCGGCCTGGTGCCGTGGCGCGAGCGACAGAAGCTGGCTTTCCGCATCAGCTCAGTCTTCGGCCAGCGCTCGCAGCTGTGGTACCACCTGCCACCCGGCGATAGTCTCGACCTGCTGGCGCACATTTACGAGCTCGACCCGCCGACGTATCGCGAACGACTGCGGAAGCTGGTCGACCAGTTCGAGATCGGCCCGCTGCTCGATGTTCCGGTTCGTAAGCTGAGTCTGGGCGAGCGTATGCGCTGCGAGATCGTCGGCTCGCTCCTGCACCGACCCGCCATCGTGTTCCTCGACGAGCCCACGATCGGCCTGGACGTGGTCGCCAAGCAGCTCATTCGGCAGCACATCCAGGAGCTGAACGAGCAGGAAGGCACCACCGTGTTCCTGACGTCGCACGACGCGGGCGACGTGGAGCAGCTGTGCCGACGGGTGATCATGATCAATCACGGCAGCGTGGTGTTCGACGACTCGGTCTTGGCGCTGAAGCAGCGCTTCATGCGGACCAAGCGGATCGAGCTGAAGCTCCTCGAACCAGCCCACGATTTCGACCTGCGCGGGCTGCACGTGGTGCGCGAAGAGCCGTACGTGCTGGATGTGGACGTTGACACCACCGTGCAGCCGATCGAACGGGTGATCGCGCGGCTCGTCGAGCGCGGCGGTGTCGCGGACATCACCATCGAGGACCCGCCGCTCGAGGCCATCATCGCCGAGATGTACCGCGCGGGAGCAGCGGCGCGGTGAAGTACCTCGCGGTCGCGCGGACAACGACGCTGGCCAGCCTGATCTACGACCGCGACCTGTTGCTGCGGTCGCTGTTCATGGTCGTCGTGATGGTGATCTTCGTGCAGTTGTGGACCGCCACGTACGCGGCGACTGGCCAATCCTCGATCGCCGGCTTCGGCGTGCGCGACCTGATCTGGTACATGGTCATCACCGAGGGTCTCGTACTGAGCGTGCCGCGCATCGTGCAGACCATCGATGCCGAGGTGCGCGGCGGCGACGTCGCGTATCGGCTCACGCGGCCGTACAGCTACCCGCTGTATCACGTGGCGGGCTTCTGGGGCGAGACGGTGGTGCGGCTGCCGATCAATCTGCTGGTGGGTGGCGCGGTCGCGCTCCTCGCGGTCGGACCACCGGCGATCTCGCTGGAGAGCGCGCTGGCTACCGTTGTCACGATCGCCGGCGCCATCTCCCTGATGGGTGTGCTGGCTGTGCTGATCGGACTGACCGCCTTCTGGGTCGAAGACACGCTGCCGATCGACTGGATCTACAACAAGTTCGTGTTCACGCTCGGTGGGATGTTCCTGCCGCTGGACCTGTTCCCGGACTGGCTCGCGGCCGTGTCGCGGGTGCTGCCGTTTGCTTCGATCTGCTACGCGCCCGCACGGCTGTTCGTCGCCTTTTCATGGGATGCGTTCGGCTCTTTGGTGCTGACCCAGGCGGCGTGGCTGCTGCTTTCGGCGGTGGTGGTGCAGTTCGTGTTCAGCCGCGCGGTGCGGCGGGTGGTGGCGCACGGTGGCTAGGTTCCTGCTCGCGTACGTCCGCTTGAATCTGTCGTCGGCGCTCGAGTACCGAGCAAGCTTCATCGCCCAGGCGCTGGGCATGCTGGTCAACAATGGCGTGTACTTCATCTTCTGGGCCATCTACTTCAACCGCTTCTCGGAAGTCGGCGGTTGGGGGATGAGCGACATTGCACTCGTGTGGGCGGTCGCCGCGGCTGGCGTGGGCCTGTCGGTGGCGCTGCTCGGCAACTGCACGCGGCTGGCCACGCTGATCGTGCAAGGCCAGCTCGACTACTACCTGACGTTGCCCAAACCGCCGCTGCCGCACGTACTGGTCAGTCGTATGGGCCTCTCGGGCTGGGGCGACGTGTGCTTCGGGTTGCTCGCCTACGCGGTGTTCGGTCCGCGGGAGGTGTGGTTCGTCGCGCTGTACGTGGTGCTGGTGTGCTGCAGCGCGCTGGTGTTCGCGGCGTTCATGGTGATCGCGGGCTCGCTCGCGTTCTTCATCGGCAGCGCCGAGGCCGCGGCCTTCCAGGCATTCCAGGCCGTCATCACCTTCTCGGTCTACCCCGGCGCGATGTTCAACGGCTGGATCAGAATCCTGATCTTTACGGCCATCCCGGCCGCCTTCATCAGCCACATCCCGGTCCAGCTCCTGCGGTCGTTCGATCCACTGCTCTTCCTGGGGCTGCTCGCCGCCACCGCCGCCGCGGTCGCCCTCGCCAGCGCGGTCTTCCAGATCGGCCTGCGTCGCTACGAAAGCGGCAACCTCGTCACGATGCGGAGTTGACACCCAGCGTGAGGTAGGCGAGCGCCAACGCGAATTTTGTCCGCAGGAGCAGGCTCTCGACCTCCATGAACTCGTTGTTGCCGTGGACGCCGGTGCGTTTGCGCTCGGCGTTGGGGTGGTGCGGGGCGAAGCCGTAGACCTGCGTACCGAGCGGGCGGATGAATCTCGAGTCGGTGAAGCCCACGGTTAGCGCGGGCACGAGATCGAACGGCTGGCCAGGGCCGAGCGCGGTGGCTAACGCCTGACGCAGGACGTCCACGAAGGCCGAGTTGGCCGGGGACGCGTTGGATACCGCGGTGTACGCGACGTCGATGTCCAGGTCCAGGCCAGACAGCACGTGAGCCAGCTCTTGCCGAACGAAGCGGTCATCCTGCCCGGGCAGGCCGCGAACGTCGCATACCAGGCTGGCGCGGTCGGGAATGCTGTTGGACTTCACGCCAGCTGCCAGCATCGTCGGCGTGATCGTCATGCGTGAGGCGGCCTTCAATGTCGCGCTCAGCGCCAGCTGCTCCGGCAGGCTGTCCGCGATGCGGTCGATGTTCTCCGCCGTGGGCAGCTGCGCAATCTCGAGCGCCGAAAGGACGGCACGGAAGAACGGGTGCGAGACGTCGATCTCGGGCTCGTACGCCTGAATGCGCGTGATGGCTTCGGCGAGCACGGGGACGGGATTGTCGGCCGCCCACGGCCGCGAGGCGTGGCCAGAGCGTCCTTGCCGCGTGATGCGCGCTTCAAGACGGCTCTTCTCGCCGGTGTTCACGGGATACAGGAGCCCACCCGGCGTCGGGATCGGTGTGCCGCCACCCTCATTGACCGCGAAATCGGCGCCCAGCAGATCGGGGAACTGCGCAGCGACCCAGCCGGCGCCCCATTGCCCACCCGACTCCTCATCGGCGGCGGCGAGGTAGATCAGCGAGCCACGCAGTTGAACCCCAGCCCGCTGCAGCAGCACCAGCGCCATGCAATACGCCACCACATCGCCCTTGTCATCGTCGGCGCCGCGGCCATAGACGCGTCCGCGATCCAGCGTCCCCGAGAACGGCGGATGCTCCCACAACGACTCATCCTCGACCGGCACCACATCGGTGTGCGACATCAACAGCAGCCGCTGACCGTCCCCCATGCCGAGCCGCGCCAGCAGGTTGCCCCGCCCGGGTGCTGATTCGTGCACCTCGCACGGCACATCAGCCGCTTCGAGCTTCGGCCGCAGCAACTCGCACGCGGCGCTCTCATTGCCGGTGTCGGGCCGCGCGCCAGCGTTGATCGTGGGCACCCGCACGAGGTCCTGCAGGAGCGATACGATCTCGTCCTGCGCGGCGTCGACCGAGGACAGCAAGGTGGGTAAGTCGGGCATAGCAATGGCTATGGTGTCATGCGCCTAGAGGGCCGCGTGGTGATCGTCACCGGTGGCGCCCAGGGCCTGGGCAAGACGTACGCGCAGCGGCTGACTGCCGAAGGCGCGCTGGTCGCCATCGCCGATATCAACGGCACGCTGGCCCAGACCACCGCTCAGGAGATCAACGCGCTGCCGATTCAGACCGACGTCGCGAATCGCGGCAGCGTGCAGTCGATGGTGGACAGCGTGCTGCAGGCGTACGGAAAAATCGACGTGCTGGTTAACAACGCCGCACTGTTCGGTCCGCTCGAGCACCAGCCGATCGAGGACATCAGCGTCGAGTTGTGGGATCGCGTCATGGCCATCAATGTCCGCGGCGTGTTCCTGTGCTGCCAGGCGGTCATCCCGGTGATGAAGCGCCAGGGCAGCGGCAAGATCATCAATATCGCCTCGGGGACGCTGCTGTCCGCACCACCCAACTTCGCGCACTACATCACCTCCAAAGGCGCGGTCTTCGCCATGAGTCGCGCCCTGGCGCGCGAGGTCGGACCAGCCGGTATTACCGTGAATACGCTCTCGCCCGGCCTCACGCTGACCGAAGCAGTGGGTCTGCATCACGCGCCCGAACGCATCGAGCAGAGCCGTGTTTCTCGCGCGCTTGCGCGTGACGAAGTGCCCGAAGATCTCGAGGGCGCGCTGGTGTTCCTGGCGTCCGACGACAGCAACTTCATGACCGGCCAGATGCTGGTGGTCAACGGGGGCGCACAGTTCTGGTAGCGTACGCTGTGTAATACGGGGTACCGCCGACACAACCCACTCATTGACGCGGCCGATGGAGGGCCGCATCGTCCGATCAATCTTTGGGGAGAATACTTCGTATGTCGGACACGTTCTCGCTTAGCCGAAGGGGTTTCCTCCGCGCCGCGGCGGTCCTGGCGGGAGGCTCGCTCTTGGCGGCGTGTCAGCAAGCGGCGCCGACTCCGAGCAACGCTCCGCCACCTGCTGGACAGGGCGCGCCGGCACCGACCACGGCGCCCGCTCAGGCGGCAGGTGCGCCAAGCCTCAAGATTGGCGCGGTCATGGGCATCACCGGCCGCTATGCCTCGCTCGTCGAGCAGGTCAAGAACGGCTACGAGCTCGCCTTTGCCGACCTGAACAAGTCCAGCAAACTGCAGCTCGAGCTGAAGTGGTTGGACGACGAGTCGGACGCGACCAAGACCGTCCAGCGCGTCGAATCGCTCTATTCGGGCGACAACGTCCTCGCTTTCCTCGGCGGCGCCGGCAGCGACTTGCACGCCGCGGCCGCGGCTGTTGCCGACAAGGACAAGACGCCGTATATCGGGGTCGCCTTCGCGCTTCTGACCGTGCATCAGAAGGGGCTGAAGTACCTCTTCTCTCCGTTCCCAAAGTCGCCCGCGTTGTCGAAGAACATCTACGACATCCTGGATACGCAATCACCCAAGCCGACAAAGATCGCTATCTTCACCGAAAAAACCGACTGGGGTGCTGAGCTGAACGGTCTGTGGAAGCAGGATGGTCCAGCGCGCGGCTACGAGATCGTCGCCAACGAGGAATACGCGCCCGCCTCGTCCGACTTCTCGGCGCTGATTCTCAAGGGCAAGTCGGCCAATGCCGACGTGCTGCTGTCGATGCCCACGCCGCCCGACGGCTTTGCCATGCTCAAGCAGATGAAAGAGCTCGACTTCGGCCCCAAGGTGCTGCAGTTCATTCGCGCATCGGACAGCCTGGTCTGGTCGCAGAACCTCGGCAAGGATGGCGACCTGGCGCTGAACGCGCCCGGCTGGAGCCCGGATCTAAAGTTCCCGGGCGTGGCCGAGCTCAAGACCGCCCACCAGGCCAAGTACAACAAGTCGGCCGAGGCGCTGACCGGCTCCGCGTACGCCGCCGTGCAGGTGCTGTTCGATGCGGCGAATCGCGTCGGCAAGGCCGATCGCGATGGTCTGCGCGAAGCGCTCGCGGCCACCGACCTGATGACCGTCGCTGGCCCGGTCAAGTTCAACGCCGACGGCACCGCGCAGATCACCACGGTCTTCAATCAGTGGGTGGCTGGCAAGCAGGTGCTCATCTGGCCGAAGGACCAGGCCGGAGCGCAATTGCAGGTGGCCAAACCCTGGAAAGAACGCGCATAGCCGCACCTGTCATCCTGAGGCGAGCCTGCGAGCCGAAGGATCTCATGGCCGGGACCCGACATCCTTCGCTGCGCTCAGGATGACATCGCGCTCGGGATGACAGACGTTCCCCTCCTCAAACTAGAACGCGTTTCGCGCGCCTTCGGCGGACTCATGGCGGTCCGCTCGGTCGACCTCGTCGTCAACGACGGCGAGATCCTCGGCCTGATCGGACCCAACGGGGCGGGCAAGACCACCCTGTTCAACCTGATCACCGGTGTCTACCGTCCGAGCGCCGGAACCGTCCACTTGCTCGTGCACGCAGGACAAGCCGCCGACGGAGCGGGCCGCCCGGCACACCTGGTCGATATCACTCGCACCGCGCCGCCGAGGCGCTGCAAACTGGGCATCGCCCGCACCTTCCAGCTGGTGCGACCATTCCCGAACCTGACCGTGCTGCAAAACGTCGCGGTCGGCCGCATCTATGGCCGCGAGCCCGCCAGGTCGCGCAGGCAGGCGGATCAGGAAGCCCTGCAGCTGCTGGAAACCGTCGGTCTGGCCGATCGGCACGCACTGATCGCGCACCAGCTGACGCTGGTCGATCGCAAGCGGCTCGAGCTCGCCCGAGCGCTGGCGAGCCGGCCGAAACTGCTGTTGCTGGATGAGCTCCTGGCGGGCCTGAATCCGTCGGAAGTCCTCAGCGCGCTCGACATGATCGGCCGCATACGCGCCGCGGGCACGACCATCATCATGGTCGAGCATCTGGTCAAAGCCGTTTTCGGCATCTCTGACCGCGTTGCGGTGCTCAACGCGGGCGAGAAGATCGCCGAAGGCACCCCGGCCGCGGTTTCGGCCGACCAGAAGGTCATCGACGCGTATCTCGGGACCGACGATGCTTGAGATCCGTGGCGTCGCCGCCGACTACGGCGACGTCCGCGCGGTGTGGGACGTGTCGCTGGAAGTGCAGCAGGGCGAGATCGTCACCCTGATCGGTCCCAACGGCGCGGGCAAGACCACGCTGATGCACACCATCGCCGGCCTGCACCGCCCGAGCAGCGGCGGCATCTTCTTCGAGAACGAGCCGCTGCACACGCTAGCCGCGCACCAGATCGTCGACCGCGGCGTGGTGCTGGTGCCCGAAGGCCGCCACATCTTCTCGACCATGCGGGTGATCGAGAATCTCGAGGTCGGCGCCTTTTCTTCGCGTGCTCGCCGCGAACGCGTTGCCAGTTTCAAGCGCGTGTTCGAGATCTTTCCGATCCTGCACGAGCGCCGCAATCAGATCGCCGGCACCCTGAGTGGGGGGCAGCAGCAGATGCTGGCCGTCGGCCGCGCACTGATGGGTGTGCCGCGCATGCTGATGCTCGACGAGCCCAGCCTCGGGCTGGCGCCGCTGGTCGTCCGCGACATCTTTGGGGTGTTGCGCGCGGTCAACGAGCAGGGCGTAACCATCCTGCTGGTCGAGCAGAACGCGCGCATGGCGCTGCAGCTCGCCAACCGCGGCTACATCCTGGAGCAGGGTCGGGTGGTCGGCGCGGGCAGCGGCGCCGAGCTGCTCGCGGACGTCGGCGTCCAGCGCGCGTACCTCGGCTCGGTCGAAGTCCCGGCTGCTCCGTCGGCGTCATGAACCTCGAGCCAGTCCT
>WNGE01009444.1_pt1 | contig 23706 bp, 22 predicted proteins | sample 5400651 | NCBI WGS metagenome assembly WNGE01 (sample SAMN13153370, study PRJNA577476) | soil metagenome | isolation source: 60 cm soil or saprolite under grassland replicate 2 | place: USA:California | collected 2016-06-15
AGGGGGATTGGTCCTCATCGGGGGCGTTGCCGGCCAAGAAGCGCTCGACCGCGTCGGCCATGGCCCTGGCGAACTCCCGCTGGAAAGCAGGATCCCGGATCCTCGCTTCCTCGCGAGCGTTCGTGATGAAACACGGCTCCATGTGAACGGCCGGCATCTGCGTTTCCCTCAGAATGGGCAACGACTTTGGATGAGTCCGGAGGTCCTTCAGTCCAAGACGATCCGTCAAGGCTTGCTGGATCGCCTCCGCAAGGCGATGGCCGGTCTGGGAGAACCAGTCCTCGCGCCCATAGTAGAAGGTGGACGCCCCTTCGGCCGCCGGGTCGTCATGCGCGTTGAGGTGGATGGCAATGAGGATCTCCGCGCCGGCGTCGTTCGCGCTGCGAGCCCGTTCGGCAGGGGATGGGTTGGCGATGGCCGCCCGCAGGAGGAAAGGCGCGGCACCCCTGGCTCGAAGCTCCCCGGCGAGAGCTATGGCCAGCCAGAATGTCGCCTCCGCCTCGAGGGTGCCGGCCGGCCCGACGTCCCCGGTGTCACCCGGGCCGTGCCCCGGGTCGATGGCGACGCGCGCGCCCTCGAGGGTGGCGGAGAGCCGGCGCAGCGCCTCGCCCTCACGGACATCCGCGCGACCCGGGCCGGGCGCGACCGGGCGGAGGCGCCGTAGGGCATCCACGGTCGTGGTTCCTACGATGCCATCGGGGGGAAGGCCAACGTTGCGTTGGAAGTCCAGTACGGCTCGCTCGGTGCGCTCGCCGAGGATCCCGTCTTCACGCCCGGCATCGAACCCGAGGAGGTTGAGCCCGGCCTGGAGTGACCGGACGTCATCTCCTCGGTAAAAGGGATATCGCAGATACAGAACGCGATCACCCAGCGAGTAGCCCGCCTCGACCAGCTCGTTCCATGTGTCGTCGCCGACCTTGCCGTCCACCATCAGCCGGCGTCGCTGCTGGAACTCCCTCACGCTTCGTTCGGTGCTCGACCCGAATTCGCCATGCTCCAAGGGGTCGATGGGGTAGCCCAAGGCGGCCAGCCGAGCCTGGATATCTCGGACGGCTTCGCCGCGAGCGCCTCGGGAGAGCGTCTGCATCATCACTATTCTGACCACGCCGCCGCGGCCCGCGTCGGGCCACCGCACTCGACAAGGACCTCGGGCAAAGATGATTGTGACCGGTCGTCCTCCCCGGGCTCGAGCGCCCCCGGGCCCGCCCAGGTTGGTTCAGGCCGCGAAATGTGGCTCGATCTCGCGGAGGATGGCTTCCTTGCCCCGCGCGCCCACAACGCGGGCCTTTTCTTGTCCGTCCTTGAACATGATCAGCGTGGGAATGCTCAACACGCCGAACTTTCGGGCGGTCTCGGGATTGTCGTCCACGTTCATCTTGACGGCCTTGATGTGTCCGGCCTTGTCACGGGCGATCTCCTCGACCACCGGGGAGACCATGTGGCAGGGAACACACCATTCGGCCCAGAAGTCCACCAACACGGGCCGGTCGGCCGTCAGGACCTCGCTCTCGAAGCTCTCGTCGTTTACTTGTATGACGTTATCTGACAACACCACCACTTCCTCGCAGCCGCCAAACATTCCGACCCATACACGCGAACTCCGGATCGACCTCCCTTTATTCCCCGCCAGGAGGATTGAGACTCATGGAAGCGTTCTCGGCATGGCGGTCCAGACTGAACAGGGTCCTGAGGCTCCTAATGCCCCTGAGCTTCAAGGAACGCTGTGATGGCTTGGCGGTATGTGAAGTCCACGACGTCGCCGGCGGCGAAGACGCCCTCCAAGCTCGTCTGGGTGGTCGGCTCTCGAACGACGATGTAGCCGTTCTGTGTCTCGATCTGCCCCTCGAAGAGGGACGTGTTGGGGGAATGACCGATGGCCACGAACACACCACCGGCAGGGAACTCCCGCGCCTCATCCGTCTTCACGTTGCGCACCCGCGCTCCTGCAACCTGCCCGTCGCCGAGGATATCCTCCACCACGGAGTCCCAGACGAAGTCGATCTTCTCGTGGGCGAACGCCCTGTCCTGCATGATCTTCGAGGCTCGGAGCTGATCGCGTCGGTGGATCACGGTGACCTTCGTGGCGAAGCGGGTGAGGAACAAGGCCTCCTCGATGGCCGAGTCCCCGCCTCCCACGACCAGGAGCTTTTGCCCTCGGAAGAAGAACCCGTCGCACGTGGCGCAGGTAGAAACGCCGTGGCCCAGCAGGCGGCGCTCCGACTCCAGGCCGAGCATGTTGGCGCGGGCCCCCGTGGCGATGACGAGGGTTCGAGCCCGCCACTCCTCGTCCCCTGACCACACGCCGAAGGGGCGAGAGGATAGGTCCACCCTCGTGGCCTCCTGGTGGAGCAGCTCGGCGTCGAAGCGGGCAGCCTGCTTCTCGAACTTCTCCATCAGCTCCGGGCCGAGGACTGCATCGGGGAAGCCCGGATAGTTCTCGACCTCTGTGGTGAGCATCAGCTGGCCGCCCGCGTCGATACCCTTGAGAACCAAGGGCTTCAGGTTGGCGCGGGCTGCGTACAGTGCCGCCGTGAGGCCGGCCGGGCCGGAGCCCAGGATCACGACGTTACGTTCTTCCACGGGTGTCATTGTCCCATAGGAACATCCCCGGACCGCGCGGTGTTCCCCCCTCGCCATTCTCGGCCCCGACGTGCCGCGAGCTACAGGGGCTGGTCGGCTTCGTACAGGAACGTGCAGTCTTGGCGGCTGATCGCGTACACGCGAACGTGCGACCTGTTGCCCCCCTCCGCGAGAATGGCGAGGACGTAGGCGGGCGTCCCCTGGTAGGTGGCTGTCTCGAGGTAGATGGGGACCGTCCCGGCCGGCAGGCCGGTCCCCTGAACGGCGCATCGGACGACCTCGGGGGCCGAGACGGCGGCGAGCCTCGGCGATGCCCCCTCCACAGAGGAAGCGAGGGGCGAGGCCCCCGTGGGGCGGTTGCTCTTGAACCCCTTGCGGGCGGCCTCCCCGAGCTGCCGGGCCAGTCCCTGGATGGAAGCCTGGTCGTAGTTGGAGCCGCGGTCGAGGACGGGCGGATAATTCGCGGCCTCCGTACCGGGACTGGCTGCCGGCGCCCCAAGGCCTCCCGGGGACTTCGACGTTCCGCCCCTGTTCAGGACGATGGGGACGACCGCAAGGACCGCGAGGACGGCCGCGACTCCGGCCAGGGCTGCCCAGGAGACCTGCCACTGGCGCCGCTGCCCGGCTTCCCGCTTGGACGCGCGGCGATCAGACAGTTCATCGCCGGCTCCCGACTCCACCCCCACACTGACCGGGATGCGCTCGGCCTGCCTCTCTGTAGGTTGCCCTACGGGCCGCGTTGCTCGCAGCCCCTCGACACCGTGGGCCACCAGACCGGGGGCCTCGAGCTGAGGGAGCGATGCGAGCGCGGTGCGAGCCGCTGTGGCCAGGGCCAGGTCATTCTGGCACTGCGAACAGCCGGCCAAATGTTTCTCGACGGTTCGGCGCTCCTCCGGTGAGGCCGACCCGTCGACGTAGCCGGCCAGCAGCTCGTCGGGGTGTTCCATGCGCGCGTCGTCGCCGTTTGTCATGGGTTCGGTGGCTTGGACGGGGCCTGGACCGCCTGGGGTTCCCTGGGCTGGTCTCCGAGAAGCGCGCGCCCCAGCGCGACCCGGCCCCGGTGGAGCCGGGACTTGACGGTTCCGACAGGAAGGTCCAAGGCGCGAGCGATGTCCTCGAGGGGCCAATCCTGCAACTCGTGAAGGATAAGGGCCATCCTGAATTCCGGCTGGACTACCAGGAGCGCTCGCTGGACATCTGCGGAGGCCGCGGCCCGGTCGGCGTGGTCTCCTGTAGCCGGTTGTTCGACCCGATCCTCCTCCAGACTCGATGCCGGCTTGCGGCGGCGAGCCATGTCGTAGCACGCGTTGATGGCGATCCGGTGGAGCCAGGTCGAGAAGGCGGCGTCCCCGCGGAACGATGGCAGGTGCCGGAAGCAAGAGAGGAACACGTCCTGGGTGGCGTCGCGAGCGTCCTCCGGCCCCCCCAGCATCCGGTACGCCAGGTTGTAGACGCGACGCTCATGCCGTTGCATGAGAAGGACGAACGCGTCCTCGTCGCCGGCTTGGAAGCGGGCGACCAACTCGCCATCAGAGGATTCGGTGGGCGCGGGGCCCGCGCTCATCCGCGCCCCCCGCTCGTGTCCCACTTCCCAGCTTGAGGCCGATTCATCGGGGCCCTTCCACAGAGACCTCGGCGATCGACGCGACAAAGCGTCCGCCGTCGGCACCGAGCCGAGTGATCCAGATGAGGAGGCCGGAGGTCCGGACCGGTTTGAGCTCAACTGTCATCGTTCCCCTCGAGCCCACCGTGAACTCCCTGGCCCCGTCGCTTGAGGGAAGGGGCTCCGCCGCGTCCTCGGGAACGGAGCCAGCTTTGATCTCGAACATCCAGCCCTCGATCGAGCTGGCGACCTTGATCCGCGCCACGCGGGTCTTCTTTCCAAAGTCCAGCCAGAGACCAACACCGTGCTTGAGGCCTCCGAACTCGGCGGAGTTGTAGTGGTCTGTCCCCCAACTGGTCGTCGGATCTCCATCGATGGCCAGCCCTGTATCTCCGGGATGCTCTGTCCGATCACTGCCCTGTGGATCGAAGTCCCGAGCCGCCACGACCTCGATGTCCGCAAGCCCCTTGGTCTGTCCCCCGCCCGGACTCTTCGGAGCAGCCCGAACCCCCAGGGGGCCGCCTATCTGGAGCCGCCCCAGGGCGATGCCGCCGGCGATCGCAGCGGCAGCCAGGATGATCAGGATCAACGGGATGAGCATCCAGGATCGGAAGACGGAGGCCGCCGGCGCCGCAGTTTGAGCCGTCGCGTGGCGCTGGACGAGGGGCCCGGGTCGAGGAGCCGAAAAAGGTTGCGTCCCACCCAGATCAGAGCCACCCAGGGCGCGTTCCAGCGCCGATCGCATCGACGCAGCCGACGGGAAGCGGTCCTCCGGCCGTCGAGCCAGGGCGCGCAGGACCACAGCCTCGACCTCACGCGGGATCCCGCCGCGAAACGCCCGGGGTGGGATGGGATCCTTGTTCAGGCGCATCAGGGCGACGGCCATGTCGCTCTCTGCCTGGAACGGAACCCGGCCTGTGAGCAACTCGTACAGGATGATCCCGAGCGAGTACAGGTCGGAGCGGGCGTCAACTTCCGACCCCTGGACCTGCTCGGGCGAGAGATACCTGACGGTCCCCAGAGCCTTTCCCGTCGTCGTGAGGTCGGTTCCGGTGAACGCGGCCTTGGCGATCCCAAAGTCCGTCATCTGCACCCGTCCATCGTCCGCCACGAGGATGTTCGCCGGCTTGACGTCGCGATGGACGACGCCGTTGGCGTGCGCATAAGCCAACGCCTCGAGGACGGGCGCGGCGAGGGCGGCCGCGTCCTCGGGCTCGAGCGGACCTCGCTCGGCCATGACTTCCCGGAGGTTGTGGCCGCCGGAGTACTGCATGACGATGAAGGAGACGTCGTCGTCGACGCCCGTGTCGTAGACGCTCACGATATTGGGATGGGACAGACGCGCTGCCGCGACCGCTTCGCGCTGGAAACGCTTGGCGAACCCAGGATCCCGGGAGAGATCCTCGCGCAGGATCTTCACTGCAACCGTCCTGGCCAGCACCTCATCGCGGGCCTGCCACACACCGGCCATTCCCCCCGTGTCGATGAGCTCGTCGAGGACGTACCGGTCGGCCAGCCGGCGCTTCGGGGCGGGAGCCTCCATGGAGGGCCAGTCTAATGCGGGGCCCCTACGGCGCAGAGGGATGGTGACCAGCGGGAACGCCGGGGTCTACTGGGTTCGAATCTCCTGGTCGGAGGCCTTCTGCACGTTGTATTTCTTGAGGAGCCCCAAACGTTTGACGACCAACGTGTTGGCCCGCTTGGAAGCCTCCACGACGACCGAACCATCGTTGGCAACGGCGAACGAGATGATCCTGGCCGAGGAGTCCACGCTTTGTGCCGCAGTGAGGGCGTCTCGTTCCGCCCAGTCTGCACGCTTGGATCGGTAATACGTGTCGGCTCCGGCCAGCGCAGCGGCCCGAGAGACGCTCTCCGCCTTGATCTGAGCTACCACCACCTGCGTGGTGTCGTAGGCCGCCACACCGAACAGGATCAGGAGAATCAGGAAACGGACCATCATCCCGCTGAGGAAGAAACCCGACTGGTCTCTCCAGGAGATCCGCGGCTGCTTCGGTGTCGTCATCGGGGCCCCACCCTGCTTCGGACGATCTGGGCGATGAGCGTGAACTCCTTCATCCGGAATGCCGCCGCCACCGCGAGGAAGCTGAGCCCGCCTGTGACGACTCCGCCGCCCACCTGCAGGAGTTGGGGCCCCAGGCTGGCCGTGCCGAATACGTCTCCGAGCCACCTGGCCGCGAGATAGGCCGCGGCTCCGGTGGCCAGCCCGCCCAGGAGGATACGGCCGAAAGCGGGCAGGAGGCGACGTCCCTCGAGGCCTCCCAGCCTTCGCCGGAGGATGAGCACCGCCACGATGGCGGCGAACGTATAGGCGGTGGCGTGTCCCAAAGCCAATCCCTCCACCCTCAGGTATCGGAAGTAAAGGAAGTTGACTGCAGTGTTCAGGGCAACTGCGAAGATGTTGATCAGGGCCGGGGTCCTGGTGTCCTGCATGGCGTAGAAGCCCCGAAGGAAGAGCTGGAACGCGCAAAAGGAGAAGAGTCCGATCGAGAAGGCCTGCAGGACCTTGGCCAGGAGCTCCGTGCTCTGGGCTCGCATGACTCCGTGCTGCAGGAGGAGCCTGACGATGGGAACGGCCAGGGCGAGATAGCCGAAGGCGGCTGGTACCACGATGAACGCGGTGCCGCGGAGCCCCTGGGCGAGCTGGGAGCGAAACAGCGATAGGTCGCGCTCCGTCCACCGCGAGGCGAGCGACGGGAGGAGGGCGGTCATGATCGAGACGGCGAAGATCGCATACGGCAGCTGGAAGAAGATGAACGCCGAGGTGTAGGCCGTGTACCCGCCCTGCCTCCGGGTGGCCAAGGCGATGACAACCAGATACCCGACCTGATTGGCCACGACGTAGACGAACGCCCATCTGGCCAGTCGGACGATCTGGCGAAACCCTGCGTCTTTGAGGTCCCACGTCCACCGCCACCGGAACCCGATCCGCCGGAGTGAGGGCCACAGGACGAGTGACATTCCCACCACGCCCAACGTGGTGCCCCCGGCAAGAACGTATTTCTGAAATGTGGATATCGCGGCCGGCGTGGGTGTCGCGCCCTTGGGGGTCAGGGCCGCGAACCACAAGAATGTTGCAGTGGCGATCAGGTTGTTCAGGATGGGGGCGAACGTCGGAGCAGCGAATCGGCGATGGGCGTTGAGCAGGCCGGTGGCCACCCCCGCCCCGAGCGCGTAGAAGACGATCTGCGGCATGAACCACTTGAGGAAGAACGAGGCCAGGGCGCGCTCAGCGTCGATCTCGGGGGCATGAACCCCCAGTGTGTACACGCGGATGATCAGGCCGGATCCTAGGATCCCCAGGACCATCACTCCGGACAGCACGATCAGGGCGAACGTCAGGACCGCCCGGGCCGTGTGCCATGCCTGACCGCGGCCTTCGTCGTCGAGGCGCTCCACGAAGACGGGAACGAACACCGACGCGAGGATCCCCCCCACGACCAGCTCGTAGACGATGTTGGGGGTCGTGTTGGCGACGTTGTAGGCGTCGGCCAGGCGGCTCTCCGTGACCCCCAGGGCGTACGCCATGGCGGCGACCCGGATGAAGCCCGTGAGACGAGAGAACCCTGTCCCCACCGACATGACGGCGGAGTGCCTGACGAAGGACCGCGTCGTGTCGATGCCGGCATCGCCAGCAGCGTCCTGGGGGTCCTTGCCCGACTCCTCGGGCGTCTCGGGAGGCTTCACGTCCTCCGCCGAGGCAGGAACCTCCTTCCCCACCAGGCCAGGAGGAAGAGTGCCGCACCGATGGTTACGAACAACGCGACCCGATTGTAGGCGGTCGACCTCACGACCAGAGCTCGTTCGACGATGACCTCAGGGAAGAACTCGCCGGGGGTGACCAGTCGGACCTTGATGGGAATCCGGCCGTTCGCCAGCGACTTCACCCCGATGGTGAGTGTCCTTTCGTGAGGCGGCAGTTCGATGGTGCGCGAGGCGCCCCCAGAGAACTCAAGGCGGCGGTCGCTGATGAACTGGAGCACCACGGTGGCCGTGTACCCGGAGGCATTCTGCAAGGTGAGCGGGATGAACCCGGCTCGAGAGGTCAGCGTCACCACGCTGCTCGAGATCCCGATACGGTCGTAGACGCGACGGGCCGTCCGGTCCACGGAGCCGATGAACAGCTGGCCGGCCGCCGCATCGGCGAGGAACGCCCCGCTCTCGGACAGGAGGAGGTTTTGCCGGAGCCGTTCGATCAACGGCTTGGCGCCGTGGATCGCCTTGCTGAAGTGTGCCAGGGTGGTCTTTGCCTGCTCCAGCCGGGTCACGTAGGGCGGCGAGAAGGAGGAGTAGTTCCTTGCCGGAATCTGCCGCCGGACCTGCGGCGGGATCGACGCGGCGAACGCAGACGCCGTCATCGGTTGGAGCCAAGGAGACGATCGGATCAGGGAGACGAAGGCCGGATAGAACGATGGGGGCGCCGCGAACTTCTCGGGGAAGATCAGGGCGGCGCCCCTCCCTGGAGTCCCGGGCAGCTCGAACCAGGAGGCGGCCAGCTCCCCGAGGGCCAGCTGGGCAGCCAATCTCGGATCCTGCGGGGTGGTCCGGATCAATCCCTGGACCTCGGGATCGGGTAGGACCCCGGTCAACGACGAGGCTCCCGAAAGGAGCCTGGCTGTCGGAGGCGACTCGAATTTGGGGAAGGTCAGGAAGTTCGGATCGACCAGCGCCGCCCGCGCTCCGAGCGACGCCAGCTTGGGCAGTGTGAGGGAATCGAGGGCGGACGCGGGAGGGCGAGCGACTTCGGAGGTTACAGACCGGCCCAGGATCGAAGCGATCAGCTTCTCTCCCTCTTCGATGAGCTTGTCGAGATCGCTTCCCATGCCGGCCCGGAGCAGGGCGGGCAGGCTCGGGTCCCCCATCGGGTAGGCCAGCAGCTCGACGCCCGGCCGGGACGCGACGTCTCGCAGACGGACCAGCATGCGTTGGGCCTGCGCCGCCGCGCCCGTCCCTTTGGGTACGGTTCGAACGCCGTCTCGCGCCGCGATTCTGTAGCCGCCCGCCATCCGCCTGAGCTGGTCGAGGAGCAAGGGCGACACCACCAGGTCGACGGCCCGGTTCCGGATACGCGACAGCGCCTCGACGAGGAGGTCCAGCTGTCCTTCCGGGGCGATGTCTGCCTCGATCGTCCCCGGCTGGAAGACGCCGTTCGGGTCGTACTGCAGACGCTCGGACAGTACCCAGGTCCACGCGAGGTTGAATGGGACCTCGGGGCGTTCGATCAAGAAGACCATGGGCGTGCGGAGAACGCCAACCGCGACGTCCCGTGACCGGAGCTCTACCCGCAGGGGATAGAGCGCGCTCTCTCCGCGCTGAACGAGCACGCCGAGATCCTGCTGCTTGATGCGGAACGTGCGACTCTGGCCGGGCTGGAGGCTTCCCTGCTGAGGGAACGGGTAGCCCGTGATAACGGACGTGACGTCGGATCGGATCGAGAGCTCGTATAGAGAGCGGGATCGGGCCGGGGCCAGAACGAGGAGCTCGACGGTGAGGGACTGGAGGGGCACCGTCGAATCGTTGCTGGCCTGAAACGAGAGGTCCAGTGGCTGTCGCTGGCCTGTCCAGGCGGGCTGAGAGAGGAGCGTCATCGTGACCGATGGCTGGCCCTGAGCCCGGGCTTGCGACGTCATCAAGGGTATCCCGGACAGGACGACGAGCAAGACGATGGGACAGGCGAGAAGACGACGCGTCACCGCGGCGCCATTCTAACGACGCCGGTGATCGCCGCCGCGACCAGGTCGTGGGTCTCCAGAGCGCCATAGGCTGCCGCCACAACCAGGAGGAACGTCGCCACGACGATCCGCAGCGTTCGCTCCCGGGCCCGGATCGTCCACCTGGACCCAACGGCCGCACCTGGGATGACCCCGACGGTGAGCCAAAGGAAGATCGCCCAATCGATGTGACCGAGCAGCGCGTGGACCACCGTGCCGGGTACGACGATGAACGAGATGATGACCAGCGACGTTCCCAGCGCTCGCTTCAGGGGCATCCCCAACGCCCCGGCCATGACCGGGACCATGATCACTCCGCCCCCGATACCGAGCAGCCCGGAGAAGACACCGGCGGCCAGTCCCATGAGGAAGAAGGCCCGGGCCGATGGGTGAGCCGGGCGGCCGGGCACCTCGATGACCGGTTTGCCCCAGCCGACTCGTATCGCCTGCCAGGCGATCAACCCGGCCGTGACCAGCAAGAGGATGCGAGCGTCGATGAACTTCGTCAGGTAGGCCCCGCCCGCCGCGCCAACGGCCCCGGGAGGCGCGGCCCAGCGCACCGCTCGATAGTCGATCTGCCGGGCCCGGCGGTAGGCCTGCATACCCGACAGGGTCGTCGGGAAGATGACCGGCAAAGGCGTGCCGACGGCCACGATCGGCTCGGGGTCGCCCTGCGCCTGGCCTCCGGCAACGGGAACCAGCGAACGTCCTCCATCTCGTGGTCGTGGATGGACACATCGCCCCCGACAGCCTCCATGAGGAAGAACGTGACCTTCTTCCGGACCCGCTCCGCGTTCCAGACATACCAGTACGAGATGTCTCCGAGGGGCTCGATGATCTCGGCGACGAGTCCGGTCTCCTCCTGGACTTCGCGAACGGCCGTCTCCTCCGGGGCCTCCCCCTTCTCCACGAGTCCCTTGGGCAGTCCCCAGGCCAGGTCGCCCTTGCGGGTTCGTCGCGCTGCCAGGGCCACGTCGACGGCGCGTTCGCGACGGCGTACCACCACCCCTCCCGCCGAATGCTCGGACCGGGTCTTCACGAAGCCGGCCTGGTCGGCTTCTGGTCGGCCAGGATCGAGGCCACGCTGGCGCGGGTGGCCTTGACGAGGTCGCTCCCTCGTATCTTCAGGACGGATCGGACCTCGCCTCCTGGGAAGTAGAGCACAGCGTCACGATCGAGCGAGCGGTCGACGACAACGGCGAAGCCGTTCGGCAGCCCGACGGGGGGGATGGATTCCGGAAGGTACTCAGTGAGCTCCGAGGCTCGTTCGTCGCTCGCCTGGGAGAGTTCCCTGTTTCCAGCCGCTCGCCGGACCTTTCGCACGTCAGGCGCAGTCCCGGCGGGGACGACCGCAGCCACGGCCGCCTTCGGGCCCTCGAACACGACGACCTTCCCCACTTCCTCCTGGGGAAGGTCGAGGACGGCTGCCAGGCGCTCCGGGGTTCGGAGACGGCCGCGAGCCGAGAACACCTCGTGGGGAACCTCGCGTTCGATCAGGAAGTTATGGACATCGACGCTGGTCCGCACCGCAGGTGAAGTATGGCAAAAGGAAGGCGGGCACCTGTGGCCCGCCTTCGCTGGAACGTTTGTCAGGGGAGTGGTCGATTTACCTCGAGTTACCTCGGTTACCTCGATCCGCCCTTCCGGCCGATCCGCTGGTAGAACTCCACGCCGTAGCGCTTCTTGGTGGTGTCTCCGCCCTTCTTGCCACCGATACGGCCGATGCGGCCGAAGAACTCTTCTCCGTGGCGACTCTTGGTGGTGAGACCACCCTTGCGGCCGGCCTCCGCCCGAGACATCTTGGCGTTCGAGGGCTGGGGCATGAGGACCTCCTCGGAGTGCGGCGGGCTTCTGTTGGTTGCTACCCTTCGGCCCGGACAGGCAAACAGGGCGGGTCGGTGAGGAAGTCGATACCTCACGGACCTGGGCAAGCACTCTACCCTCGGACTGTATCCTCGGGGCGCCATGACTCCGTCGGACGCGACCACTCATGATCCCCCCGGCCCGGCCGGTCCTCTGCTCGAGGTCGATCCACTGGCGGTCGAGTTGGGCGAGCGATTCGCCACCGCCGGTTACAAGCTCTACCTCGTGGGCGGGGCCGTCCGCGATCTCCTCATGGGGCGACCGGCCAGAGGGGAACTGGACTTCGCCACGGACGCGAAGCCGGAGGATATCGTCAGGGTGGTCACCGGGTGGGCCGAACAGAAGTACCTTCAAGGGATCCGGTTCGGGACCGTCGGGGTGAAGAAAGCAGGCCTGGACCTTCAGATCACCACGTTTCGCCAGGAGGTCTACCCCGATGACGACCGTCACCCCGATGTGACCTTCGCCTCCGAACTGGAGGTCGACCTGTCGCGACGGGACTTCACCGTGAATGCAATGGCGGTTCGGCTCCCGGGCCGCGAGTTCGTCGACCCCTTCGGCGGAGTGCGAGACCTGGCAGCAAAGCGGCTCGACACCCCGCTGGACCCCGAGATCTCTTTCGGCGACGATCCCCTTCGGATGCTCCGGGCGGCCCGGTTCGTGGCCAGCTTGGAGCTCGTGCCGACGCCTCGGGTGATCGAAGCAATGCGGGGGATGGCGGGGCGGCTGGAGATCGTCTCGGCCGAGCGCATCCGCGACGAGCTGTCCCGGGTGGTCGTGGCGGCTCGGCCGGCCCGTGGCCTGGAACTCGTGGTGGACACCGGGCTGGCCGATGTATTCCTGCCCGAGCTGCCGGCGCTGAAGGTCGAACAAGATCCCGTTCATCGGCACAAGGACATCCTCAAGCACACCCTCGTGGTTGTGGAGAACTGCGAGGCGGACCTGGTCCTCCGTCTAGCCGCCCTCCTCCATGACGTCGGCAAGCCGTCGACGAAGAAGGTCACGGATGAAGGCGTGCAGTTCCACCACCACGAGGTGGTCGGTGCCCGAATGGCCGAGGGGCGGCTACGAGCTCTCCGCTACCCCAATGACGTTGTGGCCGAAGTCGTGAGGCTGGTCGAGATGCACCTGCGATTCCACAGCTACCGGCTGGGGTGGACGGACGCCGCCGTTCGCCGCTACGTCCGCGAGGCTGGCCCATTGTTGGACCGGCTGAACCAGCTCGTCCGGGCCGATTGCACCACGCAGAATCCGTTCCGAGCGAAACAGCTCGCCGCGCTTCAGGATGACCTGGAGCTCCGGATCGCCCGACTGGCCGAGCAGGAGAACCTCGAGAGGATCCGGCCGCCCCTGGACGGCAACGAGGTGATGGAGCACCTCGGCCTGAAGCCGGGCCCCCTGATCGGTGAAGCCCTCTCGTATCTGCTGGAAGAGAGGCTCGAACGTGGCCCGATCGACAAGGACGAGGCCTACAACCTCCTCGATGCATGGGCGAAGTGGCGCGGCATCCACGATCAATAGGTGGCCCGCCGTCGCGATGGATGCGTACCTTCGCGATGAACGCGTACCGCTCATACGATTGAGCCTGCCAGAGCGGGCCGTCGCTCAAGTCTTTTCCGCGGGCGGTCCTGGCCCGGTGCGGTACCGGGTCCCGTCCGGCAGGAACCACTGAATCTCACCATCTGGGTCCCCTTTGATCTTCCACCGGTACTCATGGACCAGCCTGTGGTGGAACGTGCACACCAGGACCAGGTTGTCCAGGTGGGCCCCGCACCCAGGGAAGGCGCACTCCCGATCGCGGTACTTGAGCTGGCGAAGCATCCATGCCGGAGGCTCTCGGGTCATCCGGCCCAGCCGGACCGGCTGGCCCCTCGGGTCCTCCAGGACCGTTTGGACCCGGCCGTCGCAGGCCAGGCGCCTGACGGTTTCGGGGTGGATCATCGGACCATCTTCCAGCTCGCATCCCACGTCCCCCAGAGGAGCCCCTCCAGCTGAGCATGCACCACCACCGTGACCCGGTCCGCGTCGGCATCTGAGGCGAGCCTGGCAGAGGCCAGGGCCACTAGGGCGTCCGCCCGCGCGTCCCGAGTGTCCTCGATCGAATGGCGGGCGGCCAGGTCTCCCCTCCGTCGGATGGCCGCGCACGACACCCTCTGGGCCCAGGCGATCAATCGGGCCTCGGTCTCGGGGGTGGCGAACCGGGTGAGCTCCACCACCTTGTCGATACTGAGCTCCCCGGAGGAAAACGCCTGAGAGATCAGGGCGAGACCCTCCAGGGCGTGGGCAGCCGCGATCCACCGGTTGGCCTTCCAGTGAGAGATTCCGTAGCGCATGGACAGCCAGTGGGCCAGGTCCCTGGCCCCGCAGTCCCACCAGGCTCCGATGAAGTCCGCGTGAGCGATGAACCGGAACAGCTCCCGCTGGCCCGCACAGATGCCAGCGTGAACAGCGTCCATGCCTTCGATCAGTTCTTCGGTACTGCAGTCGTCTTGCTCGGGCACCCCAGACCTCGCTTGGTCATGGGAGAGGTAGTTCCCGCGTATATCGAACGTGTGTTCGATTGTCGAGGATCGCAAGCTGTTGTGGTTCACACGTGCGACGTTCCCAGCGGCTCTAGGCTGCCTTCTTCGTCTCCCAGAAGATCTTGTCGATCTCGCCGATCAGGTCGAGCAGCTTCTGGCCCTGTCCCGGATCCTGCGACTTCTTCGCGATGCCCGCTTCCTTCGTCGCGTTCCAGAAGAGGTCGTGGAGCTGCGGGTACTTCTGGGTGTGCTCGGGCTTGAAGTAGTCGGTCCACAGCACCCACAGGTGGTGCTTTACCAGGTCGGCTCGTTCCTCCTTGATGATGAGGCACCGGGACTTGTACTCGTCGGCGCTCTCGTTGGCCGACTTCTTACCGTCGGCGTCCTGATAGCGCTCCTGGATGGCCTTGACGGACTCGGCTTCGATACGGGCCTGCGCCGGGTCATAGACGCCACAGGGCAGGTCGCAGTGCGCGTGGACGATGCGTGCGGGACGAAGCAGATCGGCGATGAGCTCGGCTAGCATCGTGCCTCCTTCCTCGACGGAATGATCGATGCGAAAGCAACGCTATCACGGTCATCTGAAACGGTTCTTCCCGCTCCTGGCCGCGGCCATGCTCGTTTGGTGGAGATGGCGTCCGTTCCGGGTCGAGGTGGAAGGGAAGAGCATGGCACCCACGCTGGAGCCAGGCGATTATCTGCTGGCGGTCATCTCCCGCGGTGTTCGTCAGGGGTCGCTCATCGTCGTTGAACATCCGGACCGACCAGGCTACGAAATGGTCAAGCGAGTAGCCGAGGTCCCAGGCGATGAAGTGGACAATCGGACCCTGGGTCCGGACGAGTACTGGGTCACGGGCGACAACGAGGACGAAAGCACCGACAGTCGAAACTTCGGTCCTGCGGGTCGCAACGCTATCCGCGGTCGCGTGATTCTGCGCTACTGGCCGATCGACCGAGTGGCGTGGCTCGGGGTGACAGTCTGGCTGAGCGCGTGTGAGGAGCGGCCTCCGGCGTGGAAGAGTCGATAGGTTGGCAAGGCCACAAACCGAAGCGTGCGCAGCCACCTCGGCAACTGGTTGTCGAAGTTCGACTTACTTCCCGGGTTGGCGGCGAGGATCGGTCGTGCCTTAGCGGCTTGACGCGCGTTCGTCTCCTTCGGGCTGTCACGCCCGGCGGGCTGAATGGCAGACCCGATACACGCGTAGACGGCGCTGTGGCGGTCTGTCGGCGCAAGCCTCAGCCTCGATCTCATTGCACACCCTTGTTGGAAGCCACGAACTAACCCTTGGCGTCCGGCGGGAGGATCGCTGTCAGAAGCCAGCGGTCGTTCTCGTCGCTGGTGATCTCCATGCGGGTGCCATCGGACGCGCGGAGGCGGAATCGCCTTCGCCTGGTCACCAGGCCTCGCCGGTCGACCTCCTCGTTCCACGATTGCAGAACTTCCACGGGTTCCTCCTCCCCGGCGATCACAACAGATCGCGGCACCTCGTCGGCCTTGCCCCCCGCGTAGAAGCGGACCTCCACCCAACGCCATCGCTCGATCCATCGCACGGGGATGGGTGCCCACAACAGATAGACGAGGGCGCACCCGGCCAGGATCCACCCCGGCGACAGGTTTGGGATCAGGACGATGGCGAGCGTCGCCGCGGCCACACGAGGGAGCGAGAACGCCAGGTCGTACAGGGCGAAGACCCGGCCGCGGTACCGATCGGGGATCGAGTCCTGCACGATCGTGTCAGCTGGGACCTTTCGCCACGGATAGGTCAGCCCGAGCGTGAAGGACATCAGGAAGACGGTCGGTCCGATGATCCTCGGTGCGACCAGGAGCCCGACCACTCCGGCCACGGCGAACGCCAGGGCCATGATCCGTGGTTTCTCCAGGTGCTGCTCGAAGAGACCCACGGTGGCGGTCCCCACGATGACACCCGCTCCGCCCGCGCCCACGATGCGGCCGTACGATGCCACCCCTTGGTTGAACTCCTCCTTGAACACGACCACCGACAGCACCGTGACCACTCCGATCAGGAACTGATCCAAGGCTATGGAGGTGATCGAGCCGAGGGCGGCAGGCGTCGATACGAGCCTGCGGGCTCCCCGCGCCAGGTCCGTGGTCACCCGACGGAACTCGGCGCGGAGGGGCCGGGCGGAACCAGCAGGTCGAAGCTCTTTCCCGATCCTGGTTGCGATGACGGCCGAGATCGGCCAGAGAGCCAGGGGAACCACCAGTAGGCCCCTGTCCCCGATCTGGTCTGCTATCTGGGTGCCCAACACGAGGCCGGCGAAGGTGAGCACGGTCCCCGTCGCTTGAGTAATGGAATTCGCCATCAGGAGGTCTTCGTCGGGGACCAGCGTCGGCAGCACTGCCCCCGTGGTGGAGATGAAGAAGCGATTCAGCGACACGACCACCAGACTGAGCGCGTACAACAGGAGGCTGGCCGGGCCACTTGTCAGGACCAGGATCCCCAGCGCGGCGGCCGCCCTGATCAATGGGGTGAACGCCAGGATTCGTCGCCTGGACCACCTGTCGATGACCACTCCGGTGAACGGCCCGAGCAGCGAGAACGGGATGACAAGGAGGGCATAGGCCTTGGCGACCCCAATGGCCGTGCCCTTCTCGGGAGAGAGGAACACCAGGCGATCGATCAGGAAGGCCTGGAAGATCCCATCCGAGACCGTGCTGGCAATGCGGGCTGCGGTCAGCACGCGGAAGTCACGTGAGGCCAGGGCTTCCCCGGCCCTGGCCAGACTGCCCCGGTGGGTGGATTCCCGGCGCCTCATAGGCATGGCGAGGTCAGCTATACCCGGCTACAGCGACCCCGACCGGTGGGCTGGGAGGGATTGGGCCTAGTTCGCCGTCTGTGCGTCGAAGAAGGCCGACCAGTCGTGCTGCTTCGAGGCGCCGTTGCCCAGGATGAACTCCTCGACCATCTCCCGCGCAGCGTCGTCGGAGAACTGTACGGGCGGCGACTTCATGAAGTAGGCGCTCGGGCCGATCAGTGGCCCGGCCACCCCGCGGTCCATGGCGAGCCGGGCGCAGCGAACCGCGTCGATGACGATGCCTGCAGAGTTCGGCGAGTCCCACACCTCGAGTTTCAGCTCGATCGACATGGGCACGTTTCCGAACTCGCTGCCCTCCAGGCGGATGTGCGCCCACTTGCGGTCCTCCAGCCACGGAACGTAATCCGAAGGCCCGATATGGATGCTGCCTCTGTCCAGCCCCGCCCGCAGCTGGCTCTGCACGGACTGCGTCTTCGAGATCTTCTTCGAGGTGAGCCGCTCGCGCTCCAGCATGTTCATGAAGTCCATGTTCCCGCCGAAGTTGAGCTGGCTGGTCCGCTCCAGCTTGACCCCACGGTCCTCGAACAGCTTGGCCAGTATCCGGTGGACGATGGTCGCGCCCACCTGGCTCTTGATGTCGTCCCCCACGATCGGGATGCCCGCATCGTGGAACCGTCGGGCCCACTCGCGGTCCGAGGCGATGAACACCGGCATGCAGTTCACGTACGCTGCGCCGGCTTCCAGGGCCGCCTGGGCGTAGTGCTTGGCGGCGATCTCGCTCCCTACGGGGAGGTAGTTCAGGACAACCTGGGCGCCGGCCTCACGCAGTGACGCGGTCACGTCTACCGGTTCCTCGGTCGACTCGGTCACCATTTCGCGGTAGTACTGGCCCAGCCCATCCAGGGTTGGTCCCCGAAACACGTTCACGCCGAGTGGCGGCACGTCTGCGAACCGGATGGTGTTGTTGGGCTCGCTGAAGATGGCCTCGGATAGGTCTCGGCCGACCTTCTTGCCGTCCACGTCGAAGGCCGCGACCACCTCGATGTCCGAGACGTGGTACGGGCCGAGATTGACGTGCATGAGACCGGGAACCGGTTCGCCCGCGGGAGCGTCCCTGTAGAACTCCAGGCCCTGAACCAGGGCCGAGGCGCAGTTTCCCACGCCCACGATGGCGACGCGGATCTTTTCCTTGGGCATCTATGCACGCTCCCTCTGGGCTAGGCGGGCGGCCCGGCGTGGCCGGGGCCTAACCGGCTCGACTTGGCGCTGTTCGGCCTGGATCAGCTCGTCGAGCCAGCGGATGTTGTTTGACGTCGTGGAGAGCTCGTGGTTCATCAACGACAGCGTGTAGCTGTCGATTCCCTCCTTGAGCCTCTGGACGGACTCCCTCAGTGTGGTCCAGCGACTCTCCAGGAAGGCACGGCGGCGCTCCAGGAGGCGGATGCGGGTCTCCGGCTTCAGATACTGGAAGAAGGCAAAGCGCACCGAGAACCCGATGTCCTCGCTGGCGTCCTGTCCTGCTCGCTCGAGCAACTCGGCGAACAGGACCTCGCCAGTCTCCGTGATGCGGTAGACGTTCTTGCGCCGTCCCACCTGCTCCCGAGGGAAGATCATCTCGACGGCTCCCTCCCGCTGGAGCCGTTTCAGCGCGGGGTACAGGGATCCATACGACACCTGCCAGAAACCGCCCAGCGTGTCCGCCAGGCGCTTCTTGAGCTGATAACCGTGCATGGCCCGCTCCTTCAGGAGCCCCAGGATGGCGAGCTCGAGCATCCTCACATCCTTCCTTCCTACCTTCGTATCGGTTCGATATATCGAGCCAATATATCGAAACGATATATCACCCAGATGAGCGGGCGTCAAGCGACGCATCGATGCAGAGGGCCGGGTCGCCGGGACCCGGCCCTCTGCCCTTCTATCAGAAGCGTGGGCTCACGGCGAGATCGGGGAAACGAACGTGCTCCAGTTCGCGAAGAACGTCCGCGAGTCGTCGCCGATGAGCTCGGTTCCCGAGTAGATGGTCCCGTCGGGAGTCCCCACCGAGGCCGAGTAATCGCCCCACCGGCAGATTCCTCCGCCGAAGGCCGCGTAGCAGGTGAAACCGTCCTCGGGGCGGAAGCCAACGCGCACGATCTCGATGGGCCCGCTCACGCCGGACTCGCCAATGGCGATCTGTGCCGATGATGGGAAGTCGTTCGGGCCCATGAGGCTCATGGCGATGACCCCGTGACCACTGGGGTTGACGCCCACCGAAGGGAACGAAACGAACCTCTCGGCGGCCGCGACATACCCTTCAGCGTGGATGGTGCCACCCACCTGATCGTTGGACACTGACGGTTCCACGATGAAGTACTCGATGCCGTCCCGGGGTCCGGGCAGCACCGTCGTGTTGATGCCACCCCATAGCAGGCCCTGGGCGAATGCCACTTGGTTCATCCGGGCGTCATTGGCATTGATGACCGGTACAGGCTCGCCGACGAGTTCGCCGAGGGGTCTGGGCCCGTCCTTCTGCACCTGCGGGACGGGATTCTCATACGTGCCGACCGTGATGTCTTGATTGGACAGGTGCAAGTTCGGATGCCGCCCGGTCAGGGACTGGGAGTTGGTGACAGCCCAGATGGTGATTTGATCGAACTGCCCAGGCGCGATCGGGCAGCCATCGAAGGGGAGGCAGTCAAACCCGGAAAGGAAATATTCAGTTCCGTTGTTCCCGGTCTCGAACGTGGCATCAGGTGACATGGCCGGCTGTACGGTTCCGGTCGTTCTTCCTCCCGAGACGTGCATGATGTCCGAGAAGTGCACCAGCCTGGGGAGCTTCCCGCTCTCCAGTGCCACTTTGCTCATGGCGTAGATCTGTGGGCCGTTGAAGCTGCCCCCGAAAGGGTCCAGGTCGTATTCGGCGGTGCTGATGTAGAAGCCGTACTTGTCCGCGCCGATCAGCGGTTGGTCGCCGAAGCATGGGCAATTGGGGTGGCTCGCATCGGTCGCGTCGATCCGATAGATGAAGTAACGACCCAAGGCCTCGCTGGAGGTGCTCACCGCAAAGTACACGTAGGCCGGCGGCTTGAAGGCTCCCGTCTTCTTGTCTTGGGTGATCACCAGGACGGAGTGGAACCACCGCTGGGTGTCGACGTCGAAGTAGCACTTAGGGTCGGAGATGAACGGGCCGAACGTGCCCTTCGTCCGGTTGATGGTAGGAGGGAGGCCATAGAAAGAGGAGAGTGTGATCGGCACAGTGAATTGATTTGCCTTCGCGTCGTAGAAGACGAGCGCGTCGTTCACCGACTCGACCACCTCTGGCCCGTACGAGGGGTCGAGTGGGCTGACGCCGCCCACGCATAGCCCCTGATCCGGCGGCTCGAGGCTGAACTGGTTGCCCCCACCGGCCAGTCGCTGGTCGGCGTGGTCGAGCCCCTCCCAGCCCTCGCGGTTCTCGTTCACCACCACGGGCGTATCCGGAGGAGAGGGCGCGAGCCTCGCAGATATCCGGACCTGCTTCTTCGCGAACTTCTTCGCCACCCTGGCCCAGGGTCCGAGCTCGCGGGGCCCGCGCCCGGTCCCGACCCGACCGGCGGCCGCGGCCGCGGCGAGGTGTCGGACGTTCACCATCCCTACTCGCTCTACATGGCCGCCCTGGATCCGACCGCTGGGGCGCTGGGCTGCGGAGACGCCGAGAGGAGCGCGCTGCGGTGTGGAAGCGCCAACAGAACTTGACCCCAGCAGCCCCCCGATAACGGTCAGGACGGCCAGGAACGGGAGTACCCACCTCGATCGAATTCGTGCCATGTCTCCTGCTCCTTTCGATCGGGAGTCACGAGCCCGAAGGCTCGTTCCAGTGACGAATCACCCGAGAACGGAAGGCACCTCCCTTCTTCGCCACGCGATTGCGGACGGCCATCAACCCGCGCAGGCGAACGTCAACAGCACACTCAGATTGAATGCCGGGCGCGTAGCAGACTGAATCTCCCCCTCCCGGATGGGACGCCGTCGCTGAGGCTATGTCCGAGGGAAGGCCTGGGAATGCGTCAATGGACGTAGTTCCACTACCACGGAGCCCAGGCCGGGGGTGGTCACAGGTCGGGATCAGCGCTTGCTAGACGAGTCCTGGGGGATCGGGGCCACGATGGTGGGGTCGCTGGTGGGTACGAGCACCGGCTCCCCGCGTGCCGGGGCCGGGCGGCCGGCCAGGACCAGGAGGGTAGCGGCCAGACCCAGCACCCCACACAGGAACCAGAAGCCCGTGACGCTCTGGGCGAGCAGCCACGTCCCGATGGCGGGCCCAGTCACCGAGCCGGTCCCCCAGAACACGCCGTACAGGCCCTGATAGCGTCCCCGGAGGTGGTCCGGAGCGATGTCCGCCACGTATGCGTATCCGACGGGTGCCGCGATCATCTCGCCCAGGGTCCAGATGGCCACGGTGAAGAGCAGCGCCGGCAGCGTATGGGCGGTTGCCGTTAGCCCGAATCCCAACCCGACCAAGAGGAAGCCCAGGGCGATTACCAGCTTGGGAGGCTTGTGCATGGTGATCGACGAAATGGGCAACTCGAGTAACACGACGAGCACTCCGTTCAGCGCCAGAAGAAGCCCGAAGTCCGACGGCTCGAGATGGCTGATTCGCACGACGTGCAGCGGGAGGCTGGCGCTCTGCCCCTGGAAATAGACGAACGCGATGACCATCGAGCCGAGCAGAAACATCAAGAAGGCTCGGTCGGCGAGGATCACCCGGTAGCCGCCCCGCTCTCGTTCCTCGTCGCGGCGGGTGACCCGGCCGTGCGGAAGGGCGATCAGGACGAGCAGACCGAAGGCGGCCGTCGTTGCCGCGTCGGTGAGAAAGACCAACAGGAAGGACCGGTCGGCGAGGAAGCCCGCAACCACGCTGCCGCCGGCGATGCCCAGGTTGCCTGCGAGGCGAACCAGGGCGAACGCCGTCACCCGCTGCCCGTCGGGGACCAGGTCGGCCATGAGGGCACGACTGGCCGGGCGCCAACCCTCGGTCGCCACTCCCGCCAGGAAAGCAACCAGCAGGATGGCCGCGTAGGTGTGGATGAAGTAGAGGGCGAGCGTCGTTGCGGCGCTCACCAACATGGAGATCGCCATGGTGTTGCGCCGGCCGATCCTGTCCGCCAAGTGACCGGCCAGGCCACCCGTGATCATCTCTCCGACCCCGTAGGCGGCCACGGCCGTTCCCGCTGCCGCGAAGCTGTAGCCGCGCTTGGTCAAGTAGAGGACGAGGAAGACGATGGCAAACGACGCGAACCAGTTGACGAAGTGGCCGACTACCAGAAACCAGGCGGGGCGGGGGAGGTCCTTGATGTTCCGGCGCATCGTGCGCCGCTCGCCGTTGGTGTTCAGGGCCGTTCCCCCGATCCTCGTTCGCCGGGCAACGGGTACGAACGCTGAGGCCAGCGTAACTCTGCGGTCACGCCGCACAAAGGCGTGTTCAGGGCACCCTCACATACCCGGACAGGGGGATCGTTCGTGCTCCCCCACCCAGGGGCCGGCACGTACACTGTCGGCGACTTCAGCGATACCTGCCAAGGGGAGCCATGCCACGAGTCCTTGTCATTGGCTGGGACGGCGCCGACTGGCGCATCCTCGACCCCATGCTCCGGTCCGGAGCCCTGCCCCATCTCGCAACCTTGGTCGAGCGTGGCGGCCGTGCCGTGCTGAAGTCGACTTTGCCCACGCATTCCTGGTCGGCGTGGCCGTCATTCCTCACCGGGGTGGATCCGGACGACCACGGCGTCTACGACATCCTGGAGCCAAGGGGGAAGTCCGGTCGCCAGTACCCGGTGTCCTTCCGCTCGATCCGGGAGCGGACCTTCATGGCCGACCTCGCAAGCGCGGGCGTCGAGACCATCATGGTGAACGTGCCGCTGACGTTCCCCCCACCGCAAATCAAGGGGAAGCTGATCGCAGGGGGAGTTCTTCCCAAGCGCCGAGCGTTCACCTATCCCGAGTCGCTCGAGGGCGAGCTGGAGGCCGCGGGCGCGCCGTGGCCCATCAACGGCACCTCCTGGGTCACGTTCCGCAACCGGCCCGAGCCCCTCCTGGAGGAGGCCGACTGGTTCATCCGAGCCAGGCAGAGGGCCTGCGAGCGTCTCCTCGATGCCACCGACTGGCAGGTTGCATGCCTTGTGTTCGTGGAAACCGACCGCGTCCAGCACTGCCTCGCGAAGTACATCTCGCCAGATCATCCCGAATTCGCGGAACTCTCCAGAACGGCCGTCGCGGAGAAGGTGCGTGACATGTACCGGCTGCTGGACGACTGCCTGGGGGAGCTCGCCGCGCGGACCCAGCCCGAGGACCTGATCCTCTTCATGAGCGACCACGGCATGCAGGCATGCACCGGCGCCGTGAACATGGACCGGTTGTTGGAGCGCCTGGGGTTCCTGGAGTTCTCGGCGTCCAACGCGGTGCTGGGTCCGATGCAGTGGGGTCCCATCCGGGCCTTCGCTCGGAGCGTGTACGACCTCCTTGGGCTGCACGGGAAGGTCGCCCTGCCGCACTCGGTGAACTGGTCGACGACGAAGGCGTATACGAGCGTCCGGTCGACCGGTGAGGGTATCTCGGTGAACCTCGGCGGACGAGAGCCCAACGGGATCGTGGATCCTGCGGACTTGGAGCGGGT
>WNGE01007531.1_pt1 | contig 23701 bp, 17 predicted proteins | sample 5400651 | NCBI WGS metagenome assembly WNGE01 (sample SAMN13153370, study PRJNA577476) | soil metagenome | isolation source: 60 cm soil or saprolite under grassland replicate 2 | place: USA:California | collected 2016-06-15
CGAACTTTGCGACTGAGTTCACGGGGGCCAAAGGCGGCATCGCCGGATTTTTTGCCGCGTTGGTGGCCGCGCTCTGGGCCTATGACGGGTGGAACGACCTCAACATGGTCGCGGGCGAAATTCGCAATCCCCAGCGCAATGTTCCGCTCTCTCTGATTTGGGGCGTGGCTACCGTCGGTGCGCTCTACATCCTGGTGAATGCGGCCGTCCAGTACGTGTTGCCAGCCGCAGCCGTAGCGGCTTCGGAGCGGCCCGCCTCAGACGCGGTGGCGCTCGTTCTTGGACATGCGGGTGCTAGCCTGGTTTCGGCCGGCATGGCTGTTTCGATGCTCGTAACCCTGAATGGAACCATCATGAGCGGAGCGCGCGTTCCGTTTGCCATGGCTCGCGACGGATATTTCTTCCGGTCGATGGCGGAGGTTCATCCCCGCTTTCGCACTCCGTCCGTGGCCATCGTTGTGCATATTTCTTCCGGTCGATGGCGGAGGTTCATCCCCGCTTTCGCACTCCGTCCGTGGCCATCGTTGTGCAATGCGCGCTGGCGATTGCGTTGCTTCTGCTGGGAGGAAGTTTCCGCCAATTCTTCTCCCTCGCAATCTTCGCCGAGTGGCTGTTTTACATGATCGCCGCCAGCACGGTGTTTGTTTTTCGTCGCCGCGAGCCGCAAGCGGAGCGACCCTATCGCGTGTTCGGATATCCGGTGGTTCCGGCAGTGTTCATCGCGGCTTCTGCCGCGCTTCTTTACTACACATTCGCCGCCAACTTGCGCAATTCTGCGGCCGGAACGGCGGCGATTCTGGCGGGGATCCCAGTGTTCTACTTTTTTGCGCGCCGGCAGGCAGCCACACCAAAGTAATCTGGAATCGCGTTAAGAACTAAAGTGATTACCAAAGGACACGCGCAGCCGACACGTTTACCCCCTGCTCAAACTCCCCTAAGGTGAAGACTCCAGCCTGAGCCCACTCCCCGGCCTGGGTCCCCTATTGGAGTCAAGGGATGCCTACGTACCATCGCGGCTTTCAACTCGGCCTGTTGCCGGAAAAAAAGTGGGACTGGCGCACTTTCGCAGCCAGCTACGGATTGATCACCGCCCTGATTGTGTTTTTCTGTCTGTTCGGGCTGATTATGCCGGACACGCTGCAAATCGCGGCCAATTATCGCGTGACGGAGTTGATTCCGCGGCCCGCCCTGAAGCCGGAAAGGCTGCCGAAACCGAAGCCGCTGCCAGTACATGCGAAGTTGCTGCCGGCCCAGGTTTTCGACGCTCCCAAGCTGATCGTCCCGCATGAGATCCGCGCGCCCAAACCACCAGCGGAGATTGAGCCGCCCAAGGTAGCCCTCAACAACTTTGCGCCGGCCGTGCTGAAGACGGTAGGTGGAGCCCGTCCAGTGCTGATTCATACGGGCGATTTCCAGGGTAGTTCGGTGACGCCGACCGTGAACGCGCCCATTCAAAAGGTGCAAACCGGCGGATTCGGAGATCCGAACGGGCTGAAGCCGAGCGAGAACAGCAAACCAGGCGGAAAGCTGATTGCCTCTGCACTGGGTTCATTCGACATGCCAGCGGGCCCGGGATATGGAAACGGATCGGGCGGAGCAAAAGGAATTAGGGGAACGGTGGCGAGCGCAGACTTTGGCAATGGCATCGCGACACCCGGACGCGGCGACGGTCGCGGCAGCGGGCGTGGGAATGGGAACGCAGGAGTGCAGACCTCGGGCTTTGGAGCGCAGGAAGTGGCGCAGGTGACCCCGCATGTGCGGCGCCTGGAGGCTGGCCCAGCGGCCACTGCGGTCGAGATCACCTACAAGCCAAACCCGGCATACACCGACGAGGCGCGCAATCGGAAACTCGAGGGGGAAGTGCTCCTCGAGGTGATGTTCGGAGCGAACGGAGTGCTCCATGTGAATCGCGTAGTTCGCGGTTTGGGCCACGGATTGGATGAGGCTGCCATCGCCGCCGCGAACAAGATACGGTTCAAACCGGCGATGCGAGCCGGACAGCCGATGGATTCGACCGCAATCGTGCACGTTGTATTTCAACTGGCGTACTGAACCTGGCGTACTGAAATTGGAGATGAGAGTCATGCGTACTTTGAACTGGATCGTCCTGGCCCTGCTGGTTGCCACCATGTCGGCAGCGGCCCAAAACACACAACCGGTTTCGGCGAGCCCGACCAAGACGTCGCAGCCCGCCGCACAGCCCGCCCAGGCGCCTCCGACCACGATGGATCAGGTGGTCGAGCGCGTGATCGGGCGCGAGAAGGAACTGGTGGAGATGCTCGCGCCACGCACACCGCTGGTCGAAACCTATCTCCAGAACCTGACGCAAGATCCCCAACTGGGGCCCATTCCGCAGGACGATCGTTACTTTCTGGGACGCATGGACCTGAGTGAATCCATCGACCGCTCGGACTTTCTGAAAGATGAGAAGGGCAAGGACGAGGGGATGGAGAAGCGCCTGCTGGGCGGCTTCACGAAGAGGTTTAAGTTCCAATACCAGCCGCTGGGCTTTTCGTGGATGATCTTTGCGGATCGCAGTGACTTTGACCGCCAGCACTACAACTTCCACTACGTTCGTCGCGAGTTCATGGGCGACGTGCGCTGCCTGGTGTTTGACATCACGCCCAAGAAGGACGCCGGACGGGGCCGCTTTCTGGGCCGCATCTGGGTTGAGGACCAGGACTTCAATATTGTTCGCCTGAACGGCACCTACACCCACTCCAAGCGGAACACGTACTACTTCCACATGGATAGCTGGCGGTTAAACCTGGCACCTGGCTATTGGGTACCCGCGTATATCTACAGCGAAGAAGGCGACTTCACCGCGGGCGCGAAGAACAAGATTGCATTCAAGGCGCAGACTCGCATCTGGGGATACAACCTGAAGACGAGCACGGCGAACGATGAACTGACGCAGATCCGGGTGGACAGCGTGAAAGACGATACACCCACTGCGCAGGATGCGTCTCCGTTGGCCGCCGAGCGCCAGTGGCAGCAGCAGGCGGAAGACAACGTGGTGGAACGGCTGGAACGCGCGGGACTGATGGCCCCGGAAGGCGATGTGGACAAGGTGCTGCAGACCGTCGTAAACAACCTGGAGATCACCAATAACATCGAACTGCCCCGCCCGGTACGCACCCGCGTTCTGACGACTTCCCCGCTCGAGACGTTCAGCGTCGGCAACACCATCGTGCTCAGCCGTGGCTTGATCGACGTGCTTCCCGATGAGAGCAGCCTGGCCATGGTGCTCTCGCATGAACTGGCACACATCGTCCTGGGACACAACCTCGGCAGCCAGTTCGCCTTCAACGACCGCATGCTGTTCTCCGACGAAGCGACCTACTCGAACCTCGGCTTCAAACACATTCCGGAAGAAGAAGCTGCCGCCGACAAGAAAGCCATGGAAATGCTGAAGAGTTCGCCCTATGGACAGAAACTGGAAAGCGCCGGGCTGTTCATCAAAGTGCTGCAAGCGCGCGCGCCGCAACTGGGCGCCTTGCTCCAGGCACACCTCGGCAACAACATGTCCGAGAACGGCACGGTGACCCGCATGGCACAACTGGCCAACTCGGCGCCCGCGCTCGACTGGAACAAGCTCGACCAGATCGCGGCGCTGCCCCTGGGCGGACGCGTCAAGCTGAATCCCTGGGACGTTCGGGTAGAGATCGTAAAGGCACAGCCCGTGGCGATCACTTCGGCGCGCGACAAGATGCCCTTCGAAGTCACGCCCTTTTTCCCGCGGCTCACACGCTACAACGCGAGCACGGCACCCGCCGCCAATAGCAATGCGGCGACTGCCAGCGCGGCCACGGCCGCGAACTCCACAAGCGCCCCGGCGAATTGAGTCGGGCTCCCAAGTTGATAGAAGCACAAGCCGGGACCGGAAGAAATTCCGGACTTCCCGGCTTGTGACTTTTGGGTGTGGAGCGGACACTCTTGTCCGCGCGCCGTTGGCGCCCACCGGTCAGCCCGAATATAGAGAAGGCCCCCGGAGACTTAGTCGGCAGCGCCGATGGGTTCGCATGTCCAGGGGATGGAGCAGCGCTTCAGCGCTGCAGCAAAACGTTTTTTCTACGGCGGCTTTAGCCGCTGAGGTTTCGCAACTCCAGCCCGCTAGAAATGCCCCCGCAGATCGGCGAACCGCTCCACCACCAGCAATCGCTGGCGGGGCGGAGCCGTGGCCAGCTCTTCATGCTCCAGGATCCAGGTCTTGTCATGCGGCACGAAGACGGCGTGTAGTCCCGCAGCGAGCGCAGGATTGATGTCGGATTTCGGGCTGTTGCCAACCATCCAGGCCGCATCCGCAGCCAGCGCGTACTTGGCGATCACCGAGCGATACATTGCTTCGTCTTTTTCCGCCACGATTTCGATCGCGGAAAAATATTCTTTCAGCCCGGAACGTTCGACCTTTCCCGCCTGCTCGGCAAAGTTCCCTTTAGTCATCATGATGAGGTGATGCCGTTCGTTCAAATATTGGAGGGTCTCCGGCACGCCCGAAATTAATTCCACCGGATGATCCGCGATCTGGTGCGCGAAACTATCGATGCGCTCATGCAGTTCGGGGGTGACCGGATCGACCGACAGCTTCTCGAAGGTTTCCACCAGCGAATGCGCAAAGCTGTGCAGGCCATATCCGTGCTTGAGAATGGAGTCGCGCTCCACATCGTTCAGCACCAAACGGACCTGCTCGCGCGTATACTGGCGATGGTTCAGCAGCGAAATGAACTTCGCGATCGCGCGCTCGAAGTAAATGTTGTTCTCCCAGAGCGTGTCATCGGCATCGATGAGCAGGGTCTGGGCGCCATCCTCTCCCGCCATGCTTTTATGATAACGGCTCAAGGTGCCAGTCTGCTTTTGATAAGATGCTCACTGGAATGAAGACCCATGGGCACGTGTTCCTCGGCGTGATTTTCTCCGTTCTGTTTTCAGCGACATCAATTGTTGCAGTCCAGCCGAAGAAGTCCCGCCATATGACCGGCTCCGCGGCAAAAGCAGGCGCACCAGCGAACCTGAAGGTGGCGCCCGATCTGGACCAGCGGCTGGCAAAGTTCCGGCGCGTGCAGATGCCATTTCGCATCGCCGGCTTAAGCGCCCGCGAGCAACAACTGTTGCGCAAGCTGGTTGAGGCGTGCCGCTATCTGGAAAGCATCTATTGGCGTCAAAGCGATCTCGAGGGCCTGAACCTGTACCAGTCGCTCGCGGCGAGCACCAGCGTGCGTGACGCCAGTCTTCGCCGCTACTTGAAGATCAATGCTTCGCGCTTCGACCTGCTGGACAACAACGGGGCCTTCGTTGGGACTGACCCCACGCCACTTGGCCGTGGATTCTATCCGGCCAACTTAACGCGGGACCAGGTAGAGCAATACGTCAAGCAACATCCCGATCAGAAGGCGGCGATCTATGATCAGTTCACCATTGTCCGGTGGCACGATGGAAAACTCGAAGGGGTTCCCTACCACATCTACTTCCGGGCGTTTCTCGAGCCGGCGGCGAAGGCGCTGCGGGCCGCGGCCGCGCTCAGTCAAGATGCGGCCTTTGCCAAATTTCTCCAGCTCCGTGCCGACGCCCTGCTCAGCGACGATTACTATCCGAGCGATCTGGCATGGCTGGAATTGAAGAATCCCAAATTCGACATCATCTTTGCCCCCGATGAAACCTATCTCGACAGCCTGCTCGGCGTGAAGGGCTCGTACGGAGCTGCCGTGCTGGTGCGCAACGAACGCGAGAGCAAGAAGCTGGACCAGTTCCAGAAATATGTTCCCGACATTCGGGATGCGCTGCCCTTGACCTCCGAAGACCGGCCCTCGAAACATGGCTTGGAGACGCCGCTGGAGGTTGTGGACGCTCCGTTTCGCGCGGGCGACCTGGCGCACGGGTATCAAGCCGTAGCCGACAATCTGCCCAACGATCCGCGCGTGCACGAGCAGAAGGGCAGCAAGAAACTCTTCTTCAAGAATTTCATGGACGCGCGCGTGGACTACGTAATCCTGCCGTTAGCGCGCCGGCTGATGGAGCCGGAGCAGGCGGCGAAAGTCACCGGCGAAGGCTATCTGCCAGACACGATCCTGCATGAGATCTGTCACGGCCTCGGCCCGGCGTTTGCCCGCACACCCGCGGGGAAGGTGAACATCCGCGAGGCCATCGGCCATATATACAGCGGACTGGAAGAAGCCAAGGCGGACGCGACTGGAATGTTCGCTCTGAAATGGCTGGTCGATCATGGCGCGCTTCCGAAAGAAAAGTTGGAAGAGTATTACGCCTCATACGTAGGAGGTCTCTTCCGTACCGTGCGCTTCGGAACTGCTGAGGCCCACGGCCAGGCGGAGATGATGGAGTTCAACTATTTCTCCGAACGCGGAGCGATCCGGCGGAATGCCAACGGGCGTTATGCCATGGACTACGAGAAGTTCCCCGGCGCAATCGCCGATCTGGCGAAAGAGTTGCTGGAAATCGAAGCCACCGGAGACCGCCAGCGCGCCGAGAATTGGTTCCAGAAGTACCGCGAGATGCCGGAGGAGTTGAAAGCGTCGCTGAAAGCGACGTCAGACATTCCGGTGGATATTGAGCCGGTGTTTTCTTTTGCGGAGAGGGTGAAGTAGGGACTAGAGCTGGGTTCAAGAAGCGCTTTTGAGTTCGAAGCTCGCGGCTCGCGGCTCGAAGCTCTCTCACGCCCACTCTACGCGCGGCGTCTGGGGAATAATCCCCGCCTTGTGTCCCATGTCGAGCAGTCGGCGGACAGCTTCCCGGCCGTCTTCCCCGTAGTCGAGGGTGCGCTCGTTGACGTACATGCCGACGAATTTGTCGGCGAGTTGGGTGTCGAGGTCGCGGGCAAACTGCATGGCGTAGGCGAGCGCTTCTTCGCGATGATCAATGGCGTACTGGATGCTGTCGCGCAGCGCGTGGGTCACGCTCGCGATCGTCTCGGAGCCCAGCGAGCGGCGAACCGCATTTCCGCCGAGCGGCAACGGCAGTCCGGTGACGCGCTGCCACCACCGGCCGAGATCGACTACGCGGTGCAGGCCGGATTTGTCGTAGGTGAGTTGGCCTTCGTGGATGATGAGTCCCGCCTCGTGTTTGCCCTCGAGAATCTGCGGGATGATCTGGTCGAAAGGCACGACTTCCACTTCAATGCCGGGCGCGAATAACTTCAGCGCCAGGTAAGCGGTGGTCAACGTTCCGGGCACGGCAATCTTCTTGCGCTTGACCTCGGTCTGCGTAAACGACCTTGTCGAAACGATCATCGGTCCATAGCCCTCGCCCACGCTGCCTCCGCAGGACATCAGCGCGTAGTGGTCCTGGATGTAGGGATAGGCGTGAAACGAAATCGCGGTGACGTCGTACACGCCTTCCTGGGCCTTGCGATTCAGGGTTTCGATATCGCACAACGTATGGCTGAAGCGCAGCCCCGGCACACGAACTTTTTTCGTGGCCAGGCCATAAAACATGAAGGCGTCGTCGGAATCCGGGCTGTGCGCCACGGTGATATCGCGAACTGGTGCTGAGACTGTACTCATGAGTTGGCTTTTGGCTCTTAGCTTTAGCTCTTAGGTTGCGGTAAAGTCCGCTTGTGCCATCTACTTGCGACTCCCGCGGCCATCAGGATCTTGATGATTTCCGCGAACACGAACCAGTAGAGTCCGAACTTGATTGCCATCGCCACGGAGTGAGTCAGTCCGACGAGCCAGCTTAGTCCGCCGATGAAGAGCACGATCTCAGCGGCGACGCCCGACAACGCAGCCCAGGCAAAACGGCGCGACGTGTGCTCGTAAATCCAGCCGGCAACGAACGCGACGAATGGGTATGCCATCAGGAAACCCCCGGTCGGGCCCAGGATCTGAGCGATCCCGCCGTGCAGAATCGAAGGGGTGAACACCGGCAGCCCGAACGCGCCTTCGACCAGGTAAAGGGCCAGGGCAGCGAAGCCACGCCGCGCTCCGAGCAGCAGGGCAACCACCAATACTCCAAAATTCACCAGCGAGAGCGGAACCGGCGTAAAGGGCAGCGGCACGGTGACGCGCGCGCACACTGCCACGAAGAGGCTTGCTCCAACCACTACCGCGGCCTGCTTCGTCCATTCCAGGGACCGCTGATCGAGAGTCTGGATCGCTGCTTTGGCCATTGCCACCCTCCTCTTTGCGGATCAGTCAGGCGGAGACGACTACTCGCGCGGGTCGCCGAATTCCGGTTTCTGGCCGGCCGAGGAACTTTTCATCTGCCGCCGGACCCGCACATAAGCAGAAACCGCAACGAAGACGACCACTGCCGCACTGACTGCCAGAATCAGAAACCACCAGAGCATCCGCACAACGGATTAGCATAGCAGAAGCCCGGCAGCAGAGAGGAGACGCAGCGCACACTGGCTTGTGACAGGCCGCCGCCTACTTTTTGTCCTTCGCCTGCGCTTTGCGCCTCTGCTTGAACATTGCGACCATGCGATCGAGCCGCTTGCGCCCCGTCTTCGAACCAGTGGCCAACTTTTCGATGTTCGCGAACGCGTCCGGATTGTTTGTCTTCTCGCGAAACTCTTGGAGGAAGGGATAAATTTTCGCGAAGAAGAAGAACATCTCGCCGCTGCAACCGGGCTGCAGGAAGAGTTCTTCATTGAGCGCGCCATGCAGCACCAATGATGCCGCCATGTCCCAATAGCCGCCCACCTGGCGCATCCAGGCATTTTCCTGGCTGGGAAAGGAATTGACCACTTTGATGAACTCGTCGGCGTCCTTTGGCCAGAATTCAGCGGTCGCCCAGGTTCTCGCCTTGCGCATCTCCGCTTCACGACGGAGGTCGTAGAGTTTCAGAACCAGATGTGCATCTTGAGCTGTTGCCTTCTTCGCCATTGTTGTCGCCTCGTCAAAAAGAGTTGTGCCGCCGAATCGTGTGCCGCCGAAGGCGACCCTCAGGGGCTAAAGCCCGCATTGTGGGCGGATCTTGGCGGCACGACTGAAGCCGTGCCCTTCCCAAAACCGATTCTTGAAACCCGTGCCAGTTCTAGTCATTCTTCGCGCTGCCCGCCGCGGCTATACCTTCTACTGCGCGTTCGTAATCGCATTCTTTATTTGGACAGGCGATCACCGGCCCGTCTTTGCGCATGCGTTCGACCAGGTATTCATGCCCGCACTTCGGACATTTTTCCGGGATCGGCTTGGCCGCAGATGTGAACTTGCACTTCGGATAATTCGCACAACCATAGAACGTATTGCCCTTGCGGGCGCGCTTTTCGACCAGTTCGCCCTCTTTGCAGTCCGGGCACTTCACACCGATGAAGTTCTGCTTCACGTACTTGCAGTCGGGATACCCGCTGCAGGAAGTGAATTCGCCATAGCGGCCGTGACGAATGATCAAGTTGCGGCCACAATCAGGACATTTTTCATCGAGCGGAATGTCGGGCACTCGCTTGCCTTGATCGAGGCGCCGCGTGGTTTTGCAGTCGGGATACCCGGTGCAAGCCATGAATTGGCCGAAGCGTCCGCGCTTGAGCACCATGACACGGCCGCAGTTCTCGCAGTACTCCTCCTGGGTAGTTTCCTGCAGGTCGGCGGAATCGAGATCGGGCAGATTGATCGGATTCTCTTTGGTGAACTTGCAGGTATTCGGATCTTCCTTGTCGTAGGTGCTGCAGGCGTAGAAGGACCCGTGCTTGCCCCACTTGATGACCAGCGGCGAGCCGCAGAGTTCGCACTTTTCGTCCGTGGGCTTCTCCATACGCTTGATGTTTTCCATGTGCTTCTCGGCGTACCGGAGATCCTTGGCGAACTTTTTGTAGAACTCGGCGAGTGTGTCGGTCCACTTCTCCTTGCCTTCTTCAATTTCGTCCAGCTCTTCTTCCAGCCGCGCGGTGTACTGGAAGTCGAAGATGTCTTTGAAGTTTTCGACCAGCAGATCGGTTACGACCAGGCCGATTTCGGTGGGCAGGAACTTCCCGCCCGTCTTGGTCACGTACTGGCGTTCCTGAATCGTGCTGAGAATCGTTGCGTAGGTGGACGGGCGGCCGATGCCGCGTTCTTCCAGTTCCTTTACCAGCGAAGCTTCGTTGTAGCGCGGAGGCGGTTCGGTGAAGTGCTGCTCGGGAAGCAGGGACTTCAGCGTCAGCTTCTGGCCCGCTTCGAGCGGCGGCAGTTTGTGCTTCAGTTCCTCGTCTTCTGCATCTTTGCTATCTTTGGACTCTTCATAGACCTTGAGGAATCCGTCGAACTTCATTACCGATCCGGTGACGCGAAACCAGAACACTTCGCTGCCCGACTTGGCATCGATATCGACCGAGGTCTGATCGAACACCGCCGCGTTCATCTGCGAGGCCAGGAAGCGCTGCCAGATTAGCTTATAGACCTTGAACTCGTCTTCCTGCAGGTACTGCTTCACCCGGTCGGGATGGCGCATCGCGGACGTAGGACGAATCGCTTCGTGCGCCGCCTGCGCTTCTTTCTTCTCCTTATATGTATTGGGCGACTCCGGCAGATAGTTGGCGCCGTATTCGTTCGCGATGTACTCACGGACCCCGGCGATCGCATCCTGCGAAACCCGGGTCGAATCGGTACGCATATAGGTGATCAGGCCGACCAGACCTTCGTCGCCGAGTTCGATGCCTTCGTACAGGCGTTGGGCGATCATCATGGTGCGCTTCACGCTGAAACGCAGTTTGCGGGAAGAGTCCTGCTGCAGCTTGCTGGTGGTAAACGGCGGAGTGGCATTGCGCCGCCGCTCTTTTTTCTCGACAGAACGGACGAGCCAATCCGCCTTCTCAAGCGCCAGGCGGATTTTTTCCGCGTCCTCGCCATTGGTGATCTCGATTTTTTCTTCGCCCTTGCCCAGGAAGCGGGCGTCGAAGGCGGGAGGCTTGCCGGCGGCGAGGTGGGCATCAATCGTCCAGTACTCTTTTTTCTCGAACGCTTTGATTTCGCGTTCGCGGTCGACGATCAGGCGCAGCGCCACGGTCTGCACACGCCCGGCGGAAAGCCCGCGGCGCACCTTGTCCCACAACAGCGGAGAAACCTGGTAGCCGACCAACCGATCGAGCACGCGCCGCGCCTGCTGCGCGTCCACCAGGTTGCGATCGATGTCGCGGGGATGCTCGAAAGCGGCTTTCACGGCGCGCTGCGTGATTTCGTTGAAGGTGACACGGCGGATGCGCTCGCCATCGCCGTTGCCTTCCATCGTTGCCTTGGTATCTCCTTTTTTCTTTGCCTTCGCCTTCTTCTTTTTCTTGCCTGATTCGTCGCCGAGTTCGTCGGCCAGATGGGCGGCGATGGCTTCGCCTTCGCGATCCGGGTCGGGCGCGAGATAGATGTGGTCGGCCGAGAGGGCCAACTTCTTCAGCTTGGCTAGGATCTTTTCTTTGCCGGGGATGACAACGTATTCGGTATCGAAATTGCTTTCGACATCGACACCCAAGCTGCTTTTGGGCAGATCTTTCACGTGGCCGAAAGAAGCATCGACCGTGAATCCCTTGCCGAGATACTTCTGGATAGTTTTCGCCTTGGCAGGCGATTCGACGATGACGAGACCTTTGGACAATGGTTCCTCAATTTCGGGGTGATGGAATTGAAGCTAGCACGAATCAGCGGAAGCCAACAACTGCGCGCACCATCAAGCTTCTAGCTTCTGGCTCCTAGCTACTAGCAAGCAAAAGCTTTTGTGATCGATCGGTTCCAACGACTAGAAAGTCTTCACAAAATTCTTTCCCGGCAACTGCCGGATCTTCCCGTTCAGCTCCAACTCGAACAGGGCCGCGAAGATTTCCGAAGACGACATTTCCCCTTCGAGTATTTCCACCAGTTGATCGATGTGCGTCGATTCATCAGGCTTGATGAGTTTCAGGATCTTCTTTTCGTGGGGCGAGCCGCTGTCGTCTGGAAATAGAGATGCTGTGGCCGGCTCCGCGGATTCATGCTGCTCCGCACTCAGGGCCATCTGGACGTCCGTAGGCAGTTCTTCCCACACGTCTTCCCAGGTCGCGACCAGTTTGGCGCCCTGCTTGATCAGCGTGTTCGGCCCCCAGGCATTCTTATTCGTGACGTTGCCCGGGACCGCGTAGACGTCGCGGTTCTGCTCCAGGGCGCAGCGGGATGTAATCCGAGTGCCACTGTATTCCGCCGCTTCCACCACCAGCACGCCCACTGACATGCCGCTTATGATGCGGTTGCGGATCGGAAAGTTCTGCGGAGCGGCGAATGTGCCCACCGGAAATTCGGAAACCAGGGCGCCGCCGGGTGTTCTCTTTGGGATACATCACGTCGATGCCGGTGCCGAATATGGCAATTGTCTTTCCCTTGGCGGAGATGGCGCCGCGGTGCGCGGCCGTATCCACCCCGCGCGCCATGCCGCTGATGATCACCAACCCGTGCGCCGCCAGATCGATTGAAAGACGCTCGGACATGCCGGTGCCGTAGGGCGTGGGATGGCGGGTCCCCACCACCGCGATGCCGGGCTTGGCCAGTAATTCGACGTTGCCTCTGGCGTACAACACGACCGGCGGATCATAAATTTCCTTCAACCGCGCCGGATACTCGGGGTCGCTCAAGGCGACAATCCTGGCGCCGGACTCGGAGGCCTTCGCACATTCCTGCTGCGCCAGATCGAGCGACTTCCCGGTGGCGATCGACTGCGCCGAGACGGCCAGCATTCCGGTCGCCTCGAGTTCGGTCAAGCTGGCCTGTAGAACACGGTCTGGCCTGCCGAAGTGCTCGACCAGTTTCTTGATGCGGGTCGGGCCCAGCCCCTGGGTAAGGGAGAGCGCAAGCCAGCAGGTGGCTTCCTGAGAGGTCGGATGGGCGGCGGCAACCGCGGTGTTCGGCATAATGTCTGACGCTATGCGCGAATGGAAAAGGGTGTCAAGGAGGGCGCGCACACCATTTTTGTTAGAATTCGCAAAGCGATGAGCCGGTTAAAGATCTCGGCCATTTCCTATCTCAACACCGCGCCTCTGCTGTGGGATTTTGAACACGGAGAGCCGGGCGCCCCCGCCCGGCAGGGCTTCGACATTTCCTACACCATCCCGTCGGCCTGCGCCGAGGCACTGCGGGACGGAACGGCCGATATCGGCATCATTCCGACCGCAGCCTATGCCACCATTCCCGACCTTGCCATCATCCCCAACGTAGCCATCGCGTCGCGGCGGGCGGTGCGGTCGATCCTTCTGATCAGCAAAGTACCGGTCGAGCAGATTCGCACCGTGGCGCTGGACACTTCTTCGATGACTTCGGTCGCTCTAGCCAAGATTCTGTTTGCGAAATGGCTGGGAGGGGCGCGCGAGTATGCTGGCATGGCGCCGGATCTGGAAACGATGCTGGCGAAATGCGATGCTGCCCTGCTGATCGGAGACCCGGCGTTGCAGGTGGATCGAAAGCGCTACTTGACCATCGACCTCGCAGAAGAGTGGATCGCGCGCACGGGAAAGTCATTCGTCTTCGCTTTCTGGGCGATTCGCAAACAGGCGCTCGCTGGACGCGACGGGACGGCGATCGCGGAGATCTTCCAGAAGTCACGGGATCATGGACTGGCGCCGAAAACCCTGGAAGCCATCGCCCAGGAGTGGGCGCCGCGCCTCGGTCTTACCGTTGAGGCCGTCCGCGTCTACCTAACCCATAACATCCATTATTATCTCGACCCTCCATGCCTGGAGGGGCTTGAGCATTTTTACCGCCTAGCTGAGGAAATCGGAGCGCTTCCGCGGGCGCCAGAACTTCATTTTGTTTAGAACTCGCTGGCTCATCTCGCAAGCGACTTGAGCAATTGTTGGTGAAATCGCCATTTTTCGCCAACAACGGCACACTCCCCTCGCGCAAAAGCCCGATTGCTTGTGCGAAAAGTGCTTTGAACTGGTTGGGGAGGAAAACTGGCTCTCTTGAGATGAGAATTGTGCGACTCGCAATTCCTAAGGAGGTGAACCCAATGGGAAGCCGAGCGGGCAGGAGCAATGGCGTTGCTCGTGCCCGCTCTTACGACTGATTCAGTGTCCCAGATCGTGAGGAACGGTCACCGCGTTCGTTCTCGATCCGCTATTGCCAGCATTGTCTTTTGCTTGGACAGTAACAGTGTAGCGACGCCCATCCAGGTCAGTACCTAGACGCGAGGCTTGCAGGAAGAGGGTGAAAGAGTAACCGCCGCCAGGATTAAGTGCTATGGCTCCATGTGGCTGTACCACGCCATATTCATCTCTCACTGTATAAGCGACGCTGTTCAGGTTCACTCCAGAACCGGTGTCGGTGATTATCCCGGAGACCGCCACCGGAACCATTTTCCCGTTCGGCGGCCACAGTTTGTTAGGAGTGACAGAAACCCTGATCACCGGCGGCGTAGTATCCACCCCCACGGTGGTCACTGAAATCGGATTATGTCCCGTGGCGAACGGTGAACCCGAGACAGGACTGAGGGCGCCTGTCGAGGGATCGATCGCGAAGGCGGAAGCATTGTGTGAGCCGAAATTTGCGGAGTAAACAAACTTCCCCGAAAGATCAGTTGTGATCGAGCCCGGTGCTATTCCCGCCGGAAACGGTGAACCCGCAATTGCGGTCAAAGCCCCGGTCGTCGGCTCGATAGTATAACCCGACACATTGTCAGACAAAAAATTTGCTGTATATACGAATCTGCCTGAAGGATCGACAGTCACAAAATACGGCCACAATCCGGCACTATAAGGAGAACCCGGAATCTCATTTAGGGCACCGCTAGCGCTGCTGATCGCGTAGGCCACGACACTGTTCGCGAACTGCACCGCTGCGTAAGCAAATTCGCCCGAGGGAGTAACGGCGATCTGAAAGACAGAGTATCCCGCCGGAAACGGTGAGCCCGTAATCTCAGTAAGACTTCCGCTTGCCTTATCGATGGCATAAGCTGACACCGTTCCTGAGACGAAGTTGGCAACGTAAAGAAACTCTCCTGAGGGCGACACTGTTGCGCCGACTGGCCAGACGCCCGACGCGAAAGGTGAACCGGCCACCTCGGTCAATGCGCCGCTCACCGGATTAATACTGTACGCTGAAATACTGTTGCCGAACTGATTCGCGACGTAGACGAAACGGCCCGAAGGGTCGACGATCACTGAGGCAGGCTCGGCCCCCGCCGCGAATGGTGACCCCGGTATTTCCGTTAGGCCTCCTGTCGTGGCATCGAATGCGTACACTGATACATTTGCAGAGTGCCAGTTAGCCGCATAGAGAAACCGCCCCTGCGGATCTGCCGACAACGAACGCGGGGAAGATCCCGCAGAGAACGGTGACCCGGTGATCTCCGTGAGGGCGCCGGTCCCGCTGTCAATCATATAGCCCGACATGGTATTCGCATGCTGATTCGCCACGTACGCGAACTTAGACACCGGGAGTGTTCCGTCCCCAGTTAATGGGCCGCTGTCTCTGGACGTTTGCGGCCTTGCGTAAGACTGACTTGCACCGGTTACTTGGGCTACGGCGGAGACAGCGACAAAAAGAGTAAGGATTACGATGAACAGAGAAACAGAAGAGGGAATCTTAATTTTAGAAGCACTTTCTTCGATCATGGGAACCTCCTTGTACTTCAAACTACTGCGCCCGATTCGATCGTTAGCTCGTGCTCGTAAGATGGTTTACAGCTCAGTGGCTTGCTGCTGAGCAGTGAATGTGTGAAGTCTCTGATTGCCGCGGTTGGTGCAGGCAGTCCCACTATACGCCGGAGTGCCGATTTTTCCGTGATTCCAGTCACAGCAGTTTGTGACGAGGTCAAACGGGTGAATCCGATTGTTGACGCAACCAGGCCTTTGCACCAACTACCCCGACCATGCTGCCAAGCATTTCCTATCGCCGGACGGCCCCAGCTGCTTTTCAACAGTGCAACCTTGCCAGCCTCAATCCTGCTCTAACAAGGGAAAAGCAACGGCAAAACCATCTTTGCCGCTGCCGCGCCTTCGTGTTGCCAAAAAACAGTTGACAGAGCCGCCGTGGTTATAGACGGGATGACAATCTTTACGCAGATCCCTCACTTCGTTCGGAGTGACCATCTTCACTTAGAGCGCTTCAACCAACCTGCGAACCCATATGCCATAGTAAAGTAGTAGTGTAGGTCCAAACGGCAAACCTAGAGGAGTTTTCGATCTGAATCCCGGCATTCGCAATATCGCGATCATCGCCCACGTTGACCACGGCAAAACCACGCTGGTGGATGCCATGCTCCGGCAGAGCGGCACTTTTCGCAGCAACGAGACGTTGGTGGAGCGCGTCATGGACTCGAACGATCTGGAACGTGAGCGCGGCATCACCATCCTGGCCAAGAACACCGCCGTCTTTTATAAGGGCGTCAAGATCAACATTGTCGACACGCCGGGCCATTCCGACTTCGGTGGCGAAGTTGAGCGCGCGCTGAAGATGGTTGACGGCGTCATGCTGCTGGTCGATGCCAGCGAAGGCCCACTGCCGCAGACTCGCTACGTGCTCAGCAAGGCGCTGGAAGCGAATCTTCAGCCGATCCTTGTCATTAACAAAATCGACCGCCCCGACGCTCGCTCGCAGGAAGTTCTCAACGAGGTTTACGACCTGTTTATCGATCTCGACGCCCAGGAAGAGCAGCTCGACTTCCCGGTTCTCTACACCAATGCGAAAGCGGGCACGGCTGCCATCCATCAGGGTGCGGCCGGTGAGGACCTGCGTCTGCTGTTTGAGGCCATCATCGACACCATCCCCGCTCCGCGCGGCGACGCCTATGGCGCTCTGCAGATCATGGTTGCGAATCTCGACTACAGCGATTACCTTGGCCGCCTCGCCATCGCCCGTGTGTTTTCGGGAACCCTGCGCACCGGCGAGGAGGTCGCCATCGCCAAGCGCGATGGCTCGTTTCACAAAACCAAAATCACCAAGCTCTTCAGCTTTTCCGGACTCAAGCGCACCGACACTACCGAAACGATGTTGGGCGACATCGTGGCGATCGCAGGCGTCGAAGGCATCACCATCGGCGAGACCATTACCGACGCGGAGCATCCCGCGCCACTGCCGCCCATCGTCATCGACGAGCCCACCATCGCCATGCTGTTCACGGTGAACACCTCGCCCTTCTCGGGACGCGATGGCAGCTACGTCACCTCGCGCAACCTGCGCGACCGGCTCGACAAGGAACTGCTCACCAATGTTTCTCTGCGTCTGGAAGAAACCGGCGGCATGGATTCGTTCAAAGTGCTGGGCCGCGGCGAACTCCAGTTATCGATCCTGCTGGAAATGATGCGCCGCGAGAGCTACGAGCTCATGGTCGGCAAGCCTGAGATCGTCACCAAGCGCATCGACGGCAAGCTCATGGAGCCGGTCGAGCACCTCACCGTCGATATCCCCGAGGAATTCATTGGCGTGGTCATGGAGCAACTGGGCGCGCGCAAAGGCGAGGTCGCCAACATGCACAACCACGGCTACGGCCGCGTACGCATCGAGTTCCGCGTGCCCTCGCGCGGGCTGATCGGCCTGCGCAGCCAGCTTCTCACCGACACACGCGGCACCATCGTCATGAACTCGCTCTTCGATGGCTACACCGAGTGGCAGGGAGAAATCCCACATCGCCCCACCGGCGTGCTGATTGCGGACCGCCCGGGGCTCACTACTTCCTACGCTCTCTACAATCTGCAGGAGCGCGGCCAGATGTTCGTCGGCCCTGGCGTCGAGGTGTACGAAGGCATGATTATCGGGGAGAACGCGAAAGATACCGACCTCGATGTCAACGTTGTGCGCGAGAAGAAGCTTACCAACATGCGCGCCTCCACCGCCGACGAGGCCATCCGCCTGGTGCCGCACCGCCAGCTGAATCTGGAACAGGCGATTGAATTCATCGCCGAGGACGAGTTCGTCGAAGTCACGCCGAAGACGCTGCGCCTGCGCAAGAAAGTTCTACAGGCGAACAAGCGGAAGAAGAGTTTGATGGCGGCGGTGGAAGAACCTTCGTAGCTGTTCGGGACACCTCATTATGCGGCGGCTCACCATCGAGACTGTCTGCTTCGAGATACTGCTAGGCTCGGTATTCGCGGGGTTCGCCGGATGGATGTGGGGCATGCTGCGCAAGTCGTTTGGCGCCATCCCCGCAGTCCTGTGGATTGTGTTGACCTGCATTTCGCTGGCTTGCGCGGCGATCGTCGGCGTTCTTGAGTTCACCCGCTGATTTCCTAGTAAAATTCATTCCGGTGGACGCTCCCAACCAAAGCGCTATCGTATGCTCCTCATCCCTTGCAGTTGTGGCGCCAGCTTTACCGTTTCCGAAGACTATGATCGCAAGGGGATGCACATCCGCAGCTTCATCCCTTGCCCCCACTGCGGCAAGCGCCACGACCCACGCAATCGGCTGGTGCATCTCGATTATCAGGACGAACGCTTCTGGACGGTCGGGGGGTGCTGAATTGGGTCATCGGGTCATCGGGTGACTGACCGGTTTCAGATCGTCAGATGGCCCGATGGTGGGATCACCCGATTTGAAGGTGATGAGCCAAGGTTGTAAACTCAAGGAATCCTACCGCGCGCCCGTAGCTCAGCTGGATAGAGCGGCAGCCTCCGGAGCTGTAGGTCGGGAGTTCGAATCTCTCCGGGCGCGCCAGTTCCTCCTCGACACTCCGGCATTCTCGAGGTCGCTCGCGACGCTCGGGATCTCACCCTTCGACTTGACAATCAAAGTACCGTACTGCAACATTCTCGCGCGGTGGCCCGCACCGTCGTCACACTTTTATATGCATTGTGAGCCGTGCCGGGAGTCATGTCCAAGCGAAGGAGAATGTAATGAAGCTGTCTAGAACCATCGGGGAAGGCCGCGGCGGCGGTCGTATTGGTATCGTCCATCTTTGCGCTTGCACAAGGCTCGGGAGATGCGTGGGATTTCCCCGAGTTGAACGCGACCTGCTCAGCGAAGAACAGATCCGCAAAGGAGTTCGAGCAGGCCTCGACCAGGATGATCGCTGCCTTGGGAGCAAAAACGTGCGCCCACTCGATGTCCAACGACTCCTCAAGCGCCCAACCCGCGTTGAACGGAGGTGTAACGCAGGAACCGTTGCCGTTGGCGAAGATTTTCGTGAAGCTCGTTGCGGCCAGGGGCCATTGCGCGTTGAAAACCGCCACGTCGTTTTGCGGCCTGCGGGTTATCGAAGGCGTCCACGATGGCAATAGCGCCATAACCGGCAGAGCTCGGACCGCCGGCGACTGCGAAGGGTTTGCATCCCGGGCTGGATGGGTTCTTCACATAGAGGCAGCCCATCGAATTGGGTGTCTCGGGTTCCTGTATAAGAACCAGCGGGCCAGCTGTTCCCAGTGGGGTTGGTTTCGACATGACCGTGGGATTCACGCCGTCGACGCTGTGCAGCACATAATTGGTATGAGCATGGAGAGCGGGCTGTTCCTTGCTGCTCTCCGGGACGAAAATTTTTCCGGCTTGCGGCGTGCGTGGGCTAAGGAGATCGGGCTGGACTCCGCTTGCGGTTCTGCCTTCCTGGGCAGCCACGACGGTAGCCAGAGCGAACAACAGTGTTACGACTACGAATGCGAACTGTTTCATAATTTACCCTCCCAAAAAACCTCGTATTTTTTTTCGTTTAAGTTAGCTCCGCACGGCGCGGAGGTCTTGGCCTCTTCGGTGGGACACATGCTGTCGTGATGGCCTGACAGAACTCGTCACCAGACGCGGTTGCGCTGGTTCGTGACCGTCTACGCCGGGACGACGTGGGAAGACCATGCTGCTTGCTATTTTGCGAGCGGTGTCAAGAGAAATCGAAACTGAGGATGCGGATCTTCCGGGGAGCCTGAGCAAAGCGGAGGCAGTGCAAGACTTTTCAGAGTTGCAGAAGCAGCAGATCCGCACCGGCGGGGCCCGGCCATCGCCCTTAGGTTGCGCTCGAGGGCTTGCTCACAGCACCACCACGGTGTTCAGAACGTAACCCGCACACCAAACTCCACCTGCCGAGGAGCGCCCGTTCCGTATGTTCCAGAACCCGGCGTAATGCGGTCCAGCCGCGAAGCGCAGAAAGCGGGTGATCGGCCGCAGCTTCCAGCCACATTTGCGTTGTTGAGGGAAGTGCCCGGAGAGCCGTCGAGCACGCCGCTCAACTGCCGCCTTGGGCCCCCGAAGTTCGCTCGATTGAAAATGTTGAACGCGGAAGCATTTGGCACTACGGTGAAACGCTCTCCCACATGAAAGGGCCAGCTCAGGTGTAGATCGATCGTCTTCAGCCAGGCCGGCGTTGCCCCTGTATTCACCTGTTGAATCAGCGGCATCAGCGCGTCCAGGGCAGCCAGTTGCTGGGAACTGAACAAATTCGCGTTGACCAGGTCCTGTCCGGCCGGCGTCAGTCTTCCCGCGAAATTCGCGTTGTAGAATTTGATCGCATTGGCCCCATTATCGCCCGTGTAAACTCCTACGCTTCCAATCTTCGTCGCCGGCAAAAGATCACCCACCGTGCCATCCCCGGTCACGTCCGTGCGGAAAATCTCTCCCGCCACCCCGCCCCCATCCTGCTGGGGAAGAAAAAGAGTGATCGGAAGCGGAGCGGCAGCCTGCGCGACCACCGTCAGCCGCAGCCCACGCCGCAACTCCACCGACGGAGTGACCGCGAACATACTGCGCCGGTCCAGCCCCGAAGAACCGAAATGCCCCACGTGCGGACGGACGTAGTCCAAGGCCACCGGCAAGATCGAGTAGTCCCCGCCGCTGCCGTTGGGCGAGGCGATGTTGCTCTCATAATTGGAGTAGGTGAAGGAAAAGCCCAGATCCCAATGACGCACTCCGCGCGTAAGATTCTGACCCGAGGTTTTGAAGGCGAGACTCAAGCCCTCGTATTTCGAGCGCCCAGTCGGAAAGAACATCACGTTCGATCCCACCGCCGGGTTGATCCCGCCCAAGGACGCCGACCTCTTCCCGAGCACCGCACAGGGAAACGGCCCGCAGAACGCGTTCGAGGAATCGAGACCTTGCCGCGCAAAATCGGTGATGCTCGCTCCGGGCACCGCGTTCAAGTAACATTGCACAGCGGCCTGCGAACTGCTGCCCGCAAAAGTCGCCGGCCCGCATCCTGCCGACCCCACGGTTGCATTGATCGCATCCAGTTCCGCCTGAAAGGTGTTGTTCACCGGATTCGGATCGCTTCCGTCGACCAGGAATCTGGAATCGCCCACGTGATTCGTGTCGATTCCGAGCGGAAACTGCGTCCCGATCTGGCGCACGTAATCAATCGAGATCGAGCTTCGCTCGCCGATCGCGCGCTGAAACCCGAGACTCATGTGAACCACTCGCGGTGTCTTATACGACGGCGCCAGCAGCCCTCCAAAATTCGCGAGGCTGTTCGCCAGCGAATACACGTTCGGGCCTGTCACTGCGGATTGGCTTGCCGCAAATGCGCTTTGCAAATCCTGGATCGCCTTCGCTACCACTACCGACCCCTCGGGCAGCGTCACGGTAGCGCCCAGGGGCTGGCCGCAAATCTGCGAGGCGATATCGAGGCCATCACTCGAACTCACAATCGAACCATCCGGGAGCAGCACGGTTCCCGTCGGACACAGCGTCAGACTGCGGGCATATTGCCCGTTCGACAAGCGGTTGATCCGGTCCTGATATACGTTCTGTAAAAGGAAATTGTCGAAGAACATCCCGCCGCTCGCCCGCACTACGGTTCGGCCATTGTGTCCCGGATCCCAAGCGATGCCGGCTTGCGGTGCAAAGTTGTAGTTGGGCTGGCGCACGCTCTGGCCCAGGGACGGGAGCGTACTTGTTTGTCCCGGCGCCGGCAAACCGAACTGATCGAGAATCAGGCTGCTGCCCGCGCACGGCGGAGAAATCACAATCGTCGGATTGATCGCCGAGCAGGGAGTCGCCGCCAAATCGCTGTTCGTGCGCCCGCTGTCGCGCACGTAGTTCACGCCCACCGTGACATTCAAGTTCGGCAACACCTGGAAGGTATCCGCGACGTATCCTTCGAGGCGGGTATCGAAATGCCCGCCGCTCGAGCGGTTGAACGCCGACTTCTCGCTGAAGTTTCCCAGCCCGTTGTAAATCGTGAAGGTTCCCACCGGATAGTTCAGCGGGTTATCCGCCGCACCCCGCGGATCGCCCGGCACAATCGGCAGAAGGCTCGGATTGCCGTTGATGGCGTCGATTACTGCCTGACTGTTCGAGCTCGTCACCGACGGACCGATCAGGCCCGGCGAATAAAAATCGTCCTGCGCGATGCGATGAACCGCGCCTCCAAAGCGAAGCGTGTGCTTTTCCCGATAGGTCGTGCGGCCGTCGTAACGTCCGAACCAGTCGCGTTGAATCGTCTGCCGCGGGCCCGCATTGCTTGGACCCACCTCGAACGATCCAATCCGTTGGTGAATCGCGAAACCCGGCACCAGCAGCGTATCCCGTCCGAACCCCGGATTGATCGCATTCACCAGCTTCTGGTACCCGAACCGTCCGCTATGCACCAACCGTCCCCGGTTCCAATCCAGCCCAACCACCACTGCCAGAACGTTGACTTGATCCTGAAATTTCGCCAGGCTATCGGTCGGCCCAAACTGTCTTGCGTTGTCGTAGCTCACACGCACGAACCACTTCTCGTTCTCCGAAAGGTTGTAGTCCAGCCGCCCGGTCAGCAGGTTGTCGCGATCGGAAGCGTCGCGCAGGTTTAAGAAGTTAAATGGGAACCCCTGGTAAAACGGCAGCTCGCCATCCTGCTTGAAGCGCTCGCCGCCCAGAAACAGGAAGGCCTTGTCTTTGATCAGTGCGCCGCCGGCGCCAAACCCATAGTGCTGGCGGCTGTACTTGGGATCAGACGGCCCAAAACCCGCCAGCCCCGCGCGCCGGTCGCGATAATTGCCGAACAGATTGCCGTGCCACTCATCGCCGCCCGAACGCGTTGTGATCCCGACTGCTCCCGCCGCATTCAGAGACTGATACACCTCGGGCGTGGCGCGCACAATCGTCAGCTCGCTCACCGCCTCCGAGGGCAGGTTCAGCGTCGATGCCCCCCGCGTCTCATCCATCGACTCGACTTGATCTACGTCGTAGTGCGTCGTGCGTCCCCAGAGACCATTGATGGAGACCGCCTGAAAGCCGCTCTTCCCCGGATCGAGTACCGCTCCATCGACCACCTGTGTGCCTACCTCCGTGCGAGCCGCGCTGAGAGAATGGCGCCCATTGACGGGCAGCGTATTGACCACATCGCCTTTGATTTTGCTCTCCAGCCGCGCCGGGCCCGGGTTAATCTCCTCCAGTTTGAAATCGGCTGCAGCCGCCGCGCCCGCTTGCACGGCGACCGAGTCCTCGGCCATAAGGTAGTCCTGCGCATCGGCCCGCACGGTGTACACGCCCGGCGGCAGCGGCTCGGAAGCGTACTTGCCATCCTTCGCCGAGCGAGTCTGACCGCTGGTCTCGGTGTCCTTGGAGCGAAACAACACGCGCGCCCCCTCCACCGGATTGCCATCCGAGTCCCGGACCGTGCCCTGAATCGTCCCCGTGTTCGGAGGGGCTGTTTCCGAAGAAGGCGTCTCCTGCGCACCTGCGACCGCCGCGAAAGTGAGGAAGAACAACAGGCAGAAAGAAAGGAGAACAGCCGGAAGACAGAGGCCCACACAGACGAAACGGCCTGCCCAGCGTCGTTGCACACCCGAGCAATTGAACAAAGCTCATCTCCTGGGAGCAGAACCGCAAGTGGGAGCCGGCAGCGGTCCCGCATCTAAGATCTTAGTTTTCAACCGCAATGGAATAGAACAGTTTACTAGATGCGCCCACTTCCCCGGGGCGATGTATG
>WNGE01002271.1_pt1 | contig 23699 bp, 22 predicted proteins | sample 5400651 | NCBI WGS metagenome assembly WNGE01 (sample SAMN13153370, study PRJNA577476) | soil metagenome | isolation source: 60 cm soil or saprolite under grassland replicate 2 | place: USA:California | collected 2016-06-15
GCCTGGGCGTAGCACTGCTGGTACTCGTCCGGGTGGGCGCGGGCCAGCCAAGCCGCCGCGTGGCGCTGCGCCAGCGACCGCACGCGGTGGCGCTCCCGGTACGCCGCCGGGTCGGCGGGCCTCGACCGTGCCGCGCTCACCGCCCACCACCCCACGGCGACGGCCGCACGCCGGCGCCGGGGGCGGCGTCCAGGCCGGGCAGGGCCGGCTGCACCGCCACCCCTGCCGCCACGGCCACGGTGGCGCCGGGCTGGGGGGCGACGCGCTCGGCGTGGAACCCGCAGTAGCCACGCCTGGTCCCGGCCAGTGGGTGCGGCAGCGCGAACGCCACCACCGCCACCGCCTGGTGGGCGCAGCGCCGCCACGCGCAACCGCCCAATCCTGGGCTTGCCGCACTCACGACATCCCCCGACCTGGACCCGGGCGCGGTCGCTCGACCACGGCCAGCTCTGCGGTCGGCTCGCCGTCGAGGTCTCCGGCCCAGGCGTCCAGCTCCCGCAAGGCCGCTGCCCCGGCCGCGAGCACCTCCGCCACGTCTGGCCGCGCAAGCCAGCCGGCCCGCTGCGCCTGCCGCGCCCGCACCGCCGCCAGCCTCGCCGCAGTCAGGTGGAGGCGCTGCTCGGCGGCCTGGCGGTCGCGGTACAGGCCGGCAAGCTCCCGGCGCAACGCGCGTCGGCGCCACCACCCGGCCGCCTCGAGGAGCGGGGTGGCCTCCGCCTCGCGCTTGGCCAGCCCGTCGCGCACCGCCCGCTCCGCCTGGTGGCGCCGCTCGGTGTCGGGCGCGAACTCGTCCAGCGAGCGGGGCAGGGTGGCCAGGACGTCGACCGCGGCCTGGCAGCAGCGCTCCAACGCCACGCCGCCGCGGCCGCGGGCTTGGCGGGCCGTGTCCGCGTCGGGGGTGACTAGGCGGCGCAGCTCGGCGGCTAGGCGCTCCTGCTCCTCCTGCTTGCAGGCCCGCTCAGCCTCGGGCTCCAACCTCACCGGGTCTGTGGGCTCGCCGTCGCGCGCCGCCAGCTCCGAAAGCAGCGCCCGCGCCTCGGCCAGGCGCTCCTGCGCCCGCCGGGCCAGCAGCGCGTCGAACCCGTCAAGTGCCGCCTGGACCGCGTCGGGGTCGGCGCCAAGCCGCGCCGCCTTGCCCACGGACGCACGCTCCATGGCTGGGTTTCGCTGCTCGGCGTCGCTGGTGGGTGCGTGGCTGGGTGACGTCACCTGCTGCCTCCTTCGAACCTGCGGTGGGGGAGGGCTGGGGCCGGCCGTCGCCCGGTCGCGGGGGCACGAGGAGCCGGGACGGGCCGGCCCCAGCCAGGGGGTGCCGGGGCCGGCCCGGATCCCCGACGGGCCGGCCCCGGTGGTCTCACGCGAGGAGCCGCCGGCACCCCCTCCACGTGCGCGCCTCCTGGGCGGCCTGGCGCTGCTGGCAGCTGGGCCGGTCGGCGCAGACGAAGGTGATCGGCATCGACGGGGTGAGCGGTTGCCAGCCCCACAGCCCGACCCGGGCGCACAGCAGGCACCAGCGCAGCCGTACGTCGGCCAGCTCGGCGAGCGCGTCACGCAGGCCGAGCGTCCAGGCCCGCGCTGTCACCCGCGCGGCGTTCACGCCGGGCGCTCCTGGCACGAGTGCGCCGCGAACACGGTCAGGACCGCCTTCGGGGTCGCCTGGCGGGGGCTCGTCCACCCGCAGCGGCGGCACCGCGCCAGGAACGCCCCAGCGTTCGGGACCAGCCCGGGGTCGAGGACCAGCAGCGGCCATGCGTCAGGCCGCCGAGACGCCAGCTGGTCGAGTGGCGCCATCTCAATCCTGTCCATGCATGCGTGCATGAATGGACTATGCACAGATGCATTGCCTGACGTCAAGGGGAGTGCCCGGAGGAAAGGGCGGAGGTGCTACGGGGCGGCTTGCTGGCTGGACCAGGTCGGCACGGCGGCGACCACCAGCAGCATGGCGGCGACCAGGAGGGGCGCCCGCAGGCCCTGCCAGTCCGCGACCACGCCGCCGGCGAGCGCGCCCAGGCCGGCGGCGCCGATGCCGACGAGCCGAAACGCCGAGACGACCCGGCCAAGCAGCGCGTCAGGCGTCAGCGCCTGGCGAGCGGAGCCGACCGCCACGCTCGTCAGCGCGGACGCCGCGCCAAGAACCGCGAGCAGAACGCCGGCGATGATCGCGTTGGGGGCGAGCGCGACGCCCAGCCAGGCAAGCCCTTGGACGAGCAGGGCAACGGCCTGCGCCTGCCGGTAGGACAGCCGGCGCAGCAGCGGCGCCGCCCGCCAGCTGGCGACGACGCCGCCGACGGCCATGGTGGCGAGCAGGAAGCCGTAGCCGGCGTCGGCTACGTGCAGCGCGTCCTTGGCGTACAGCACGAAGGTGGCGATGGCGAGGTTGTAGCCGAAGTTGTAGGCGCCCAGGCTCAGCGCCAGGACCAGCAGTTCCCGCGTTCGGGCGAGGTGCCGCAGGCCGCCGCGGACCGCGACGCGGACCCGCTCGTGTGGTCCGTCTGGTGCGGGGACGTGGGGCAGGCGGCTGACCAGGACTGCGGAGGCGAGAAAGGTAAGCGCGTCGCCGGCGAACGGCAGCGTCTTGCTGACCGCGAAGGTAGTAGACCCCAGCGGTGGGCCGGCGAGGGAGCGGCCGATCGTGTCCAGCGCCCAGAACCGGCCGTTGGTGCGGGTCAGTGTCTCCTTGTCGCGCCCGACCACGGCCGGGATGACCGCCTGGGCTGCGGAGTCGAAGAAGCACTGCGCCACGCCGACCAGCAGCACGGCCGCAACTAGGAGTGGCACGCTGGCGGTGCCGGTGAGCACCAAGGCGGCCAGCGCGGCCAGGATCGCCGCGCGGACCAGGTCGGCGGCGACCAGGACCGGCCGGCGTGCCCGCCGGTCCACCAGCGCCCCGGCCGGCAGGCCGACCAGCAGCCACGACAGGTAGAACGCGGCGGTGACCGCGGAGACGGCCAGCGGGTCGCGGGTCAGGGACGCCGCCAGCAGCGGCGCCGCGGCGATCAGCGCGCCGTCGCCGGTGACCGAGATGCCGGTGGCCGCAAGCAGTGGACCGACGCCGCGCGTCGTCACGCCCTGGCGTCGGCCCACTGCCCGCACCTCACCATTCGGTCTTGCGCTCAGCGCTTGAGCTGGTCGGGGTGGAACTCGCCGCTGCCAGCACCAGCGAGGAAGGCGTTCCACTCCTGCTCGGTGAAGGCCAGCACGGGACCGGCGCCCTGGTCCTTGCTGTCGCGGACGCCGACCCAGCCCGCCGCGTACGCCACCTCGACGCAGCCGGTGTCGCCGCTGGTGTTGCTCTTGCGTCACCGCGCGTTCGTGAAGTCCGGTCGCTCCATGGACCCGTCACCTCCTGACGGTCGCCTGCCTTGCGTATCGCTCGAGCTCGGGAACCAGCGCCTCCAGGTACCGAGCCGACTCGTCAGTGCCAAGGGCAACACCTCGCAGTCGCCGAAACAGCGTCGCGTGCTGCTCGACGTCATCCGCAGCGGAGAAGTACACGTCACCGGTAGGCGACTCGATCCACACCACCGGCGGGCTCTGCCGTTGCCGGAACTCGTAGATGGTGAAGCCCACCGCGGAGACCACGTCGTGCTCGACGCCCAACGGGACCACCTGCAGGTCTATCCGGGGCTGCCTGACGCGCTCGACCAAGCTGGTCACTTGGTCCCGCAGCACCTCGACTGGGAAGGCTCGGTACAGCAGCGCGCGAGCGTCGAGCACGACCTCGAACCTCGGCGCGTCCTTCAGCGCCAGCGCCTCCTGGCGGCGCAGCCGCTCCGCAGCGATCGCGTCCGGGTCGTCGGCACCAGCCGCTGCGGCGATCGCCCGGGCGTACTCGCGGATTTGCAGCAGGCCAGGAACGACCACCGGCTGGTACTGGCGGATCCGCCTGGTCACGGCCTCCAGCGACGCGACCGTGCCCTGCCGCCGCGGCCAGCCACCAGCCCGCACGATCCAGGCGCTCTCACCCGTGTCCTCCGCCGTCGCGGCGAGCAACTCGGCGCGCACGTCGTTGGCGACCCCGTACAGCGCGAGCAGGCCGGCGACGTCGCGCACCGTGAAGGCCGTGCGCCCCATCTCGATCCGCGACACCTTCGGCTGCGACCACCCCAGCGCGGCCGCGACCTGCTCGCCCGACAGGCCCACGACCTCGCGAAGCCGCCGCAGCTCGGCACCGACCCGAAGCCGCTGCGCCGACGCAGGAGTCGGCATCACCACCCACTTTCATTCGTGCATGAATGACGCCTCAGCTTACAGTGTGCAGCCGAGGAACACGAGCGCCGTCGTTGGAGCGCGCTGGCCTGAACAGCTCCGGGCGGGAGCGGAACCCACCGCTCACCGACGGCTCGTCAGCAGACTGAGCCTTCTCCGGTCCAGGTCGTCGCTGCTGGGTCCCGATTCCGCGAGAATCACGGCAAGGGCTAAAGGTCGATCCCGAGTCCATCGGAGAGTTCTCGCGCGTGGGCAAGCTCCTGTCCCACGGTAGAAGCGGCAAGCTCGTGCGGCGATCGCCGTGCCGGCACCAACGGATCATCCCCTCTGTGTCAACCTCCAGTGAGGCAGATCAGGCTGCTGAATCATTGAGCTGAGAGGGCGGGGAAGGAGTTCCCCGGTGACCACGACGACCGACGATTCCCTGAAGGCGCACGCCCAGGCTGGCGCCATGGGCGACACCACCGATCCGGACCCGGAAGTGCCCGAGCGAGCCCGCGGCCCGCGGCGGTACTCAGCGACGTACAAGGCGCGGGTCCTCGAGGAGTACGAGCGGCTCGACAAGGCCGGCAAGGGCTCGCTACTGCGCCGCGAGGGCCTGTACACGTCCCTGGTCTCCGAGTGGCGCAAGCAACGGGATCGAGGTGCGCTGCAGGCGCTGGCCACGCCGTCGGGTCGGCCGCCGGCCGATCCCCGCGACCGGGAGGTCGTCCGGCTACGCCAGCAGAACCAGCGCCTGGCCAGCGAGCTCGACAAGGCCCGCAAGGTGATCGAGGTCCAGGGAAAGCTCTCGGCGCTGTTGGAGCAGCTCGCCACCGACGGCGTGACCGAGCAGCCGCAGGGCGAGACGAGATGATCGACCAGGCCGTCGCCGAGCTTCAGGCAGTGGTGGGCGTGCGTGGCGCGTGCGCGGCGGTCGGCCAGGCGCAGGCGCGCTGGTACCGCCGGCACCGCCAAAGCCCGCCGCCGCCCCAGCCCGAGCGGGCGCCCCAAGCCCAGCCGCGGGCGCTGTCGCAGGTCGAGCGCGCCGAGCTGCGCCAGGTGCTCAACAGCCCCGAGCACGTCGACGAGGCACCCGCCACCGTCTACGCCAAGCTCCTGGACCAGGGCGTCTACCTGGCGTCGGTGCCGACGATGTACCGGGTGCTGCGCGCCCACGACGAGGTCGGTGAGCGCCGCCGGCAGGCCACCCACCCGGCGGCCACCAAGCCCGAGCTGCTGGCGGCCAGGCCCAACGAGGTCTACTCGTGGGACATCACCAAGCTGCTCGGCCCGGTCAAGTGGTCCTACTTCTACCTGTACGTGATCCTCGACATCTACTCGCGCTACGTGCCGGGCTGGATGCTGGCCCACGCCGAGCGCGCCACGCTCGCCGAGGCGCTGCTGGCCGACACCGTCGCCAAGCAAGGCATCGCCCACGGCCAGCTCACCGTCCACGCCGACCGCGGCTCGCCGATGACCGCCAAGCCAGTGGCGTTCCTGCTGGCCGACCTCGGGGTGACCAAGTCCCACAGCCGACCGCACACAAGCAACGACAACCCCTACAGCGAAAGCCAGTTCCGCACCATGAAGTACCGGCCCGAGTTCCCCGACCGCTTCGGCAGCTACCAGGACGCCCACGCCTTCTGCGGCCGGTTCTTTCGCTGGTACAACGACGAGCACCGTCACTGTGGGATCGGGTTCCACACGCCCGCTGACGTGCACCACGGTCGCGCCGAGCTCGTCAGAGCCCAACGGGCCCAGGTCCTCAACGCCGCCTACGCCCAGCACCCCGAGCGCTTCGTCCGCAAGCCGCCCGAGCCGCCGGCGCTGCCAACCGCAGTGTGGATCAACGAGCCGAAGGAGGACACCGCTACGACACAGTGATTCCCAAACAAATCTGCCTCAGAAATGTTGACACGCGCCGTCCGTGTCGGACCAGCTTTGGGCTGGCCCATCGAGGTCTCCGATCCGCTCCAGGTGGCTACCTGCGGCGTGCTTGCTGGCGTCGCGGGTCCACCGCTCGCCGAGCACCTGCAGTGGGTCGCGGTCCCGGTAGGCGCCGGCCTGCTGAGTCTGGGCGTCGACGAACACGTGCAGTTCCTCCACGCAGCGGGTCGCCATCGAGTAGGCCGACTGCCGCGAGGTCTGCCAGCCGCCCGGCAGCACCAGCACCACTGCGGCCTGCCCGCCCTGCAGCTTCAGCGCGTGGCCGGCGTAGCCAAGCCGCAGCGGCTGGGCATCCTCGTGCACGGCCGGCTGCACGGTGACCGTGCGGCCGTCGTCGGCGCGGACCACGGCCAGGCCACGGTCGGGGTCGACGGCCTGGACGTGCCCGGCGGTGCCGTTCGGGACGTAGGTCCGTAGGTCGTCGTTGGCGCGGTAGGGGCGGACGAACCGCACCCGGTCCCCTGGGAACAGCCGCTCACAGCGGCTGTGAGCCCGATCAACCAACGTTATGGCAGGGCCGGTGAGTTCCCCGTCAGTGAGCCGTTTCGCTTGGCACAGGGCGTTGAGGGTGTCGACGGTGCGGTTGTCGGTATCAGTCACGACCGCCACCCCGTCCAGGCCACGGGCACGGCGGTGGCGGTCCCAGGCGTGCACGACCTCCTTGACGGCGGCCGACCGGTCGGGGGCCAGGTGCAGCCGGCCGCGGGCCCGCAAGCTGACCAGCGCCTCAGGCGCGCGGCCTTCATGGATCGCCTGGCAGACCTCCCGGTCGGCGGGGTCGCGCTGGCGGACCACGCGGGTGAGTTCGGCGTGGCCACCAATGGCCTGGTCGACCAGGCGCTGCCAGCCGCCGGGGCCGACCGGCTGGGCCTGCTCGGGGTCGCCCAGGGTGCGGATGGAGGCGGGGCCGGCGGCGTCGAGCAGGGCGGCCATGCGGGGGGTGTCGACCATGGCGGCCTCCTCGACCAGCACCACCCAGCTTTCGGTTGGCTCGAGGTGGCCGGTGGCACGGCGCGGGCGAACGCCTCGACGGTGTAGCCGCGGTCCAGGTCGAGCTCGCGGGCGGTGCGCCGGGCGGTCTCTGCGGCGGTCGACACGAGGACGACGGGTTGGCCGTTGCCGCGGTAGGCGCGGACCAGGGCGCGCAGCAGGGTGGTCTTGCCGGTGCCGGCGCGGCCCTCCAGCGACGCCCACCCCACTGGCGCCCCGAGGTCGTGGAGCGCGGCGAGCTGTTCCTTGGAGAGGTCCGGCCCGGTGGCGGTGAACGCGGCCGCGGCGGCGAGCAGCTCCGGGCGCGGGGCCAGCATCCGGGTGGCGGCCTTGGCTCGGGCGGCCTGCACGAGCTTGCGTTCCTGGGCGAGCAGGACCGCGGTGGTGTACCTGGGGCCGTGGGGGGTGGCGACCGGGACTAAGTCCGGCCCGGCGAGGAAGCGGTCGAGGAAGGCGCGGGCCTCGGTGGCGTCGAGCAGGCCGGTGGCGGCCTGGTAGGTGGCCTTAGTGACCTCGGCGGTGTCGAAGGTGGCGTCCTGCCGGGTGAGGCCGTCCGAGGCCAGGAGCTGCGCCCGCACCATCGCCTCCCGCTCGCCCAGCGGCCGGGACGCCTGCCCCTGCTGGCGGTGCGGGGCAGGGACCGGCAGGCGGTGGCGCGCAAGGACGGCGCGGTAGGCGGGCCACTGCGGTGCGGCGCAGGCGTCGTTCTTGGGGGCACGGTCGTGGGCCGCCAGCCGGCCGCGCTCCCGCACGGTCGGCGGCCGCCCCCGGCGGGCCTGGAACTCGGCGACTTGCTGTTGGAGGTGGCGGTGGCGGCTGGAGAACAGGTCGACCAGCCGCCGGTCGACCCCGGCCAGCTCCCAGGTCCGGCCCTTGCGGGCCTGCTGCCAGGCGAGTTGGTAGCCCAGCCGTTGCAGCTGGGAGGCCAGCTCGCAGGCGTAGATGGCCTCGGCGGTGGCGGCGAACTGGTAGACCGGCCGGGAGTCGACCGCCAGGTAGCGGCCCTGGCAGTAGGCGAGGTTGAAGATGAAGGCGTGGGAGTGGAGTTGGGGGTCGGGGGGCCGGCCTGGCTCGGCGGCGGTCTCGAGGGTGGGGCGGCTGGTGTGGTGGGTGAACACCGCGACGGTAAGTTCGCCGGGGATGTGGACCTGCTCGCCGTTGACCGTCGGCCGGCAGGCCGCCACCCGCGCCTCGAGCTCTTGGAGGGTGACGCGGACGGCAGCCTGGTGCGCGCGCTCCAGGGCCGCCCGCGCGGTGGGGGCGGCGAACGGCAGCAGCGCCGAGACCGACTTGGGCGGGCTGAGGTTGCAGTCGATCCCCGGCACGCGCATCCCACCGTGCGCGACCATCGCGCCGCTGAGGGGGTCGGGCCTGGTGGCGTAGGAGGCTTTGACCAGCCGCTCGCCGGTGACAGGGTGGCAACCGGCGGTCAGGCGCTGGAAGGCCGCCCGGTCGAGCCGTTCCAGGCCAAGCCGAGTCCAGAGCCGCCCGTGGAGTTCTGGGGCCGCTTGTGATGGTGTCCCGTCGGGCCTGAGGTAGTAGTCGGCGCGCTCCCTGCCGCCGGCGAGGTAGCCCCACAGGTCCCCACCTATGCGAGCGATCACAGTGGCCTGAAACTTCCTTGGCACGAACACCCGCCACGCTCCGGCCGATCCGACGCCAGGACCCGGCCAGCCAACCCCGCGACACTCACAGGAAGGCTCACAGGGAGCCTCACAAACGTCCTTCGCACTCCCCGGTGGGGCCTGCGAGCAGCCATAGCGACCGTTGCCGATGGCTGCTCGTACGGTTGGAGCTGCTGGGGTCAAATGAGGCCTGGGTTAGGCTTGCGGCATGCCTGAACTGGGTTCGCGGCTGCCACCTTCCTTGCTGCCATGTGACATCCGTGGCGCTTGCCACGCAGAAAAGCTCGTCGGCGCTGGTCGGTGCTTCGCCCACGTGACTTCAAACGCCAGGGCCGCCGTGCTGGAGCGAATCCGCCAGGGCGGCCCGGTCAACGTGGCCAAGGGCGTCACGTTCTCCGCGGAGTTGCTCGACGAGCTGCTCGCGGCGCTACCCCGCGATGACGAGGACCACTACGTATTCCGTCAGGCGGACTTCTACGGTGCCACGCTGCCCGGGATTAAGCTGGTCGGGGCGCGTTTCGACGGCCGTGCAAGGTTCGAGGGGACGAACTTCGTTGGCGGCGCCGTGTTCGACCGCGCGTGCTTCCACGGCCACGCCTCGTTCGCCAACGCCAGCTTCCACGGCAGCGCCTCGTTCGGCGAGGCGGGCTTCGGTTGCGCCCGCTTTGACGGGGCGCGCTTCCCCGGGGATGCCTGGTTCAGGAAGGCGAGCTTTCAGCAGGAGGCGTCGTTCGACAACGCCAGCTTCCAGCGGGACGCCAGCTTCGACGGGGCGGCCTTCCACAGCGACGTTTCATTCGGCGGAGCACGCTTTCCCCAAGCCCGTGACCTGGGACCGGTCTTGGTGCGTGGGCGGCTCACGCTCGAGGACGCCGTGTTCGACCAGCCCGTCCGGATCCAGGCGGCGGCCGCTGTGGTCGACTGCAGCGGCGCCCGGTTCTCGGGCGGGGCGCAGTTGCGGCTGCGCTACGCCGCGGTCGCCTTGGCCGACGCCAACCTGGCGGAGCCGGTGATCCTCGCCGGGGTCCCCCCGTTCCCTGGCGTGGACGACGCCGACCTGGCGCACTACTTGGAGTGGCCAGCCAGCGAGGCTGGGGCTGCCTGGCGGCCGCGGCTGCTGTCGGTCGAGCGCGCCGACGTCGCCGGGCTGCACCTGGCCGACACCGACCTGCGCGCCTGCCGGTTCTCGGGGGCGCAGAACCTCGACCGGCTGCGGATCGAGGGAGTGCCGCTGCTGGCGCGGCCGCCGGGGCCCTGGCGTGCCCGCCGCGTGACGGTCGCCGAGGAGCACCAGTGGCGCAGCGAGCTCGGTGAGCGCCGCCGTGACCGCGGCGGCTACCTGCGGCTGGACCAGCCGAATGACCGTGGCTGGTACCCGAGCGCGTGCCAGCCGCCCACGTACCCCCTTGGGCTCATACGGGAGGCGCCGGTCGTCGAGCCGGTGCGGATCGCGGCGGTGTACCGGGAGTTGCGCAAGGGCCGCGAGGACGCCAAGGACGAGCCCGGCGCGGCCGACTTCTACTACGGCGAGATGGAGATGCGCCGCCACAGCCCCACCGCCCCTGCGGCCGAGCGGGCCATCCTCACGCTGTACTGGCTGGCCTCCGGCTACGGCCTGCGCGCCTGGCGGGCACTGACCGCGCTCGCGCTGGTGATCGGGCTCGTCGGCGTCGCCTTCAGCCAGGTCGGCTTCCACCGCCCGCACCCGTCGCTGGCGGTGGGCTGGCTGTATGCCCTGCAGGCGACCGTGTCCCTCGAGGGGAAAGCCCGGCAGCTCTCCGGGCAGCTGACCCTACCCGGCGGGCTGCTGCGCGTCGGGCTACGGCTGAGCGGACCCGTCCTGCTCGGCTTGGCGCTGCTATCGATCCGCAACCGGGTCAAGCGGTAACGGCGCGCTGCTGGATCATGCCATCTGAAGCTGGCCGGGCTCGGTGCTCGACGCGCACGAGCGCCCCCACCTCAAATCCCACGGACCCCGGGACAACCTCCCCGCCAGCTGCTGATCACGTACCGCGGCATGATCGGCAACGCCAGTACACGGGCGAAGCAGCCGCGATCAACGCGCAGGCCACACGGCGAGTCGCCAAACGTCCACCTTGGATCTCCCACCCGGCCGTACCTATCGAAGAGCACGGTCCGTCACCGAATCACGGAAAGTGGGCCAGATCCAGTTTTCGGCCGTCGTTGACAACCGGTTAGGCAGTCGTCAAAGTCGAAAGCCTTTCGTAGTACCCCGGCGTCACAGGTTCGTCATGGTTTCAGCCTTCTGCAAGGGGACGCCGGGCAATACCCTTTTTATGGAGGTAGCCATGAGGGATCCCTGGGAAGTTCTGACCGCGGGGTCGCCCGACGCGGATCGATCAGTTCTGCTCCTGCCGGGCGGTGCCAACGCGGCACGGTCGTTCAACCTCGTGATGGCTGATCCGGCGCTTTCCGGTGTCCGCCTGGTGGCCACGACGATCCCGGGTAATGCCGGCGCACCGCTGTCCAAAGACGTGTCCGTCCCCGAACTGGCCCGCCAGGCCGGCGAACTGGCCAAGACACACGATTGCGACGTGGTCGTGGGCTTTTCGCTCGGGGCCACCGTGGCCCTGGACATGGTGCTGTCGGGCCAGTTCCACGGCCCGGTCGTGTTGCTCGGGATCAGCCTGACGACGGCGGACGAGTCCCGGTTCTTCCGCACCGTCGTGCGGGCATCGCAGAAGGTCGGGAGATGGCCGATGGCCTTGCTGATCCGGCTGATGCCGCTCATGGCGAGATCCGCCAAGACCGACCCGGCGCACAAAAAGGAGCTGATCGAGGACCTCAAGCGGAACCGGGCTGCCGAGGTGGTCCCGGTATGCAGCGAGTATCTCGACTACATCGCCACGGATCGTGACCCGGCGGCCGACCTCGCCGCGTCGGGCAACCCGGCGTGGGTGGTCCACGCCGAGAAGGGGGACGGCGGCCTCACCGACGCCGAGCGGGCAACACTCGAGGCCGCCCCCAACGTGACGTTGGTGACCATTCCCGGTTCGGTGTTCTTCCTACCGGACGAGGTTCCGCAGCAGATCGCAGAGGTCATCTCAGCCGCTCTTGCGCAGGCGCCGTGAGGGGGCCAGTCGCAAGCTTGCGCTTCTCGGACCCCATCCATCGCCCGTACTGCCAGAGGGGCGCCACAGGTAACGAGGTAAGAGTCCGCCCGCTCATGCCATGATTCCGGCTCGCGACGCCATGGCACTGAGGCGGGGAAGGTCGCCACTGATCTCCAGCGCCCGCTCCAACTGCGCCCTGGCACCAGCCCAACGCTTCACCCCCTGCTGGCCGAGGCGGCTCGCCCCTGCCGCCACGCCGTCGCGACCCGCTGGCAGGTCGACCAGACCTATATCAAGGTGGCTGGCCAGTGGCGCTACGTGTACCGGGCGACCGACCAGTTCGGCCAGGTCGTCGACGTGTTCGTCTCGCGGCGCCGGGACGTGGCGGCAGCCCGGCGGTTGTTCCAACAGGCCATCGACGCGACCAAGGTCACACCCGCGGAGGTCTAACCGACAAGGCGGCGACCTACCCGATCGTGCTGAAGGCGTTGCTGCCTGCGGTGTGGCATCGCACTGAGTAGTACGCCAACAACCACGTCGAGTGCGATCACGGTCGGTTGAAGGCGCGGCTGCGACCGATGCGTGGGCTCAAGCAGGATGGCAGCGCCAGGGTGGTCATCGCCGGTCATGCACTGGTTGTAAAGCGACACCCGAGATGGGGATGAACGGTGACAAGAACGTGCACAGGACCGCGAGCTGCCGCGGCAGGTCACGGTCGTATCGGCGACCAGGAGCCGGGTCGCCAACATCGTGTCCGCCGCTGTCACCACGATCGTGCCCGTCGGTTCTGTTCGAGCCAGATGACCATCGCCGGCGCTGTCCGACGGCTGCACCCAGACAGCGTGGTCATCCCCCGCCGCTCGCTGCCGTAGCACACGGGCAAGGCAAGGATCGGGGAGCGCTGGAATGGGTCTGGTGGAGTAAGCCGGGGGAATGATCATGCGGGCACGATCGCCCCCGGGTCGGCGTGATGATGGTCCCACCGGACCCTCGACGACTGTCGGTCAAGGCGGGTCAACCGTAGTCCGCCAGGCGCGAGAAGACATCATGGCCAACCCGGTCGTGCACTTCGAGATCCTGGGCCGGGACGCTGCCGCCCTGCGGCGGCTCAACCGTCCAACCGCCAGATCTGTAGTGATGCAGCTGGCGACCTACGGCACCATCGTCCACAAGAACCGCAGGTCACCGCAGGTAACCGGTCGCAATGCGCGCAACCACGAGCATCGGCAACTGCGGCACTGACGGCAGGGTGCCAGGCGGGGGCCAACGTGGGTCGGTGACGGCGGCTTCTGATCGCGTCGGTCGGCCGAACCACCACTGATGCACCAGATTTTCGGTGTGGTGATCTCAGCGGTCTAGGGCAGCCCGGCGAGTAGGTCGACCGGCGTGGGCGGGTCGGCGCCGTGGCGGGTGCAGGTGATCGCGGCGGCCAGGACTGCCTCGTCGAGCAGCTCGGCGAGGGTGTCCGCGGTGACCGCCCGCAGGTGGTCGCGCCGGTCCGCGCCGAGCAGGTCGCGGTGGTGCAGGCCGGCCAGCAGGGCGCTCATGCAGGCGTCGCCCGCGCCGACGGTGTCGACCACGTCCACGGCGCGGCCGGGTCGTCGCATCACCCCCGTCTGCCGCGCCGCCGCCACCACGCCGGTCGGCCCGAGCGTCACCGCCACGATCGACGGGCCCTTGGCCAGCCACGCCTCGGCGACCTGTTCGGGCGCCCGGCCCGGCAGCAGCCACGCCAGGTCGTCGGCGCTGGCCTTGACCACATCGGCGAGCCCGACCAGGGCCTCGATGCGACCGCGGACCGCGTCAGGGGGGCCCATGAGCAGCGGGCGGCAGTTGGGGTCGTAGGTGACGGTCGCCGTGCCTTGGGCCCGCGCGAGCAGCCGCTGCAGCGCATCGGCGCCCGGAGGCATGGTGAGCGCCAGCGACCCCGAGTGTAGCGCGACGACGGCGCCCTCCAGGGCGTCGGCGAGTTCCTCGTCCCGCCACTGCCAGTCGGCGGTGCCGCCGACTCGGAAGTCGTACTCGACCGCGCCGTCTCGGCCGACCGCGACGATCGCAAGCGACGTGGGCTCCGCCGCCCTTACCGCGAACGACAGGTCGACGCCGTTGCCGGCCAGGTGGGTGCGGATCCGGTGGCCGAGCAGGTCGTCGGCGATGCGGGCGAGCAGGCGCACGGGCACCTGCAGCCGGGCCAGGCCCACGGCGACGTTGGCCGGGCTGCCACCGGGCGCCGCCTCGAACAGCCCCTGACGGTGGGCCGGCACGAAGTCGACCAGCGCCTCGCCGGCGACCGCGATTATCCCAGGCCCGCCGCGCCCGCCGGGCGCACGGCTGCGCTCGGCGGGCATCGAATCCGACACTGGATCCACCGGCTTCCCTAGGTGGTGCGGAGCCCAGGCTTCGGCCGATTAGGGGTCCCCGCACGACAACCTAGACGTTCCAGAGTCGGCACGCCCAGGTGAGCGGTCCTCGACCTGGCCAAGTAGTCAGGCGGGGACCCCTTAGTCACTTGGCGACCTCCTCGCCCGCCATCGCGCCGGTCATGATCGCCACCGCGTCCGACATCCTGAAGTCGTGCGGGCTGATGACCGCGACCCGGCGGCCGAGGCGCTGGATGTGGACGCGGTCGGCGACCTCGAACACGATCGGCATGTTGTGGCTGATGAGGATCACCGGCAGGCCACGGTCGCGGACCTTGCGGATGAGGTCGAGGACCATGTGGGTCTCCTTGACCCCCAGCGCGGCGGTCGGCTCGTCCATGATCACCACGTGGCGGGCGAAGGCGGCGCTGCGGGCGACCGCGACGCCCTGCCGCTGCCCGCCGGAGAGGGTCTCGACCGCCTGGCGCATCGAACGGATGCCGATCTTGAGGTCCTGCATGTGGCGGCGCGACTCGGCGAGCATGCGGCCGTGGTCGATCATCCGCAGCACCGACCCGAGGATGCCGGGGCGGCGCACCTCGCGGCCGAGGAACAGGTTGTCGGCGATGTCGAGGGCGGGGGCCACCGCCAGGTCCTGGTACACGGTCTCGATGCCGTGGCGGCGGGCGTCGAGCGGGCCGTGGAAGCGCACCGGCTCGCCGTCGAGCAGGATCTGGCCCTCGTCGGGGACGATCGCCCCGGACAGCGCCTTGATGAGGGTGGACTTGCCGGCGCCGTTGTCGCCGATGACCGCGTGGATCTCGCCCGGGAGGAGCTCGAAGTCGCAGCCGTCGAGGGCGGTCACCTGGCCGTAGCGCTTGACCAGGCCGCGGGCCTCGAGGACCGGGGTCGGCCGCTCGTCGGTCGCCGGCGTCTCGGTCACTGCTGCCTGGGTCACTTGGCTTGCCTCCTGCGTGCGAGCTGGTCGACGGAGACGGCGAGGATCACCAGGATGCCGGTGATCAGCACCTGGTAGATGGAGCGGACCCCGAGGAGCTGTAGGCCGTTGCGGACGATGCCGACGATCAGTGCGCCGATCAGGGTGCCGATGACGCTGCCGCGGCCGCCGAACAGGCTGGTGCCGCCGAGCACCACCGCGGTGATGCTGTCGAGGTTGTCGGTCTGGCCGGCCTGGGGGTCGCCGACGCTGGTGCGGGCGATCAGCAGCAGCGCCGCGACGCCGTAGACCAGCCCGGCGGTGGTGTAGACGCCGAGCAGCAGCCGGCGGGTGCGGATGCCGGTCAGGCGGGCCGCCTCGGGGTTGTTGCCCACGGCGTAGACGTGCCGTCCCGCCGCGGTCTGCCGCAGCACGTACCACGCCACGACGAACAGGACCAGCATCACCACGGTGCCGTAGGTGACGTCGGTGCCGCCGACGGTGAAGGTGTTGCCGAAGAAGGTCAGCGCCGAGGGGAGGTTGGAGATCGTCTGGTCGTTGGAGTAGATGTGGGTGAGGGCGAAGGCGATGTTCAGGGTGCCGAGGGTGACGATGAACGGCGGCAGCCGCAGCCCGGTGACCAGCGAGCCGTTCAGCGCGCCGAACGCGGCGCAGACCAGCAGCCCCATGGCGACCGCGAGCAACGGGTTCACGCCGCTGTTGACCGCGAGCTTGGCGATGACGATGTTGCCCAGCGCCATCACCGCGCCGTTGGACAGGTCGATCCCGGCGGTGAGGATGATCAGGGTCTGGCCGATGGCGAGCGTGCCGACGACCATGACCTGCTGGACGACCAGCGACAGGTTGCCGCCGGTCAGGAACCGGTCGGACCGGGCGGTGAAGAAGGCGACGGCGAGCAGCAGCGCGATGAGGGGTCCGAGGGTGGACAGGGCGAGCGCGCGGCGCAGCAGCGACGGCGCGGCCTCGGCGGGTGCGGTTTCGGCCCGCTCGGCAGGCGTTACCTTGGCCATGGGCACATCCTCTGATCGATGATGACTCGGCGGACGACTGGCCGGCCGGAGGCCGGGCCCGGCGAGTGGCCGGGCCCGGATCCCCGTGGGTGCCGGTCGGCGCCGCTAGCCCCAGCAGTTGGCGAGCCCGAACTTGGTGTCCTTGGACGGAACCCCGGACTGCGGCTTGTCGGTGATCAGGGTGACGCCAGTGTCGGTGTAGCCGGACGCCTTCTTGCCGTTCTTCGCGAAGTCCACGACCGCGTCGACGCCGGTGGAGGCCATCTTCAGCGGGTACTGCTGCGAGGTGGCGGCGATCTTGCCGTCGACGATCGCCTTGACGCCGGTGCAGCCGCCGTCGACCGACACGACCATGACGCTCTTTTCCTTGCCCGCGGCCTTGAGCGCGGTGTAGGCGCCGAGCGCGGCCGGCTCGTTGATCGTGTAGACGAGGTTGATGTCGGGGGCCTTCTGCAGGCAGTTCTCCATCGCCGTCTGGCCCTTGGCCTGGTCACCCTGGGTGTCTTGGCTGCAGGCCACCTGGGAGCCGGTGGCCAGCTGGGTGGCGTTCTGGTCCACGTTGGCGGCGCCGAAGCCGGTCAGGAAGCCGTTGTGGCGCAGGATGCCGACGGTGATGCCTGGAGCGAGGTCCAGGGTGGCGATCTTGGCCGGCTTGCCGCCCATCGCCGCCTTGGCGTACTTGCCGATCAGCAGGCCGGCGTCGTAGTTGTTGGTCGCGAACAGGGCGTCGACCGCGCTCTGGGGATCGGTCGGGGTGTCGAGCGCGATCACCTCGACGCCCTTGTCCCGTGCCTTCTGGATCGCCGGGACGATCGCCTTGGTGTCGCTCGGGGTGATCAGGATCCCCTTCACCCCGGCCGCGACCATGTTCTCGATCGCGGTCACCTGGCTGGCGTTGTCGGTGTCGAACTTGCCGGCCGCCGTGAGCAGCTTGGCGCCCTTGGCGTCGGCCTCCTTCTGCGCGCCCTCCTTCATCTTGACGAAGAACGGGTTGGTCTCCGTCTTGGTGATCAGCCCGACCTGGACCTGGCCGCCGGAGGACCCGCCCGACGAGCTCCGGCCGGCGCACCCGCTCGCCAGCAGCGCCAGGGCCACCACGGCCCCTGCCCACGCCACTCGTCGGGACCGGCGACGGCGTGCCATACGGTCAGCCACCATTCCTCCTTCCGCGCCGTCCACCGGCGCTCAGACAACGTTGTCCGGGACATATAGCACCCTCATGGGTGAATGTCTAGTAGCCGGAGCTAAAACTTTGTGAGAGACTCGATTCATGGACAACGACAAACTGACAACGTTAGCTGGACGGGACGGGTGGGCCGCTCGGGTGCCGACCATGCGCGACGTCGCCGCCCTCGCGGGCGTCAGCATCAAGACCGTCTCCCGGGTCGTCAACCAGGAGCCTGGCGTCGCACCCGAGCTGGTCGGCCGGGTGCTCGATGCCGTCGACCTGCTCGGCTACCGCCACAACCTCACCGCCAGCAGCCTGCGCCGAGCCGACCACAAGACCGCGACGATCGGCCTGCTGCTGGAGGACATCTCCAACCCCTTCTCCTCGGCGCTCCACCGCGCGATCGAGGACGTCGCCCGTCACCGAGGCACCCTGGTGCTGGCGGGCAGCAGCGACGAGGACCCGGACCGGCAGCAGGAGCTGCTGCACGCCCTCGTGTCCCGGCGCGTCGACGGCCTCATCGCCGTGCCCGCCAGCGGCAACCAGAACGCCCTGCTGCGAGAGCGGCGGCTCGGCAGGCCGATGGTCCTGGTCGACCGGCTAGCCCCCGAGGCCGACAGCGTGGTCGTCGACAACCGGGCCGGGGTCGGGCAGGCGCTACGCCACCTGGCGGCGCACGGCCACCGGCGGATCGCGTTCCTCGGGGACCTCCGGTCGATCTGGACCGCCACCGAGCGCCACGCCGGCTACGTCGAAGCGCTTGCGGCCGAGGGAATCATGCTCAACCCCCACCTGGTGCGCATGGACGTCCACGGCATCGACGTCGCCGAGGCCGTTGTACGCGAGCTGCTCGCCGCGGCCGACCCGCCGACGGCGCTGCTCGCCGGGCAGAACCTCATCACCATCGGCGCCATCCACGCGCTCCAGCGGCTCGGGTTGCAGCATCGGGCCGCCCTGGTGGGCTTCGACGACTTCCCGCTCGCAGACCTGCTAAACCCGGGTGTGTCCGTCATCGCGCAGGACCCCACCGGCCTGGGGCAGGCGGCCGCCGAGCTGCTGTTCGCGCGGGTCGACGGCGACCGGACACCGCCGCGGCACGTGGTGGTGCCAACCCGGCTGGTCCCGCGCGGCTCCGGCGAGATCCCCGCCCCGTGACGGGTGGGTCGCGCGCCCCCCGGCTCACCAGGCCGACGGCGGCGGCGTCGCGGGCCAGGATCGTCGGGCGGCAGGTGCGATCGAGCAGGAGCCCGAAGTCCCGCACAAGCATCGCCGGGCGGCAGTTGCCTGGTCCCAGTGACAGCCTCTACCTGCGGTTTGCCTACATACCCTGGCGGGGTAGGGTGCCAGAAGGCGCCGACGCCTCCGGTGGACGTCAGCATGGCGCCCTGGCCTGCGCTCATGGGGCGCCGCGAGGGATTCGACCCCCCCGCCAGATCCGCAGACGGGTGACCGCCGTCGGACTGGCCGGTTCCAGGCGGGTCTGCCCTGCTCACGTGGGGTGCGTCGTCGCTCGCGTCGGAGCCAGAGCGGACCACTGGACAAGCTTGGGTGACCTTGTAGGGTTCTGGACCCTGACCCCGCGGACCGGTGTGGTCGTCCGGCGGACGGTTCAATTCAAGGGTCGCCGCCATGGACGTTCGTTGCGAGGGTGTGCCTGCGAGGCGGTCTTGCCGGCGGGGATCCTCCAGCGGCGGCCCCGCCAGGATCTGCGTAGCCTGCGGACCGCACCGACGTGATCCGGTGACCGACCCTAGGAAGGGAACAGCTCCTCGAGCTTCTGGCGCATGACCTTCGGGTCGGCGTCGACGCCGGTCCAATGGTTGATGCTGATGATGGCCTGGTTGACCAGCATGCCGAGCCCGTCGAGCGTGACGCAGCCGCGAGCCTGCGCATCGCGGATCAGCGCCGTCCGCGGTGGGTTGGGGATGACGTCGGCCACGACCATGTGCGGCTCCAGGCTGCCCAGCTCGATGTTGAGCCGACCCTCGACGTGGGGAAACAGCCCGATCGACGTCGCGTTGACGACGATCGACGTCGTCGCCGGCAGTCGATAAGGCTGGTCCCAGACGGCGAGGTCGGCGCGAGCTGGCGTCTTCTCGTTGACGAGCTCGACGAGACCTGCACCCCGCTCCGGGTCACGGTTGACGATCGTGAGCGAGGCAGCGCCGGCGAGTGCGGCCTCGACCGCGATCGCTCGCGCGGCGCCACCAGCGCCGAACACCACCAACGCCTTCCCCGCCGGGTCGACGACCGTTCGCAGCGCAGTAAGGAAACCCTGGCCATCGGTGTTCTCGCCGACGAAGCGATCGCCCCGACGGACGACGCAATTGACCGCCCCGATGATCGCGGCGGACTCGCCGAGGCCGTCAAGGTGGGCGACCACCGCCACCTTGTGGGGGATCGAACAGTTGAAACCGACCCACCCCATCGCCCTGGCGCCACGGACGGCGTCGCCGAGCGCATGGGACGGCACATCGCAGTTGACGTAGCGCGCGTCCAGACCGTGATGCCGGTATGCCGCCTCGATCATCGCAACGGTCGGGTTCTCGGCGGCCGGTGTGGCAAAAGACCCCGTCAGCACACTCAGGAAGCCGCGAGCTTCGGACATAGCTTCTTCTCCCTACCCGTGACGCGAAGCAACTACCGCAAACCCAACCACTGTGAGGATGCCTGGGACAGTAGGCCTCGACAACCCGGGTGACCGTACGGGCTTCTGGACCTTGACCGCGCGGACCCTGCGCTGGCGACGCGGACCCGAGCGCAGGCCTGGTCAGGGCGAAAGGCGGTCGACGCATCGCCGGGGCGGCCTGTCCGCCCACCGGCCATGTGGTGGGCGCCGGCGCCCGAGCGCGACACCAAGCCGGTGACCAGCCGACCCAGCTGTGCCTGGTTGCCAGCGTGGCGGACCGGACCGGAGTCGTCACCACAATCATGTGCACGTTCGTCACCATTCAGCGTGTCGGGCAACACTGGTCCAGAACGTCCGCCGCAGCCACTACGAGTTGGCGGTCGAGGCACCGGTGAATCGGCGGTTGGTGGAGGCGTTCGATGAGCTCGCGCGAGTCATCTGAACTTCGTCGGTGATCCCTGCTTGAGTCTGCCGCGCGATCGCCAGACGCAACCGTGCCGTTCAGGGACCTGGGACCATTGGAGATCGTGGATGGCCCTCGCGTTCTCAGAGGATGTCCCGCTCGTCGTTGGATTTCGGTGGGGCCTCCATGACGAATCCTACTTTCATGTGCCGACAGCGGCCGGCAGGTCGAGCATCCCGGGCTCCTCGGCGGTGGCACGCTCCAGTGCCAGGGCGAGCTGGGGCAGCTCCTGGTAGCCCTTGACGCGGCGGAACTGGCCCTCGGCGGCCAGCATCCCCGCGGCCGCCCAGCGCAGTGCCATCTCGCCCGAGCTCCAGCGCTTCACCCGGCCGGCGTGGTCGCGGATGATCTCGATCATCGATTCGATCGGGTTGGTCGACTCCACGGTCTGCAGCAGCTTGCCGCCAACGCCCAGCCGGGTGACGGTCAGGGTCTCGGCCAGCCCCTCCCGCAGCGAGGCGGCGGCGCCGGGCCGCTGGCGGTCAAGGCTGCGGGCCAGCTGCTCCAGCTCCGCGCGGGCCTGGTCGGCGTCGCCCAGTGCCCAGGCGGCGCGCAGCCGGCGCTGCACCAGCGGCCGCTCGGCTTCGGGCAGGTGGTCGGTGACATTTCGCTCCTTGTGCCGGCGGCACCGTTGGATCAGCGCCTTGCGACCAAACACCGCTCGGATCGCCCGCTCCAGGGCCTTGCCGCCGTCGATGACAAACAGCACACCCTTGGAGGCGTCCAGGCCCCGCTCGGCGAGGTCGGCGACCAGCCGGGTGCAGACGGCCTTGTTCTCGGTGGTGCCCTCGGCCACCCCAAGGGGGACCTTGGTGCCGCCGGCGGCAACCCCCAGCGCGCCGACCAGCAGGTGCTCGCCCATCCCGAAGCCGTCCAGGAACACCACCAGCCAGCGGCGGTCGTCCAGCCGCCGTGCCAGCAGCTCGGCCAGCCGCTCGGCGGTCGCCTGGACGAACCGGCGCGAGACCGCCGACTTGCTGGTGGCGCTGGCCTGGGCGTCGACCTGCTCGCCGACCGGCTCCAGCCCGGCCGGGTAGCGCCGGGTCGACAGCCCGGCCAGCATCCGGGCCACGATGCCCTGGGCGAGCAGGTCGGTCTGGGTGAACGCGGTATAGGACTCCAACTGGACCTCGTGGGCGTCGGTGCCGGTGCTGCGCACCCGGGGTCGGCGCACCCCAAGCCGCCGCCCACCCAAGGTGACCGTGCCCTGCTCGCTACCGTGGCGCATCGCCACCCGAGCCGGGTCATGCTTGCCCTTGGGGCCGATCAGCTCGACGACCTCCACCTCCATCAGCTCGCCCATGACCTCCAGGCCGACTGCGGTCGAGGCGGCCAGCAGGCCCTGGGTCATGTGCGCGGCGAAGGTGGCCAGATGCTCGTCGACCCGGCCGGCCAGCCACTCCGGCAGCCCAGCGGCACTGGCCGACACCAGCCGCAACGGGCTCGCGTCCGCGATGGTCCCGGCGGCCGACACGTGGTTGTGGGAGTCTTGCATGCGGGGTCCTCCTCCTTCGAGGGCTTGGCGGTCCTCGGAGCGTCTCACGTCAGACGCTCCGGGGAGGACCCCACCTCAAATCCACGGACCCCGGGACAACCTCGTCCGACGAGCCCCGCCGGTTTGTCTACAAGGTCTTCGACTCCGACTCGGGGACTTCGTTCGAGCGCAGCGCAGACGAGTGGGTACTGCGGACCAGCCCAGGGGGACGCGCTCAGGTCAAGCTGCTGCTCGCCGGCGACGACGACCACCGGGTCGAGCGGCTCTGGATCCAGCGGGACGATGCGGGGGCAAGACGTGGACGCTCCTGTGCCTTGAAGGCGAGCAGGTGGCCAAGCTCATCGACCTCGTCCGCCTCCTCCCCGCGGTTCCAATGACGGGCCAGCCAACTAGCCGGGATCGACGACGACGTCCTCCGCGAAGCGCTGCGGAACCCAGACGCCCTCGCAAGGGCCTATCAGCGTGACAAGCAGCGCTTCCGCGAAGTCATCGAGAGCGACGCTGAGCAGCCGGACGTGATCGCGACCGCCTACCGGCGTGAGCAGGTCCACCGGTTCGAGCGGCTTCTGCACGATCCGGCCTACTTCGCGCAGGAGCTCGCGAAGTGTTCGGACCGTCGCCCTGAGGCGTTGTGGCAGAGGTTCTTCCAGCAGAACCCGTGGATCTTCGGGTACGGCCTGGACGTCCGTCTCCTGACCGCCTGGGACGAGGAGCGGCTCGAGCAGACCGTCGTGGGTCACTCCGTGGCAGGTCCCGGGAAACGCGTCGACGCCTTGTTGACCACGGCTGAAGTTGTCAGTTCCCTGGTGTTCGTGGAGATCAAGACGCCGTCGACGCCGCTGCTCAGCAAGGTCGGTAAGCCGTACAGGCCAGGCTGCTGGGCGCCGTCAGCAGAACTCGCTGGTGGCGTGGCGCAGCTCCAGGGCACGATCGAGCGCACCTGCCGGGACGTCGGTGCCTGGCTTTCCTTCCAAGCCGAGGACGGAAGCGAGGTCCCGAACCAAGGTGCCTACCTGGTCAGGCCACGGTCATTCCTCGTGATCGGGCGGATGGATGAGCTCAAGGGCTCAGGTGGCGGGGTCAACCTCGACAAGTTCACCTCCTTTGAGCTGTACCGTCGCAACCTCATCGAGCCAGACGTCGTGACCTTTGACGCACTGTTCCAGCGTGCTCGCCATCGTCCACCACTCCGTCTAGGCCGGCATCCCAAGAACGGCCACGTCGGAACCCGATGAAGGCAGACGCGTCACGCTGTCCGGCTCCGCCGGGTCAGCTCACAGCGTGGTGAACGGCCTCGCCTTCGGCGCCGCGGACGGGACCCTGCACCCGTCCGCGGACCGGCCGTTGTCGCGGCCGCCCGGCCAGGTCCCACGGCCTGCGGTGGCCGCCTCAAGGACGCGTCGCGGTCCTTCGGACCGGCCCTTGCGGGCCGTCCTTGACCCGGCCACTGCGCCCGTGGGCCGGTCCTACCGGCCGCCTTCGGCGGCGTGAAGCCAAGGCCGCCCGGCCGCGACACCCTCGACGCTGATTCTCCCGGAATCACGCGTCCGCGCCCCATTGCGACGACCGGAATCACGTGGCGCATCTCTCCTCTGGGTTGGTTCCGTGTCCGGGCCCAATGCCACAACCGTGGGGCGAGACCTGAACTCCCTGCCATGCTCGTCTGGTACACAGGTAACCGCGTACCTGTGGACGTCGGCGTCGTGCCGTCCGCCCTGGTCAGGTGGCTCAGCGGGGCCGGGTCACGCGCGAAGAGCGCGCGTGACCCGGCCCCGCTTCGCTACGTAGG
>WNGE01007419.1_pt1 | contig 23694 bp, 27 predicted proteins | sample 5400651 | NCBI WGS metagenome assembly WNGE01 (sample SAMN13153370, study PRJNA577476) | soil metagenome | isolation source: 60 cm soil or saprolite under grassland replicate 2 | place: USA:California | collected 2016-06-15
ACCGAAATCCCGCGAACCCACCCGAGCAGGCCGACAACGCGATCGGCGAACCACCTGTCACTCGAGACATCCAAGATCACGAGCTAATTCCGAAATCAGGGAACGACCATCTCGCAAATCAGGTCGGTGGATTGAGGCTTAGCGAAAGGCACCACCAAGATACGGAGCCAGGCGTACCGGGCATCAAGATGATTGACAGCCCTCTCAGCGGGAATGTGTCAGTGCATTCGACCGCCATCGGCAGCAATCCATCGCTGCAATCGCCTGCTGGCGGAGCGAGAAAGGGGCATCCCATGGAAGACATGATCCCCGGCAAGATCAGACGGCGCGCGCTGCTGACCGGCTCGGCCGGCGTTGCGGCAGGCCTGGCGGTGACCCCCCGCGAAGCCTGGGCGGCCGACTCGCCCGACACCGGGCCCGGCCGGGAGCGGCCGATCTCGGCGTACCCGCTGGTGAAGGAGGGCGTGTGGTCGCGCGGGAAGAACCTGCGCGACCGGGCCGGGCGCTACCAGGCACGCCAGGAACATGCCGCCGCCGTGCTCAACGGCTTCGTCTACCTCATCGGCGGATTCGTGCCGATCCAGCCGCCGCCGGCACCGACCGAGAACAACCCGGAGCCGTTTCCGTTCGTCGGTACCGGAGAGATCCTCGTCTACACACCCCTCGGGCATCCCGCCAGCGGACCTGCCGTACCCGGCGACTGGGTGAGCCTGCCGACCTCATCGTCCTTTCCTCATGAGTCGATGCATCACATCAACGCCGTGGCGCACCGGGGCGAGATCTGGGCGCTCGGCGGCCACGCGGGGCCGTTCGCGCCGACGGCGGGGGTGTACGTCTTCACGCCGACAAACGCAACCGACCCCACGGGGACCTGGCGGGCGGTCGACCTCGAGCTGCCCGAGCCGCGTTCCGCGGGCGCGGCGGTCAGCGTGGGCAACCGGATCTACCTGATCGGCGGCGTGGTGCCGAGCCCGAACAGCCCGGACCCGATCAACCGGTCCATCAGCACGACCGCGTCGGTGATCTACCTCGACACCACGGAGTCGCCGTTGCGGTGGCGCACCGCGCCCTCCCTGCGCGAGAGCCGTGAGCACTTCAACGCGGTGTACGCCGACGGGCGGACCTGGGTCTTCCAGGGCCGCAACGAGCGCAGCACGCACCTGCGCGGGGTCGAATCGCTGGCCGTCGGCCACCACGACGGCGGATGGCGCAGGGAGCAGGATGCGCCGTTCGGGGCGAGCGCGAACGTGCTCGGCCGTATCGGCCGGCGGGTCTACTCCTTCGGCGGCGAGTTCATCGCCTCCAACATCAGCGGGACGGTCATCTCGTCGCAGTTCTTCGACCTCGACACCCGGTCGTGGTCCCGGCTGCAGACCACCGTGCGGACCACGCCGCTGGATGCCTCCGGCGCGGACAGCAAGCACGGCACGTACGGGGCGGTCATCAGCGAGAACGGACAGGAGAAGATCATCTCACCGGGTGGTGCCGCGACCGCCTGGTTCGATCCCATGAGTAAGGTGCACGTCTTCACGCCGTAGCGTCGTCTCGACGCGGTGCCTAGATATTGGGTACCGACAGGAGCGGCGGCGACGGTGGGTAAGGGTTGCCATGATGCTCGACCAGTTCAACCGCGTTCCATGATCGTCAGCGACCGGTCGCGGCAGACGTTGGACAGTCTGAGCTTCGCGTTTAACGTCGTTTCGCTCTTCGGTGTGGCCTGGCGTCGGTCTTCTTGACCGCTGGATAGCGGGGTGCCGGTCGGGATTTTCGGCCTTTGGGCCGTCCGGGGCCTGGCCGGGAGGGTTTCGGCCAGGTGGCTGGGGTGCCCAGGTGTGGGAGTAGGTCGGCGAAACCGGCCCGGACCCGGCCGGGGTCATCTTGTCGGCCGGTAGTGGCGGCTGCCAGGGCAGCCGGTGATCGGCGACGTGGCCGCGGGCCAGGCGCAGTTGGGTCAGCGCGGCGAGGATTGAGCCAGGTCCACCGGTCGGCCTGCTCCGGAGTACGAACCTTAGAGGGCATCTCGATCATGGACGTCAGAGTATGTCCGAATTTGCGAGGCAGTCGTCGCGCCAGGACGGCGTTGACTCACCCGTCAACCGCCGGGACATGTTGTCGATCATCGCCCAGTGAATCATCGCCCGGGACCGCTGCGGGTTGGTTTCGTAGTCCCGGACCAGCCGGCGATGCAACATCAGCCACCCGAAGGTTCTTTCTACCGCCCAGCGCTTGCGCTGCGGCTTGAACCCGCGCTGCTGCGGGTCCTTGGTGACCACCAGCACCTCGATGCCGTGCTGCGCACCCCGGTCGATGACGCTCTGCTTGTACCCGGAGTCCACCCACGCCGTCGTCACACCGGGGTGGTGCGCGGCCACGTGTTCCACCACCGCCCGGCCGCCGGTGGTGTCCTGCACACTGGCCGCGGTCACCAACACGACCAGCAGCAGGCCCAGCACGTCGGTGGCCACATGCCGCTTGCGGCCCTTATCTTGAGCTGACGAAATGATCATTGCTTTGACCAGCGGCGATCTGATGAGGACGGTGTCCTCGACGTGGTCGTTAGCACGGTCCGATGATCGGAGCGGATTTCTTTCTCGGCGTGTCGTGAGTGTCGCCGACCCTGATTCTTCACAGGGATGATCTTGTCGCCCGTTCCGACGGCGTTCATCGCTGGTGGTGGATGTGTGGTGGTGTCGGGGTATGGCGGGTGGCCGGCTGTCGCACCGGCGGGGCGTGGTCTCCTGGGTCCTCCTGCTCGTTTGGTCGGGTTGGTGCTGGTCAGCCGGGGTTCGGCTGGGGCAGCGCGCGGATGCGGTCGAAGGCGTGGGCCAGGGCGGTGGCCCAGGGCCAGGTGGCCGGTAGGCGTAGCCAGCGGATGCGGGCGTGGTGTACGAGTCGGGCGGGCACGTGCAGCAGCCGGTAGCGTAGAGTGACCGGTTCGGCCCGGTTGAGGGCGTCGATGTCGGGGCAGCCGAGCAGTTTCAGCCAGGCCAGCAGGTCCACCGCGATCGTGACGGCGTGGCACCAGGCGAGGTTGACCGTCCAGGACTTCGACGGTAAGTGGCCCAGGCCGGTGTCCTTGCCGGTGCGCACGCCGTCCTCGACGCGGGCGTGCGCGCAGTGGCGGGCGTCGAGTAGTTGGACCGACAGGCCGGGTCCGGTGTTGGTGACGAAGCAGCTGTACTTGTAGCCGTCGAGCTGGAACAGGGTGGGCTGTTCGCCGGGGGCCAGCTTCGTGCGGCGCACGATCACCCGCATGGTCTTGGGCCAGCCGGTGCGGGTCAGCCGCTCGCGCAGCAGGTCGGTGATCTCCGCAACGTCGATGTCGGCGCGCGGGTTGCCGGTGGTGGCATCCAGCCCGGGCGCCCACCGGTCGGCGGGTAGCCGGCCGATCGCTGAGCGCACGTCGGCGTCGACGTCGAAGCCGACCGAGTACTCCCCGGTGCGGTCGGCGGCGTGGTTTTGCCGCTGCGCCCAGTCGATCAGACCGTGGGAGGCACCGGCACCGTCACTGGTGACCAGCAGCCGGCGTCGCCACCGCTTCGGGACCTGGGCGATCGCCTCGTGCAGGACGGCGGTCAGATCATCGGCCGTATTCGACCCGGCGTTACCAGGGCGCAGCAGCAGGCTCGCCAGCTCGCCGGTGTTGTCGATCCAGCAGCCCAGCGGGTGATGGCCGAAACTGCGCTTGAACGTCGGCGCGGCCCGCTCCTTCTTCGAATGCGCCACCACGATCGAGCCGTCGATACGCAGCACCACCATGCCCGGCTGGGCCACGCCGCCGGCGAAGCGAGCTTCGGGCAGCCCGTCGGGCAGCAGCTGCCATACATGCTTACGGGCAGCGGCGCGGACCCGGCCGATCGCGGCGCGGGCCCGCCCACCGACCTCATCCAAAGCGCGCCGGGCGGTGGTGTCCGAGGCCACCGGGCCGAACACCGCAGCCTGGGCGCGCAGGGCCTCGATGTCCACGATGTCGCGGGCCCCGCAGACGATCGCGACAGCCACGTCGGTCAGCACCCGGCCCCGGTCGTGCACCGGGTCGAAGCCGCGGCGAGCCAGCACCGCCGACAGGCCACCGGTCAGGCCGGTGCGGTCGGCCAGCATCCGTACCGGCACCGCCCCGACCCACGCCACGATCCCCTCACCGTCGGCGGACAGCCGCAGATCCTTACTCCATGCCGTAACATCCACCTCGAAGGTGCCTTCCACTGAAGTGAAACCGGTTGATTCGATACCACCAGTTTCCCTTACGTGGCAGGCACTTTCGCGTTCCCACGCCGCAACGGTCACCTTATTGGATCATCCCTGGTGAATAGCCAGGGCCGAGGACGGCGGCCGCCCGGTGCTCGCCGAGGGCCAGGGCCAGCGCTTCGCGCAGTTGCTGGTTGTCCGCCTCCAGGCGCCTGATGCGCTCAGCCGCGGACTCCAGGCGCCGCAGCAGCGAGGCATCGAAGGCGCGTTGCCGGTCGGGAACCAGCCGGCCCGTCGACGCGGGGTTGCCTCGGGCGCGAAGTCGCTCGACCTCGGCCCGCAGGTCCGGCTGGTTGTAGAGCCAGGACCGAGAGACCCTGGCTTCCTTGGCGACGGCATCGACGGTGATCGGCGTCCCGGCCTTGTCCATGCGGCGCAGCGCTGCGATGGCGCGTTTGCGGGTGGCCGCCGCCCGACGTCGGGCGGCGGCGATCAGGTGGTGGGAGTTGTCAGCTCGCATCGGCGGTGGCCTCTGGCTCGTCCTTGTCGATTTCGACGATCATGCGGTTCAGGTTGGCGAGGACCTGCTGGTTCATCTCGACCATGCGGGCGTGCCCCTTGCTGGTGGAAACGTCGATGAGGGTGAGCGTGCGGTGGCGCTGCTCGCGCAGTTCGGGCAGGAACTCGGGTCCGGTCAGGAAGACCGGGCAGGTCAGGCAGGCGTTGGCGTGTGGGCAGCTCTTCTGGACGGGCAGTCCGCAGTAGCCGTTGGACAGCGTCTGGGTGGCCATGCTGTAGCGGGTCTTGGCCCATTGGGCTTGGCCGAGGGGGCCGTCCGGGTCGAGGACGACCCGCTCGCCCTTGATGTTGACCTTGGTGGCCTGTTCCCAGTGCCGGCGTACGGTCTGGTCGGTGATTTTGGCGTAGTGCGAGGTCATCCGGTGCGAATCGTGGTCCAACAGGACCCGGACGACCTCTTGCGGGACGTCGCGGTTGATCAGTCGGCAGGCGAAAGTGTGCCGCCATTGGTGGGGAGTCAAGGGGACGGGCCGGCCGTGCTCGTCGTGGATGTCGCAGGCGCGCAGCCAGTGGTAGAGCCTCCTGCGGTAGGTGCTGTCGCACATCGGCGACTTGCCGGTGGGGTTGGCGTGTGGCCGGGGAACAGGTAGGGACTGCCGTCTGGCCAGCGTTGCCGGACCCGGCGTTGCTGGGCGCGGATGTCGGCCTCGATCTCATCGTCGATCGGGACGGCGGCCTCGCGGGGCATCTTGGTGTTGAAGTAGCGCAGGTAGGGCGCGCCTTGGCCGTCGTGGATGAGGCAGTCGAAGGCCAGGGTGCGGGCGCTGGAGATCCGCAGCCCGCCGCGGACGAGGATCAGGGTCACCAGCCGGCAGGCCGGATCTGGCCATCGGTCGAGGTTGGCCGGAGACTCGATCTGGGCCATGACGTGCTCGGCGAGTTGCCGGGAGCCGGTCGTTGACCTCCGGCTCCGGGTGTGCCGCCGTCGCAGGCGACCGCAGATGCCGCGTCCGTGGCCGACACCCGGTCCGGGCCGTGCCTTGGCCGCCGCTCATCGGGTCCGCCCGGCCACGTCTGCGCCGCCCGGTCCCACCCGGCCGATCCGGTCTGGAGGTGGGGTGGGGCGGTGGCGGGGGATGAAGGCGGGGGTTCGGCTGGCGTAGTCGTGCCAGGCGGGGCCGAAGTGGGCGGCGACTTCGCGTTCCTCGGCGCGGGCCAGCCGGGTGTACACGAAGACCAGGATCGGGAACATGATCAGCGTCGGGATGGTCGGCCACTGCAGCAGGAACCCGATCATGATCAGCAGGAAGCCGTCGTACTGCGGGTGACGCACCCACGCGTAGGCGCCGGTGGTGGCCAGCCGCCCGGCGCGGGCGGCATCGTGCAGCACCCGCCAGGCGGCGGCGATCAGCCAGAACCCGCCGCCGATGAACAGGTAGCTGGCCAGGTGGAACGGGCTCAGATGCGGATCGCCGGTCCAGCCGATCAGGTCGTTGAACAGGTGCCCGCCCGAGTGGGTGGCCCGCAGTCCTGGAATCTTCGAGCCCAACCAACCGGATAGCAGGTAGACCGTCAGCGGCACGCCGTACATCTCGGTGAACAGCGCCACCAGGAACGCGGTGAATGCGCCCATCGCCCGCCAGTCCCGGCCGGTACGCGGGTGGAAGAAGCTGGCCGCGAACAACGCGAACAACGCCGTGTTGAGGATCACCAGCGGCCACAGGCCATAGGCTGCGTCGGCCATGACCGGACGCCTCCCTTCCTTGTCGTGACGGGTCGGCGGCGCCGAGCCGGCTACCGGGATCTGGGCTGCTCGTGATGGTCGCGTTCCAGCTGGGCTTGCGGCCCATCTGCCAGGTGTCCGGATCCTTCGTGGCCACCGTTCGCGCCGTGGCCACCGTCACCGCCGTGCATGCCGCGCATCATGAAGATCATCATGAGTGGGCAGGCGAGCAGCACCAGCGGGACCAGCAGCGTCGACAGCGGTACCTTCAACGCGGCCAGGCCGACCACGACGATCGCCACCGCGACGGCGTACCACGGCAGCTGAGACTTCATGTCGGTGTTCTTCATGGCTGTGCCCTTTCTCGTCGGGCGTCGCGACCGGGTCGGCGACGTCGGGACCGTGGTGGAGGTCGTAGGCCCGGGTGGATGCGGACCGTAGCTCCCTGCCGCGGAGCGCAGCCGGCTGTCGAGCGTGGCCGTCGTCATGCCGGGCCGCGGGGAACAGCGCGGTGATCGCCCATACCACCCCGGCGAGCAGCCCGGCCCATGCGAGTAGCGTGATGGCCCAGCTCGGCGGGCCGAAGCCGGCGTACCAGCTCGTCGCTGCCATTGCGCTCACCTCGCCTCGTGCTCGGGGCTCTCCACTTCAGCCTCCGTCCGCGATGTGGACGAAGCCTGTGGCAGACGGTCAAGATTCGTTGAAGATCGGCATTCCGCGGTGAAGGAGTGCTCGGCCACCCGGCGGCGCCCGGTAAGGGGCTTGTCGTGCGAGATCGTCGAAAACGGCTGTCGGATGTTGTCGTGGGCCGCCGTGTCCGGTGTGGTCAGTGAGGTGTCCGCGGACCTGGGCGAGCAGGTCGGCCGACGACAGGTACATCGACGGGTACTCGCCGTACCAGCACTGCGTGCCGGTCTTGTCGATAAGCACGAAACTGTGACCGGGCAGCCCGGCGTGCATTTCTTTGCCGAGAGTCCCGTAGGCCCGCGACACCGCGCCGTCGGCGTCGATGAGGAACGGGGTCTTGACGTCGCCCGCGGCCATGTCGTGGCGGATCTCGTCGGCGGTGTTCATCACGATGGGCAGCACGGTCACGCCGGCGGCGGTGAAGTCGGCCGCGTGTCTTTCGATGTCGGCCATCTGCAGCAGGCAGGGCTGGCAGCCGGCGCCCTCGGAGAAGTAGAGGACAACGGTGCGGCCGCGATAGTCGGCCAGGTGGACGCTGCTGCCGGCGGTGTCGGTGAGGGTGAAGTCCGGCGCGAGGCGGGTGGCCGCACTGGAGGTGGCGCGCGCCGAGTACATCATCGCCGCGATGACGGCGACGACCGCCGCCACCGCGACCGCACCGATGACCAGATGCCGGCGCCCGGTGCGGCGGGCGTCGACCCGGCGCCGAGCGGCCGGGCGGCTGGTGCTGAGCTGCCGGCTGGTGCGCCGGCGTGTGGTGGTCTTGGTGGTCATCGAGGTGCCTTTCCAGGGGCGCTGCTGGAGTCGTGGCAGGAGTGGCTGGCGGCCGGCATGTCCTCGGCCTGCTCGACAGCCCTGCCGGGTGGACGACGCCGGTCGCGCAGGGTGGCGTAGACGAAGACGGCGGCGATGGCGAGGACCGCGAGGCCGAGCAGCGGTTCGGGTACCGGTGCGGTCCACCTCTCGACCCGGGCGAAGACGCGGGACAGGAACTCGCCGATGGCGACCTGGAAGCCGGGGCCGCGGGTCATCTCGCCGGCACCGGCGAGGTAGATGACGAACCCACCCATCACGGCGAACCCGACAGCAACCGAGAGGTTGACGGTGTTGGTGACCAGGGCCCGGTCACCGACGTGCAGCCTTACCGGCCGGGCGCGCGCCCAGCGGCGCTCCCCCAGGCGCAGCCGATCCCAGGCCAGGGCCATGCAGAACAGCGGAAACGTCATGCCCAGCGCGTACGCCAGGCCGAGGGCGATGCCGCCGACGGCCGAGCCGGACAGCGCGGACAGGGTCATCACGCCGGCCAGGACAGGGGCGCAGCAGCTGGAAGCGACGCCGGAAAACACACCCAGGGCGAAAAACGCGGCGGTGTCGCCCCGTTCGGTTTCCGGGGCGCGTAGGAACCCGGGCATGCTCCACATCCGCCCGGACAGGGAGTACCCGGCCAGCAGCAGCATCAGCGCGCCGCCGGCGTAGTAGAAGGGTGCGTGGTACCTGGCGATGGTGGCCGCGAGCAGGCTCATCCCGAGCGTGATGGGCAGCAGGACCAGGGCCAGGCCGGTGGCGAACACGAACGTCAGCGGCAGCAGCCGCCAGCGCCGGTTCTTCACCGCGGCGGCCAGGTGGCCGGGGCCAGGAACACGACGCAGCACGGGGCGAACAGGGCCACCGCCCCGGCGAAGAACGCCGCCAGGACGCTGCCGGTGGTCAGCAGGTTCACCTCGTACCCACCACCCGTCTGGCCTCCAGCAGCGCCCGCAGCTTGCGGACCGGCAGCCGACCGTGGCTGAAGAACTCGCCGTCCACGACAACGAGCGGGAACATCGGCGCCCGATGGGCACGGACCAACTCGGCGCCCGCCGCAGACGCCGCGTCGAGGAACTCGACCCGCAGCGGGTACTCGCGGCCGAGGCCGGCCAGCGCGGCACGGGCGTCGTCACAGAAGTGACAGGCTGGGGCGTGGACCACGGTGATGTCCGGCACGGCTCCTCCTCACCGGCGGCGGTGATCGTCCTCCCAGCTCGACGGTCCGCCTCGCCTGTGGTGAACGGGCCGGCAGTTCGCTGAAGATTCGATGAAGACGGGCACCGGCGACGAGTTCGCCCGGTGGATCCTGGGCAGGCTGGACCCGGACGACGGGTGGGAAGGGCGAAGATGGCGGGATGAACCAGGCAACCGGGCGGCGGCGGGTCCTCGTCGTCGACGACGAGCGCAGTCTCGCCAAGCTGGTGGCCAGCTACCTGGAACGTGACGGGTACGCCGTGGAGTGCGCCTTCGACGGCGCGGCGGCGCTGGCGGCGGTCCGCCGGGCCGAGCCGGACGTGGTGGTGCTGGATCTGATGCTGCCGGAGGTCGACGGTGTGGAGGTGTGCTGGCGGCTGCGTACGTTCAGCAACTGCTATGTGGTGATGCTCACCGCGCGTGCCGAGGAGGTGGACAAGCTCATCGGGCTCGGGGTGGGTGCCGACGACTACGTCACCAAGCCGTTCAGCGCGCGCGAGCTGGTCGCCCGGGTACGGGCCATGCTGCGCCGGCCTCGCACCGAGCCCGCCGAGGAGGAGCCGGCGCGCCGGTTCGGGCTGCTCGAAATCGACGTCACGGCCCGGGAGGTACGCGTGGACGGGCAGCCGGTCGACCTGACCCGCACCGAGTTCGATGTCCTGGCCGCGCTGTCCGCACGTCCGAAGGTCGCGTTCAGCCGTGGCCAGCTCATCGCGGCGGTGTGGGGCGACACCTGGGTCGGCGACGAGCACCTGGTCGACGTGCACGTCGGGCACCTGCGCCGCAAGCTCGGCGACGACCCGGCCGCGCCCCGCTTCGTGCGTACCGTCCGCGGTGTCGGCTACCGGATGGGCGAGGGCTCGTGAGAGGCCGTGGCGTGGGAGGCTGGCGCCGGCCCGGCCTGGCCAGCCGGCTGTTCGCGGCCCAGGTGCTGGTGGTCGTCGCCGGCGCGGTGACCACCGGCCTGGTCGCCGCCCTGGCCGGCCCACCGATCTTCCACGACCACCTGCGCCGCGCCGGCACCGTGCCGGCCGAAGCGGCCCAGCACGTCGAGGAGGCGTACACCTCGGCCAGCGCGGTGTCCCTCGGCGTCGCGCTGGTCGCCGCGCTGGCCACCGCGATCGCCGTCAGTGCGTACGTGGCCCGCCGGGTCGCCCACCCGGTCGCGGCGCTGGCCGACGCCGCCGCCGACGTCGCGGGCGGCCACTACACGGTGCGGGTGGCCGCACCGTCGCTGGGGCCCGAGTTCGACACCCTCACCGAGGCGTTCAACCAGCTGGCGGCCGGCCTGGAAGCCGTCGAGGCGACCCGCCGGCGCATGCTCGCCGACCTCGCCCACGAGATGCGCACCCCGCTTGCGACCATCGAGGGGTACCTGGAGGCCGCCGAAGACGGCGTGGCCGTACCCGACGAGGACAACCTGGCGGTCCTGCGTACCCAGACCGGCCGGCTGCGGCGGCTGTCCGACGACATCGCCGCCGTCTCCCGCGCCGAGGAACACCAACTCGATGTGCATCCCCGCCCCACCGCGCCGGCCGACCTGGTCGACGCGGCCGTCGCCGCTGCCCGGCCGCGCTACGCCGATCAGGGTGTCGACCTGGTCGGGCACGTCGACCCCGACGTGCCCGCGGTCCTGGCCGACCCGGACCGCGTCGGCCAGGCCCTGGCCAACCTGCTCGACAATGCCCTAGGCCACACCCCACCGGGTGGCCGGGTCACCATCACCGCCGAAGCCGACCTGGCCGCCGTGGAATTCACCGTGGCTGACACCGGCGAAGGCATCGCCGCCGAACACCTACCACACCTGTTCGAACGCTTCTACCGCGCCGACCCGGCCCGCGACCGGGCGCACGGCGGCTCCGGCATCGGCCTGGCCATCGTCCGCGCCGTGGCCACCGCCCACGGCGGGCGGGTCAGCGCCAACAGTCCCGGGCCTGGCCAGGGCGCTACCTTCGTGGTCTCGCTGCCCACCGCTGACACCGGCCACCTTCCATCCGGTCGGCGGCACCCGGCTGGGACACGCCGCCCCAACGAACAGGGCCGCACCCGCAGCGACGCCCCACAGAGCACCGAAGACCCGGTCCAGCGGGCCGTCGAGCGCCTGCTCGCGCACCGGTCGGCGCTGCACACCACCGCCTCCCGGGTCGCCGACCCACAGGTACGCGCCGACCTCCATGCCACCATCGACGAGGTCGACGCCATCGTCCAGGACGTCCAGGTGGTCGTCGCCGGCCGCCCGCCCAGAAAGCGCCACCCGCCGGCCGACGCGCAGACGGGCCGAACCCAACGCCGTGCCCGATAACGCAAGACACCTGCCCGCGGACTAAGATCTTCACCTACGCCCGCGCCGCCCTTGGACGGGCGCCCGACAACCCGCCAGCAAGAGCCCTGTGCCGAGGTAGGTCATGTGGTCGGCGTGGCCGGCAGGGTCAGCGTAAAGACCGCTCCCCGGTCGCGGCCGTCGCTGACGGCGTGCAGGTCACCACCGTGGGCGTGGGCGAGGGCGCGGGCGATGGTCAGGCCGATGCCGGAGCCGCCGGTGGTGCGGCTGCGCGCCGGGTCGGCGCGGTAGAAGCGCTCGAACAGGTGCGGCAGGTGCTCGGCTGCGATCCCGTCGCCGGTGTCGGCGACGCCGACGGCGACGTGGGCACGGTCGGCGGTGGTGGTCACGGTGACCGTGCCGCCGGCCGGGGGTGTGGCGGAGTGCGTTGCTGAGCAGGTTGTCGAGGATCTCGCGCAGCCGGTCCGGATCTGCCCGCACCTGGGCCGGTACGGGACTGGCTTGGTGGTCCAGCACGACGCGCTTGTCGCGGAAGGCGGCCGTGGTGGCCTGGAGTTGGCGCTCCTCGGCGCGGGAGACGCTGTCGACGTCGTCGACCAGCCGGCGCAGCCGGGCGGTCTGCTGCCGCATGGTCTGCCAGGTCTGGCCGGTGGTGGGGATGACCTCGTCCTCGATGCCTTCCAGGAAGCTGTCCAGCGTGGCGACCGGGGTGCGAAGCTCGTGCGCGAGGTCGGCGAGCAGTTCCCGGCGGCGGCGTTCGGTGCCCCGCAGCGTGGCGGCCATCCGGTTGAACGCGTTGTCGAGCAGGGTGAACTCGACGCCCAGCCGGCTTGCTGGTACCCGGGTGTCGTAGTCGCCGTCGGCGATGCGGGTGGCGGCGGTGGCCATGGCGGCGACCGGGCGGGTCAGCCGCCGGGTGATGAACCAGCTCACGGCCAGCGTCGTGCCGAGGGCCGCGGCGACCGCGACGGCGAGGGATATCAGCAGCGCCTCGGCCAGTGCCCGGTCGAGGTGGTGGGCCAGGTCGGACGGTACCGGCCCGACGGCGCGTTGCAGGTGGGAGCGGAACAGGCCGGGGGCGATGACGACGGCGACGATGACCAGAGTGATGGCGCCGGCGACCACGATGAGCGCCTGGGCGGCGAACAACCGGGTGGCCAGGCTGCCACCGTGCCGGAGGCGGCGACGGTCGCTGCGCCTGTCACGATGGCGGGTCGAGGTGTCCGGGCCGGCCATCAGCCGGTGCCCATCCGGTAGCCGACCCCGCGCACGGTGCGCACGTAGCGGGGCTGCACAGCGTCGTCGTCGAGCTTGTGCCGCAGGTTGCCGACGTGCACGTCGATGACGTGGTCGTCGCCGTACCAGTCGCCGCCCCACACCCGTTCAAGCAGCTGCCGCCGGGTGAACACCACCCGTGGTTCGGCGCTGAGCGTGTCGAGCAGGTCGAACTCGGTGCGGGTCAGGTCAACGGGGTGGCCGGCGACGCGGACGTCCCGGCCGGCAGGGTCGATCTCCAGCGCGCCGAACCGGCGTACTGCAGCGGCCGGCTCGCTCGGCGACGTCCGGGGCCGGCGGAGCATGGCACGGACCCGGGCGACCAGCTCCCGCGGGCTGAACGGTTTGGTCAGGTAGTCGTCGGCGCCCACCGACAGCCCTATCAGCTTGTCGACCTCGTCGGTCTTCGCGGTGAGCATGATGACGTACGCGTCGCTGAACGTGCGGATACGCCGGCACACCTCCATCCCGTCGATGCCGGGCAGCATCAGGTCGAGCACCACCACGTCCGGCTGGTGTTCGCGGGCCGCCGCCACCGCGGTCTCCCCGTCGGTCGCGGTGACCACGTCGAACCCGTCCCGGGCCAGGTAGCCGGAGACGACCTGGACCAGCGGTGGTTCGTCGTCGACGACCAGCGCGCGGAAGCGGGCGCCACCGGCGCCCGCACCCGAACCGTCAGCCCGCATGTCCAGCCCCTATTCCCCGATCATCGCGATGAACGTGCCGTGCCAGGTGTGGTACCACACCGCCCCGGTCGAGGCGTTCACCGACAGCATCCCGACGATCGTCACGCCGCGCAGCGTGTGCAGCGTGTAATAGCCGGGAAACGCCTCCGGCTCGCCGGCGGTCAGGCCCGGCCGCTGGCCGTCCAGCCACCGCTGCGCCGCCCGGGTGGCCTCGGCCGCCGACACCGCAGCCGGTACCGATCCGGCGGGGTGCATGCCGTAGCGGGTGTTCCACATCATCGCCGGTCCGTACTCCACCCCGACAGCGCCGGTGACCGGGTCGACCAGCACCTCGGTGGCGCCGGCAGCGTCGCCGGTGAGCAACTCGACATAGAAGCCCTTGGAGAACTGCATGACCTCACCGGCCCGCAGCCCGAGCCGGTCGCCGTAGGCCTGCGCCCGCTGCCGGGCCGCCGCCAGCGTCTTCACCGGCCGACCGTCGCCGGCCAGGCCGTACGAGCCGGCCATCATCCCGTTCCCGGCCATCATGCCCGTACCGGACGAGCCGCCCATCATGCTCGCGCCGTACCCGCCGCCGGCCATCATGTCCTGCGCCGACCGCCCCGACGCGCGTGGCGACGCCCATGTCCCGACGGTCAGCAAGCCGGCCAGCGCCGCTGCGACCAGCGCGACGAGCGCGAGTCGTTTGCGCGTCATCGTCCTCACCGCCGAACCGTGCTCGTCGCGGCCAGTTCCTCACGCGCCCGCCGGTACTGCTCGGCGTCCAACTCACCGAGGGCGAACCGCCGGTCCAGAATCTCCTCCGGCGTCTCCCGCCGGCCCTGCGCCCCGGTCCGAGAACCCGGCAGCAACGCGACGACCGCCCACACCACACCGCCGATGACCACGATCCAGAACAGCCCCATGAAGATCCAACCGACGAATCCCATGCCCCACCCGTAGCCCATCATCGCCGTCCCCTTCCACTCACGTCCTTCTGTGCTTACGGATTCATGGTCGACCGGCGATCTCAACCCGCCATGGGGACAACCATCAAGGTCTGGTCAAGACGTGACCGAGCCCGAGGCCAACGCACACCCCTGTCGGCATCGTCTTTCGGCATCGTCGATGATTGACGGTGCCGTGGACCCGGCCGTCCGAGGCCCGAAGGCCGGATGTTCCGCGGATGCTCGGGGGGTCGTGTTGGTCTTTCGGCTGCTGCGAGCGCTCGTTGTTCCCGTCGCCGTTCATCCCTCAGAGGGTGACCGGCCGTGGCGCCCCGCGAAAGAAGACCCGAGCCGTCGGCGAACCCACGGATTCCCACCGGCAACCACTGCCAAACGGCTTTCGCCGGCCGAGCGGCCGCGCCGCAGGTGACCTTTGCCCCTGGTCGGCGACGGGGGCCCGGGGTGACTCTGGACGCCGTTGAGACAGGGAGGCGTTCAGGGAGGAACTGTTACGGCGAGCGATGGGCAGGCCGTTGCCGGGGTGCGCGGCAACGAGGAGGGACGTCGGCGATGAAAGAGCTTGCCGGCCGGCGCGCGCTGGTGACCGGGGCTTCCGGCGGCCTTGGCCGGCACATCGCCCGCCAAACTCGCCCGCGCGGGTGTGCACCTGGCGATCTCCGGCCGCAACCGGTCCGCCCTCGACGACCTGGCCGGTGATCTCGGCAGCCTGGGACTCGTGGTGCGGCCGTATCCAGCCGACCTCGGCCATCGTGGCGCAGCGGAGGACTTGGCGACGACGGTCGAGGAGACACTCGGCCCAGTGGACGTACTGGTCAACAACGCGGGCGTGGAGGTCGCCTCCTCGTTCACCAGGTACTCGCCGGACGAACTCGACGCCACCCTCGCCCTCGACCTGGGCGCCCGCTGCTGCTGACCCACCGCCTGCTGCCCGGCATGCTGGCACGGCATGCGGGCCACGTGGTGAACATCTGCTCCCTGGCCAGCAAGGGCCCACTGCCCTACGGCGTGCCCTACGCGGCAGCGAAGTGGGGCCTTGCCGGAGCCACCGCGAGCCTGCGCGTGGAGTACATAGGCAGCGGTGTCGGATTCTCCATGGTCATCCCCGGTTTCGTCACCGGTGCGGGGCATCTTCGCCCGCCACGAGGCCGAAGGCGTCGCCGCGCCGGCTCTGTTCGGCACCACCACCTCGGAGGAGGTGGGTCGTGCAGTGGTCACCGCGATCCGCTGCGACACACCGGAGATCATCGTCACCCCACGGCCGATCCCGCCGTTTCTCGCGCTCGCCGTCCTGGCGCCCCGGACGGTGCAGCGGCTCACGTCGTGGGCCGGCGTCACCGCGGTCGCCCGCCGAGTGGCCCGCCTGCACGAGCGATACGGGGATCCGCCCACTCGCGGCGAGACGACAGCCGGCGCTACCCCGCGGCGCGACTGATCAGAACGCATCAGGCGAACGACCGGATACGGGTATGGGCAAACGCCACGTCCGACCGAGCCGAAGGTCCCTACCCCCAGGGGGTATGTTCGGTGGAGGCTGGTGACAAAACTACAGAGGGAGCACGCCATGAGCGCCGCCGAGATCGCCGTCCTGCTCGCCTCGGTCGCGGCCATCGCCGGGCTGGGCTGGTTCTTCTTCGCCCCCGCAAGGCCCGGACCGCCGAACTAGGCGACGGCGTGCAGCGGGTGGAGGTGACGGTGCGGGGCGGCTACCGTCCCGACGTCATCCGGGTCCGCCAGGGCGTGCCGGTGGAGCTGGTCTTCGACCGGCAGGAGAGCGGGGACTGCACCTCCCGGGTGGTGTTCGCGGACCTCGCGGTGTCCGCCGCGCTGCCCGCGTTCACCCGCACCACCGTCCGGCTGAATCCGACCCGCGCGGGGTCGTTCGGGTTCGCGTGCGGGATGAACATGGTCCACGGCACGCTCGAAGTCGACCCCTCCGACGCACCCACCGCCCTGGCGACCCGGCCGGCCGAACCCTCCTCCGCTGCGGCGGAACCGGCCGCCGCGGAGGTGGAGGCGGCCCAGGCGCGGGAACGGCGCGTAGAGATCGCCGACCTGACCCGCCGGTTCATCGTGGGCGCAGTGCTCACCGCCCCGGTGCTGTTCGCGGTGATGGCGCACGAGGTGTTCGGCGCCGCTTGGGTGCCCTCGCTGCTGCTCAACCACTGGCTGCAGCTCGCCCTGATCACCCCGGTGATGTTCTACACCGGCGCTCCGATCCACCGCACCGGCTGGCTCGCCCTGCTCCATCGCAACGCGGACATGAACAGCCTGATCACCTTGGGCACCACCGCCGCGTACGGCTACAGCCTGCTGGTCACCCTCGCCCCCAGTCTGCTGCCCACCGACGTACGTGACGTCTACTTCGAAGCGGTCGGGGTCATCATCACCCTGATCCTGCTCGGCCGCCTCCTCGAGGCCCGCGCCAAGGCCGGCACCGGTGAAGCCATCCGCGCCCTGCTCGGCCTGCAGGCCCGCACCGCCCGCGTCATCCGCGACGGCACCAAGGTCGAGATCCCCGTCGAGGACGTCACGGTCGGCGACGAGGTCATCGTCCGCCCCGGCGAAAAGATCCCGGTCGACGCGACCGTGCTGTCCGGCTCCTCCGCCGTGGACGAGTCCATGATCACCGGCGAACCCATCCCGGTCACCAAGCGGGCCGGCGACATCGTCATCGGCGCCACCGTCAACGGCACCGGATCCCTGCGGGTCCGGGCGGCCAAGGTCGGTGCCGACACCATGCTCGCCCATATCATCCGCCTGGTGCAGCAGGCCCAAGCCTCCAAGGCACCCATCCAACGCGTCGCCGACGCGATCTCCGGCTACTTCGTCCCCGCCGTCATCGCGATCGCGATCGCCACCTTCGCCGTCTGGTACCTGGCCGGGCCACCGCCCGCGCTGACCCTCGCCCTCGTCTCCGCCGTCGCTGTGCTGATCATCGCCTGCCCCTGCGCGCTCGGCCTGGCCACCCCACTGTCGATCATGGTCGGCACCGGCAAGGGCGCCCAGGCAGGCATCCTGATCCGCTCCGCTGAGGCCCTGGAGACCGCGCACAAGCTCGACACCGTCGTGCTGGACAAGACCGGCACCATCACCGCCGGCAAGCCCGCCCTCACCGACATCCACCCGGTCGGCGACCTCGACGCCACCGACCTGCTCGCCCTGGTCGCTGCCGCTGAAACCGACAGCGAACACCCGCTGGCCGCCGCGATCGTCACCGGCGCCCGGCAGCGCGGCCTGCACCTGCCGGCGGCGAGCGGGTTCGACTCGGTCACCGGCAAAGGCGTACACGCCACCGTCGCCGGACGTACCGTCCTGGTCGGCACCGCCCGACTGCTCGGCGACGCCGGCATCGACACCACCGAACTGGGCCCCGTGGCCGTCGAGTTGTCGGCGCAGGGCAAGACTCCCATCCTGGCCGCCGTCGACGGCCACCCGGCCGGTGTGCTGGCCGTGGCCGACACCGTCAAACCCGACTCGGCCCCAGCCATCGCCGCGCTGCACCGCCTCGGCCTCGACACCGTCATGATCACCGGTGACAACGCCCGCACCGCCGCCGCCATCGCCCGGCAGGTCGGCATCGCCCGCGTGCTGGCCGAGGTACTGCCCGAGCACAAGGCCGACGAGATCCGCCGGCTGCAGGCCGAGGGCCGCCGAGTCGGCATGGTCGGCGACGGCATCAACGACGCCCCCGCCCTCGCCCAAGCCGACATCGGCCTAGCCATCGGCACCGGCACCGACGTCGCCATCGAAGCCGCCGACATCACCCTCATCTCCGGCTCCATCGCCGGCGTGGTCACCGCGATCCGGCTGTCCCGGGCCACCATGCGCAACATCCGCCAGAACCTGTTCTTCGCCCTGGCCTACAACACCGTCGGCATCCCCATCGCCGCCGGCGTGCTCTACCCGTTCCTCGGCATCCGGCTGTCCCCGATGATCGCCGCCGCCGCCATGGCGCTGTCCTCGCTGTCCGTCGTCGGCAACGCCAACCGGCTGCGCCGACACCGGCCCACCCACCTGGCACCAGCCGAACCCGTCCCGGTCGAACCACACGTCGAAACCACCGCCGAAACCGGTAGCGCGCACGAAACGCTCCACACCGGCCCCATGTCAGGACAGTCCGGGCCGGCCGGCGCCGAGGCGGTCGTGTCAATCCCCTGGAACCGTGGAGAGTCCAACCGATAGTTGATCTTCCGATTTTGTGCTTAAGGATCTTGGTTTGGTTGCGTCGCGCGTGCGCGGGGGCAGGCCCTGGCCTGCCCGTGGTGTTGCCTGCCCGGGCCCGTAGAGGCTCCGGGGTCCAGGGCGGTCTGGCCGGCCGGCGCGGTAGCGGCAGGCGGCCGGGGCGTCGCCGTGGCGACCGCGGTAGCGGCCCTTGACGCCGGAGGGACGGGCCCGGACGCTACGCGACGCCAGTGACCACCGCGCAGCGTCCCGACAGAGGTTGCGGGCGGCGTAGCCGCCTCCGATGCGGTGTTCGTGCGCTCGGTCGGGGCGGTGGCCACCGCGGTGTTGGCGCGGTGGGGTTGCGACGACGGCGCCGGCGCAGTTGGTCGTAGGTCTTGGCGCCGGGCCGGCGCCGGCCGTTTTCGTAGTCGACCGGGCAGATCATCCCGTTGGTCGAGTGCAGTCGCTCGGTGTTGTACTCTTCGATCCACCCCATGATGGCGTGGCGGGCCTGGTCGCGGGTGGTGAACCGCTGCCGGGCACGCACCTCGAACTCCACGGTGGAGTGAAACGATTCGGCCACGGCGTTGTCCAGGGCCGACCCGGTCCGGCCCATCGACTGGATGATCCCCGCCGCGGTGCAGACCCGGGCCAGCGCCCCGCCGCTGAACTCCCCGCCCTGATCGGTGTGCAGCACCACCCCGGCCACGCGCCCGCCCCGGGTCGCGATCGCGACCTGCACCGCGGCGGCCGCCAGATCGCCGTCGCGGTGCTCACCCAACGCGTACCCGACCACCCGGCGGGAGTTCAGGTCCAGGATCGAGGCCAGGTACGACACACCCTCACCGGTGTCGATCTGGGTCAGGTCCGACACCCACCGCTGGTTGATCCGCGCCGGTGGGGCGAAGTCGCGCGCCAGCAGGTCGGCCGGCTTACGGGCCCGCCGGTCGGCCTTGGTCAGCCCCCGGCGCTTGCGCTTCGGCCGGGCCACCAGCCCTGGCGGCGCATCGAGTCCGCCACCGTGTTCTTGCTGATGCGCCACCCCGCATCCCGCAGCCGGGCGGTGATCGGCAGGGACCCGTCCCGGCCCTGGCGACGGGCGAACTCGTACGCCACCGCCGCGTCCACCGCCCTGCGTCTGGCCCGCCGCAGCGACACGTCCCCGCGGCGCCACTTGTACAACCACGCCTGCGACACCCCTAACGCCCGGCATGCCACCGCGTGCGGGATGCCGTACCGCGCCCTCTGGGCAGCGATGAACGCGGCCAGGTTCACCGGCCCATCGCCTCCTTCACCCAGAGGGCGACCGAGCGCTTGAGGACTGAGAGGATGATCCTGCCGCCCACCGCCGGGGCCTGACCCAGCTTGAGACTGGCGCGATGCCTTGGTGATGACCCGTCGGCCTCCGGCGTGGGCGGCATCGCCAGACCAGGCGGGATGTGTCCCGATAGGGGCCTTGCCGTGCACCGTCACAGTCCTGACCAGCCTGCCCGGTCGGCGTTGACTCTGCTGCCCCATGTTGTGAGGAGAGCCTTGTGGCGCAAGCCGTTGCCGGCCAAGTACTGACCGGACCCGCCGAGAACGAGACGATCGTGTTGGGCGTGGACACCCACAACGACGTGCACGTCGCTGCGGTCATCTCGACCCTCGGGGTTCTGCTTGGCACCCACGCGTTCCCCACTACCGCCATCGGTTACCGGGCACTGCTGGCCTGGGCGCGCGGCCATGGACGCCTACGCCGCGCCGGCGTCGAGGGCACCAGCTCCCACGGCACCGCCCTGACTCGGCACCTGCGTCGCGAAGGCGTACACGTCATTGAGGTCAACCGGCCCGACCGCGCCACTCGCCGCCGGCGCGGCAAGACCGACACCATTGACGCGGAGAACGCCGCCCGCACAGTCCTATCTGGACAGACAACGGCCGTAGCCAAGGCCGGAGACGGTACCGTCGAGGCGATCCGCATGTTCAAGATCACCAAGGACTCGGCGGTCAAGGCGCGTACCCAAGCGATCAACCAGCTACGAGCCGTCCTGGTGCGCACCGACCCGAAGCTGCGCGAGTCCTTGGCTGGCCTGGGCCCGGTCTCCCTGATGCGCCGCTGCGCCGACCTACCCACCACCACGGGCCACGACATCCACAGCGCCGCCACCGATGTGCTACGCACGCTGGCCCACCGCGTCCTGCTGCTCACCGACGAGATCCGCGTCCTTGAACGACGCATCCTCGCCGCCATCACCGCGTGCGCCCCCGGCCTGCTCGACCGCTACGGCGTCGGCCCGGACACCGCAGCCGCGCTGCTCATCGCGGCCGGTGACAACCCCGACCGGCTCGCCAGCCACGCCGCCTTCGCCGCCCTGTGCGGAGTCAGCCCGATCGAAGCCTCCTCCGGCAAGACCACCCGCCACCGGCTGAACCGGGGCGGCGACCGACGCGCCAACAGCGCTCTCTACACCGTGGTGCTGACCCGGCTAGGCCGAGACCCCCGCACCCGCGACTACGCCAACCGCCGCACCACAGAAGGAAAGTCCACCAAAGAGATCATCCGCTGCCTGAAACGCTACGTCGCCCGCGAACTCTTCCCGATCATCGCCGCAGCCCTCCCACCAGCACAAACTCCACCGGCCGCCACTTGACAAACATAGGGGCGTCATCGCGCTCCATCGCCAGCTCGGCGTTCTCCCGCCGCAGCCGGACCAGCTCGGCCCGCTCGCCCTCACTCAACCCGCCGTTGCCACGCTCCCGGGCCCGCCGATCAGTCGCGACCCAGTTCCCGAGAGTGCCCTCGTTGATCCCCAACTCCCGGGCCACCTGCGCGATCGGCTTCCCTGTCTCCCGCACGATCCGGACCCCCCCGGCCCGGAACTCCTGATCGAACTGCCGCCTCGTCTCGGCCATCTCCGGCCTCCCTCTTAAGGGACGCCTCCACGTTACGAGGGGAAACCCAGAATGCGGTTGGCTCGGTCTCGTTGGCGTCGGCCCGCGGTTGGGGTGGCGGGCGGTCGGGGTATCGCGCGGGTGGTCGGGTGAGGTTTCTCCGCTGATCGTGTGGGGCATGCTGGCCGCTGCGGTCGGCTTTGTGCTGGCGAACAACCCGGCCGACCGGAAACCGGATCTGCTGGGTGGCTGCGGCTGGTATGCGATGTTCGGCACAAACGGGCCGACCTGCGGCGGCACCCGCATGGTGTGGTACCTGCTGCACGGCGATGTGGTCAACGCCGCCCGGATGCACCTGGTGGCCCTGGTCGGCGCCCCGTTCGCGCTGTACCTGCTGATGCGGTGGAGCGCGGAGTGGCTGTTCGGGCTGGGGCTGCCCCCGCTGCGGCTGCGCTGGTGGGTCTATGTCGCCTACGCCGTCGTGTTCGTGGTCTACGGCGCGGTCCTGCGTAACCTGCCCGGGTTCGAGTGGTTCCACATCGACTACATACAGCCAGGCGTCGGCCTGTGACTGGGCAGGCCACCCTTCGATCAACGGACCGCCCGCGCCTGGTTCAGATGGTCGCCAGTGCCTCGGTCGGGGCGAGGCGTGCCGCTCGGATGGCTGGGTACAGGCCGGCCAGCGCGCCGATGAGCACGGCCGCCGTGACGGCACCGGTCATGACCCAGGCGGGCACCACGGTGGGCCAGCCCTGCAGGCTGGCGTATGTGGCGGTGACCGCGGAGCCGAGCAGCACCCCGGTTCCGCCGCCGAGGGTGGACAGCAGCGCTGATTCGGCGAGGAACTGGTTGCGGATCTGCCCCCGCGTGGCGCCGAACGAGCGTCGGAGCCCGATCTCCGCGCGGCGTTCCAGTACCGCGATCACCATGGTGTTGGCGACCCCGATGCCGCCGACCAGCAGGGCGACCGCGCCAAGGCCGAGCAGGAGGCCGGTGAAGGTGACCTTGGCTGCCGCTTGGGCGGCCAGCGCGTCCGAGGGGCGGGACACGTTGACCTCGTTGGGCTGGGCCGGGTTGGCGGTGCGGGCCAGCAGGCCGCGTACCAATTCGACCCGCTCAGGGTCGGCGCGGGTGTAGATCGTGGTGGGACGACCGTCGAAGTCCAGGTAGCGCTGTGCGGCCGGCCAGCCGATCAGCGCGCCCATATCCAGCTCGGGCGCCAACGGGACCGGATTGAGGATCCCGACCACGGTGAACCACCGGCCGCCGAGCCAGATCTGCCGGTCCGGCCCCGCCTCGCCGACGCCGAGATGTACGGCCGCTCCGGCGCCGAGCACCACGGCGGGATACTGCCCGGTCGCGTCGTTGAGCCAGGTACCGGACGCGATGGTGGCGCCGACGGTGCCGGGCAGGTTGGTGCGGGCGGTGTAGGTGCCGATGCCACCGGACTCGGCGGTCGGGATCTTGTCGCTGCGGTAGACCTTCGCGTCGCTGACGCTCCCGATGGCCGACACGGACTGGGCCGGCCCGATCCGCTCCACCATCGCGACCGCGTCCTCCGGTAGCTTCGCCTCGCCCCCGAACAGCCTGCTGCCCGGACCGACGGTGAGCAGGTTGGTGCCCAAAGCATCGAGTAGCCGATCCAGTTTGGCGCGACTGGAGGTGGAGATGCCGACGACGGCGACCATCGCCGCGATGCCGATCGCGATACCCAGCGCGGACAGAACCACCCGTAACGGTCGGGCACGCAGCCCGTGCCCACCCACCCGCAGCACATCGCGCGGGCTCAACTTGGATGCCCGCAGGGATTCGGCCCGGGTCATGACGCCACCGCCGTTCGATCGGAGACCACTTGTCCGTCCAGCATGGACACTTGGCGGGGCAGCTGCGCCGCAATGTCTCGCTCGTGGGTGATCACCACGATGGTCGTACCGCCCTCATTGAGATCGAAAAGCAGCCGCATTAGGCTCGCGCCGGACTGGCTGTCCAACGCACCCGTCGGTTCGTCGGCCAACAGCAGCGCGGGCTCACCCACCGCTGCCCGCGCGATCGCGGTACGCTGCTGCTCCCCACCCGACAACTGATGCGGCCGGTGGGTTAACCGGTGCCCCAGCCCGACGCGTTCCAACGCACGCGCCGCCCGCGCACGGCGTTCGCGCAGGCCGACACCGGCGTACAGCAGGCCGTCGGCGACATTGTCGATCGCGGGGACCCCGGGTGCGAGGTGAAACTGCTGGAAGACGAACCCGATCCGGCTGGCCCGCAGCGCTGACAGTTCACGGTCGGACAGCGTAGCGATGTCGAAACCATCGATGACGACCTTGCCGCCGCTGGGCCGGTCCAGGGTAC
>WNGE01007705.1_pt1 | contig 23694 bp, 18 predicted proteins | sample 5400651 | NCBI WGS metagenome assembly WNGE01 (sample SAMN13153370, study PRJNA577476) | soil metagenome | isolation source: 60 cm soil or saprolite under grassland replicate 2 | place: USA:California | collected 2016-06-15
ACTCGCATGATGCTGATGTAGGGAATCGACAGCTGCTGGGACAGGGTTCGGGCGAGCTCCTCCTCGAAGATGAGCTTCTCGCGCAGGAGCACGACCCCGAGTAGGTCATTCGTCGCCCGCGACTCGAACAGCGCTCCCCTGAGCTGCTCTTCGGTGATGTAGCCCTTGCCGACGAGCAACTCACCGAGCCTCGGCTGGGCGGGCCCTGCCGGTGCCGGGAGAAGCGGCTGCGGTTCGTCCCGAGCGCGCTCGACGTGCAGCGGCGTCCCATTGACTCTCGCCCAGGCGGAGAGATATTCCTCGATCTCGCCGGCCGGCTCGTCGGCTCTCAGCTCGATGAGCGTCGGGCTCTCGACCTCGGCAGACAACCCGAGCCGACGGAAGTAGTCTCGCAACGAGAACACGAGGTCAGCGCGATCGGGAACCTCGATGCGCCAACTTTGAGTCGCCCGCACTGCCGTCGCGGTCGGTTCGCTCACGATTCGAATCTCCTTGCTCCGCAGTCGACCGGCGAGAGTCGCCAGGCCCTTGGCCGACCATCGGCGTTGGCGTCCTGCCGCTGAACCCCGATTTCGGGGGATGCGTTGCCTGCGTCCGGCGGCAGCAGTAGGTTCGGTCGGGGTGCATGTTGTCGTTACGGGCCCGCGCGGTCCGTGAGCGAGGAGGTTCGCAAGCGATGGAGGCAGACGGCCAGGTGACAGGCGGGGCGCCGTATCCGGTGCAATTTGACGTCGAGTACCCGGATCGCGAGCTCAATCGGCTCACGACCGGGTTCAGGATAATCGTGACGATTCCGATTCTGATCGTCGCCGCCGCGCTCGATCACGAGTGGGGGGCGGGCTGGGGCGCCGACTCGAAGATGGCTGCCGGCAGTGGAGGAGTGCTGTTCCTGGCGCCGCTCCTGATGATCGTGTTCCGGCAGAAGTACCCGCGCTGGTGGTACGACTGGAACCTCGAGCTGCTCCGGTTCACGAATCGGATCGGCGCCTACCTAGCCCTGATGGACGATCGCTACCCGTCCACGGACGAGCGGCAGGCGGTCTCGCTCGACTTCCCTTACCCAGACGCAAAGCAGGGCCTGAACCGATGGCTCCCGCTCGTCAAGTGGCTGCTCGCGATCCCGCACTACATCCTGCTCGTCTTCCTCACGATCGCGGCGGTAGTGGCGGTGATCATCGCCTGGTTCGCGATCCTCTTCACGGGCCGCTACCCCCGAGGCCTGTTCGACTTCGTGCTCGGCGTGCTGCGCTGGGGCAACCGCGTCGTCGCATATGCCTTCGTGCTGGTGACAGACGAATACCCACCGTTCCGGCTGGCTCCGTGAGGCACTGCCGATTCGTCTAGCGGACGAGCGGGACTCGGGCCGGATCGGCCGGCCGAGGGTCGCCTAGACCCGACGCGAGCAGCGCCCGGAACTTGGCGGCTGGTCCAACCGGTCTCCCGTTTGCGGCGCTGTATCTCCCCGTTTGGGGGAGGCGGGCGGGCCGTCGGCGATCAATGACATAAGGCATGGGGGCCGATCACTCCAGGGCCAACGCGGAAGCGCTGGAACGCGCACTCGTGGCCCGGCGACGCGAGCTCGGCCGGATCGACAAGGACGAGGAGCGCACCCGGCGTACCCAGGCGCTCGAGATGATCGAGCAGTACACGCTGCTGCTCCGCGAGTCGACGCCCGCGTCCTCCCGGCGAAACCCCGCCCGCTACTGCTTCAAGCTCGTCTTCCCCGACGGGCGCTGGAGCGTCGACGAGAAGCAGCTCGCCGACACCCCGTGCCGAGGTGACGTCGTCGAGATCGACGGTCTCGGCAACTGGCGGATCGAGGGCTCGGAGCGGGTCGGTGTGAAGCCGACGGGCAAGCCGCCGCGCGAATTCTTCGTCTGCGCGCCCGCGCTGTAGAACTACCCGGGCCGGCGGCACCGGTGTCGCCTGCCCGGCCGGCCTGACGACGTCGGCGTAACCCGTACCCGTCCGGGGCCGTTGTTCGGACATGGCGCTCAAGACCGACCAGAAGGTGCGCACGGCGATCGCGCGCGTCGGCGACGGGATCTCCGAGAGGGCCTGGACGCTCGGCCGCGACAAGAAGGCCGAGCGGCGGAAGCGCCTGCTCTGGGGCCTGCTCCAGGGTGCGCTCGGCGCGGCGTTCACGCTCGCCGCGAGGCGCGTAGGCGCGAAGGCATGGGGCGTGCTCACGGGCGAGCAGCCGCCCGCGAAGACGTAGCAGCGCCCCAAGAACACGCCGACCCTTCACTATGTCGGGATCGCGACACGGTCCGGCGCCCACGAAGTCGAAGAGCGGTTCCTGCACGAGATCATCTCGGCGGTCGGCTCGACGCTCGATCTCGAGGAGGTCCTCGACGGCGTCGTGCGCCTGCTCTCCGACGGAAGCGCTGTCCACGCCTGCTTCGTCTATCTCCTCGAGCGCGACTCGAAACGTCTCGTCCTGCGGGCGGCATCCGCTCCGTACTCGCACCTTGCGGGCGAGATCGAGCTGAAGCGCGGGGAGGGTCTCGCCTGGTGGACGCTCAACCGGCGGAAGGCGGCGTTCATCCGCGACCGCGCGCTCGACGATCCGCGCGTGAAGTACGTCCCCGAGCTCGAGGAGGAGCGCTTCCAGTCGCTCGTCGCGGTGCCGCTCTTCGGCAAGCGCGGCGACCCGATCGGAGCGATCACGCTCGACACCGAGGCGCCGCGCGAGTTCACCGACGCCGAGGTCGAGTTTCTGATCTCGAGCGCCTCGCTCGTCGCGGGCGCGATCGAGAACGCACGGCTCTACGACGAGACGCGGCAGCGCGTCGGCGAGCTCGAACATCTCACCGAGCTCGCAGAGGCCGTCGCCGTCGCCGACACGCTCGACGTGCTCGGCCCGGAGGTCGTTCGCCGCAGCCGCGACCTGCTCCGCGCGGCGTCGGTGCACCTCTATCTGCTCGAGCAGGACGGCGAGCGGCTCGCCCTTCGCTGGTCGGCGCCCGACGGAGCCGACGCCGCTCCGACGATCGGACTCACCGAGGTGGGTCCGGAGCTCGGGCGCGGCGGCCGAGCGCGGCGCGTCGCGGTGTCGCTCGTCGCCGGCGAGGAGCTGCTCGGCGCGCTCGTGGCCGAAGGCACGCGGGAGCTCGACCTCGCGCGCGCAGCCGCGAACCAGACCGCGGTGGCGATCAAGAAGATCCAGGTGCTCGAGCGGTTGACGGAGAAGAACCTGATCAAGGACTTCTTCGAAGATCTCGCGGCACAGCGGCCGAGCGATGCGATCGTGGGACGCGCAGCACGGCTTGGCTGCGACCTCGAGCGGCCGCACGTCGTCATCGCTGCGGTGCGGGTTGACGACGCCCTCGAGCGGGCGATCGCCTCCCTCGCGCGCGGCGCCCTGATCGACCGGAGCGATCAGTCCCTGCGCGCGCTCGCGCCGGTCACGCCCGAGGGCGACGGTCGCTTCATCGGAGAGCTGCGCCGCATCCACGCGGACTTCGGGAGCGACGCAGCGATCGGCGTGTCGAGCGTGTGTGTCGGCGCGGCGGCTCTGGGCCACGGCTTCGAGGAGTCGCGCCACGCGCTGCTCGGCGCTGCTGTCACCCGGCGGGACAGCGGGGTGCTCGGCTACGACGAGCTCGGCCCGTACAAGTACCTGCTGCGGATTGCACTCGACCCGACCGCCCGCGACTCGACGATCGACGCGGTCGCGAAGCTTGCGGACTACGACCGCGAGCGGAGCGCCTCGCTCCTCGCGACGCTCGAGGAGTTCCTCGGCCGGCGGGGGAACATCAGCGCGACCTCGGACGCGCTCTTCGTCCACCCGAACACGCTTCGGCAGCGGCTCCGACGGATCGCCGACCTGACCGGGATCGATCTCCGCCGCGACGACTGGCTCATGATCGAGATAGCGGTGAAGATGGTCCGCCTGCGGGCGGCCCTGGAGACGGCGACGCCGTACACATAGACGGCCGCGAGGTGTGGAGGAATCCACCCTCACGGCGATTGTGTAGCGGGTGATACAACCGGGCGGCCACCCGACAAGGAGGAGCGCATGGCCGTCGCCACGGACCCGAGGCTCGAAGAGGTCAAGAAGATCGCCGAGGGGCGCGGGGTGGAGTTCTTCTTCGCGCAGTTCGTCGACATGTACGGCCGCCCGAGCGCCAAGCTCGTGCCGGCGGCGAACCTCGACGACCTCGCCAATGACGGCGCCGGGTTCGCCGGCTTCGCGGCCGGCGAGATCGGCCAGATGCCGAGCGATCCCGACATCGCTGCGATGCCGGATCTGAACAGTCTCACGCTCGTCCCGTGGCAGCCGAATCTCGCGCGCTTCGCCTGCGACGTGACCGTCGAGGGCGAGCCCTGGCCGTACTGCCCGCGGACGATCCTGCGCAACCAGCTCGCCCGCGCGAAGGCGCTCGGCTACGACTTCAAGATCGGGCTCGAGCTCGAGTATTTCCTCGTGCAGCGAAACGACGACGGATCGATCCGGATCGCGGACTCGGCCGACGATCTCGAGAAGCCGTGCTACGACATGGCGGGCCTGACGCGGCGCTACGACTTCCTCACCACGGTCTCGAAGTACTGCAACGAGATGGGCTGGGGCAACTATGCGAACGACCACGAGGACGCCAACGGCCAGTTCGAGCAGAACTTCACCTATGACGACGCGCTCGTCAGCTGCGACCGGGCGATCTTCTTCCGCTACATGGTGCACACGCTCGCCGAGCAGCACGGCATGATCGCCACCTTCATGCCGAAGCCGTTTACCCAGCTCACGGGCAACGGCTGCCACTTCCATATGTCGCTGTGGGACGGCGAGACGAACCTCTTCCTCGACGAGGATGACCCGCGCGGGCTCGGCCTCTCCGAGACGGCATACAAGTTCATCGGCGGCCTGAAGCAGCACGCGCGCGCGTACAGCGCCGTTACGGCGCCGACGGTGAATTCCTACAAGCGGTTGAAGCTGGGGTCGACGACGAGCGGTGCCACGTGGTCGCCCGTCTGGATCTCGTACGGCTACAACAATCGCACGCAGATGCTCCGCATCCCCGGGCCGGGCCGGATCGAGGACCGCACGATCGACGGCTCGACGAATCCGTACCTCGCCGCGGCGGTCGTGCTCGCCGCCGGTCTCGACGGGATCGAGAAGAGCCTCGACGCCGGCGAGCCGAACGGCGAGAACCTCTACTCGATCTCCTACGAGGAGCTCAGCGGCCGCGGCCTGAAGACACTGCCGGCGAACCTCCTCGAAGCCACGAACGAGCTCGAGCGGGACGAGGTGCTGCGTACCGCGCTCGGCAAGGCCCGGGGCGAGGACTACGTCGACTACTTCATCCGCGTCAAGCGCGAAGAGTGGAACCGCTATCACGAGCAGGTCACCGCCTGGGAGATCGGCGAGTACCTGACCCGATTCTAGGTATGGAGAAATCCTCCATGGGTGGGCGCCCAAGAATGGGCGCCCACCCGGCATTGCGCGCGTACGGTATGTAGAAACCCTCCACAGGAGTCGTTGCAATGTGCGGGATCGTCGGGTTGTTCTGCAAGTCGCCGGAGCTCGAGCCCCGCCTCGGGGAGTACCTGTCGGCAATGCTCGTCCAGATGAACGATCGCGGCCCGGACAGCGCCGGAGTCGCCGTCTACCGCGAACCGGCGCCGGACGGGTGGAGCAAGCTCACGCTCTACTCCGCCGACGAGGACTTCGACTGGGCGTCGCTCGGGGCCGACGTCGTCGAGCTGCGCGCGCGGCATGCCGTGGTCCTGGTGGAGGGCGACGCCGACGAGGCCGAGGCGCTCGTACGCGCCCGCCATCCCGAGCTGCGGGTGATGAGTGCGGGCCGCGTGATCGAGATCTACAAGGAGGTAGGGCTGCCCCGCATTTTCGCCGAGCAGTTCCGGCTCGGCGAGTTCCAGGGGTCGCACGGGCTCGGCCACACGCGCATGGCGACCGAGAGCCGCGTCACCACGGAGGGGTCGCATCCATTCTCAACCGGCCACGACCTCTGTCTCGTGCACAACGGGTCGCTCTCGAACCACAACCGCCTGCGGAGGGAGCTGCGGCGCGAGGGGATGGAGTTTCAGACCGAGAACGACACCGAGGTCGCCGCGGCCTATCTCACGTGGCGCCTGCGCGAGGGAGCGACGCTCGAGTCCGCGCTCGAGGGCTGTCTCGACGACCTCGACGGCTTCTACACCTTCCTCGTCGGCACGGCCGATGGCTTCGCGGTGTTGCGCGATCCAATCGCCTGCAAGCCCGCGGTGCTCGCGGAGACCGAGGACTGGGTCGCGATGGCGTCCGAGTACCGCGCGATCGCGGTCCTTCCCGGCGCCTCCGACGCGCGCATGTGGGAGCCGGAGCCGTCCGTCGTGTACGCCTGGGAGAAGGCGCTCGTCTGATGGCGGTCGTCGCGGGGGTGGAGGTGGTCGATCTCTCGGCGACATCGCTGCGGGACCTCAACCAGCGTCTCCACGACGTGGCGGGCGACGACCCCGAGCCACGCCTGTGGCGCATCGTCAACCCGAATGGTGCGCACGCAGTCGCGTGCGGCCTCGACGCGCCGGTCGAGGTCGAGATCATGGGACACGTCGGCTACTACTGCGCGGGGATGAACAAGCGCGCGACGGTGCGCGTGCACGGCAACGTCGGCACGGGCGTCGCCGAGAACATGATGTCCGGCTCGGTGGTCGTCGAGGGCAACGCGAGCCAGTCCGCGGGCGCGACCGGTCGAGGCGGGCTGCTCGTCATCCACGGCGACGCAGCGGCACGGTGCGGCATCTCGATGAAGGGGGTCGACATCGTCGTCCGCGGCTCGATCGGACACATGAGCGCGTTTATGGCGCAGCGCGGCCGCCTCGTCGTCTGCGGCGACGCCGGCGACGCGCTCGGCGACTCGATTTACGAGACCCACATCTACGTGCGCGGCGAGGTCGCGGGGCTCGGGGCCGACTGCATCGAGAAGGAACTGCGCGACAACCACGTTGCCGAGCTTCGCTCGCTGCTCGAGCATTCCGGGCTGACCGACCTCGAACCGTCCGAGTTCCGGCGGTACGGCTCGGCGCGGCAGCTCTACAACTTCAAGATCGACAACGCCGGGTCGTACTGATGGACCCGGGCTTGCGTGAGTCGTTTCTCTACGACCGCACCGTCATCGCCGAGATCCAGCGTGCGGCGCGCGAGGGGATGTACGACATCCGCGGCTTCGGCGCGAAGCGCCGTGTCCCGCACTTCGACGACCTCCTCCTGCTCGGTGCAAGCGTCTCGCGCTACCCCCTCGAGGGGTACCGTGAGAAGTGCGCGACCGACGTCGTGCTCGGCACGCGCTTCGCGAAGAAACCGCTCGAGCTCAAGATCCCGATCACGATCGCGGGCATGAGCTTCGGCGCGCTCTCTGCGCCCGCGAAGGAGGCGCTCGGGCGCGGCGCCACCGAGGTCGGCACGTCGACCACGACGGGCGACGGCGGCATGACCCCCGAGGAGCGGCAGAGCTCGAAGACGCTCGTGTACCAGCTCCTCCCGTCGCGCTACGGGATGAACCCGGACGATCTTCGCCGCGCCGACGCGATCGAGATCGTTGTCGGCCAGGGCGCGAAGCCCGGCGGAGGAGGTATGCTCCTCGGCCACAAGATTTCCGACCGCGTCGCCGAGATGCGCGACCTGCCGAAGGGGATCGACCAGCGCAGCGCCTCCCGGCATCCCGACTGGACGGGCCCGGACGACCTCGAGATCAAGATTCACGAGCTGCGCGAGATCATGGACTGGGAGAAGCCGGTCTTCGTCAAGGTGGGGGCGACGCGCACGTATTACGACGTCCAGCTTGCAGTGAAGGCCGGCGCAGATGTGATAGTCGTCGATGGCATGCAAGGCGGCACCGCTGCGACGCAGGACGTGTTCATCGAGCACGCCGGCATCCCGACCCTGGCGGCGACGCGGCTCGCGGTCGACGCACTGCAGGAGATGGGAATGCACCGCCAGGTGCAGCTCGTCATGTCAGGAGGCATCCGCACCGGTGCCGACGTTGCGAAGGCGCTCGCGCTCGGCGCCGACGCCGTGTCGATCGGCACGGCGGCGCTGATCGCGATGGGCGACAACAGCCCCGAGCTCGACGACGAGTACCGCAAGCTCGGCAGCGCCGCAGGCTACTACGACGACTACCAGGCGGGCCGGGACCCGGCCGGCATCTCGACGCAGGAGGAGGAGCTCGCCGCCCGGCTCGACCCCGAGATGGCGGGCCGCCGAGTCGCGAACTACCTGCGGGTGCTCACGCTCGAGACGCAGACACTCGCGCGCGCGTGCGGCAAGTCGCACGTGCACAACATGGAGCCCGAGGACCTCGTCGCGCTCACCGTTGAGGCGGCTGCGATGGCCCGGGTTCCGCTCGCCGGCACCGATTGGATCCCCGGCCGAGAATGAGCTTTCTCCTCGCTTGCCCGAACTGCGGGCCGCGCGACGTCAACGAGTTCCGCTTCCAGGGCGAGGTGACGCGCCGTCCGCCGCCGGAGCCCACGCTTGGCGCGCTGACCGACTACGTGTATTTCCGCGACAACGTCGCGGGCGTTCAGCGCGAGTGGTGGTACCACCGCACCGGCTGCGGGGTCTGGTTCCTGGCCGAGCGCGACACGCGCACGAACGACGTGCTGCGCACCGAGATCCCGCCGCCCGTCGGCGCGGGACCTCCGGCCCCGAGCGACGCATCTGTACCCGACGCTCCCGCCGTCTGATGCGGCTGCGGTCGCAGCCCGGCGAGAGAATCGATCGCTCGAGGCAGGTCAGGTTCTTCTACGACGGCGCACCGGTCGACGCCTTCCCGGGCGACACGATCGGCTCCGCGCTCTTCGCTTCGGGACGGCGCGTGTTCTCCCGCAGCTTCAAGTACCACCGGCCGCGAGGGCTGCTCTGCTGCTCGGGTCGCTGCCCGAACTGCATGATGACTGTCGACGGGACTCCCAACGTCCGCGTGTGCGTCGAGCCCGTGTGCCCGGGTGCGCAGGTGAAGGCGCAGAATGTCCTCGGGTCGGTCGACCGCGATCTCCTCTCGATCACCGACAAGATCGGCGGCCCGTTCACGCCGGTCGGCTTCTACTACCGCACCATGATCCGGCCTCGCCGGGCGTGGCCGCTCTACGAGAAGGTGCTTCGGAACCTCGCCGGTCTCGGTCGCGTCCCGGAGAACGGATCGCATCGTCGCTACGACACGGAGCACCGGCGCGTCGACGTGCTCGTGATCGGCGGCGGCCGCTCTGGCCGCGCCGCTGCGGCCGCTGCGGAAGGCGAGGTGCTGCTCGTCGACGAGCAAGGCGGCCACGACGCTGCGTACGAGGTGCTTGCACCCGCGACCGCGCTCGCGATCTACGAGGGCGGCCTCGTGCCCGTCGATGCCGGGGACGTGCTCTACCGCATTCGGGCCGACCGCATCGTCGTCGCGACGGGAGCGCTCGAGCAGACGCTCGTCTTCCCGGGGAACGACCTCGTGGGCGTCATGCTGCCGAGCGCCGTTCGCAGAATGGTCGACGACTGGGCGCTCAAGCCGGGAACGCGCGCGGTCATCGTCGACCAGGAGCTGCCGAGCGTCCGGAACCAGCTGATCCGGGCGGGCGTCGAGATCGCGGCCGTCGCGCAGATGCCGTCGCAGCTTGCAGCGAGCGGGCGCCGCGGCAGGCTGACATCGGTCCTGCTCGACGGGCGGAACGTCGACTGCGACGTGCTCGTCGTGTCCGGCGGCCGCCAGCCTGCGTACTCCTTGCTCGCGCAGGTGGGCGCGCGCGTCGAGTACGAGCCGCGGCGCGGCATCTTCGTACCGACCGAGCTTCCGCCGGGTATCGAGGTCGTAGGCTCCGCCGCGGGCGAGCTCAGCCAGAGGCCTGCGCCGGCCCGGCTGGACGGCGGAGGCGACAAGTGCTTCGTCTGCATCTGCGAGGACGTCACGACGAAGGACGTGAAGCGCGCGGTCGCCGAGGGCTTCGACTCGATCGAGCTCGCGAAGCGCTACACGACCGTGACGATGGGGCCGTGCCAGGGCAAGCTCTGCCATCTCCCGTCGATTCGGCTGATGGCGCGCGAGACCGGCACGGACGAGTCGGCGATCGGCACGACAACGGCGCGCCCGCCGTGGCAGCCGGTCGAGCTGGGACTCCTTGCCGGCCGTCATTACGAGCCGCTGAAGCGCTCGCCGATCCATCACCGGAGCGACGAGCTCGGTGCCAAGGTGATGTGGACCGGCGCCTGGAAGCGGCCGCACTCCTACGGCGACCCGGCAGCAGAAGTGCGCGCGGTGCACGAGGCGCTCGGCGTCATCGACGTCTCGACGCTCGGCAAGATCCTCGTCGAGGGTCCCGACGCCGTAGAGCTGCTCGAGCGGCTGTACCCGAACCGCTTCGCCGACCTGAAGACGGGACGCATCCGCTACGGCGTGCTGACGACCGACGGTGGCCGGATCATGGACGACGGCACCGTCGCGCGGCTCGGCGACGAGCTCTTCTACGTCACGACGACGTCGACCGGCTCCGAGAGCGTCTGCGAGTGGTTCGAGTGGTGGAACGCAATCTGGGGCTACGACGCGGAGATCGTCAACGTCACCGGCGCCCTCGCGGCCGTGAACCTCGCGGGGCCGCAGGCGCGCGACGCGCTCGCGCAATTGACGGACGCGGACGTCTCCAACGAGGCGTTCAAGTATCTCGATGCGAAGGAGATCCGCGTCGCCGGTGTGCCGTGTCTCGCGCTACGCATCGGCTTCGTCGGCGAGCTCGGGTACGAGCTGCACTGCGCGGCGAGCGTCGGCGAGCATCTGTGGGACGCGCTGGTCTCGGGCGGCGCCCGCCCGTTCGGGCTCGAGCCGCAGCGCGTGCTTCGCCTCGAGAAGGCACACGTGATCGTCGGCCAGGACACCGATTCCGAGTCGAATCTGATCGCGGCCGGCATGCCGTGGATCGTCAAGCAGGACAAGGAGGACTTCGTCGGCAAGTGGGCGCTGCCGCACGTCACGGTGCGCGAGCGCCTCGTCGGCTTCACGCTGCCGGCGGACGTCCTGCCGCCGGAGGGCGCGCAGGTGGTGCGCGACGGGCGCTCGACGGGCCGCGTCACGAGCGCACGCGTGAGCGAGCGTCTCGGCAATGTGATCGGTCTTGCCTGGGTCGAGCCGGAGCGCGCCGAAGAGGGAGAGACGATCGCGATCCGGATCGACGGCGTGCTGCACGATGCGGCGGTCACGCTCGCGCCGTTCTACGACCCCAAAGGAGCGCTGCTGCGGTCGTGAGCCGGCTCGCCTTCCTTTCGCCTCACGAAGCCGACGTCGCCGGGGTCTCCCCGCTGCGTCACGTCCAGGGTGCGGCGTTCACCGACGTCTCGGAGCTCGGCAAGCTCGAGGTCCGCGGCGACGTCGATCTCCTCGAGGCGATTCCGGTTGGCCCCGGCCGCGCGCTCGTCGTGCTCGAAGGCGACGCGCGCAGCGAGCGCGACCGGCTGGTCGGGGAGGGCTACCGCGTGTACGACATGACCGCGGCCCTCGCGGCGCTCGAGGTCGAAGGCGAGGACCTGATGCGGCGGCTCACCGAGCTCGACCTCGACGCGCTCCCGGCGATCGGGTCGATCGCCCGCGGGACGACGGCGTTGATCGAGCGACGTGGCGGAGAGCGCTTTCGGCTCTTCGTCCCTCAGGAGCTCGGTCAGTTCGTCGCCGAGGTCGTGAACGACATGGCGCAAGGGCACCTGACGCTCGGGCATTCCGACCGCGCGATGAACGTCATGCAGGAGCGAGCCGAGGTCAACCAGCTGCTCGGCATCGACTCGCGCGTCGTGCTGCCGGACGAGATCGCGCGCCTGTGCCCGCAGCTCGATCTCTCCGACAAGCCGACGTGGCCGATCATGGGAGCGCTGTATCACCCGCCCGGCGGGATCATCCGGCACGACGCCGTCGTCTGGGGCCTCGCGCGCGGTGCCGACCGCGCCGGCGTCGAGATCCACCCGTATACGACGGTCACCGACATCGAGCACTCGAACGGCCGGGTCACCGGCGTCGAGACGAACCGCGGCCGCATCGAAGCGGGCGCCGTCGTCAGCGCGACGGCGGGCTGGTCGACACTCGTCTGCGGGCTCGCGGGCGTGCGCCTGCCGATTACGACGCACATTCTGCAGGCGTTCGTCACCGAGGCAGTGAAGCCGTTCCTCGACGTGATCATCGTGTCGGCGCAGATGCACGTGTACGTGTCGCAGACCGATCGCGGCGAGTTTCTGATCGGCGCCGAGATCGAGCCGTACACGACGTACAAGTCGATCGGCACCTTCCCGTTCCTCGAGTACTCGGCCCGGCACACGCTCGAGCTCTTCCCGCAGCTCGAGCGCCTACGGGTGCTGCGCACGTGGACCGGGCTCTGCGATCTCTCGCCCGACTACAGCCCGATCCTCGGGCAGACGGAGGTGGAGGGCTTCCACGTGTCGGCGGGCTGGGGTACGTACGGCTTCAAGGCGGCGCCGATCGTCGGCACGACGCTCGCAGAGCTCGTTGCGACGGGGAAGACGCCAGACCTGATCGCGCCGTTCGCACTCGAACGCTTCCACACGGACACGCTTGTCTCGGAGCTCGCCGCAGCCGCTGTCTCGCACTGAGCGGCCGCCGCAATCACGGAGCTTCACAGGGGCTCCATGCTCCGCCGGCCATGCAGTGCGGATCTTGAGATCTTCCTGAGATCGGTTCGCGTAGGGTTGCGCGCGGTGAGCCGGGAAGTCTGGTCGGCGCCCGTGAGGGCGGTCCGATATGGCGAAACCGGCTCCCGAACAGATCGCTCGCAGCATCTCCTCTCCACCGGTGCGTGGCCTCGGCCGCCCGCTCTTGTTGATTGGGTTCGCCTTCGCGGTGATGGCGGATCCGGTCTCCTCGGTCGCGTACACGATCGAGGCGTCATTGCGCGCGCTGCACGGCCACCTGGGTCTGCTGCTCGTGACGCAGCTGATCGTGCTCGGGATCATCGCGGTCGTCGACGTGAACTATTGGCAGCTTGTTGGGCGCTTTCCGCTGGGCGGCGGCTCCGCCGAGGCGGCGGCGCGGGCGTTCGGGACCGGCTGGGTATTCCTGCCGATCGGCGCGCTGATCGTCGACTTCGTCTTGACCATCACGATCTCGATCGCAGCGGCGGTAAGCGCTGTCATCGCCTACGTGCCGGGGGTGGCGCCGACGCGGATCCTGCTCGGCCTGGTGCTTCTGGTGGCGGTCGCGGGTCTGACCTGGTTTGGGCACGGGGGCCGGCTTGCGTTTGCCGTGATGACGCTGTTCTTCGTCGGGAGCGCTGTGGTGATCCTCGTGCATGGCTTCGTCGACCCGAGGGTCAGCCACGGTCGCGCACCGGTCACGGGGCCGCAGGGATCACCGTGGATCGCGGTGGTGTTGTCCTTCCCGGTGGCGATGGCGCTTGCGACCGGGACCGAGGCGCCGGCCACGGCGATGGCTCAGCTCGGCCAGCTCGGGCCTGCCGACCGGCGTCGCTTTGCACGCGCGACGATCATGCTCACACTCCTGATCGTCGCTGGTCTTACGATCGGGCTGACCGAGCTCGCCGTCCGCCTCCACATCGGTATCCCGAAGGCCGACTCGACGCAGATCGCCGAGATCGCGCATGCCGCCACGGGGAAGGGCGCCGTCTACGCGATCTTCCAGGCGGCGAGCGCGCTGCTCCTGCTCGCGGCGGCGAGCTCGTCCTTCCAGGCCGGACCTGGTCTGCTCAAAGCGCTCTCGCGCCACCCGCAGAGCGCAGGGGTGGGAATCCTCCCACGCAGCCTCGGCGAAGCGAACCGCCATCACACGCCGTACTGGTCGGTCGTCGTCTACGTGCTTGTGTCCGCCGGTGTCCTTGTGGCTGCCGCCGGTCGGGAGCAGGAGTTGGTGCTCTTCTACGCGGTTGCGGTGTTCGTGAGCTTCCTCGCCGGCCTGGCAGCGATGACCCGCTTCTCGCTCCGCGACGGGCGCCGGGGCATGGCCACCGTCAACGGCCTTGGTGCGCTCTCGGTGGCGTTCACGCTGGTGGTCAACCTCGGGCGCGGCTACCCGTTGCTGGCACTTGCCGCGACGGCGCTGATTGCGGTCGGCCTCTACGATCTCTGGCGGCGGGCCGGGCGGCCGACCGGGGTTGAGGAACTCGAGCGGATCGCTGAGTCCGACAAGTAGCCGCGGCAGGACACCTACATCCCAAGCGGGACGTAGACCGACAGCTTCTTCTGCGCGTGGGCGATCGCGCGGAAGGCCTCCCGCAGCTGAGCCCGGGCGAGCGGCGGCAGCGTCGGGGGGTCGACGACGTTATCCGGCTGCGCGCCGGCCTCGAGCTGGCGGGCGTGGTGGTCGAGCCGCACGTCGGCGACGATCTCGAACGCTTCGCGCAGGGAGACGGCGGTCTCTGCATCGAGCGCACCGACCTCGTGCACGGCTTCGAGGCGGCTGATCGTGCTCGAGATGGTGATCCCGCTCGAGAGCGCGTAGAAGCGGGCCAGGTTCGCGATCGGGATGACGCCGCCCCGCTTGAGGTCGGCCGACTGCTGGAGTGACCCGCGGCGGCCGAGCGGAGGCTTGAAATCGGTCGCCATCCGCGCGAGGCGACGGATCAGGTCCGGATGCTCCTTCGCTTCCCGGAGCACGGCCACGAGCGGAGGTGTCACGTCGAGCGCGCCGGCGATCTGGCGGAAGTCGAATGCCACGTTCGCACGGATCAGGTGCGAGCGGTCGGGCGACTCGAGGCATTCACGGAAGGTCGCGGACCAGCGGCTTGCCGACATCCGCCAGAGCGCGTTGCTCGCGACGACGTCGTTCGGGTCGAGCTCGAACCCGCACCGCACGAGGCCGCCCGCGACGTCCTCGCCGAGGCGAGCGAAATAGCCGTCGACCTGCTCGTCGGTGTCGTCATAGGCGAGTGCGTTCTCCACGTCGGACCCGAGCGTGAACTCGCGGCGGGCAGCGCTTCCGAGCACGAGCCACGCCCACGCGGCCGGCGCCGGCCCACGGCGCGCGATCGACAGCTCGATGAGGCGCTCCGTGATCGAGTCGACCTGGAGCGAGAGCACCCTGCCGATGTCGAGCGGCGAGATGCCCGCGTCGAGCAGCGAGAGGAAGAGCTGCCGTAGCCGTTGCGACGCCGCGACGAGCTCGCCCTCGTCGTGCGCGCTCAGGATCGCGTGGCGCAGCGCGAAGGGACTGCGCGCTTCGAGTCCGGCCAGTTCGGCTGCGGAGAGGACGCCGAGCACACGCCGGCCCGACCCGACGACGACGATGTGGTCGGTCCCCGCGTCGAGCATCTCGACCACCGCATCGACCGCGATCCGTTCAGGGCCGACCTGCACCGCCGGCCGGACGATTCGCGAGACCGGGTTCTCCGCCGACATCTCGCCTGCGACGACGCGCTCCCGCAGGACCGCGTCGGTGAGGATGGAGAGCTTCTCGCCGTCCCGGACGAGGATCGCCGAGCTCTGCTCGTCGGTCATCGTCTGCGCGGCCCGGCGGATCGTCACGCTGCCTTCGCAGAAGACAGGCGGCCGGGTGATCAGCTCCGCGACCCGGATCGTCCCGAGCTCGGGCATCGCGTGCACGACGTGCCCGGTCTGCACGAGACGCCTCCTCAGCGTCGTCGCGAGCCGGGCTACACCGGCGGGCCGTGCGAAGAGCTCGAGCGCCTGCTCCCGCGAGATGAGCAGGCAGCCGGTCTCCTGACGAGCGCGGACGGTGAACGCGGGCGAGAGGCCGCTCAAGAGGGAGGGCTCGGCAAACGTCTCGCCCGGCCCGAGCACGTCGACGACCTCGCCGTCGTGGTCGAGCTCCATCGCGCCCTCGAGGATCACGAAGAGGTACTCCGCCGGCTGGCCGTCCTCGATGAGCGCGAGCTCGCCCGCGGCGTAGCGGCGCTCCTCGGCGCTCGCCGCGATCGTCTCGAGCTCCGCGGGCTCGAGCGCGTCGAAGGGGGCGAAACGCGCGAGGAACCGGGCTCGGTCGGCTGTGTTCAGGGTCTCCACTCCGGGCGGGGTATTCCTGTGACTACGGCTCCTTGTAATAAAAGCCTCGTTCTGCCAGCTTCGCGGCAGAAGCGGCAGCAGCTCTCTCAAGGAGGCGTGAATGTCGACGGAGGAGCAAGAGCTCGACTACGCGGGAGGCGGGCTCAAGCAGGAAACGAACTGGTGGGGCGCATTCGTCATCGGTCTTGCCGGAACGATTCTCGTCACGGGGATTGCTCCAGTGATGGTGACCACCCTCGGGGCCTCGGCAATCCCGGTGATCATCGTCATCACGCTCACCGGCTACCTCCTCTGCCTGCTCCTGGCCGAGCTCTCGGCCATGATGCCGGAGCGGACGGGCGGCTCGCCGTCGTACGCCTATCCCGCGTACCGCGAGAAATGGCCCCGGGCTGCGAAGCACATCAACGGCATCACCGCGTGGGCCTACTGGCTCGGCTGGTTCCCAGTCGCGCCGCTGAACATGATCCTCGCGTCGTTCTACCTCGCGGATCGGTTCAATCTCAACACGTCGAGCGGCTTCACCCCGATCCACACGTTCATCTCGTACTCGACGCTGTGGATCTCGATCATCGGGATCCTGCTCTTCTTCATCCCGGCGTACCTCGGGATCCGGTTCGGGACCGGTTTCGCGACGGTTCTCGCGGCCCTCTCGATGATCCCGCTGACATTCATCGCGGTCGCGTGGATCTTCAAGCCGTCGGTCGTGCACTGGGGCCAGCTGTCCGGCTTCCACCAGCTCGACGGCTCGAGCTTCTTCAGCGGACTCGGCGGCCACGGGTGGCTGACCGTGTACATCGCGTACTCGTTCCTGCTGACGTGGAACGTGATCGCGATGGAGGCGGCGGCGTGCTACATCGGGGAATGCAAGAACCCCGAGCGCGACGCGAAGATCGCGATGAACCTGGAGGGCGCGTACGGGCTCTTCATCTACACGCTCATTCCGATCGCGTTCATCATCGTCCTCGGCGCGAAGGCGTTGTCGGACTCGGCGTTCGTCGATCCGAAGACCATCTTCGTCACGTTCGCGGGAAAGATCTTCGGCGGCACCGGAGGTTCCGCGCTCAACTGGTTGATTGCGTTGATGCTGATCGTCGCGCTGGCTCTCTCGGCGCTGAACGCGATCATGGGGTGCGCGAGGTCGCTCCATCAGATGTCGGTGGACGGCCAGTTCCCGCGCTTCTTCCAGAAGATCAACAAGCACGGTGTGCCGGACCGCGCGATGTTCTTCAACGTCGTCGCGTCCCTCATCGTGATCCTCGGCGGCGGAGCGGTCGAGATCTACTCGTTCTCGAACGTCGGCTACACATTCTCGTTCCTGCCGGTGCTCGTCGGCTACTACTTGCTTCGCAAGTACAAGCCGAACGCCCGGCGGCCCGTGCGGCTGCCGGAGTACTTCAAGTACGTCGCGCTTGGAATGGCGGTGCTCTACTTCGTCATCTGGCTGTACGGCGGGATCATGTACTCGAAGATCGGGCACACGCTCGTGTACTACCTCGCGGGCTGGGGCGTGCTGATCGCCTACCTGCCGCTCTACTGGTACCGGGTCAAGGTCGAGGACAAGCGGCCGCTGCCCGAAGCACCCGCCCCCGTGCCGACATCGTAGGAACGAATGGATCCGTGGATTGCGTGCTCCTCGCCTCGGAGGGGCGCGCAATCCCGGAGGCCGCCGTCGAGCGCGCGGCTCAGCTCGCGCGCGAGCGCGGCGGTTCGGTGCACGTCTTCTCGATCGCCCGCGTGTGGGGGTCGGGCCTCGGCCTACCCAATCCGGGTCTGCTCCCGAACAAGCAGGAGTGGGACGTGCAGCGCGCCGTCGTCGGCGACGCGGTGAAGGCGCTGAAGCAGCGCGGTGTCGAGGCCACCGGCCAGGTGCTCGCGACACGCAAGGCGACGAAGCGGATCGTCCGCGAAGCGGAGCGGGTCGGGTGCAGCGCGATCGTCATGGCGGCGGACCCGCCGCGAAACCGACTCATCGCCGATCTGATGTGGTCGCAGGAGCCGTATCGCGTGCGCCGGCGCGCGAAGGTGCCCGTTCACCTCGTGACGGACTGAACAGTACGGCTACGCGGTCTCGCCGCCGTCCATCGAGATGACGGCGCCCGTGAAGTACGCGCCCTCGTCGCTCGCGAGAAAGGCGTAGAGCGCGGCCAGCTCCTCGGGACGGGCGTGGCGGCCGAGCGGGATCCCGGCATCGACCGCCGCGAGCATCTCCGGCGTGTACTCGGCCTCTTGCATCGGCGTCAGCACGTAGCCCGGGCACACCGCGTTGACGCGGATCTTCGGTGCAAGCTCGAGCGCCATCGTGCGCGCGAGCAGGATCACGCCCGCCTTCGACGCGTTGTAGTCGGCGTAATACTCGTGCCCGGTCAGCCCGTTCGTCGAGGCGGTCATCAGGATCACGCCTCCGTCCGCTGCGTCCATCCGCCGTGCTGCCTGCTGCGCGCAGTGGAAGACGCCCGTGAGGTTCACGTCGAGCACGCGTCGCCAGCCGGCCTCCTCGATCTCGAGGAACGGCTTGCGGATCGAGATACCGGCGTTCGCAATGAGCACATCGACGCCGCCGAGCAACTCGTCGATGCGTCGGAATGCGTCGGCGACCTGTGTTTCGTCGGCGACGTCGCAGCGAAACGCGTCGAGCCCGGGTATCCGCTCCGCCGCGGTCGCCACCTCTTCCTCGCCGAGTGCGAGCGCGACCACGCGAGCGCCCTCCTCGAGGAAGCGGCGGCTCGTCGCCTCGCCGATGCCGCTCGTGCCCCCGGTGACGACGACGCGCTTGCCGTGCAGGCCCCTCACGACGCGACAATCTACTTGTGAGCGTCTTCCGGCCCTCGGCCCGTGTGGAGAGCCCTGACGGGCGCGCATGGGAGATCTACGCGTACAAGATCCAGCTTCGCGAGCAGGACGCGTGGGACACCGGGCTCGACGACACCCACCCGTACCCCCAGGCGCAGGCAGCGCTGATGCTGTTCGACGCGATCCTCTGGCTGCTGTCGATGATCCCGCGCGCGATCGTGCGTCTGGGCCAGATCGCCGTTGCCGCTGTGCACTCGCTCCGCTCCGACGAGTGGACCGTGGAGGCGATCGTCATCCTGCCGCACCGCGAGAGCTATGCCTGGACGACGACGACCGAATACAAGGGGCAGGTGCTCGCCCAGGTCGAGGGGCATCTCGCGCGGGGTGACATCCCGCAGCTTCTGACGAACGCGACGTATCTCGGCGCGCGCCGTTAGGGCAACGGCGGCTCGGGCACCGCCAGGACGCCGAGGTCCGAGAGGAGGGCCCTGCTGCGGGCGCGACGCGTCTCCTGTTCCGGTGCGCCGGCGTCCGCCAGCGCCTTCAGCGTGAGCGCGATCTCGTACGTCGCGCCGATCCCTTCCGCGATCTCGAGGCTCCGCTCCAGGTGCGGCAGCGCCTCGGCCGACTCGCGCGCCTGGACGTGCGCGTAGCCGAGGCAGCGCTCGGCGAGCGCGCCGAGCGCGGTTGCGCCGGCCGCAGTCGCGACCTCGGCGGCGAGCGTCTGCGCCTCGCGGTAGGCGCCCGCAAGGATGTGGCGCTCCGCGAGCCGTCCCTGCGCTTCGGTCACCCACGTGTCGGCACCGAGCCGGCCGCAAGCGGCGATCGCCTCGCGCAGGAGCTCGTCGGCCTCGTCGAACCGGCCCTCGCGCGCGGCGAGGCGGCCGCAGTTCGACATGACGAGCGGCACGCCGAGGTTCCACTTCGACGAGCGGAACACGCGCAGGGCCTCGTCGAAGAGCGGCTGCGCTTCGTCGAGCCGGCCCTGGTCGGAGAGGATCTCTGCGACGTTGTTCGTCGCGATCGCGGCATAGACGACGTCTCCCGCCTGCTGGGCGACGGAGCGGCAGCGGCCGTACATCTCGATCGCCTGGCTCCAGTCGCCCTCGTAGTAGGCATCGACGCCGAGGTTGTTCAGCACCTTCGCCTGTCCGAGCAGGTCGCCGATCTCCTCGTAGATCGGCAGCGCGAGATGGCGGAACTCGGTCGTCGGCTTGCCGAGGCGCGTGTGGGCCATGTCGAGCAGGTAGTACGCGTGCGCGAGGCCGGACCGACTGCCGGCGAGCTGAGCATGCTCGATCGCGCGCTCGCACCACTCCGCCATCTCGTCGAACTTGCCCTGGCGCTGGCGCACGGATGCATATGCGAGCTCGATCTCGGCCTGCGTCTCGGGGTGCGCCTCGGCGCGTCCGAGCCCGCGCTGGTACCAGCCGAGCGCGTCGGAGTAGTCGCCGAGCCACTCCCTCTGGCGTCCCTCCTTCCAGAGGAGCCGTGCCTGGAGCACGTCGTCGTCGGGAACGAGCGCGCGTGCGCGAGAGAACGAGCTCCCCGCGCGCTCGTAGCTCGCAAAGATCTCCTGCACGTCGCCGAGCGCCTCCCAGACCTCGGCCAGCTCGCGCGGCTCGACGTCCTCGAGATCGTCGGCGGCGGTGAGCGCACGCTCGAAGAGCTCCGCCGCGACGATGTTCGCGAACGTCTGCTTCGCCCGGTGGCCCGCGAGGACGCCGTAGCGCCAGGCCTTGTCGTAGACGCCGGCCTCGAGGAAGTGAAGCGAGAGCAGCGCGCCCGCCTCGTCGGCTGCGTCGCCCGAGCGCCGCTCGAGCGCGGCGCCGACGCGGCCGTGCAAGTCGCGGCGACGGCCGAGCGAGAGCCCGTGATATGCCGTCGTGCGGAACAGGTCGTGCTTGAACGACAGCCGCGTCGGCCCGTCCCACGACACGAACTCGGAGAGCCGCTCCCAGCGGTCGTGGGCGGCGACGTCTTCGACGAGCTCCGCGAGGACTTCCTCGAGCAGGTCGAGCTCAAAGCCGGGACCGATGACCGACGCGTAACGCAGCAGCTGCCGGTCGGTCGGATCGAGCGTGTCGATGCGCGCTGTCATCAGCGTCTCCACCGTCTGCGGGAGTGCGTCGACCGTTCCGTCCTCCTTCGCCGCGGCTACGAGCTCGCGTACGAAGAAGGGGTTGCCGCCGGATCGCTCACCGAGCGCCGCCAGCTCTTGCTCGCTCAGCGCATGCTCTCCGGCGGCGGCGAGCGCGAGCTGCGTGACGGCCTCGGGCGCGAGCGGCGCAAGCTCGAGCACGTCGCCGTACTCGTCCGACACGAAGGAGGGCCCTTCCTGACGCCGGGTCACGACGACGATCCACGGCAGAGGCGCTGCCGCGCGCGTGAGGTCTCGGAGAAGGAAGGCGGACGCGTCGTCGAGCCAGTGGGCGTCCTCGATCACGATGAGGCTCGGCATCATCAGCACGCGCTGGAGGAACTGCGCGACTGCTTCGTGGAGCCGCTCGTGCACGAAGCCCGGGTCGAGACGCTCCGTTTCGGGCGTCGGCGGGACGCTTGCGTTGAACGGGATCGCGAGCAGCGGGAGCCATGGGGCGAGGTCCGGCATGATCGACTCGACCCACGGCTTCAGCTGCTCGCCCGCTTCGGTCGCCGTCATCTCAGGGGTGATTCCCGCGAGCGGGCGGAGCAGGTCGTGCAGCGCGCCGTACGCGGTCGACGAGGCATACGGCTCGCAACTCGCCGTGAGCTGTTGGAACCCGGCCGCGCGCTGCTTCAGCTCCTCGAGGAGCCGCGACTTGCCGATGCCCGGTTCGCCGACGAGCTCCAGGAGCCGGCTCGTCCGGCGCCGCGCGGAGTCGAGCGCCGCCGCGAACACCTCGAGCTCGGCGTCGCGGCCGACGATCGGCAGCTCGTGCGCTCGCTCGGTCTTGCCGCCGAGCGGGGCACCGACGCTGTACGCGGTTACTGCCTTTTCCTTTCCCTTTACGAGGAGCGGCTTCGAGCGCGTTTCGTAGCGCGTCGTCGAGGCGTCGAGCACCGCGGCGGTCGCGAGCACCTCACCGCTTTCGGCGCGAGCAGTGAGCCGCGCCGCGAGGTTGACCGTGTCTCCGGTGACTGCGTAGGCGCGTCGGTCGTGGGCGCCGACATCGCCCGCGAACGCGAGCCCGCTGTTCACGCCTGCGCGTACGACGAGCCCGGTGTCGGTCGCGACGATCCGGCGCAGCGCGTGCACCATCGCGCCCTCGTCGTCTCCGGTCGACGACGGCGCGCCGGCAGTGAGATAGAGCTTGCCACCGTCGACGTCGATGTCGGACTCGAGCCATGTCAGCCCGAGGTCGTCGGCAGCCGTTCCCGCCGCCTCCGCGAGCCGTGCGAGCCGTGCGTGCAGCTCGGCGGGTCCCTGGTCGGTGAGTACAGCTTCGACACCCGTGTACTTCACGAACGCGGCGACGACGTGTCGGTGCTCCGGCTCGACGCCGGCAGCAAGGGCCGCGCGAAGCGGGGCGGGGAGGCTCTCAGCGAGCTCGTCCGTCTCGACGACGGGTACCTCCGGCGCGTCGCCGGGTCTCTCGTCGACGGCCTCGAGCCGGAGCAGCCGCGCCGTGCCGCGTTCGCCGCCGAGCCACCCGGGGTCGAGCGCCGCGGCGGTCGCGGCGGAGACGAGCACCTCGCCTGCATTCGCCTCCGACTCGAGGCGGATCGTCTCGCTCGCGGCCGGCCCGGTGACGATCAGCTCGCGGTGCGATGTGCCGGCGACGAAGAAGTGGCACGTGCCCGAGTGCACGCCCGTCGACATGCGGAGCGAGACCGGTCCGACCGTGCTGTTCGCCGGGGCGGCGTGCTCGATGAACCACTGCATCTGCGAGGCCGCGCGACAGGCGCGGGCGGCGTGGCCGTCGCCGTCGAACAGAAGAAGCAGTGCGTCGCCGCGGAACTTGAGGACGTCGCCGCCGTGGCGGGACGCGATCCCGATCAGGCCCTCGAAGCACCCGCTCACGACGAGGATCAGCTCCTCGGCGCCCGCCTTGCCCTTCTGGGCGAGCGCCGTGAATCCGGAGAGGTCGCCTGCGACGAGCGTCGAGTCCAGCTCGCGGTACGGGATACCGGCCGGCCAGGAGCGCGCGAGCGCCGGCAAATACGGCGCATACCGAGCCGCAGCTCGAGTCGTGACAGTCTCGGCGCGCAGCGCGGGGCCTACGGGAGCGGTGGCTCGGGCACGGCGAGCACGCCGAGGCGCATGAAGATCGCCGCCGCCTCTGTCGCAGCGTCGGACTCGTCGAGTACGCGCCCGCGCTCATGCGACGTCAGCGCGACCTCGAAGGGCGCGTCGGCTTTCCGGGCGACCGCCAGACCCTCGTCGAGCGCCCGGCGTGCAGACTCGATGTCTCCGAGCTCCGCATGCGCGACGCCGATGACGCGGTGCAGCAGCGCTTCGACAGGGGCAAGGCCGCCTGCTTCACGTGCCGCGTCGAGCGTCGGCGTCGCTCGAGCGAGCGCGGCGCCAGGACGTCCACGCAGTGCGTCGAGCTCGGCAAGCCTCGCCTCCGTCTCGATCACGAACATTGCACCCCTGTCGCGGAAGCTCCGGAGTGCGTGCTCGAGGAGGTTCTCCGCTTCGTTGAAGCGCCCCGCACGCGCCGCGGCGCGTCCCAGGTTGCTACGGGCGACGTGCGACGTCAACTCGTGGCCGGCGGCGTCGGCGACATGCATCGACTGGCGGAAGAGCTCCTCAGCCTCGTCGAGCCTTCCCTGATCGGAGAGAATCTCGCCGATGTTGTTGGTCTGGACCGCAACCTGCGTCACGTCCCCGGTACGTCGCCGCAGCTCACGACTCCGCTCGTACAGCTCGAGCGCTTGGTCCCACCGACCTTCGTAGTAGGCCTCGATGCCGAGGTTGTTGAGGACGCTCGCCTGCCCCGAGAGATCGCCGAGCTCTTCGTAGATCGGTAGCG
>WNGE01002273.1_pt1 | contig 23686 bp, 17 predicted proteins | sample 5400651 | NCBI WGS metagenome assembly WNGE01 (sample SAMN13153370, study PRJNA577476) | soil metagenome | isolation source: 60 cm soil or saprolite under grassland replicate 2 | place: USA:California | collected 2016-06-15
GAAGGAAATTGCTGTCGGCTTAGGCAGCGACTCAGTTGCGAGCAACAACAACTGTGATCTGTTGGAAGAAGCTCGATTTGCAGTTCTCCTCGCGCGGTCGGAGCGTGACGAGAGCGCCAATCAAAACATGTTGAGCGCGACTGATGCACTATATGCCGCAACAACTGGCGGGGCGCGGGCACTCGGTCTGGAGGGTCAAGTTGGCGAGTTGCGAGAAGGAATGCAAGCCGATTTCGCGGTCGTAGCGCTGAGTCGAACACACCAGTTACCATGCTACGATCCCGCTGACACACTCATCTTTGCTTCCTCGGGACGCGATGTAGTCTTGACTGTAGTTGCGGGAAGGGAAGTGTATCGCGAAGGCCGGATTACTACTATTGACGAAGAGCGCGTGCGTGGAAGAATGCAAGAGATAAGTTCTAAACTACGAACTCATATGTAGGGGCGTCCCTCCGTGGGCGTCCCAAGCTGCCGGACCATGGGGCGCCCACGGAGGGACGCCCCTACAATTTTGGTCCTAAGCACAAAGATCAAAGCAGTGAGACAGCGATAGCTTCATCGAAGATCTCGATCGCGACGTCGACGTTTTCTATCGTCAAAATTAGCGGTGGAGACCAGCGAATCGTGTTGGTTCCTGCTCCCAGAATTATCAATCCGCGTTGGAAGCAATTGACCTCGACACGATCGCGCAACTCAGGAGCGGGTTTTCTTGACGCCTTATCTTCAACGAATTCCACGCCAAGCATCAGGCCCATACCACGCACGTCGCCGATGCAATCATATTTCCTCATCAACTTTTCCAGCGCCGTTTTTAGGTAGCTGCCAACCTCGGCGCTGTTTTGGACCAAACCACCTTCAAGCAACTCAATGGTCTTCAAAGCGGCGGCGATACACACTGGATTACCACCGAAGGTAGAGGCATGAGCGCCGGGTTTCCAATCCATCAAATCCGCGCGCGCTACTGTTACGCCGATCGGCAGGCCGGATCCAATGCCTTTGGCAATGCAAATGATGTCAGGCTTAAGATCGTAATGATCGCTGGCAAACATCTTGCCCGTGCGGCCCATTCCGCTTTGCACCTCATCGACGATCAGGAGAATCCCGTGCTCATCACAGATCCTGCGCAACCCCTGCAGGAAGTTCAGAGGTGCCGGCACATAGCCGCCTTCGCCCTGTACTATTTCCACGACGATACCGGCAACTTCCTCCGGTGGCGTTGTTGTTTTGAAGAGCCTGTTTTCGATCCAACTAAGTGCGCCCTGCCCGGCGCCGCCGGCGCCACAGTCTTCGGCATTGAATGGATTGCGAAACTCGTTTGGATACGGGACGTGCACCACGTCAAGCGCCTGCCGCTTAAAACCTAGCCGCTGGGCTGCCTTCGAGGAAGTAAGCGAAAGCGAGCCAAGCGTTCGTCCGTGGAAGCTATTGAAGAACGCGATGAACTTCTCCCGGCCCGTCGCATGCATCGCCAGCTTTAACGCAGTCTCAACCGCTTCAGTGCCGCTGTTGGCGAAATGCGTTCGTGTGGGAGAAGGTACAGGCACGATCTCATCGAGCTTTTGGGCGAGCTGCGGCATGTGACGGTAATAATAATCGGTGCCGCACATGTGAATAAGTTGTGATGCCTGATCCTGAATCGCACTCACGACTTCGGGATGACAATGGCCGGTCGAGCACACGGCAACCCCTGCATTGCAATCGAGGAAAATATTGCCATCAACGTCTTCGACCCAAACGCCGAGAGCGCGTTCGGCCACAAGTTTAAATGATGGTCTTGGATAAGACGGGGTAACAAACTTGCCGTCTGCCTCGATAATCTCTTTACCTTTTGGACCAGGCAGCGAGGTCTTGATCTCAGGCCGTTTGGGCCGGGCCATGGTGATGGTGGACATAAGCTTTCTCCTTCTCAGTTGTTGGTAGTTCACGCACACTTGAAAAAGTGGTAACTCAAGTGAATAGTCCATGAGGTCGACGCTGGACTATTGGGGTTAGACTTTAGGCAGGGAGAAGCTAGTCCGCGAAAAGGTTGGCACGGGACTTAAGAGGGCAAAGGTGTAAAGGCTGCGGATTGAACATGACGGCGACTTACGGAAGCCAATCTTAGCACTTTAGGTGGACCAAACCAACGGAGGAGGCCCAACCCGAACAAGTCCCGGCCCGACCCGCTGGTTGGTTAGTTTGAAATCAGCCGCGGATTAACGCGAATCTGAAAGAACGCAAGAAAGACTAGAGTCCGTGTGATGGGTTTTCTGATCCTCCGCTTCACATGAGTTTCTTCGTTTTTTCGCTTTTCATTTCGGATTCGCGTTCATTCGCATTAATCCGCGGATGATTTCACTCTTTTTCGCTGACTTCAAAATAACCGTCCACCAGTGGCCAGGGTCATTCAAGGAAAACTTTGATGCCATTGGCATTTATCGGCACCAGACTCAGGTTCCAATTATTGCGCAGAATCTCATTCTTAAAACACTGAGTTCGATAAACAGTTGCCCGCACGGCTGGGCGGCTGTGCGAACCGAGCCACTTGTGGCGGGCGTTCACATAAGCTTTGATCCAAGCCTTTTCATTTCCACCAGCAGAAGGTGGACTTTCAGGAAACATGTTCCTGATAATCCACAGAATCGATCCGCTATGGACAAATGAATCGTAAACGACAAGCGCCGATAATGGGAGAGTCAAGCCCTGCTGGTCCGCCCATTTGATCGCAGGGCGATAGTAAACTCTGTCAAAGAACGAGTCCTGGGTCCGCTTCATCACCGGATCTTCCTTGCCCGCCCTTCTCAATAAGTTCTTGAAATTCGCATCGTCAGTCAAAGGGGTGCTGCCTACTTTGTCGGCATACGGCCGCAGTTGCTGACTAAACAAGCCGGCGGCTGCGACATACTGCTCCACCAGTTGTCGAAGATTCCCGAATTCAGTTGTCTGAGATCGGCCATAAGTAATCTGGCGGATATCGTGTGGTCCATCGTGATAGATGGAGATATTCGAATAGCTTCCCTCTGGTGAACCAGTCTCGAAGACATTCACCACCCGTTGGATCAGTCTTTTTTGCACGTCGCTTAGTTGCATGGATTTATCTCATCAGTTTTGGGCACGCTCAATAGCGAGCCTTTAAGGTAAGTAACATGTCCCTGGAATGGACCTCGAGAACTTGCTGACATCAATGATACCAAAACTCAACTCACTACCGCGGAGCTTGCTCTGTTCGTGCCCGCAGATATAGTCTTGCTACAGTCCTTCGTTCATTAGCAGTCGTCTCGTATCATTCCCGCAATTGTTTGCCTGCGAATCTGCGCTTTGGCAATTACTGACGCGGCAAAAATCGACAGCCCAGACTTTACTGGAAACCGGAAGGATCGCTCAAGACTCTTCCTCGATCTTGGTCTTTGGAGCCTGAGTCACTGATACACCTTTCGCTCAACAGTCTTGTCCAAGAGGAGCATCGCGGACTTGAAAAAACTCTTGCTGGTCGTTTCCTTACTCGTTAGTTGCTTGCTTCAGAGCGTACTTTCGCAACAGCCGCAGACCTTCGCCTTGCGTGGTCGCGTCGTCGTTGCGCGCACAGGAGAACCAGTTGCAAAGGTAAGAATCATTGCCAATCAGGCGGATCAGAGCACCACCACTGACGATAACGGCGAGTTCACCCTTCACACAATACCGGCGGGGCAGGTTGATCTTTACATCACCACTGTTAATTACGGCCTGGTCAAGAAGACAATTACTCTCAAGGCCGGCGAGAACGAGCTGTTCTTGATTGCCCTTAACGAAGATGCCGCGGCCTTAACTGAGAAGGTCACTATCACAGCAGACCCTTACGAAACCGGCGAAACCAATGCAGCTTCGGAGCAAACCCTAAACAAGGGGGAGCTACAGACGCTGGCCAGCGTTCTGCTCGGCGATCCTGTGCGTGCAGCTCAAGCATTACCGGGAGTTACTGCCAATGACGACTTTCGCAGCGAGTTCGCCATTCGTGGTGCGGGCTTTGATCGGATCGGCCTTTACCTCGACGACGTGCTGACCGACAATTTTGTTCATACTGTGCAAGGCGGTTTTCCTGACACCGGCTCACTTTCTGTCGTCAATGCAGATACTGTGAGTAGTGTTTCCCTAATGAGCGGAGCGTTCCCATCGAAGTACGGCGACCGCACTGCGGCGGTCTTGGATGTCAGATCGAGAGATGGAAACCGCGTTAAGCCGACAGGCCGAGTTGCGGCGAGCCTGAGCGGTTTATCCGGAATCGTCGATGGACCATTTGCCAAGGGCCGCGGCTCATATCTATTTGCAGCCCGAAAGAGTTATGTCGGATATTTGGTGCGACGCATCAACGATGCGAACCAGTTTACTAATAATCCGCCGGTTCTTGGCTTCGAGGACGTGCAGGCGAAAGCGCTCTACGATCTCTCGGAGCGAAATCAAGCCGGGGTCTCGCTCATTTATGGTGCGTTTAATTATGATCGGAACCGCGATCGTAATCTGTTGGGCGTGAATAACGTCTTTCGTGGTGATTCCCGTAACTTGCTTCTGAATGGCCACTGGAGCTTCACGCGAGACACACGTTTCTTCTGGCAAACGCGTGTATTCGACTTGCGCACCACATTTAAGAATGTCAATGGTGACGAAACTACGCTTGATGACGGCAAGCGGAATCAGTTTGGCGGGCGCAGCGACGTTAACTGGCAGGCAAGCGGGTCGCATCGCATCGAGGCTGGTCTTTACATCCGCTCTCTACGCGTTGATACCTTCAGTCGGCGGTTCGACTTTTTCGCCAGAACCTTTGCTGTAACTGGCTTCAATCGTAGAGGAACGGAGCAGGGCTACTATGCTCAAGACACCTGGAGCGACGAGCGCAAGGGACTCTCACTGACAGGGGGGTCGCGCCTCGAGCACAGCGGCGCGACGGGGGAGACACGCCTTTCGCCACGTGCATCATTTAGCTGGGCCATAGGTGACGCCTGGAGAATTCGCGCGGCCGTTGGACGCTACTATCAGTTCCCTGATTTCGAGCAAATGTTTGGACGACTCGGTAATCCGGAACTTCGCGCAGAAGGCTCTACACACTACAACGCTAGCGTCGAACATCTTTTTGGTGATCGGATAAGGCTACGGGCGGAGGTTTACGATCGCGAGGATATGGACATCTTCTTTAGTCTTTCCGAACCGCGAATCGTAGGGAATAGTGTCACATTTACCGAGTTCCCATTTCGCAATGATTTGTCAGGGCACGCACGCGGCATGGAGTTGACGCTGCAGAGGCGCAGCGCTAATAAGCTCGCCGGTTGGATCTCCTATGCTTACTCACGCTCTGAGCTGACCGATGTCGGGACCGGTCTGAGTTTTGCGAGCGACACGGATCAGCGTCACACAGTCAACGTTTATGGCAGCTATCGCTTTACAGAGACATGGAATCTCAGTGGTGCCTGGCGCTATGGCAGCGGCCAGCCTATTCCCGGCTTTTTTCGTCAGGTTGGCTCAGGATACTTTCTTTCAAGCAATCGCAATCTGACTCGATTACCGGATTACAGCCGAGCAGACTTGCGTCTTAGCAAGGCATTCCTTTTCAAAAAGTGGAAGCTGACGGTTACCGGCGAGGTATTAAACGCAATGAACCGAAACAACGTGCGCTATGCCGGCTTTGATGGTTTCGGCTTCGACGGACGTGTCTTCGGCCAACTTGATCGGATCCTGCCGATCCTGCCCTCTGCCGGCGTGGTGATCGAGTTTTGACAGTCTCTTATTGGGCCGAGATGATTCAGAATCTATGTGATGGTGTGCCGATGTGGATATGCGGTCCCGTGGCAGTGCCAGGGATGGCAGCGCGGAAGGCCAGGAAAGGGATTCCATTAGCTCGCAGGAAGTTCAACAAGGCCTGTCCCTCTGGCCCGTCAGGATGAAGAGAGATATCCATAGCATTGCGATGGTCGAGATGCCAGCGATCGTGAATCGCACCCTGTCCAAAAACGCCGATCGGTAGTTGTTTCTTGAATGAATCAAGGAAAAAACGTTGCACTTTCCAGGCGTCTGACAAAGCCCAAGTTCCCGTACCGCTGTACCGAATATAAGAGGTGGTACTAACGAGGCTTCCCTTGCGCAACGGAATCTTGGACATCTGAGTCTCGGCCTGCGCCTCCAAAAGGGTATCGGCAATCTGCGTGTCGGCGCTCGCCATTTGCCTTCGAGATTCGTTGACCCTGTCTTTTGCGGCCGTGACCGCGCCTTCAGTCTCGACAAGCTGGCTTTTGGAGATGAGTCCTTCGGCAAAAAGCTTTTGTGACTGGACCAGCTTCTCTTCCGCCTTGGTGACATTGCGTTCCTGGATGGCCAAAAGCTTTGCCAGGCTCGCTTTGTATTCTTTAGTGGCATTGATGAACTCTTCCCGGAGCTGTGGCAGCGGATTAACGGGCTTGGCGTGCTTCGCTCTCCTGGTTTGGGCGTGGGATTCCCAACCGGCGAGCCCGCGCGGTGTGCTGGCCCTGGCGGTCACGACGAACAAGAGCGCCAGGAAAACCATCAGCGCCAGGGTTTGAGACCAAATCCTGTTTAATACCAAGACCATTGATTCTAAAAACGCTACGTAGGATATCAGGCAAAGGTTCGATGTAGTACCATTCTCCAGCCTTTCCGCTACGCTTTCTCCAATTCCATTGTTTGCCCGGTTTCCGGGTAGTGCTCCATTAGTGTGTTGCGGGTTCGGAACGAGCGACGCACCCCCCACCCGCAACACACTAATGGAGCACTACCGGTTTCCGCCTCTGCTTGCTAGTTTCCCAATAATAGTGCATAGTGAGTTACGGTTAATCCTTCTCTCGCGCATCGACGGTGATGCGCCCCGCGCGTAAACCATTGGCGCTGGCGTTTTTGGATAGTTCGAGAGCAGGCTGATTTCAACTTCAGAAGCCGCTCGTTTGAGCATCCGAAGCCGGCCCTTCGCTCCCTACCGTTAGACCGAAGCCAATCCGATTCGCAGCTTCTCTTTGTTCCCCTCCGGGGAAAGGTACATCTATATGACAATGAAACTTTACGTAGGAAATCTCGCGTTTACGACCTCCAGCCAGGATTTGCAAGAGCTTTTTGGCCAGGCTGGCACCGTCGAATCAGCGAGCGTCGTGGAAGACCGCGACACGGGACGCTCACGTGGCTTTGGCTTCGTCGAAATGTCTAGCAAGGAGGAAGGCGCGGCCGCTATTGCCCAGTTTAATGGCAAGGAAGTCAACGGACGCAGCCTTACAGTTAATGAAGCCAAACCACGCGAGAATCGCGGCGGTGGTGGCGGACGTGGCGGTTTTGGTGGTGGTCGCGGTGGCGGTGGTGGCTACGGCGGTAATCGCGGCGGCGGCGGCGGCTACGGTGGCGGCGGCGGCGGTGGTGGTAATCGCGAGCCCAGGTGGTAACCCTTTTTCTCATGTGCTCTCGGGTCTCCGTGGTGAATACGTTTGCCGCAGAGACCCGAGACCATGAATCTTACTAACACACGCGAGCTTCAGAATTAGACTGAAGTTTCGCCCAAGAGGAGTTTATGAATTTTTCTCAACTGGGCCTTGCGCCCGCACAGGTGCGGAGTTGCGAGTCCCTCGGATATACCGAACCAACACCGATCCAACTTCAGGCAATCCCTGTTGTACTCAGCGGCCAGGATCTGATCGGCTGTGCCGAAACCGGCACAGGCAAAACCGCCGCTTTCCTTCTCCCCATCATTCAAAAGATTACGGCGCCTACTACAACCGTTTCCCCAACCCAACGGAATAGCTCACCTTTCAGAGGATCGAAGCCATGCAAAGTGCGCGTGCTTGTGCTAGCGCCAACGCGCGAGCTGGCAGCACAGATTGAAAAGAACTATGCAGAGCTTAATAGCGTGAAGGCCAATCGCAGCGTTACGCTCATCGGCGGCGCTAGTATGCCTCGCCAACTTGACGCTCTACGTCGGGGGCCGGCCGTTGTGATTGCCACGCCAGGTCGACTGCTTGACCTGACAGAACGCAGGGCCATTGATCTATCGGCCGTTGAAGTGCTCGTATTGGACGAAGCCGACCGCATGTTGGACATGGGGTTTTTGCCGGCAATTCGTCGTGTGCTTTCCCTCGTACCATCGAAGCGGCAAACGCTGCTCTTCTCAGCAACTATGTCGTCTGAGATTGAGAAGCTGGCACGTTCTACTATGCAAAGTCCCAGGCTGATCGAGGTCAGCCCGCGTGGACAGGCTGCCTCAATGGTCGAGCAGACTGCTTACCCCGTTGCCCAGGAATCGAAGACAGCTCTGCTGCTTGATTTGCTGGAACGCGAACGCTTCGACCGCGTGCTCGTTTTCACTCGCACTCGACGTGGGGCTGAGCGACTCTCGCACATTCTGACGGCGCGTGATCATAGTGTTAATCGCATTCATGCCGACCGCACACAGTCTCAGCGTGAATCGGCATTGCGTGGCTTCCGGGATGGTCGCACGCGTGTACTCGTAGCCACTGACATTGCCGCGCGCGGATTGGACGTCGATGCTGTTTCACACGTCATTAATTATGACGTACCGTCGGCGCCTGAAGATTATGTGCATCGCATTGGACGCACCGGCAGGGCCGGTAATCAAGGCCGTGCCATTACGATCGTCACGCCCGTTGATGAGTTCTCGATGAAAGCAATTGAACGTCTTACAGGTCAGCGAGTGAAGCGTGTCGTATTGCCGGGGTTTGGCGGAGTGCATCAACCGACTGAGGTTACCGGCCGCTCCGCAACGGCCAGCAAACGTCCCGGCGTTCCGGCGGGAGTTTTTACGCGTTCATTCAGGCCGCGTCGCGCAAGTCGTTAAACAAGGGGGCGATCAGTGACAAGTGAAGAACTCGGAGGTTCTTGCTCGTCACTCACCATTTATCATCGATCCAAAGTTCAAAGGAGCACCGATTGGCAAAAGACGATCTGATTCCGGCCGAGGGCATTATCATTGATAAGCAGCCCAACGCGTTCTTCAAAGTCCAGCTCGATAATACGACCCACGTAGTGCTGGCAGTCATATCCGGGAAGATGCGTAAGAACCGCATCCGGATCCTGGTTGGCGACCGCGTAAGCGTCGAAATGTCGCCTTATGATTTGACGAGAGGCCGGATAACCTATCGGTACAAGTAGCAAGGAGTAAGCCGTGGAAAAGAAAACATTGACCGCTGTTGAGACCATTGAGACACCGACGTACGTGATCGGAGATCGAGTGGAAAAACTTTGTCTCAAGTGTGGCGAAGAGCGCGGTCACGTTATCGCGTCGCTCAGCAAACTGGGAAAAATATCGCGGGTAAGTTGTCCGAAATGCGGCACCCTGGGAACGTTTAAGAGTGGTGTTCGTACCGGTGCGAAGCGGAAACTTGAACCCGGTGCTCCATACGATCAGACTCGCGGCTATCGCGCAGGGCAAACGATGCTGCATCCGACCTTCGGGCAGGGCGAGGTGACGGCTTTGATTGAGCCGTTGAAAATCGACGTATTATTCGCAGATCGTATGCGCCGTCTCGTTCATGCCAGGCCCGCTGCGCCCGATCTCGACAGCTAGTGACCTTGCTCTCAGCAGCAACGCTTTAGTGGAATATCGGTTTACTACTGCCCGGACGTATTAACGTCTGGGCTGACCTTTGGCCACTCAAACAAGCGGCCGACAAAGTTCCCAGCCGAATTAGGGATAGAGTGAATTAACTTTCCTCATTATCTCATTCACCCCAAGATTCTGTGAAAACTCTGCCAGATGCCACGGCCTTGTGCCGTGGTAGTTCACGATGGTTGCTACAAAGTCAGGCAAAACTCTGCCAGATGCCACGGCCTTGTGCCGTGGCAGTTCACGATGATTGCTACAAAGACCTCAGCCAGAACTCTGCCAGATGCCACGGCCTTGTGCCGTGGTAGTTCACGATGGTTGTACAAAGACGTCAGCCAGAACCCTGCCAGATGCCACGGCCTTGTGCCGTAGTAGTTCACGATGGTTGCTACAAAGACGTCAGGCAAAACTCTGCAAGATGCCGCGGCCTTGTGCCGTGGAGTCTCACCTTGACGCTTTTGGTCAACAGGGTAACTTTGGGAAATTCAGCAGCAAACGTGAACGACCACGGCACGAGGCCGTGGCATCAACTCGAGTTATCTCACAATCTCTTTAGCCGGGTGGTACAAGCGAGATTATCCCCTTGGTCCACTTCAAACTGTTGAAACGGTTGAGAAAGCACGCGGGCAAAGCTCTATCACCAGGCTAAAGCCGCGTTGTGAATGAAAGCAAGCCAACGCCCCTGAAGAGGAACGAAATAGCGGACGAGTCACCTCCGGCCAGACTACTTAGTAATTATCTCTTCAAACTGACCCTCTACCCATTCCGTATAGCACGGAGCTCGTGCGAATCGCAGTACTGGCTTCGCAGGCTCTCCTTTTGTCAGCGCGGCTATCCGAAAACGTAAGTGGGATGCACGATCTGCACCGGTGCCCTCCGCGACTTGCCACAACCCCTTTGATCATCTTGATCTTGTTGAATCAAACATACCGTGTTTTGGTGCTCCATTCTCCTTGTATGGGCTTTTTCCAAGTGAGGTTGCTCATGGCATGCACTTTGCCAAATCAATCTCCGGCGTAAGACAGTTTCGGAGGAGGGGCAATGAAAAAACTATTGGCTACGATGATTTGCTTGGTGGCTCTGAGTGTTGCGGCTATTCCAGTGAACGCACAGACTCGGTATCGCGACGTCACCCGCGGATCCACTGCGAGCAGGCGTTACACGCGGAATTACGACGCGCGGAATGATACTACGTACCAGCGTAACGATACTCGCTACGATAGGAACAGTTCAGTTTGGGACGAGCACCGTGACAAGATCACAACTGCCGGGGGCGCGTTGGGCGGCGCGATTCTCGGCGGACTGATCGGCGGGAAAAAGGGCGCGCTCCTAGGTGCAATCACGGGTGGCGCTGGAGCAGCGGTCTATACCTACAAGATTCGAAACAAAGGTCGGACTTACTAGTAATTATTTACAGAGTGCGATCATAGGCCTGGTCACTCACCGATCAATTGGGACGTAAGTGGCTATGGTAGAAGCCCGGATGTGAAGGGGAGAGCACATCCGGGTTTCGCTTTTTATACGTCTTGTTCCCTCACTTTTCAGCAGTCCATCCGCCATTTTCCACATCAGTTCTTCGCTGGCCCAAAGGGCAGCGAGCGTATATGAGTAAGAGATTACGGTGAGAAACATTTCTTTCAATGGAACTTCCCACCTGGGTTACCGCTCCGCCGCCGGATGTGAGGCGCGGCTCTGCCTCGCCGCTTTGCTGCACTATCACTTGGGCTATTCTCCCGGTTCGGGCTTCGCCCCTTGGCTTGAATGCGTGGCTTTGATTTCCGAGAAGTGCGCTCAATTCGATTGTTCGGTGATCCACGTGAATTTTCTATGCAGTGGCAAACCTACGGCGTCTGCGCTGGGCAAAGCCCGAACCAGCGGTGCGGCCCAAATGGTTCTCGCAGCTAAACGGCGGGGCACAGCCACCGCCTTACATCGGGCGGCAAAGCCGTGGCGTGGTGGCAGGCTTTTTCTGAGGAGCGCCTGATCTGGTCACGATAGCTATGTTTCCCAGCTGGTCATGGAATAAGATTGCTCGTCGAAGCAACTAATAAATGCTTTCCAAAACTCATCAAACCACGATGCTGGTAAATAGCGCTTAACGCCCGGTTCTGTTACAAATAAACTAAAGCAATTCAACGTCTGCCTCGGAGATTCGAATGCATTATTACGACAACATACTTGGGCTGATCGGTCACACGCCGCTGGTGAAGCTCCATCGCATGACGCGAGGAATTAAAGCAACAGTGCTGGCCAAAATGGAAAATCTCAATCCTGGATACTCCGTAAAGGATCGCATCGGCGTCGCAATGATCGAGGCCGCGGAACGCGAAGAACTGCTGAAACCTGGCGGAACAATTGTCGAGGCCACTTCGGGTAATACCGGAATCGGACTGGCACTTGCTGCCGCTGTCAAAGGTTATAAGTGTATTTTCGTGATGACGGATAAGGCGTCTGTAGAGAAATCGCGCTACTTGAAGGCGCTGGGCGCCGATGTCGTGATAACTCCTGTATCAGCCAAGCCGGGAACACCCGACCATTACGTTTCTACCGCCAAAAGAATTGCCGCCGAAACCCCAAATTCGTTTTATCCTGATCAATACTCTCATCCGGCGAACCCTGAGGCTCACTATCGCACAACTGGGCCCGAGATCTGGGAACAGACCGAAGGCAGAATCACTCATTTCGTTGCCGGCCTCGGCACCGGGGGAACAGTATCCGGCACAGGACGCTTCTTGAAAGAAAAAAATCCCCGGATCAGAGTGATCGGAGCGGATCCTTACGGATCAGTTTTCAAGACGTACAAGGAGACCGGCAAACTCGTCGAAGCAACGCCTTATCTTGTTGAGGGAATAGGTCAGGAAGTAGTGCCGCCCAACGTTCATATCAAATATATCGATGATGTAATTAACATTACCGATCGGGAGTCGTTCGACATGTCGCGACAGTTAGGCCGCCTGGAGGGCCTCTTTTGCGGCGGTTCCACGGGAACAAATCTGGCGGCTGCGTTGCGGGTTGCTCGTGATCTTGATTCCGATGCGGTGGTTGTTTTCATTGTTTGCGATACGGGCGAGCACTATCTCTCGAAGCATCATTCGGATGAATGGATGAAGGAGAAACGACTGCTCGAGCCGCAGAAAATTACTGCTAGTCTGATCAGTGGCACAAAGGGCGCTCACGCCCCCGCAAGTCTTGTCTGGGCCACTCCCACAGGTAAAGTTGCTGATGCGCTGGCCAGGATGAATGAAATGGGGCTGACGCAGATACCGGTGCTGGATGAAGGCCGCCGCCCGGTGGGATCCTTGCGTGAGAATCGTGTGCTGGCAAAGGTGGTCAGAAACCGCGATCTTTTGGATTCACCTGTGAGCGAGGTGATGGAGGCAAGCTTTCCGACCGTCGATGTTGATGCAAGCTCACACGAAGTCACACGGCGTTTGCAAACAAGTCCAGCGGTTTTGGTGGAAGAGTATGGACGAATCGTCGGCATCATCACCCGACACGACGTGCTGGATCTGAAGTTGAGTAGCGCGGGGAGCTAGCTCTATGTCATGCACCTCGGCGACCTGCGGACAAAAATTATGCTAGGCTTATTGCATCATGGAAACGCCACCAATAAAGCGTGAGATCGTCCGGGTTATTCAAGACCTGCCCGACGATGCTACGGTGGAAGATGCGATCGAGCGTCTCTATTTCCTCGCGAAACTTGAACGGGGCCTTGAGCAATCTGACGCTGGCCAATTGATGTCTCATGAGGAAATCAAAGCCAGGTTCCTTAAGTAACTGTAGTCCGGTGGACACCTCAGGCAGTCGATGATCTTCAGGCCATTTACAATTTCATTGCGCGCGACTCGCCACACTATGCGAAGCTCGTCGTTGAAGATATCCTTGACGCGATTGACAAACTGGAGCAATTCCCATTGATGGGCCGGTCTGTACCCGAGCGTCCTCGCGACGATCTTCGTGAATTGATCAAATCACCATATCGCATCGTTTATAGAATCGGAGATGTGGTGCACATTCTCACAATCTTTCGTGCTTCTCGTGGGTTCCCCTTGAAGTCGAAATGAAGTGTACAGTCGCGAACCTTGGGATTCGGCCGACCTCTCTTCCAAAAGAGGCTCAAGCGCGCTCGTCCCGAACGTAAACTGAGACAGTAAGGTCTTGCTCGAGCCTCATGGACTCAGACGGTTTGAATCCTTGCAAGTAATCCCTTGGCACGAAAGCGTCAGCACCCTCAACAGTCAAAGGCACTTCAGTCACGATCCACTTTTCAATGTAGGGAAGAAAAGCACGATAGACTTGCTCACCACCCATGACAAATAAATCGCAACGGAGATACTGAGAGAGCGAGACGATCGAGTTCGGATCCCTTAGCACTACTACGGAATCTTGTGGTTCAACCTCCGAGTTGCGGCTCAACACAATATTGAGTCGATCCTTCAGAGGCTTCTTCAGCGTCAACCACGTTTTGTACCCCATCACGCACGCATGTCCGGTTGTTGTCTGTTTGAAAAACTTCATGTCAGCAGAGTAGTGCCAGGGCAACTTCCCACCCTTTCCAATCGCTCCCTGCCGGTCTACGGCCACGATTCCAATAATCATATGTGCTTGCTGCTCTGCCACCGTCCGGTGCGGCGAGGCTGTACTTTCCGGCCGGGAGTATCCTCCGTCCCGGCGGGAGGACTCTATCACGTGAGTCAACCTCTCCCGTCTCCAGTATTTCCCTGTATCTTACACTCAACGTTGAATGCCAGCCCTTGTTGCTTTCACTCGAGCGTTTCTTCGTAGATGCATTGACAAATTGATTCCATGATGCAGCCTCCTGAGCTGGGTCGATTTGAACTCACCGAGCCTTGAACCTAACGACGGCCCCCTTCCCAACCTGCAAATTTGCTCAGCTTGAATTGAGTTTTTGGGAAGAGCCGCGTCATGAAGATTGGCTAGCGCTTCGTTTCGACCTCAGCTAGAATCCATGTGCGATCTTCCAAGGTTGCGTTTGATTGGCCTTAACCTAATGAGGTCATCACTTTCGCTCTCTCCGCTTCAACCAAAATGAATCAAGTGCTCGAAGAACAGCAGCCAATCCGGGTGATTCCAGCGAAGTGGCAACGGCCGTGATCCCGCCGCACTGCCCGAGTACCGTGCTGGGCACCTTCGGCTATGTGTCTTCAGAACAAGCCAAGGTAAAACCAGGGAGATCAACCAGCGGCTTTTGAAATTAGGCCCGAGGTGAGAGATTCACTTTTCGACATGACCGTCTTAACCAAGCCCTTGAGCTAATCGCTGCACTGCCACATGTTCTTTACTCGTTGGACCAACACAGCGTGGTTATTGATTCTGGTCTGCCTCAGTGCGGCTGCTCCGGCGGCGGCGCAGTACCGCTTCGATCACTGGACGGCGGACAACGGCTTGCCACAAAACTCCGTGCGCGACATTGTGCAGACGCAGGACGGCTACCTGTGGTTTACGACCTTTGACGGGCTGGTGCGCTTTGACGGCGTGCGTTTCACCGTCTTCAACAAGAGCAATTCGCCGGGCATCGCAAGTAACCGGTTCGTCAATCTGTTTGAAGATCGCTCTGGCGATCTGTGGGCGGGGGTGGAAACCGGCGAGGTGGTGCGGCGGCATCAGGGACGCTTTACGACCTACACCAAGACGCAAGGTTTGCCGGGTGATCTCCTCCCCAGGCTAGCTGACGACGGGCAGGGGAACGTGGCCATTTATTACGAGCAATACAGTATTGACGAGCAGAGAAAGGTTTACACCGGCGTCTCGTTGCGTGTCTATCGTTGGTCAGAAGGCCGGTTCCAGCCTGCGCACGAACTGAGTTCCACGTTTTCAGGGCCGTCGGTGTTGGCTGAGGAATCTAACAGTGTGAAATTTAGTAGAGTGTTCGAAGGGGATTACTGGGTCTCCACGCCTCTACGGGTGATTCACTTATTGAAAGGCGGCGGGATTCAGGTTTATAGCGAGCGGAATGGTTTGCCCGGCACGCAGCCTGGATTGATTTGGGGAAAGCAGCGTCCCATGCAAGCGGTCTCGCGTGATGCGTCTGGCCGCCTTTGGCTGACCGAGCTGAGATTAGGGCAAAGCGAACTCTTGAGCCTGCAAACACCAGAAGGGTTTGATGTCTTCGGCGGCTATGCCGACAACGAAGGGAATTATTGGTTCAGCACCAACGGCAGCGGGTTGTTCCGTGCCCGCCGGCAAACCGTCACGCCGTATGGGAAAGCACAGGGGCTGAGCTTCAGTGAAATTTATCCGCTACTCGAAAGTCGCGACGGCTCAGTCTGGATCGGCGCGTATGGAGAGGGTGTGTTCAGGTTCAAGGACGGCGCCTTCACGCAATACCCCGCACCTAAAAACAGAGACCTCGATTCATTTGGCGGGTATGTGTCCTCACTGTATGAAGACCGCGCCGGACAGTTGTGGGTCAATGGGATTTGGCGGTTGGTGGATGGGCTCTTTCTACGTGGACCGTGGACGAATGCGCTGATTGACCAAAGGATTGGTTTTATCTGGACGATGTGCGAAGACAGCGCAGGCGCTTATTGGCTTGGGGCGGATACTGGCGTCGTGCGGTATCTGAATGGGGAGCTCACGCATTACACCGCAAATGACGGTCTGGCGGGCAATGATACGAAAGTTATCATCGGAGACAGGCAGGGCGGTCTGTGGCTCGGCAGTTACGGCGGGCTGACGCACTACAAAGACGGCCATTTTACCGCCTGGACCGAGAAAGACGGGTTGCCCGGCAATACGGTGCGGTCCCTCAAACAGGACGGCGACGGCACGTTGTGGATTGGCACCTACGACAGCGGGCTGGGCCGATTCAAGGACGGGCGCTTCACACGCTATACCACGAAGGACGGGCTGTTTGACAACGGCGTCTTTCAAATCCTGGAAGACGATTCAGGCTGGTTCTGGATGAGCTGCAATCGTGGCATCTACCGAGTGCGCAAACAGGAGTTGAACGATTTCGCGGACGGCAAGCTCAAGACCATCAACTGTCTGTCCTACAATAAGAACGACGGCATGCCGAGCACCGAATGCAACGGCGGGCGCTGGCCGGCCGGCGTCAAAACCCGCGACGGCAAGTTTTGGTTTCCGACGATGGGTGGCTTGGCGATGATTGATCCGGCCAGCATTAAGGCCAACACCCAGCCGCCGCCCGTCGTGATCGAAGGAATGCGGATTAACAATGAACCGATACCATTCGATGCCTGGGATTTCGCAATCCACCATCCAGAATCCGCAATTCGGATCTTGCCGCGGCAGGATAATTTTGAGATTCAGTATGCGGCGCTGAGCTTCATCAATTCGGAAAACCTGCGTTTCAAATACAAGCTGGAAGGCGCCGATCAAGACTGGGTTGACGCGGGCACGCGGCGCACGGCCTACTTTTCGCACCTGTCGCCGGGAGATTACACCTTCAAAGTACTCGCCTCGAACGCCGACGGCGTATGGAATCCGACAGGTGCAAGTTTACGCATCACCGTCGTGCCGCCGTTTTGGCGAACGTGGTGGTTTATAACGCTGGCGCTGATCGGCGTCGCGGGTAGCATTGTGGGGATATGGAAAAACCGGCTCGGGCAACTCCAGCGCGTCCAAATGGCGCAGGAGGCGTTTGCCCGCCAGTTGATCGCATCGCAGGAGGCCGAGCGCAAGCGCATCGCCGGTGAGCTGCACGACAGTCTGGGTCAGAGCCTGGTGATTATTCGCAATTGGGCCATGCTTGGCGCCGGCCAGCTTGAAAACAACGCCCCGGCCAGAGAAGAACTCGACGAGATCAACGCCATCGCTTCACGCACAATTAACGAAGTCCGCGAGATCGCTTACAACCTCGGTCCCTATCACCTTGAACGGCTCGGCTTTGAAAACTCGATTCGAGATATGGCCAGCCGCGTCGCGCAGGCGTCCGGCATTGCTATTGCGACCGAGCTTGATGCGCTCGACGGCGCGCTCTCGAGTGAAACCCAAATGAGTCTTTATCGCGTCGCGCAGGAGGCGCTCAATAATGTGGTGAAGCATTCACGCGCCACCGAAACGCGCATTGCCCTCAAGCGCGAAAGCGCGGGTGTCCGGCTGACCGTCGCTGACAACGGTCAGGGTTTCGACCCGCAGACGGCGAAGGCGTCTGAGATCCTCGGCCCCAGCCGCCCCGGATTTGGCCTTAACGGCATGGCCGAGCGAGTGCGGTTGCTGGGCGGCGCGTTGACCATTCGCTCCACGCCAGAACAGGGGACGACCGTCGAGGCGCTTTTACCCGACACCCCCGGAAACGCAAAAGGAACGGCGAAAGATGGTGGAAAGGCAGAGTCGTGAGATTCGCATTCTGATCGCTGATGACCATCCAATCTTCCGCGAAGGATTGGCAAAGGTCATTTCGCGTGATGCTCGATTGCACGTCGTAGCCCAGGTCGCAAACGGTGACGAGGCGGTCACTCGCCTCACTGAGCTTCGACCCGACGTGGCTGTGCTTGACCTCGACATGCCGGAGCGTGATGGTTTCGCCGTCACCCGCGCAGCTCAGCAGGCCAAGCTTGCAGTCAAGGTGATCATCCTGACCTCACATAACAACGAAGCCCTCTTCCATTCGGCGCTTGACCTGGGAGTAGCGGGCTATGTGCTCAAGGACGGCGCGATCAACGAGATCGTCAGCGCTATTCGCGCCGTTGCCGGGGGGCGCCACTATTTCAGTCCGGAACTGTCCACATATCTGCTCAACCGGGCGAACCGCCCCGCCAATCTTGCTGGGCGCAAACCGACCGCCAACGAACTGACGCCCGCCGAGCCGGTCAGCGCTAAGCTCCGCACGTTCGAACCCCGCTCGCACCGTCGCATCTCGCATTACCGCATCCTCAAGAAGCTCGGCGTGGGCGGCATGGGCAAAGTTTACCTGGCGGAGGACCTGAACCTTGGCCGCCAGGTCGCCGTCAAAGTTCTGAGCCACGAACTGACGGACAACCCGGAGCACTTGCGACGATTTGAACGAGAGGCACGGGCCGCGTCTGCGCTCAATCACCCCAACATCCTGACGGTTTATGAAATCGGTGAAGCAGACGGCGCGCATTTCATTGCCACCGAATTTATTGAGGGTGAGTCATTGAGCCAGCGCATGAAACGTGGCGCGATGGGACTGTTGGAAGTCCTGGACATCGGGATCCAAATTGCTTCGGCGCTCGCGGCAGCGCATGAAGCGCGAATAGTGCACCGCGATATCAAGCGGGACAACATCATGGTGCGCGAGGACCACCTGGTGAAGGTCCTGGACTTTGGCCTGGCCAAACTGGTCCAAGAGGAAGCACATGAACTCGACAGCGAAGGAATCACGAAAGCATTACACAAGACGACACCGGGCGTTGTAATGGGAACCGCTGAATACATGTCGCCTGAACAGGCGCGCGGCCACGAGGTGGACGAGCGCACGGACATCTGGAGTCTGGGCGTTGTGCTTTATCGAATGGTAACGGGAAAAAAACCATTCAACGGCGAAACGATAAGTGACGTCATTGCCTCGATCCTGACAACCGACCCGCCGCCGCTGGTAAATGAAGCCGAGCCAGTGCCCCGCGAACTGGAACAGATAATCAGCAAGGCCCTGCACAAGAACCGTGAAGATCGCTACCAGCACAGCAAAGACCTGTTGATTGATCTGAAAGACTGCAAACAAGAGTTGGAGTTTTCTTCCAGACTAGGGGCATCAGTATCTCGGGAGCAACGATCATGGCAATCCAATAGCAGCGCGGAGGTCGAGACGAGCGTCGTAACCGACGTTCACCCAACTTCGCGTGCCCAGTACCTCGCCAATAAGATCAAGCGTCACAAACTTGGCGTTGCGGCCGCGCTCGTTGTCTTGATTGGTTTAGTGACCATAGGCGCGCTTGCGTACCGGCGCTATTTTGCCGCCGCCGATCAGACAGGTATCGATTCGCTGGCGGTCTTGCCTTTCGTTAACGACACCGGCGACCCGGAGATGGAATACGTATCCGATGGCCTCAGCGAAAGTCTGATTAACAACCTCTCGCAGTTGCCGGGGCTGAAGGTGATCGCTCGCAGTTCGGCTTTCAGATACAAAGGCAAAGACGCCAACTCCGAAGAGGTGGCCCGCGCGTTAGGCGTGAAGAGCATCCTGACCGGACGAGTTTTGCGACATGGGGAGAACCTCCAAATCAGCGTCGAGCTGATGGACGCGCGTGATAAGACGCACATGTGGGGCGGGCAGTACAACCGCAGCGGAAGAGACTTGATGGCGATGCAGCAGGACATTGCCCAGGAAATCTCGCGCACCCTGCGCCTCAAGCTTTCCAGCTCGGAGCAAAGCCGCGTCGGCAATCTACACACTGCAAATGGGGAAGCGTACGAGCTCTACCTCAAAGGGCGATTCTACTGGAACCAACGCACTGGCGAATCACTGAAGAAAAGCGTTGACTATTTCAATCAGGCGATTGAAAAAGATCCTACTTATGCGCTGGCCTATGTTGGACTGGCCGATGCCTACATCGTAATCCCGTACTTTTCTGTGGTTTCGCCTCAGGAGGCTTACCCAAAAGCAAAAGCGGCAGCAAAGCGAGCGCTGGAGATCGACGACGCGCTCGCTGAAGCGCACACAGCCATGGCTGCTGTCCTAATGAACTACGATTGGAACTTACCCGAGTCAAACAAAGAATTTGAGCGAGCCATAGAGTTGAATTCGAATTACGCGACTGCGCATCATTGGTACGCCCGAGAAAACCTGACACTTATGGGGCGCTTCGACAGAGCGCTGGCAGAGATGCACCGGGCGCAGGAACTCGATCCGCTTTCGTTAATCATCAACGCCAACCTGGGCAAGGCTTATTTCAACGCGCGCCGCTACGACGAAGCCATCCAGCAATTGCGCAAGACGATAGAGATCGATCAGAGCTTTTTTGTGGCGCATCACTATTTGGGTTCGGCGTATGCGATGAAGGGCGATTTTTCGGCGGCGCTCGCTGAATATCAGAAGGCTCATCAACTGAATGGGTTTGATCCTCACGTGGTAGCCCTGACGGGACGTCTCTATGCCGTGTCTGGCAAAAGGGAGGAAGCGCTGAAAACGATCGCGCAACTGAAGTCGATTGCCCGGGAACGCTATGTGGCCGATTACAGCATAGCCCTGATCTATGCGGCGCTCGGCGAGAAGGACCAGGCGTTCGAACTGCTTGAAAAAAGTTATCGGGATCATACCGTTGACATGCTCACGCTTTACTATGATCCGCTCATCGACAACCTTCGATCCGATCCACGCTTTGCGGATCTGCAGCAGCGCGTTGGTCTGAAGTAAGTCTCCGCGAGGTCGCCTCGCGAGCGGGGGCAACTTCAAAATACCGAGCCTTGAACCTAACGACTGGACAATTCAAGTCGCGCAAATTAGCAGCTTGGGAAAGCGCAGTCGTTAGTTTGTAGGTTCGGTAAGTTCAAGTCGCCCCCGCTCGACGTTGAATGTTAGCCATTATCCCTATCACGCGGGCGTTCTCCGCCAACTGCATTTACAGATTGATTCGATGATGAAGCCTCGCGAGCGGGGGCGACTTGAACTTACCAAGTCTTGAAACTAATGACTGCCCCCTTCCCAAAATTTGCTCAGGTTGAATTGAGTTTTTTGGGAAGGATTTGTTGTTCGGAGACACGTTTATTGTTGCAGTCCATCGGAGAAGCCACAGTTCCCTTCGACCCAATGTCTGTGAGCAGATCACCTTTCATTCCTGAATGATGGCGGAGATATTCGGTGTTTTGCAATCCCTTCATAATTCGGATTAGCTGATAGACTTACGGCGGACTAACCACGTGAAGAAACAAATTCTTATTTATGGTCTGATCTACGGCCTCTGTGGTGGGCTGCTGATCGCGGCCCTGAAACTCATTGAATATCGCTTTATCGTATTGGAACACTCAATCGAGATTTACGGCGGCTTGATCGCACTGGTCTTCGCCGCGGCGGGCATCTGGCTCGGACTCAAAGTTACACGGAAAGAGCAAGTCATCGTCGAACGGGAACTGATCGTCGAAAGAGAGGTCATGGTCTCCGTCCAGTCCCCCTTTGCTCTGAACGAACAACGACTGCAAGAGCTGGCAATTACCAAACGTGAACTGGAAATACTCGGATTGATTGCGCACGGTCTGAGTAACCGCGAGATCGCTGAAAAACTTTTCGTGAGCGAGAACACCGTCAAGACCCACTCCAGCAGACTCTTCGACAAACTGAGCGCCAAGCGACGAACACAGGCGGTGCAGCGAGGTAAGGAGCTCGGCCTGATTCCTTAACCCACGCGAATCCGCAGAAGAAGAATCCACCGATTACGCCGATTAGAGTGGGGACTTTGGTCTTTGGTCTTTGAAATCATTGCAAGGTCTACAGTAACCAAAGATCAAAAGCCCAAGACCAAAGCCCAAAGACCCACATTTTTTAATCTGCGTAATCTGCGGATGAAGCTTGCTTGGCCTAAACTAAAGTGTGATTTTCGGCTCGAACACCCAAAATCATTCGAAAGTATGACTACACAACCGGCGCCTGTCAGGTACTTTCCTGAGCCGCAAGCTAGAACTTGACCAAACATTTTCCCGAACAGGAGAGCTAACGATGAAAAAGACTGTGTTGACCTTTGGACTAATCGGGGGCGCGATCATAGCGGCAATGATGTTTGCCACGCTGCCCTTCATGCACAAGATCGGTTTCGACAAAGGCCTAATCGTTGGCTACACGACGATGATCCTCGCGTTTATGCTGGTGTTCTTTGGCATTCGCTCGTATCGCGAAAATATGGGCGACGGCCACATAACATTCGGTCGGGCCTTCGCGGTGGGAATTCTAATCACTCTCGTCACTTGTGTCTGCTATGTCGTTGCCTGGGAGATCATCTACTTCAAATTTATGCCGGACTTTGTTGATAAATACGCCGGCTACGTGATTGAGAAAGCAAGGGCCTCTGGCGCCAGCCAGCAGGCCATCGACGCACAGGTGCAGCAGATGAAGAGTTTCAAGGCAATGTATGACAATCCGTTCATCAACGCCGCGATGACTTTCACTGAGCCGTTTCCCATTGGCTTGATCGTTACTCTGATCTCGGCGGCCATTCTAAGAAAGAAGACACGGGCCGCCACCAGTGATGAGGATCAGCCAGCTCAGCTACACGTCTAGTAACTCAATTCGAAAGTTAAGCTTCAGGAACGCGAACGCAGGAGGAAATTATGGAACTGGGAAATTTCTCTGTTGGCTTGGCGGTAAAAGATATCGAGGCGTCGAAACTCTTTTACGAGAAGTTAGGTTTTACAGTTTTCGCAGGAGATCAATCACAGGGTTGGCTGATTATGAAGAACGGCGACCACAATATTGGGTTGTTTCAAGGTATGTTCGATAAGAACATACTCACCTTCAACCCTGGCTGGAGTAGTGATGCTCAGCCACTCGGGGAATTCACGGACGTTCGGGAGTTGCAGCGGCAGCTCAAGGCGAGTGGCGTAAACATGATTACAGGAGCAGACGAAAGGTCTACTGGCGCGGCTAGCTTTATGATTGTTGATCCGGATGGAAACACGATTCTGGTAGATCAGCACGTATAGGCAAAGCGTAAAACCCGAAACCGGTATCAGCCTGCGACAGTTTGTTGAGAATTCAGGAGAGAGAGCGTGAATCGGTGGCCCTGCCGACTGCTCCTGTTCTGGCCCGTTAGCCGCCGCCTTTACGCGTTAACAGTAGGAACCGTTAAACGGTTTCCCTTGTTTTGTCGCCCCGGAAAGCACCGGGCTAAAGCCGCGGGTCGAGTAGACAGGGTGCTCTCAGGCTTGGGGTGACAAGCACCATCACCTGATTGCCGCCCTGTCCCTCACAGAACCGGACAAGCGGATTTCCCAACATCCGGCTCTTCAGTCTCCGTTCAGGGCCGGCAAGCGGCGAAACGGATTCAACTGGTGGATGATCTTCGCTGACGGCCACCCCACCCAGGCGAGCGCGTCATTGAAACGCGCCCAGTTGTAGCTCTGTCGCTGGCTTTGCCGATTCAGCCATTTGTACATAAGCCGCGTTACCTGGCGTCTGAACAGGTGACACATCTCACTGTTGTCCGTGATGGCGTAGTAGTTGAGATGCCCGGCGAGTTTCAGTTTGGC
>WNGE01006210.1_pt1 | contig 23677 bp, 20 predicted proteins | sample 5400651 | NCBI WGS metagenome assembly WNGE01 (sample SAMN13153370, study PRJNA577476) | soil metagenome | isolation source: 60 cm soil or saprolite under grassland replicate 2 | place: USA:California | collected 2016-06-15
ACCCGGCGTCGATGGCCGCGGCCCTCAAGGCCGCCAGGTGGATGGCCGGCGACGGCCGGGTCATCGCGGTCCTCGGTCACATGGCGGAGCTGGGGCCGATCGCGGCGGAGGAGCACGAGCGGGTCGGGGAGCTGCTGGTCCGCCTCGGCATCGACATCGTGGTGACGGTGGGGCCCGAGGCTCGCCTCATCGCGGTGGGTGCGGAGCGGCAGGGCGTGGAGCCGGAGCGGATCCACCGATCCGAGGACGGGGAGGCCGCGGTGGCGATCGTCCGATCGATCGCCCGGCCCGGCGACCTGGTGCTGGTGAAGGCGTCGCGGGTGGCCAGGCTCGAGCGGGTGGCCGAAGCCCTTCGGGGCGAGGGTGCCGATCGGGCCCGCCAGGACGGAGCGGCGGCGTGACCTCCATCCTGATCGCCGCCACGGTGGGACTGTTCGTCACCTTGTTGGGGACCCCCGTGGCGATCCGCCTGTTCCGCCTATGGGGCATCGGCCAGCACATCCGGGAGGACGGCCCCCGGGGACACCTCGAGAAGATGGGCACCCCCACGATGGGGGGCGTGGTGATCCTCGCCGGCATGGCCACGGCCTACCTGGCGGCTCGGATCCGAACCCCGTTCAGCACGGCCGGTCTGGCCGTGCTCGGCGTGGCCCTCGGTCTCGGGCTGGTCGGCGCGCTCGACGACCTGATCAAGATTCGGCAGCAGCGTTCGCTGGGGCTCTCCAAGACCACGAAGATCGTGGGCCAGGCCGTGGTGGCCGTGGCGTTCGCGTTGGTGGTGGTGAGGTTCTCCCACGTGAGCACCGAGCTGACCTTCATCCGGAACTCGGGGCTGTCGCTGGGGATCGGGTTCTACATCTGGACCTTCGTCATGGTGGCCGCGGCGTCGAACGGAGTGAACCTGACCGACGGGCTGGACGGCCTGGCCTCCGGATCCGCGTTGCTGGTCTTCGCCGCGTACGTGCTGATCTCGTTCTGGGAGGCGCGCCACTCGTGCTTCATCACCCCCCGGCCGGACGCCTGCTATCAGATCAGGTTCATCCCGGCTCTTGACGTGGCCATCGTGGCCGCCGGAGCCCTCGGGTCGACGGCCGGGTTCCTGTGGTGGAACGCCGCACCGGCGCAGATCTTCATGGGCGACACGGGGTCGCTGGCCATGGGCGGGCTGATGGCCGCGCTGGCGATCGTGACCGAGACCCAGCTGCTGCTGCTGATCCTGGGCGGCCTGTACGCCCTGGTGACCACGTCGGTGATCGTTCAGGTCGCGGGGTTCCGGCTGACCGGCCGGCGGGTGTTCCGGATGGCGCCCATACACCATCACTTCGAGCTGGCCGGCTGGCCCGAGTTCACGGTCATCGTCAGGTTCTGGATCCTGGGAGGGCTGGCGGTGGCGTTCGGCCTGGGCCTGTTCTACGCCGACTTCCTGGCCCGAGGGGGGACGACGTGACCGGTTCGTTCGCCGGCCGGCGGGCGGTGGTGATCGGCTTCGGCGCCAGCGGGCGGGCGGCGGCGACCGCGTTGCTCCGCGAGGGCGCGGAGGTCCGGGTGAGCGAGGCACGATCCGAGGCCGAGGTTCGAGCCGCGAGGAGCGAGATCCGGGCGCCGGACGTGGAGGTCGTGTACGGGGGCCACGCGCCCGAGCACCTTTCCGGAGCGACGCTCGTGGTGGTCAGTCCGGGCGTTCCCGAGGGGGCCCCCGTGATCGACTGGGCCCGCGAGCGGGGCATCCCGGTGTGGAGCGAGCTGGAGCTGGGGGCCAGGCTGTGCAGGGCGCCAGTGGTGGCCGTGACCGGGACGAACGGGAAGACCACCACCACCGAGTTGGTCGCGGCGTCCATGCGCGCGGACGGGCTGTCGGCCAGGGCGTGCGGCAACGTCGGCTACCCCTTCTCGCTGGCGGACATGGAGCGGTTCGACGCCCTGGCCGTGGAGGCCTCCTCGTTCCAGCTCCGGTTCACCGAGACCTTCCGCCCGAAGGTGTCCGTGCTGCTCAACCTCAGCCCGGACCATCTGGACTGGCACGGGTCCTTCGAGCGGTACGTCGCCGCCAAGGCCCGGATCCATGCGCGCCAGGGGCCGGGAGACGTCCACGTGGGGAACCGCGACGACCCCAGGGCCGCCGCCCTCTCGGCCGGGGCGACGTGTGAGGTTCGGTGGTTCCGGCAGGGCCGCCCCGGTCCGGGCGAGATCGGCGTCGGGCCGGGGAGCGTCGTACTGGGGGAGGGCCGCGGGATGCGGGAGCTGGCCCGGCCCGCCACCTCGACGCGGCCCTTCCTGATCGACTGCGCCGCGGCCGCGGCCGCGGGGCTCGCGTTCGACCTCGACGTTCGGGCGGTGGCGGCGACGCTCGCCGCGGCCGAGCCCGGCCCGCACCGCGGGTCGGTGGTGGCCGAGGCCGGGGCGGTCCGTTTCGTGGACGACTCGAAGGCCACCAACCCGCACGCCACTCTCGCCGCCCTGGAGGGGGCGGCCGACGTCGTGCTGATCGCGGGAGGGCTGGCGAAGGGCGTGGACCTGACCCCCCTGGCGACCGCGGCCGAGAGCCTGCGAGCCGTGGTGGCCATGGGAGAGGCCGGGCCTATGGTGGCCGAGGTCTTCGCCGGGCTGGTGCCGGTCGAGCCCGCCGGATCCATCGAGGACGCGGTCGAGATTGCGTACGGCAGGGCGGTGCCGGATGGCACGGTGTTGCTGGCGCCTGCCTGCGCGAGCCAGGACATGTTCCGCGATTACCGCGAGCGCGGAGACCGTTTCGCCGACGCCGCCCGCGCCCTGGTCCGTCGCCGGTCGGGCGGCGATCACGTCGACGCATCGACTACGAGGAGGTCCCATGCGTAGCGAGGCCGTGATGCGGGCTCCCCGGCTCCGGGTGGTCCACCGCGACGAGGTCTCGCCGGCCGTGGCGAAGGCGAAGGCCGAGCGCAGCGCCAGGCGGGTCGTGGTGACGCTGGCGTTCTCCGTGGCCGCCCTCACCGTGCTGGGCCTGGTCATGGTCCTCTCGGCCAGCTCCGTGACGGCGTTCTCCCAGTACGGCTCCAGCTTCCTGTTCTTCAAGCGGCAGCTACTGTTCGCGGCCATCGGGTCGGCAGGGGCCGCGGTGGCCGCCAGGATGCGCTACCAGGCGTGGCAGAAGGCGTGGCTCCCGCTGCTCGCCGTGACCCTGGTGCTGCTGGCGCTGGTCCTGTCGATCGGGACGGTGGCCGGCGGGTCGGCCCGGTGGATCGATCTGCGCGCCTTCTCCCTCCAGCCGTCGGAGTTCGCGAAGTTCGTGGTCGTGGTGGCCACGGCGTCGATCCTGTCGAGGAACATGAAGTATCTGCACGACCCCATCGTGTGGGGCGTGCCCATCGCCCTGGTGGTGGGGTCGGTGTCGCTGCTGATCCTGCTCCAGCCCGACCTCGGCACGATGATGGTCATCGCGATCACCGTGATGCTCATGCTGTTCGTGGCCGGGGTTCGCCTCCGGCTGCTTGGCCTCTCGACTGTCCTCGGAACCGCGGCTGCGTTCGCGCTCATCCTGGGGGAGGGGTACCGGCGGGCCAGGCTGCTCTCGTTCCTGCATCCTTTCGCCGACGCGCAGAACGCCGGATACCAGGTGGTGCAGTCGCTGATCGCACTGGGGTCCGGCCACCTGGTCGGGGTGGGGCTCGGGGCCAGCCGGCAGAAGTGGTCCCGCCTTCCCAACGCCCACACGGACTTCATCTTCTCGATCATGGGCGAGGAGCTCGGGCTGATCGGCGAGATCGTGGTCCTCGCGCTGTTCGTCGCCCTGCTGTACGCCGGCGTCCGGATCGCACTTCGTGCGCCGGACGCGTTCGGTCGGATCCTGGCCGGGGGAATCACGGCGTGGTTCGGCGTGCAGGCCCTGCTCAACCTGGGAGCGGTGACGGGGGTGCTGCCGGTGACGGGAGTGCCGCTGCCGTTCATGTCGTTCGGCGGTTCGTCGCTGATCGTGTCGTTGATCGCTGTCGGCGTGTTGCTGTCGGTCGGCAGGACCGGGGCCGGGGAGCGCCGAACGCGGTGACGCTTCGGGTGGTGATCGCCGGCGGGGGGACCGCGGGCCATGTCTTCCCGGGCCTCGCGCTGGCCCGAACGCTCCGTGACCGGGGCCACCGGGTCGAATTCGCCGGAACCGCCCGCGGGGTGGAAGCCACGCTGGTCCCCGCCGCCGGGTTCGAGCTCCATGTCGTGGAGGCCAGCCCGTTCGTTCGGAAGCTGTCGCCGGCGGCGCTCCGGGCGCCCCTCGCGGCCGTCCGGGCCATCCGGCGGTGCCGGACGGTGGTGGCCGGTGCGGACGTGGTGGTCGGGATGGGCGGGTACGTCAGCGTCCCCGGCGTCCTGGCCGCGCGGCGGGAGCGGATCCCCGCCGTCCTCCACGAGCAGAACGCCGTGCCGGGCCTGGCGAACCGCGCCCTGTCGCGGCTGGCCCGGTTGGTTGGTCTGTCGTTCGCCGCGGCCGGACGATCGTTCCCCCGCCGGGTCCGAGGGCGGCTGAGGCTCACCGGGAATCCGGTCCGCGAGGAGATCCTCCGCGTGGCCGCCGACCGGGAGCCGCTGGCGAAGGAGGGGAGGAAGGAGCTGGGCCTGTCCGATCGACGGCGCACCGTCCTGGTGTTCGGGGGGAGCCAGGGGGCTCTTCACGTCGACCGGGCCGCGGCCGGCGCCTGCCGAATCCTGGCGGGCCGGCGCGATCTCCAGGTCGTCCTGATCACCGGGGAGGCCCATCTCGATCCGATCCGCCGGTCGCTCCGGCCGGCGCCCCGAGGGTTGGTGGTCCGGACCTTCGGGTTCCTCGACCGGATGGACCTGGCGTACGCGTGCGCGGACCTCGTGGTGTCGAGGGCCGGAGCCACCACCATCGCGGAGATCACGGCCGTGGGGCTCCCCGCCGTGTTGATCCCGTATCCGTACGCCACGGGGAGGCACCAGGAGGCGAACGCGCAGGCGCTGCGGCGGGCGGGAGGGGCGAGCGTGATGCTCGACGACCAGCTCTCCGCGGAGTCCCTGGCCGAGCGGATCGAAGGGATGATCGATCACCAGGAACGGCTCGAGGCGATGGCCGAGCGGAGCCGGGCGTTCGGCAAGCCGGACGCCGCCGATCGCCTGGCCCACCTGGTCGAGGAGGCGGGTGCTCGATGAACGGCGCCGCCCCATCCGCCCCGCGCCCTCTGTACCGTCCGCGACCAGGGACCATCCCCACGCTTCCGACCCCCGACCCTCGCGGCTGGCGGAAGCTCCACCTGGTCGGGGTGGGTGGCGCGGGGATGAGCGGGCTGGCCCGGCTCCTGCTGGCGCGCGGCATCGCGGTGACCGGTTCCGACCTGAAGTGGTCGCAGGGGATGGCCGCGCTGGAACGCCTTGGCGCCGTGGTGTCGGTCGGGCATCGCGCCGAACTGGTCGGCAGCCCGGACGCCGTCGTGGTCTCGTCCGCCATCCCGCCCGGCAACCCGGAGGTCATGGAGGCGTCGCGGAACGGCATCCCGGTGTTGATGCGGGCCCAGCTCTTGGCGGCGCTCATGCGGGGCCACCGCGGGGTGGCCGTGGCCGGCACGCACGGCAAGACCACCACCACATCGATGGTGTCCGCGATCTTGACCGGCGCGGGCCTCGCCCCCACGTTCGTCATCGGTGGTGACCTGAACGAGAGCGGCTCGGGGGCGGAGCACGGCGAAGGCGACGTCTTCGTCGCCGAGGCCGACGAGAGCGACGGGTCCTTCCTCCTCCTCGAGCCCGACATCGCCGTCATCACCAACGTCGAACGCGACCACGTGGATTTCTATGGGACCCCGGAGGAGGTCGAAGCGGCCTTCGCCGCGTTCGGGCTGCGGGCCCGGCATCTCGTGGCGTGCTGGGACGACCCCGGCCTTCGACGGGCCCTGGCCGGGACCCCGACCCCGCTCCTTCGATACGGCGCCGGTGACGGGCTCGATGTCGCTCTTCGCGATGTCAGGCTGGGCCCCGGGACCGCGGCCGGGGCGGTCGAGGTCCGGGGCGAGCTCCTGGACATCGAGCTCTCGGTGCCGGGCGTCCACAACCTGCTGAACGCGGCGGCGGCCATCGGTGTGGGCCACCTCCTCGACGTGCCGCTGAAGGCCGCGGCGGACGCGCTCCGAACCTTCGGCGGCGTCCGTAGGCGGTTCGAGGCACGGGGGGCAGCCCGCGGCGCGTCGTTCTACGACGACTACGCGCACCATCCGACGGAGGTCTCGGCCACGCTCCGCGCGGCCCGGACCGACGGGCGGCGCATCGTGGCGATCTTCCAGCCGCATCGATACACGAGGACCCAGGCCATGTGGCGGGAGCTGGGGGAGAGCCTGGGATCAGCCGACGTGGTCGTGGTCACGGACGTCTACGGGGCGGGGGAGCTGCCGATCCCGGGGGTGACCGGGAAACTCGTCGTCGACGCCCTCGCCGAGTCCGAGCCGGGGAAGCGGGTGATCTACCTGCCGCGGCGGGCCGACATCGCCTCGTTCCTCGCGGGCGAGGTGCGAGCGGGGGACCTGGTGCTGACCCTGGGCGCGGGCGACATCACGATGGTGGGCGAAGAAACCCTGGATCGCCTCCGGGAAGGGCCGGGATGACGGTGTACGGTCAAGCGGTCGGGTGGCCGGTCGGACGGCTGGGCCCGTCCACCGGGTCGACCGGAGGTGGATCGTGGCGGTGACGTCGAGATCGAGATGGCACCCGTCGCTCGGGACCCCGGAGACGACCACCTCCAGGGTTGCGACCCGGCGCGTGCCGACGTCCAAAGGCTCGTGGGCGCTCTCGGCCACCGGCTTGATCATCGTGGGGCTCCTCGCGTGGTGGGTCACGCATTCGGCCGTCTTCGACGCTCGCCGGATCGCGGTGACCGGCAACCGCCAGCTGTCGGTGGCCCGGATCCTCCGGATCGGCGGAGTGAGCGAACGGACCAACGTGATGTGGTTCTCGCCGGGGAGGGTCGAACGGCGCCTGACCGCCGACCCGTGGATCTTGGCCGCCCACGTGTCGAGGACCCTTCCGGCCACCATCTCGATCTCGGTGACGGAGCGAGTGCCGGTGGCCGTGCTCGAGGAGGGCCGGTCCTACTTCATCGCGGGCGACGGCACGGTGCTCGGGCCGGCCCGGGGCCGGCTGAGGCTCCCCACCATCGGGATCGCCGGTCCGACCATCCTGGCCGGCTCACGCCCGGCCGCCGCGCTCGGGCCCCTGAAGGCCATCGCCGCGCTTCCGGCGGGCTTCGTGGGCCAGGTGCGGAAGGCCTACGTCGCCCACGGGTTGCTCACGGTGGAGCTTCGCAGCGGGGTCAGGGCCATCTACGGCGACGCCGGCCAGGCGGAGGCGAAGGGGGAGGCCCTGGCGGCGGTCCTGAGATGGGCCACCCGATCCGGGATCTCCCTGGACTACGTGGACGTCAGGAGCCCCGTGTCCCCGGCGGCCGGTCCTGCGGGGAGCCCGGCGGTCCTCGACCCCGCGGGGGTGAACGGTCCCATCGCGCTGGAGCCCAACGGCAGGCCGAAGCTCGCCGGCAGGTAGGCGAAACGGGCCCCTGGAATCCCGTTTGGGGAAGCCGGAAAATTTCTGTTGACCCGACCCGATCCTTGGTGTAGATTCCTCGCCTTGTGGATTAGGTTTACATAATCCTCAAGGTCGAGTGGAGGATGAGAGATGGGCAGGAGAAGCGGCACTTCCCCGGGTAGGCGGGTGCTCGACACCCCTCGGATGGAGGAGAGGATCATGCAGGCTCCCCAGAACTACCTTGCCGTGATCAAGGTCGTCGGTATCGGCGGCGGCGGGGTGAACGCGGTCAACCGGATGATCGAGGCCGGCCTCCGCGGCGTGGAGTTCATCGCGATGAACACCGACGCCCAGGCGCTCCTGATGTCTGAAGCTGACGTAAAGCTTGACCTTGGGCGAGAGACCACCCGGGGCCTCGGAGCTGGGTCGAACCCCGAGGTGGGGAGGCGGGCGTCCGAGGAGCACCGGACCGAGATCGAGGAGATCCTGAAGGGCGCCGACATGGTGTTCATCACCGCGGGGGAGGGAGGCGGCACCGGCACCGGTGGCGCGCCCATCGTGGCGGAGATCGCCAAGACCATCGGCTCGCTCACCATCGGGGTGGTGACCCGGCCGTTCTCGTTCGAAGGGCGGAAGCGGGCCGCCCAGGCCGACATGGGGATCAGCGAGCTGAAGGCGGCCGTGGACACCCTGATCGTGGTGCCCAACGACCGTCTCCTCCAGGTGTCCGACGCCGCCACCCCCGTCCTGGACGCGTTCCGGATGGCGGATCAGGTCCTCTATCAGGGCGTCGAGGGCATCACGTCGCTGATCATGACCCCGGGCCTCATCAACCTGGACTTCGCCGACGTGAAGGCCGTGATGACCGGCGCGGGCTCCGCCCTCATGGGGATCGGGCACGGGACCGGCGAAGGCAGGGCCGAGGAAGCCGCGCGCGCGGCGATCTCCTCGCCGCTGCTCGAGGCCTCCATCGACGGGGCGAAGGGAGTCCTGCTCTCGATCGCCGGCCCGTCGGACCTGGCCCTGCACGAGGTGAACCGGGCCGCCGAGACCATCACGAAGGTGGCCCACCCCGACGCCAACATCATCTTCGGAGCGGTGATCGACGACGCCCTCGGCGACGAGGTCCGGGTCACGGTCATCGCGGCGGGATTCGACAAGCTGGGCAACGGGAGGAACGGCCGCCTCGCCCGCGTGCTGGAGGCAAAGCCGTCGGCGGAGCGAGAGGCCATGCCGTCCCTGCTGGAGGACGAAGGGGAGGACGAGCTGTTCAAGCCGGCGCCGGCCACGGTCGTGTTCGACGCCGACGAGGACCTCGACATCCCCGACTTCCTCAAGAGCTGACCTGCCCCGCGACAGGCCGGAGCGTGGGGGCGGGAGGGCCCCGAAGGCGCCCTTCCCCCGCCTGACGGGAGGACCCTCCCGTCCCCATCGCCCCGCCGGGCCGCGGGCCGCCCCGGCCGTTCCGTTCCGGTAGCTTCATCGGGATGCTCGATCGAAGGATCTTCGGCCATGGGGTCACCGCGCTCGTTTCGACGGATCTCGAAGAAGCGGGCTTCCTCGCGGCGTTTACGGAACGGACCGGTGGGGTCAGCGGCGCTCCGTTCGAGAGCCTGAACCTTTCGTTCTCCGGCGGCGATGCCCCGGACCTCGTGCTGGAGAACCGCCGGAGGGTGTGCCGCACGCTCGGGATCGAACGATTCGCCTCCGGACACCAGGTGCACGGAAGCACGGTGCGGATGGTCGGGCGGAGCGAGGAGGGGGCCGGCTTCGACGACCCGTCCGCGGCGTTCCCGTCCACGGACGCCATGGCGACCCTGGTCCGGGGAGTGGCGCTCGCCGTCCTGGTGGCGGATTGCGTCCCGATCGCCCTCGCCTCACCGGCGGAAGGGCGGCTTGCGGTGGTGCATGCCGGGTGGCGGGGGATCGCGGCCGGCATCGTCACCGCCGCGGTGGCGATGTTCCACCGACCGCGGGAGCTAATCGCGGCCATCGGCCCGGCGGTGGGCCTCGATCACTACGAGGTGGGCCGCGAGGTGGCGGCCTCGGTCGACGCCGCCGCCGCGGGCCGGGCCGTGGTCGAGGACGCCGGAGGGGGATCGCGTCTGGACCTCGTCGCCACGGCCGCCGGTGTCCTGCGGGCCTGCGGGGTTCCCAGCATCGAGATGGCCGAGGAGTGCACGGCCTGCCGGCCCGACCGCTTCTATTCGTTCCGGGGCGAGGGGATAACCGGGCGCCAGGCGCTGGTGGCCGTCAGGATGTGATGCGTGGCTTCCGCGGAAGGCTTGCCGGCCAGTACCTCGATCCCCGACGCCGTGGCCTCCATCCGGGACCGGATCGCCGAGGCCTGCGCCCGCGGCGGCCGCGATCCCGGCGAGGTCACACTTGTCGCCGTGACCAAGGGCGTCGAGATCGAGGCCATCCGGGCTGCCCGCGATGCGGGGGTCGAGGACCTCGCGGAGAACTACGCCCGGGACCTGGCGCGCAAGGCCGAGGTGGTCCCGGGGCGGTGGCACTTCATCGGCAAGCTCCAGGCGGGTACGGCGGCGAAGGTGTCCGACGTGGCCGACGTGATCCACTCCGCGGAGCCGGGACGCGGCCTCGAGCGGGTGGCCGGGCGGGCGGCCAGGGACGGCCGGACGATCCCGTGTCTCGCTCAGGTCGACTACACGGGGCGACGACAGGGCGTTCAGCCCGAAGAGCTCGAGGCGTTCCTTGAAGCGGCGGGGCGGATGGCCGGCATCCGGATCATCGGCCTGATGACCGTTCCTCCGCCCACCCCAAACCCGGAGGGAGCCCGCCCCTACTTCGCCGCCCTCCGCGAGCTCCGGCACGGCCTCATCCATCGGTGGCCGGACCTGCTCGAATTGTCCATGGGAATGTCCGGGGATTACTCAATCGCGGTGGAGGAAGGCGCTACGATGGTGCGCGTCGGGACGGCCCTGTTCGGCGACCGCCCGATGAGGCGCGCCCCAGCCGGCGACCGGGGGCCGTCGCCTGGGCCGTCGGCGACCTGAAGGAGTGGGGACATGGCAGGGGTGTGGAGGAAGACCTTGCAGTACCTGGGTCTGGTCGAGGACGAGGACCTCGAGGATCTCGACGACGCCGTGGAACAGTCGGGCGGCCGGGGCGAGCCCGCGCCTGTCCGCCGCCTGGGCAGGACCGAGATGGCCACCGTCGAGCGTCCCGAGGCGATCGTTCGCACCATGCCGTCTGCCAGGACTCCCACCGCGTCGATCCACCGGGCCGAGCCCAAGCGGTTCAACGAGGCCAGGGAGATCGGGGAGCGGTTCCGTCAAGGCATCCCGGTCATCGTGAACCTGCAGGGCGCCGACGATCCCGTGGCCCGGCGGCTGGTCGACTTCGCCTCCGGCCTCGTGTTCGGGCTCGACGGGAAGATCGAGATGGTGGCGTCCCGCGTCTATCTCCTCACCCCGGCCGACGTCGAGGTCTCGGCGGAGGAGCGGGAGCGCCTGGTCGAGGGCGGATTCTTCAACCAGCTCTGAGTCGAGGGCGAACCCGGACGAGGGACACGAATGGGGATCATCTGCATCCTGCTGTCGGTCTATTGGGTCATCCTGCTGATCCGCATCCTCTCCTCCTGGTTCCCCATCCCGCCCTCCGGCCCGGTGGCTACCGCCATCAGCTTCATCTACGGGGTGACCGAGCCGGTGCTTCGGCCGTTGAGGAACGTCCTGCCGCCGGTCCGACTGGGGGGGATGGCCCTCGACCTGTCGCCGATCATCGTGTTCATCGTTATAGGGATCCTGCAGAGCTACATCTGTTGAGGCCGCCCCGCCGGAGCCGGGGTTCCGCGGGGGTGCGAGGGACCGGACCCGACTAACATGCGGGTTCGACGGGGGCCCTCATCCCCTGGTAGGAAGAGATCGAGGTGTTCGACATGGGTCGAAAGGACAGGGAGGAGGCGCTGGCCGCGAGCCCGGAGCCAAGGCAGCAGCGGATCACGCCGGTCGACATCCAGCAGAAGGAGTTCCGGCTGTCGTTCCGCGGATACAGCGAGCGGGAGGTGGACGAGTTCCTCGACCTGGTCACCGAGGAGGTGGCCCGGCTGCACGCGGAGAACCGGCGCCTCCAGGAGGATGTGGAGTTCCAGCGCACCGTCCCCATCGGCACGGACTCGGCCATCCGGGCAGACGAGATCGTCCGCCGGGCCCGGGAGGAAGCCGACCGGATCGTGGCCGAGGCCCGGGCTCGCGCCGCTGGCGGTCGAGCCGGCTCGGCGGCGAGGTCCGCGGGCGGCGCCGCAGAGGCGGCCGCGGTGGGGCGGTTCCTGGGACGTGAGCGGGAGTTCCTGCAAAGCCTCGCCGCGCTGATCCAGCGGCACGCTGAGGCGGTGAAGGAAGACGCCCGGTCGGCCAGGCGGGTGCCGGACGCGGCGGGCTCCCCGGTCGAGGAGCCCGGGGAGGAGCCCGCTCGGGAGGACGAACCCGCCCTCGAAGCTCCCCCTTCCGAAGAGACATCCCGCCAGGAGCAGAACACCGGGGAGACGGTCCCACCACGCGATCTCGCCGGCGTGGAGGGCCGAGAGACGCAGGCGGCGTCCGGCGAGCACGAGGAGGGCCAAGCGATCGGCTCTCCGCCAGAGCCTCCCCCCGCTCCGGAGTCCGAACGGGACCGCTGGATCGACGACGAGCCCGAGTCAACCACCCAGGCCTGGACGGCACCGCTGGTGGTCGACTCTCCTTCCACCTGGGCCGTGGGGCCGGAGATCAGCGCGCCCGAAGGCACGCCCTCCCCACCCAACCTGGGTTCGGGCCCGGTCGCTGAGGAGGACCCGGGAGAGGATCGGTCGCTGCGGGAGCTGTTCTGGGGCGAGGACTGAGCCGGGCCTTCAGGCGCGGCGCAGGGAGAGCTTCGCCTTCACCCCGTCGACCTCCACGGTGACGGTTCGGTCCCATTCTCCGGCCTCTTCGTCCAGGCTTCCCGTCTCGACCCGGGTGGCCAGGGCCTCGGCCGCGATCAGCGACGTGTGGGTGCTGACGGCGTACGCCAGGCGCTCAGTGGGGTCGGTCTGGATCCTGAGCTCGATGCGATCGTCGACCTTCAGCCCCGCCCGCTTCCTCAGGTCCTGGAGATGGTGGATCACCTCGCGGACCAGGCCCTCGCGCTGGAGGGCGGGCCATCGATCGAGCTCCAGGTCCAGGGCCACCGTGGCGGCCCCGTCGGACGCGACGCCCCGTCCCGGAGCAGTCCGCTTGACCAGCTCCACGTCCGCCGGGAGCAGCTGCACCGCCCCGTCGCCGGCCCCCACCTCGACGGGCTCTCCCCGGGCCAGGCGGGAGGCGAGGGCTCCGTCATCCTGTTCGAGCGCGCGCGCCACGTCCCCTACCCGGGCCCCCAGACGCGGACCCAACTCCCGGAAGTTCGGCTTGGCCCGCCATCCCGACAGCTCCTCCGCGGACTCGGCGAACGCCACCTCCTTCACGTTCAGCTCCTCGGCCACCAGTTCGAGGAGCGGCTGGAGCCGGGCGGGATCGCCGGACACGTGGATCACCGCCCGAGCCAGGGGTTGGCGCACCCGGACCTTCGTGTCGGTCCGGATCTGCCGCCCCAGGGACACCACGGCGCGGGCGACCTCCATGGCCTCGTCGAGTCCGGGATCGATCCGCAGGGGGTCGGCCTCGGGGAAGTCCGTGAGGTGGACGCTCTCGGGTGAGCCGGAGGGCAACCCGGCCCGGAGGTTCCGGTACAGCTCCTCGGACAGGAACGGGACGATCGGGGCCATCAGCTGGGAGACGGTCAGCAGACACTCGTGGAGGGTGGCGTGGGCGCCGAGCTTCGACTCGTCGTCAGCGGGCTCCGACCCGGAGCGGGCCGGATCCGTGATCGGACCCGGAGCGGGCCGGATCCCAGAACCGCCGGCGGGACCGCCGGACGTACCAGTTCGACAGGTCGCCGACGAAGAGGTCGATGCGCCTGGCCGCGCCGGTCGCATCGTATGCGTCCATGGCCTCCCGAACGGACCGCACCGTGCCGTGCAGCCGGGACAGGACCCATCGGTCGAGGAGGGGCCGGGCCTCCGGGGCCGGCGCCTTCGCCAGGTCCGGCTCGTCGATGTTGGCGTAGGTGACGAAGAAGGCGTACGTGTTCCACAGGGTGAGCATCACCCTCCGCACGGCGTCCTCGATGGCCTCGATGGAGACCCGCCGGGCGGTCCACGGGGAGCCGGCGGCGACCAGGAACCACCGCAGGGCGTCGGCGCCCTGGCGATCGATCACCTCCCAGGGGTCGATGGCGTTGCCGGCGCTCTTCGACATCTTGCGGCCGTCCCTGTCCACCAGCAGCCCGAGACAGACCACGTTCCGGTAGGAGTTCTCCCCGAACAGCAGGACGCTTTCGGCCATGAGGGTGTAGAACCAGCCCCGGGTCTGGTCGATGGCTTCGGCGATGAAGTCGGCCGGGAAGCTCTGCTTGAACGGCGCCTCGCCCTCCGACCCCGGGCCGAGGTATCCCCACTGGGCGAACGGCATGGCGCCGGTGTCGAACCACGTGTCGATCACCTGCGGGACACGCCGGGCTTCGCCGTGGCACTGGGGGCAGGCGATGGCCACCGCGTCGATGGCGGGCCGGTGCGGGTCGATCCCGGTCACGTCCTCCTCGGCCAGGAGGGAGAGCTCGGCCAGCGAGCCAACCACCGTGTCATGGCCCTGGTCGCACCTCCAGACCGGGAGGGGGGTGCCCCAGTACCGGTCGCGCGAGAGCGACCAGTCGACGTTGTTCGCCAGCCAGTCGCCGTACCGCCCGTGCTTGATGTGGTCGGGGTACCAGTTGACCCCTTCGTTGGCCTCCAGGAGCTCGGTCTTGCGGGCGGTGGTCCGCACGTACCAGGCCGGCCTGGCGTAGTAGAGCAGGGGGGTGGAGCAGCGCCAGCACAGCGGGTACGTGTGCTCGATCTCCTCGACCGCCAGCAGCAGGCCCCGCCGACGGAGGTCCTCGATGATGTCCGGGTCGGCCTCCTTGACGGACTTTCCCCGGACGAACTCTGGGGCCAGGTCCGTGAACCTTCCCTCCTCGTCGACGGGATTGAACACGGGCCAGCCTTCGCGCCTGGCCACCTCGAGATCCTCCTCGCCGAACGCCGGCGCCATGTGCACGATCCCCGTCCCCTCGTCCATGGACACGAAGTCCGCGGCCACCACCCGATGGGCTACTCCGGGCTCCACGTTCGGGAACGGCGGTTCGTACCGGGCACCCACGAGCCTGGAGCCCGGGAAGGGCTGGCCGATCTGCTCCCCGCCCTCGCCGAGCGTGGCCCGAAGCCCCTCGGCCACCACGAACCCCTCGCCGCCACGGTGGATCCGGACGTACGGGCGGTCGGCCGCCACGGCCAGGCCAACGTTCGAGATCAGCGTCCACGGCGTGGTGGTCCAGACCACCAGGTTCACCCCCACGAGATCGGGGTCGGGCGCTTCGACCACCGCGAACTTGAGGAAGACGCTGGGGTCCTTCACCTGGGCGTAGCCCTGGGCCACCTCGTGGTCGGACAGCGACGTCCCGCACCGGGGGCAGTACGGCGTGACCTTGTTGTCCTCGAACAGCAGGTCCAGCTGGTGCAGCCGCTTCAGCGTCCACCACACGCTCTGGACGTACTCGGGGTTCATGGTCCAGTAGGCCTCGTCCATGTTGAGCCAGAACCCGATCCGCTCCGTGAGGCGCTCCCAGTCCTCGACGTAGCGGGTGACCGATTCGCGGCACAGCCGGGTGAACTCGGCGATCCCGAAGCGCTCGATGTCCCGCTTGGTCTTGGTGCCGATCTCCTTCTCCACCTCGACCTCGACCGGGAGGCCGTGGCAGTCCCAGCCGGCCTTCCGGGGGACCAGATGGCCGGTCATGGTCTTGTAGCGGGGGAACACGTCCTTGAAGGTCCGGGGCTCCACGTGGTGGATGCCCGGCTTGCCGTTCGCGGTGGGAGGTCCCTCGTAGAAGATCCAGGGCGTGGCGCCCTCTCGCAGCTTCAGGCTCTTCTCGAAGATCGCGCCGTCGCGCCAGAAGTCCAGGATCCGCCGCTCGAGCGAGGGGAAGTCCACCTTCGGGTCGACCGGCCGGTACGTCGCCATGCGCTCCTCCCCGCTCGGGGCTCCTCGGCGGCGAAACAACGCGCCCCGTCCCTCGCTTTCGGGACCCGTCCCTCGCTTTCGGGACGAGGCGCGGGTGCTCGTTCCCGTCGTCGCCTGTGCGGCGATTCTACCGTCGAAGCAGGCTGGTTCCCCGGAAGCGGGGGGAGGAAGATGCGGCGGTGGCCCGCGGACCCGCGCAGGGGGAGACGACCATCACGATCCGGGTTCGCCCCCGGTCCCGGCCTAGCGTCGCCCTGGCGGGGGACCTGGTCGTGGTGTCGGTGGCGGCCCCGCCGGTCGAGGGCCGCGCCACCGAGGAGGCACGGCGGTCGCTGGCGGGAGCGCTGGGGATCGCTCCCAACCGGGTCGTGCTCCGGTCGGGACGGGGGAGCCGGACCAAGGTGTTCGTGGTGGCCGGGCTCTCCCTGGAGGAGGTGGCCCGCCGGCTGTCGGCCAGCCTGGAGGGATAGCCGGCCGGGAGGGGATGCCTAGCGGGCGCGGACGGGGAGCATCTGCAGCTCGGGGGCCAGGCGCTGACTGCGGCGCACGTACAGCAGGCTGGCCGCCACGCCGAGGGCCGTGGCCGTGAGCTGCACCGGCGGCTCCAGCGCCATCATCATGCCGGGAGATACGGTGAACGCCAGCACACCCTGCTGGGCGGCCGACAGGAGCAGCAGGACGGCCCAGCCCAGCGACAACGTGCGAAACACCCTCAGGGCGGTGGGATGGCGCCACCGCTCGGCCAGCCGGCGGCGGGCCTCGTGGTGATCCGAGGACATCATCACCGCAAGGGTCCGGGTGAGAGGCCGGCGGATGGCCGCGGAGCCCGCGAACGCCAGGCCGATCACGGCCGTCACCACCGCGCCCTTGATCAAGATGAACAGGGGGGAGTGCAGCCACAGGGCCAGGCTCACCGACGCCCCGGTCATCGCGATGAACAGGACCCCCACCGGACTGGGAGGCTTCCGGGTGAGCAGGCGGACGACGGCGTCCAGAACGGGCACGGCCGACGCGGCCGCCAGGGCGATCAGCACCGGCGCCGCCCTGGAGACCACCAGGTAGATCAGCCCGGGCAGCACGAGTCCGGGAAGCAGGTGGCGGATCAGGTTCCGGTGGATCATGGCTATCCCTTGTGTCGGCCGGGCGGCCGCTTCCCTGAGCGATGCCCGGGGAAATGGGGAGCCGGTGGACGGAAGACCTCCCCACGGTACCGCATCGCTCCCCGTTGGGCGTGGGTCGAACCGGGACCGGGGCGGCTCCGGGTACGCCCTTCGGCGTCCCCCGGACCAGTTCGCGGCATCCAGTATGCTGATGGCCCGCTCCGCTCGATCGCCTCTGTCCGGCCCCGGGGGAAGGTCCGATTCCGATGACGACGACGAGATCACCGCTCAGGGCAAAGGAGATCACCGAGCTTCGGGAGAGGCTGGTCGAGGAGCGCAAGGACCTTCAGGCCCAGTACGACGAGCTCGAGGAGTCCTCCTTCTCCGCGAACCAGTCCGATCTCACGGGGGAGATGGGGTTCGACGAGGAGTACGCCGACGCCGGCACGGCGACGTTCGAGCGCGAACGCGACCTGTCCCTGGTCAACAACCTCCGGGACCTGATCGAGCGCATCGACAAGGCCCTCGTCAAGATCGACGAGGGTACCTACGGCCTGTGCGCCCGGTGCGGCAAGCCCATCGAGAAGGCCCGGCTGAAGGCGCTGCCCTACGCGAGCCTCTGCCTCAAGGACAAGCAGGCCGAAGAGCGAGTTCGTTAGCCGGGTGACCCGCCGGGCGCGGCTCGTGGCGCTCCTGTACGGGGCGGGGGCCCTCGTCTACGGGCTCGACCGGCTCACGAAGCTGCTCGCCGAGCGTCAGCTGGCCGGCCGTCCACCGGTCGTGCTCATCCCGCACGTCCTCGACCTGAGCTACACCACGAACTCGGGGGGGGCCTTCGGCGTGCTCGGCGGCCAGCCGTGGCTGTTCTTCGGCGCGACCGTCGCGGTGTGCCTGGTGATCGTCATCGCCTCCACCAGGGTGGCGTCGGCGACCGTGGCCGCGGGCCTCGGATTGATCCTCGGCGGAGCCCTGGGGAATCTCACCGACCGGATCGTGCACGGCCCGGGCGTGTCGGGCCGGGTCGTCGACTTCATCCACCTGCACCACTGGCCGGTGTTCAACGCGGCCGACTCGGCGGTCGTGGTGGGCGCGGCCGTGCTGGTGGTGGCGAGCGCCCGCCGGGCGCGCTGAGCGTGGCCCGGGAGACGGAGACCTTCCCGGCGGCCGCCGGGCGCCTCGACGTCGTGGTTGCATCGCGACTCGGGATCGTCCGTGCCGACGCCCAGCGAGCCATCGCCGAGGGCAGGGTGCGCGTGGACGGAGTTCGCAGGCCGAAGTCGTTCCGCCTGACCGGGGGGGAGGTCGTCGAGGTCGATCTGGCCGGCCCAGCCACCATCGAACCGGACCTCGTCCCGATGCCCGTGCTGTACGAGGATGAGCACCTCGTGGTGGTGTCGAAGCCGGCCGGTGTGGTCACCCACCCCACCTCCGGCCGCCGCACCGGGACCGTGGTCAACCGGCTGCTCGGCATGGGCCTCGTCCTGGCGGCGGGGGACGACCCCCTCCGGCCCGGGATCGTCCACCGCCTGGACGCCGGCACCTCTGGCCTCCTGGTCGTGGCGAAGACCGAGCAGGCCCGGGCCGCGCTGGCCGGGATGTTCCGGCGGCACGAAGTCGACCGCACGTACCTGGCCCTGGTCCGGGGGCGCCCCGCACACCGCCGGTTCCTGATCGACGCTCCCCTCCAACGCCGGGGCCCCAGGATCCGGCTGGGGCCGATCACAGGGCGGGCGGCGGCCACCGAGGTCGAGGTGCGGGAGCGGTTCGACGGGGCCACGCTCCTCGAGGTGCGGCCCAGGACCGGCCGGACCCACCAGATCCGGGTGCACCTCTCGGCGATCGGACATCCCGTCCTGGGCGACCGGACCTACGGCGGGACCGGCGAGGACGCCCGCCGGCTCGGTTTGGGGCGCCCATTCCTGCACTCATGGCGCGTCTCGTTCGATCACCCGGTCACGGGCAGGCTGGTCCAGGTCGAGGACTCCCTGCCACCTGACCTGGAGGACGGCCTCCGGCGGCTGGGCCCGGAGGCGGCGCCCCGCGGGGAGCGCCGTCCCGGGCCGGCTCGGCCCACCCGTGGGGAGTGAGCGGGCGGATCCCAGGGAACCTTCGAGGGCATCAGGACGAACGAAGGAACAACGAACCCGAGCAGTCCTCGCCACGTGAACCGGCTCCTCGACCCGTCGACCGCTCCGGGCCGCAAGGTCCGGCTCGCGCTGCTGGGCGGCATCGTGGCCGGCTGTCTCGGCGCGCTGATCGACGGCTGGCTGTGGGGCACGCACATCGCCTTCGAAGGCGTGGCCTTCGGGTGCTTCGTGGCGATCCTGGCGCTGGAGGGCCTCCGGCGGTGGCTCACGGTCCCCGCGGTCCTGGCGGTGACCGGGCTGCTGTTCGCCCTGGCGTTGTCGTTCCCGCCTCGGGAGTCCGCCGACGTTTGGTCCTACGCCATGTACGGGCGGATCGTGGCCTCCGGGGACGATCCGTACCGGACCGCCCCCGTGGCGTTCCCCGACGATCCCTGGCTGCGCCTGGTGAGTCGCGCCTGGCGGGACACCCCCTCCCTGTACGGTCCGCTGTTCAACGAGACGGCGGCGGAAGCCGTCCGGCTGTCCCGCGGGTCGGCCCTCCGTGTGCGGGTGGAGTTCCAGTTTCTGGCCGTCCTCGGGGTCGGCGGGGCCATGCTGCTCCTGGCCAGGCGGTCCGCCCCGCCCGGCGCGCTTGCCCTCCTCGGCCTGAACCCGCTGGTCGTGCTCGGCGTGGTGAACGCCGGGCACAACGACGCGCTGGTGGGATTGGCGGTGCTCGGCGCTGTCCTGCTGGCGGAGGACGAACGGAGTGCCCTGTCGGGGGTCTGCGTCGGTCTGGGGGCCCTGATCAAGGTGGTCGCCCTGCTGCCGGCCGGGATCCTGGTCCTGTGGACGTGGCGCCGGCGAAGCTGGCGCGAGGCGCTGCTGGCCGGAGGGGCGGTGGTCGAGACCGTGGCCGCCGGCTATCTGATCGCCGGGAGCGGAGCGGTGCGGGCGCTGGGCGGGGAGACCGGCCTGGTCACCCCGTTCTCCGTGTGGCGGCTCACGTGGTTAGGGCGGCCGGACATCGCCACCGGGGCGGGGCGCATCCTCCACGTCCTCGCCCCGGGGCGGCTGGGCTCCGCCATCCCGGTGGCCCTGGTCCTGATCCTGGCGCTGGCGGCGGCGTTGCCGTGGCTTCGTCTTCCCTCGCCGGCAAGGGCGGTGGGCGTCTCGGCCCTCCTGTATCTGGTGGCAGCTCCGTACGCGGTCCCGTGGTACCTGTTCTGGACGCTTCCGGTGCTGGCGGCGGCGTGGCGGTGCCGCCTGACCTGGCTGGCCCTCGGGTATCAGGCCGCCCTGACCATCGCGTACTCGCTGGCGCTGCGGAGGCCGCTCGGGACGGTGGCCTCGACCGCCAGGGTCTCGTATTTCGGGGCCCTCGTCGTGGCTGAGGTGCTGGCGATCCTGGCGCTGCTCGCCCTCCCGCTCGTCCGGGCCCGCCGATGGGAGGCCCTGATGGCTCGGGTGGCCGCGTTCCGCGACGGCCGGGCCGGGCCTACCGACGCGTCCTGGCCGGGTCCTTCAGGTACAGGGCGAACTGGGTTCGAACCTCCTCCCGGCTGGCCAGCAGCGCGTCCTCGACGTCCGGCGGGAGACGGCGGCTCTCGATGAGCTCGCCGAGCTTCTTCGGGTCCACCGACCGGATCTGCTCCCACAGCCCCAGGGGCTCAAGGATCCGGCGGACCCGCTCCGGGTCGGGCGCGGTCACGTGCTGAGGCCGGCGATCAACGGCCGATCCGTCGCTGCCGTACAGCCGCCGGTAGTCGTGCTCCTCGCAGAACGCGTTGATCAGGGCCCTGAGGTCCTCCAGCCGCCGGTACCGAGCCCAGTCCTCGCGCTTCAGCGCGATCCACTCGTCGACCATCGCGGTCATGTTGGGAGCAGGGTCGCCCCGCTCCTTCTCGTACCGGTGCCGGAACAACGGGCACCGGTTCTGGAAGTCGCACCAGTCGCACAGCGGGTTCTGCTGCGGTTCGAACCGGCCGGCCGCGATTCGCTCGGCCACCGTGGCGATCCGCCGCCTGAGCTCGTCGTCGTCGGCGCTGGTTCGCGTGGTGGTCATCCGCTCTCCGGGGAGCAGGAAATAGAGCGTGAGCCGCTCTGGCTCGATCCCCCAGATCTCCCGCGCCGCCAGGTGGTAGACGGAGAGCTGGAGGTCCCGGTCCACCCGCTCTCTGGGCGGCAGCCGGCGGCTCGTCTTGTAGTCGATGATCTCGTAGCCGCCGCCGGGGATCCGGTCCATCCGGTCGATCACCCCGGAGATCTGGACGCCCTCGACCTCGATGGTGAACCGGAACTCGAGGGCGGCCGGGATCCGGAATGAGGGCGCGTTGTCGCGGTGATAGCCGGCCAGGACCTGGCGGGCGTGATCGTGGTAGGTCCGCTCCTCCGAAGGGTCCCGGTAACCCTCGCCGACCCACTCGCCCTCGAGCATCTCGTGCAGCTCCTCGAGCGACGGGGCCACCGGAACGGGCCGGTCGTGGAATCGGTACAGGGTGCGGTGCAGGGAGTCCCCGAACGCGAGCGCCGGCGACGTCGTGGTGGGGAAGCGCTGCTCGTACTGGAACCGGTACTTGGCCGGGCACAGCTCGTACGTCGAGATGGCGGAGTACGAGAGCCTCATCCGGGAGCGAGAATGATCGGATCGGCTTGCATGGGCTGATCGCCGCAGTGTACCCTCAGCGGGACAGGAATTACAAGGATGTGATTCTTTCAACAGGTTTTCCACAGCGCTTCGGGGCGACCTCCCCCCGTCCCGGGGCCTGGAGGCCGTCGAACTGGGGAGTCCGTGAGCGGCGGAAGCTTCGTTCACCTTCACACGCACAGTGAGTTCTCGCTGCTCGACGGGGCGTCCCGGATCGAGGAGCTGTTCGCCAAGGCCGAACGGCTCGGCATGCCGGCCCTGGCGCTCACCGACCACGGGGCGATGTTCGGGGCCCTCGACTTCTACCTGGCCGGCAAGGACCACGGGGTCAAGCCGATCATCGGGGTCGAGGCGTACGTGGCTCCCCGCTCCCGGTTCGACCGCGAGCCGGGGGAGAACGAGGAGAAGTACCGCCACCTGACGCTGCTGGCCCGCGACGAGATCGGCTACCGGAACCTGCTCCGGCTGGTCACCGACGCCCACCTGGAGGGGTTCTACCACCGGCCCCGAATCGACAAGCAGCTCCTGGCCGAGCGGTCGGCCGGGCTGATCGGCCTGTCGGGCTGCCTGGCCTCGGAGACGGCCAGGCTCTCCATCGCTGGCCAGGAGGCGAAGGCTCGCGACGTGGTGGCCACCTACCGCGACATCTTCGGCCCCGGCGCCTTCTACCTCGAGATCCAGGACCACGGGCTGGCGGACCAGCGGAAGCTCAACCCACTGCTGCTCGAGCTGTCGCGGGCCACGGGCGTGCCCCTGGCGGCGACGAACGACAGCCACTACACGGACCGGGAGCACGCCCGGCCCCACGACGTCCTCCTGTGCATCCAGCAGCAGAAGGTGCAGACCGACACCGCCCGGCTGAGGTTCGAGACGGACGAGTTCTACCTGAAGCCGGCCGAGGAGATGCGCCAGGTCTTCGCCGAGCTGCCGGAGGCCTGTGAGGCCACCCTCCGGATCGCCGAGGCTTGCGAGCTCGAGCTGACGTTCGGGGAGCTCCACCTGCCGCGGTTCGACCCGCCTGCGGGCCGGTCGCTCGAGGACCACTTGCGCGACCTGGTGTACGAGGGGGCGGCCGGGCGCTACGGCACCGTGACACCGGAGATCCGCGACCGGATCGAGTACGAGCTCGGCGTGATCGTGCCGATGGGCTTCGCCGGCTACTTCCTGATCGTGTGGGACCTGATCCGGTTCGCCCGCGACCACGGGATCCGGGTGGGCCCCGGACGGGGGTCGGCGGCCGGCTCGGTGGTGTCCTACTGCCTGCGGATCACCGATCTCGACCCACTGCGCTACGGGCTGATCTTCGAGCGGTTCCTGAACCCCGAGCGCAAGGAGATGCCGGACATCGACATGGACTTCGACGAGCGCCGCCGGGACGAGGTGATCCGGTACGTGGCCGCGAAGTACGGGGCCGACCACGTGGCCCAGATCATCACGTTCCAGACCATCAAGGGGAAGCAGGGGGTCCGGGACGCAGCCCGGGTCCTGGGGTTCCCGGCGATGTTCGGGGACCGGCTGGCCAAGATGTTCCCTCCGGCGGTGCTCGGCCGGGAATATCCGATCGACCGGGCCCTCGAGCTCTCTCCCGAGTTCCGGGAGGCATACGAGAAGGAGCCCGAGGCCCGAGAGGTGATCGATTCGGCCCGCGCGCTCGAGGGGCTCCGTAGGGAGGACTCGGTCCACGCCGCGGGCGTGGTGATCGCGGACATCCCCCTGGTGAACTACCTGCCCCTGAAGCTGTCGAAGGACTCCCGCGACGAGTCCCGCCGCATCGTGACCCAGTTCGACATGCACGGGGTGGAGCGGCTCGGGCTGCTCAAGATGGACTTCCTGGGGCTGCGCAACCTGTCGGTGATCGAGGACACGGTGGGGCTGCTGAAGGCGAAGGGGATCGATCTGGACATCGATCACGTCCCCCTGGACGACGCCGCGGCCTACGAGATGGTCGGGCGGGGGGACACCACCGGGGTGTTCCAGCTCGAGGGCGGCGGGATGCGCTCGCTGATCAAGAGCCTCCAGCCGGACCGGTTCGAGGACCTGATGGCGCTGGTCGCGCTGTATCGGCCCGGTCCCCTCGGCCAGGGCATGCACGTGGAGTACGCCGAGCGAAAGCACGGGCGCAAGCCGGTGGAGTATCCCCACCAAGACCTGGTCGAGATCCTGGCGGACACGTACGGGATCATCGTGTACCAGGAGCAGGTCATGCAGATCGCGGTGCTCATGGCCGGCTACACCATGGGCGAGGCCGACACCCTGCGGAAGGCCATGGGCAAGAAGATCCGGGAGATGCTG
>WNGE01002277.1_pt1 | contig 23660 bp, 26 predicted proteins | sample 5400651 | NCBI WGS metagenome assembly WNGE01 (sample SAMN13153370, study PRJNA577476) | soil metagenome | isolation source: 60 cm soil or saprolite under grassland replicate 2 | place: USA:California | collected 2016-06-15
CGCCGAAGGCGATCCGCACCCCGGAAATCGACATGCCGACCGCGTCGGCGAGGTCGGCCAGCTTGTACGGCCGGGGCTGCACGGTGCGGGCGTAGGCGAGGACGGCGCGGATGCGCTGGTGGGTGTAGCCGCGCCAGTCGGCCAGATGGGTCAGGGTGTTCAGCACCGGGTCGGGCCAGTCCGGTGCGCAGCGGTTGAGGTGTCGGGCCCGGTCCACGGCGACGATCAGGTCGGTGATGCCGTGCTCCGGGTTCGGGGGAGGAACGATCGGGTCGGGCATGGCGTCCTCCGGGTTAGATCCAGTCGGTGACGTCGTCGCCATCCGTGGCGGGGGCCGGCCCGGTGGCCGGGGTGGGACGGACGGGCTTGAGCCGTTTGGGTTCGACGGCGGCCACGGTGTCGGCCGCGTCGGCGGTGAAGTCGTCCTCGGGCACGTCGGGCAGGTCGAGGGCGGTGGGCACGACCGCCGGCGAGACCGGCGCGTCGGAGCCGGTGTGCCGAAAGGGCAGGAACCGCAACAGCGGGGAGAGCACCTTGGCAGTGAGCGGGTCGCGGGCGGTCACGTTGACCTGGACCAGCGCGGCGTGGCGGGTGGAGGCGGGGGCCAGCTGGATGTCTTTGGCCCAGCAGGCGACGGCGAGCTTGTCCCGCCGGGCTTCGAGATCGGCCAGGGACAGGCCGGGGCGTAGCCACACCCAGATCCGGCCGCCGGCCGGGGTGGGTCGGGCGATGAGGATGAACGGCACCGAGCCGTAGGCGTTGGATTTGATGAACGCGTCGAACGACAGCCGCAACCGGTGGCGCCAGATGGCGCACCAGATCCAGGGCACCAGCGTCGACCGGGTAAACGGCAGCAGCAGCGGTGCCGCCACGCACAGGGCGAGGATGGCCAGCGCCAGGGGGTAGCTGACGACCTGGACCAGTGCCAGGTAGCCGGCCAGCAGGATGGCGCCGAGGCTGATTTCGGCGACCCAGTGCCACAACACCCGCAGCACCGGCCACGCCAGCACGATCAGGCTGGTGACCACCGCGAGGGCGAGCGCGGTCAGGAAACCGATGAACGCGGCGAGCAGCTGGTGTGCGGTGCCGGTGGGGCCGAGCACGCCGTAGGCGATCACGGCGATGGTGGGCCAGCCGACGATGGCGATGACCCAGAAGGTGAGTTTGGCGATGCGGACGTTGTGCCGCCGCTCCGCCACGGCGATGATCGGCACGTTGCCGACACGCCCCCGGCCGATGGCCCGGGCCGGGGTGCGGGACCTAAACTTGGACATGAAAAGCCGTCCCTCCTCATCGGGATGGGTTTTTGGGTAGAGGTGCGGGGCCGCTCGGGTTTGCCGTCCAGCAGCGACCCCGCGCCAACTCGTTACGCGGGTAGTGGGCCGTCTAGAACGGCACCTCGGTGACGTCCGGCGCCAGGCTGTCGGACGCCGAGTACAGGTAGCGGCGGGCCGCGTCGGCGGCCTTCACCGCGTTGTCGATCAGCTCCCGGCGGCTGTCGTCGGTGATGGCCTTGGTGTGGCTGGCGGCCAGGATCGACGCCGATGCCGCGTGGTGGTACTGCCAGGCGATCCGCATCAGGTTCTCGTACTCGCCGCGCACGGCCTGGTCGTGTTCGCGGTGGGCGCGCTCGATTTCCTCACGGGCGCGGTCTTCGTCGGTCTTCAGTTGGGGTTCGGGTTTGACGACCTGTGCGGTCATGACTGTCGTCCTCCACATGGAATGGTCGGGTAGAGGTGCGGGGAGCGGATCGGGTTTGCCGTCCAGCACCGCTCCCGCGCCAACTTCGCTCAGGCGCCCCGAGCTTGGGCGACCTGATAGGCGTGCCAGATCCCATCCAGGGACCGATTCGCCTTGCACCAGGCGATGTAGGCCTCCCCACGCACCCGGGCGGCCACCTGGTACTGCTCTGCGATCACGTCGGCGATCACCGACGCCTTCTCGTAGGCCTGCCACAACGTGTTCGCGGCAACGACCTGCTGTTCGAACTCCACCCACAACTGGGTCGGTGTCCGATCGGTACTGCTGTCCTGGTTGGTCATCACAACACCCGAATTCGAAATCAGCCTGCGACGGGTGCTGCTCTACTTGCTTGCCGAAACGGCAACCGGCTTGATCTGCTCCGCGCGGTACGCCACACCGTTCCTCCCGTTCGTGTTCCACGGGATCGCCTCCAGCCCGAACGGCGTCACCAACTGGCCGACCGTGACCGTGGGCTTCTCACCAGCCGTGGTCACCATCAGCACCGTCGCGCCGTCCTCGTCGAGGGCCTGCAACTGGGTCTGCCACATCGGCGCACCCTCGCGCGTGAACTTCTGCTTGCCGTTCTGATCGACCTTCTGCTCGGCACCCTTCGTCACCGAGTACTGGTAGCGGGTGTTGTCCAGGAAGTGCTTCACGACCTACCTCCACATGTCTGAGCGCGTCCCCTATGGACTGTCGCTCTTGGCCGTTCCGAGCGCTCATCCGCTCGGAACTCAAGGAGACACCGGGATGGCCGCGAATTGTCAGATGGTGCGAGTTAACTCGGACTAACACAGTCGCGTTAACCAGTGCGTGACCAGCATCGATTGGTCACACTGGACCAGGTCGCATCGGAGAGGATCGGGGGCATAGGCTTCGGTACGTCAGGACAGCCAGCCACGCCATTGCAAGCGGCGCGGTTAGAGATCGGCTGGAAGCAGTCGCAGACGATCCACGCTCTCCGGCGAGCTGCGTCCAACGAGGGCGTGAGCATCGCGGAGGAGCGCAGCCTGAAGACCATGATGTCGAGATGGGAGAACGGCCATGACCGGCCGGACGCGCTCTACCAACGTCTGTTGTGCGTCGTGTACGGTCGAACGCCCGACGAATTGGGTCTGGCGAATAGCAATCCGGGTCGAGCGGTAGTCCTACCTCGACTCGCTCCTGCGGTGGGGCCCGGAATCGTGGACTATTTCCGTAACGTGTTCGCCGAGCACCTCCGCGCCGATAATTTGATGGGTCCGCATCATCTCGTCGACGTTGTCCGCGCGCAGGCCGCTTTACTAGATCAAATGCTGCCAAGTGCGCGCGGTGATATTCGTCGAGAACTGCTCTACCTGGCGTGCCGGTACAACGAGTTCACGGGTTGGCTGTATCAGGACGCATGCGACGCGGGCAACGCGATGCGGTACACCGATCGAGCCATGGACTATGCGCTGGAGATCGACGACACGCGAGAAACCGCGTACGTGCTGATGCGGAAGGCCGACATCGCGACTGATCTTGGCAATCCAGACCGCGCCATCGGCTTGACCGAAGCAGCGCTGCGCCACCAGTCACGGGTGACGCCACGGATTCGGGCCCTGATCTTCCGGGAGCGAGGCCGGGCATATGCGCGGCTCGGCAACGCTGGCGAGTGCGCTCGGGCACTGGACTCTGCCCTCGAGGATGTCTTGCGGCCAGACGACCAGTCTCAGGATCTGGCGTCGTACTGCACTCCGTCGTACATCAACATGGAGGCGGCGAACTGCTGGAGCGAACTGAGCCGGTTCGACCCCGCCGTCATGATCTATGAGCGCAGCCTAGTGGCTTGGCCGACATCGCTACGACGCGACCAGGGGCTCTGTCTTGCCCGACTGACGAACACCTACGCCGGCCGGGGAGACGTCGACCGAGCGTGCGAAGCCGGGCGGCAAGCGGTCGATGTGATCCGATCGGCGACATCGAGCCGGGCGCTTAGCGAACTCCAACGCGTACGTGTACGACTGGCGCCGTGGCGGCGGGATGCGGAAGTATCCGATCTGAGCGACCGGATACGGGGCTTGATCCAGCCGGCCGCGTGACGCGAGGAGACGACCGGCCGTGATCGACCTCATCACCACCGCGACATCCAAGGATGAGGCGGATCGCGGAGCCAGCGTCGCGCTCCTCCCCGTGGGCAGTTTCGAGCAGCACGGCGACTACCTGCCGCTCGCGACGGACACCATCGTGGCGAGCGTCGTCGCGCAGGCGCTTGCCCGCGAGTACCCGGTCATGGTGCTGCCGCCGATCACCATCGCCTGCTCGCACGAGCACGCCGGATGGCGCGGAACGGTCAGCATCAGCGCCCGCACTCTGCACGCGGTCGTCACGGACATCGCCGGGTCACTGGCCCTGTCCGGGATTGAGCGCCTGGTCCTCGTCAACGGCCACGGCGGCAACTACGTGCTTGCCAACGTCGCGCAGGAGGCCTCAGTACACGGACCGCGTATCGCGGTGTTCCCACTCGGCGCCGACTGGGAACGTGCTCGACGCGACGCCAACATGGAGACCAACGGTCACGAGGACATGCACGCCGGTGAGCTGGAGACATCCATCCTGCTCGCCACCTATCCAGACCTGGTCCGTCGCGGCAACGAGACGGCGGACTGGCAAGCCAGCGACCGGCCACATCTGCTGACGCTGGGAATGGCTGGCTACACCAAGTCCGGTGTGATTGGACGGCCATCACTGGGCACAGCCGCCAAAGGCGAAGAAGCGCTAGCGAGCCTCGTCCAATTGTTCGGACCCCTGTTCGCAGTTCTAAACGGGACGGGCTGATCTGCCGCATTACGTCGGGCGTCAGATCCTCTAGCACGAGCTCGAGCCCTGGGGCCAAGCCGGATCGCAGTCGTAGCTGATCAGCGGCTCGATCCGCTGGTCGCCACACTCGACCCCGTTGTCGTCAGTCAAGCAGACGTAGACCATGTGCACACCGCAGCGGCAGGACAGCCAGTCACGGCGCATATCGCGGCTCCCGGACCCGTACCGATGGCCCCGGCGGCACATCGTTGGCTCCTCGCCCACCAGCTCACACTGAGACTCGTACGGAAGGCCAACACGTTTGGGTCTGCCCGAGCAGCCTCGACAATTGCGCGCAGCTCGGCCGGCGTAGTCGCCACGTGCTCCCGGACCTCGGTCATGGGCCAACCGTCCGGTACCGCCCGACGGACCCGGACCACCCAGTACCGACGCCACTCCCGCTCACCTCTATTAGTACAGACGTTCGACCGGCCGGCTGCCGGTACCCGGTGAGAACTTTCTGTACGTCTTCAAGGCGGCCCGAAACGGGCCGCACGCGCCGCCGATCGGGCGCCTGGCCGCCGCTGCCGCTGCCGCTCGGCGGCGACCAGGCCCACGCCCATCGGCTGGCGCGGACAGCGAGAAGCCCTCTTGGCCGCCGAAGAACGACAGAGCCTGGGAATGTGATCTCTGTGGGCCGGCAGCCGGCCGGCGCGGGACCAGGGCGGCGTGGCGTGATCACCACGCCGCGCCATCGTGCGGGTCGCGGTCCGCGGTGGGGTTGCCTCCGGCGGGGGCGCTCCGGCCCCGGGATGGCCAAGATCGGTACGCGGGCTGCGGCCGGGTGGTGGTTGCGGGAGCCATCCCGCCCGCCGTCGACACGGGCAAGCCGAGCAGACCACCGCCCGGGCCGCCAGCGTCCGTACCAGCGTCAAGGCCCCGTTGACGTGGCGGCCCGGGCGGCGGCCCGCTCCCCGGAGGGCGGGTCGACGGCGAACGGGATCGCGGGGGCGCGACGGAAGGGCTCTGGTTCCCGTGGGTGCAGAATGACCCGGTGTTCAAACGAGACCGCAGCCTGCTCGCAGAGATCGAGCGAGGCGCGCTGGACGACCGTGTGTCCCTTGTGGCGACGCTCCGCAGGTGCATCGCCCTCGGCCACCAAACACACAGCGCAGAGGTTCGAGAGTGGGCCACCCGAGAACTTCACGGCTACCGGAACGACAGCGAGATCCCGGAGTACCGGATCATCCACGTGCCTCTGATGATCAATGGATCCACGCTTACCCACCGGATCACGGGCGAGCAGATCAGTGCCACTGATCTTCCCGACTTCGTTCAAGAACACATCAGTGAAGAGCTGCGGCTGGCGCACAGCGTCGGCGATCTTCAGGCGTTGGTGCGCAACGCTGAACGCGCGAACAAGACAAACGTGATGATGGTGCCGCTCGGTGCGGCCGAGGTTGTCAAGATGATGAACCACCTGATGCAGGACCGCACTCGCGTCGTGACCAATTTGTACTGGGATGTAAGTACTGCCCGTATTGAAGGAGTACTCGAGCAAATAAGAACGAAGCTCGTCGGCCTGGCCAGCGAGATGCGAGCTGTGATGACCGACGACGCCTCCGTGCCATCGTCCGAGCAGGCGGACCAGGCGGTCAACTTCGTCCTGAACGGTGGCCGACGTAACACGATCAACGTCATCAGCTCGCAGACCGGCACGGGCGGTACCAGCACCGTCACGACCAACCCGGCGGAGTCGACGCCGAGCTTCTCGACGAGAGGCCGGTTGATCGGAACATTCATCGTTGGACTGGCAACAGTGATCGCCACGATTGTCGGCATAGCGCAGTACGCGAAGGACACCGGTCCGTCGACCCCGCGGCCTACGCCATCGGTGGTCCGAAGCACCTAGACCGAAGTTACTGGTGGTTTGAGGCCCGAAGTGGTTGGTGACCTGCGGTAACGATGAAGATTGGTGCCGATTTGTAGCCAGTAACGGTAGTGACATCGGCTGATCGGTTGGCTAGGTTCTGCTTGTGGGTAAGCCATCCGGTGCGATGCACGTGTCGAAGATTGTGAGCAGACGCGGCGAGCGGGAGTACGTGTCGTGGCTGGTGCGCCGGTCGTTCCGGGAGGGCGGCAAGGTCCGCCACGAAACGTTGGCCAACCTGTCGGCCCTGCCGCAGGCGGCGATCGAGGCGGTCCGGGCCAGCCTGGCCGGCAAGACGCTGGTGGCGGCCGGGGACGAGCTGCGCACGGTGCGGTCGTTGCCGCACGGACACGTCGCGGCGGTGTGGGCGCAGGCCAAGGCGTTGGGCCTGCCGGCCCTGCTGGGCCCGGCGGGCCGGTCCCGGGATCTGGCGATGGCGTTGATCGTGTCGCGGGTGGTTGCCCCAGCGGCGAAGCTGGCCACCGTGTCGTGGTGGGCCGACACCACCCTGGGCGTCGACCTCGGCGTGGCGAACGCGGGCACCGACGAGGTGTACGCCGCGATGGACTGGCTGGTCGACCGGCAGGACCAGATCGAGGCGAAGCTGGCCGCCCGGCACCTGGCCGCGGCGGTCAACCCGTCGCGGATGGCGCTGTTCGACCTGTCCTCGTCCTGGGTGGAGGGCCGCCACTGCCCCCTCGCGGCGCGCGGCTACTCCCGCGACGGCAAGAAAGGCAAGGCGCAGATCGAGTACGGGCTGCTGACCGACCCGGCTGGCCGGCCGGTCGCGGTCCGCGTCTTCGCCGGGGACACCGCAGACCCGACCGCCTTTGTGCAGGCCGTGGACGTGGTGCGGGACAGGTTCGGGCTGGCGGACCTGGTCATGGTCGGCGACCGCGGCATGATCACCTCCGCGCGGATCGACGCGCTGCGCGAGCACACCGAGCTGGGCTGGCTGACCTGCCTACGCGCCCCGGCCATCGCGAAGCTGGCCGCCGATGACGGGCCGTTGCAGATGACCCTGTTCGACCAACACAACCTGGCCGAAATCAGCCACCCCGACTACCCGAACGAGCGGCTGATCGCCTGCCGCAACCCGCTGCTCGCCGCCGAGCGCACCCGCAAACGCGAGGAGCTACTGGCCGCCACCGAAGCCCTGCTCGCTCCCGTCATCGCTGCGGTGGCCGACGGCAAGCTACACGGCGCCGCCGCGATCGGGCTGAAGGTCGGCCCGATCATCAACAAGTACAAGATGGCCAAACACTTCCAGCTGGCCATCACCGACACCGCCCTGACCGTCACCCGCGACACCGACAACATCGCCGCGGAGGCGGCGCTGGACGGCATCTACGTGCTACGCACCAGCGTGCCCGCCGACGCACTCGACACCGCCGGCGTCGTGGTCGCCTACAAGAACCTGTCCTATGTGGAACGCGATTTCCGGCACATCAAAACCGACGACCTGGCGCTGCGCCCCATCCACCACCGCCTGGAGGACCGGGTGCGCGCCCACGTGCTGATCTGCATGCTCGCCGCCTACCTCGTCTGGCACCTCCGCGCCGCGCTGGCCCCGCTGACCTACACCGACACCGAGCCACCCAGCCGCGAGGACCCCGTCGCTCCCGCCCAACGCTCTCCAACAGCCGCGCGCAAGGCATCCCGCCACCGCGACGAGAAAAACCAACCCGTCCGCTCCTTCCGCACCCTGCTCACCCACCTGGCCACCCTCACCCGCAACCGCATCCACATCGCCGGCACCGCCGAGTTCGACCAACTCACCGACCCCACCCCCACCCAACGCCGCGCCTTCGAGCTCCTGGGCACCCCCATCCCGATCACCCTCACGTAGCCAGAACCCCAACCACCCGAACACAAGAAACCCCAGCTCACGCTGGGGTTTCCCTGTCCAACATCACGTAACTTCGGCCTAGAGACCAGGCCGTCCGCAGGCCGTCGTAGGCCGTCGTCGGCCGTCGAACGCTGACCAATGTTGAGCAACGTTGCCAACTGATACCCACTCTCCCGCGCAGGTCAAAGCCATCATGAGGACCAGGACCAGGAGCACCGGCCAGCCGGGCACCATGACACCCGCTTCTGCTTCCCCACGAGCGCTGTGCCGGGCGCCTGGTACGAACGGCGCCTGCGGTCCGCTGCGGCATCTACGCAACCGCCACAGCGGCAGTGTGGCGCCCGTTCCCAATCAGTCACAAAGCGCCGAGAATGGGACGATGTAGTGGAGGGAGGCAAGCTCATGTTCGAGCGCGCCATGCTCCGGATCGGAGCCGTCTCGTTTGTGGCCGGGCTCATCGCGGCGGTGGTGTTCGAGGCGTTGCACCCGTCGCGGGAGGACCCGAACAACAATCCGCTGGTCTTCGCCGAGTACGCCCAGGCCGGCGACTGGATCACGGTGCATCTGGGCCAGCTGGCGGGCGCGCTGCTGCTCATCAGCGGCCTGGTGGCCCTGTCTAACAGCGTCGGTCTTGGCCCGGCGGTCGCAGCGGCGTGGGCACGGCTGGCCGCCGCGTCGGCCGTGACTGCGGCGGCCGCCTATGGGGTCCTTCAGGTCGTTGACGGCGTCGCGTTGAAGCGGGCGGTGGACGCGTGGGCGGCCGCGCCGGCCGATGGCAAGACCGCCGCCTTCGCCGCCGCGGAGGCCGTGCGCTGGACCGAGTACGGCCTTAACAGCCTCACCTACTCGCTGGTGGGACTGACCCTGGTCCTCGTCGGGGTCGCGCTGCTGACCGGTGACCGGTTTCCGCGGTGGCTGGGCGCCTGGGCGATCGCGGCGGGCCTGGCGTACGGGGTCAAGGGGCTCGTGGTGGCCTACCGAGGCTTCGCCGCGAACGTGTCGGGCCTGGTCGCGCTGGTCCTGTTCGGGCTGTGGGTGCTGATCATGGCCGTGTTCATGTGGCGACGCAGCTCGAAATTGACCAAGGAGGCGGCGGTCTCGCCGGCACTTGGGGCAGCCACGCGCAGCGGGACAGAAGACCGCAGACAGGCCAGGTGAGTCCGAGCACAGCCGTGCCGGGCAACGGCCGACATGTACCGGCGGTCCGCCAGCAGTCGGGCGTTGGACATGGACCGACCGGGCTCTGAAACGCACGCAACCGAGCGTCGTAGCAGCTCGCGGCCCTGCCGCAAACAGCAGTGAAGTACCGCAACCATATAAACCTTGATCGACCACAGCCGACCGGAAGGGCTTACCCATAACGACTCAGGCCCTTGCTAACCAGCCCCGCCGCTACTCCGTAGGTTCAGGGTCGAGCCGGCTTCCGTTGGTGGGCACACTTGCGCTCACCATCCCTGGCCGAGCAGCCAACCGAGCAGCCAAGCCGGCGAACAACGGCGGACAACCACGGACGTCCACGGCCGCCCGACGAGCACCAGGACCACTACGACCAGCGGGCCGCTGCGGACTCGTAATGCGTAGGTCGTCGGTTCGATTCCGACAGGCGGCTCCACTCGGAGGCCGAGGTCAGGATTGTGATCACGGATCTTGACCTGGACCTTTGCCATGATCAAACAGGACGGAACAGCCAACTGAGTTGAGCCGCGTCACCTTCTTTTCGCGTGCGTCGGGCCGGGATGGTCCGGTTGGCTACCTGGTCACTCCGCCGGTGCTTGGCCGCTCCGGCGTTGCGTGGAGTCCGACTTCGGCGGCTTCCACGTCTGGCCGTGCCGGAGGCTCGACGTCGTCGAGCATCGTGGTCTCGTCGAACGGTTCTTCACCCTTCAGTACCCGGCCGGCCTGGTCGCGATTGAACTCGCCAACCCACTTTCCGATGATGACCGTGGCGACGGCGTTGCCGGCGAAGTTGGTCAGCGCGCGAGCCTCGGACATGAACCGGTCGATGCCGACGATGAGGCCGACGCCGTCGACGAGATCGGGCCGGTGCGACTGCAGACCCCCGGCCAGTACGGCGAGCCCCGCCCCGGTGACACCGGCGGCGCCCTTTGATGCGATGATCATGAAGGCCAGCAGCGAGATCTGCTGGCTGAGTGACATCGGTCTGCCCAGCGCGTCCGCGATGAAGAGCGACGCCATCGTCAGGTAGATGGCGGTGCCGTCGAGATTGAAGGAGTAGCCGGTCGGGACCGTGATGCCGACCACCGAGCGTGACACACCCAGGTGCTCCATTTTGGCGACGAGTCGGGGCAGCGCGACCTCGGACGATGACGTGGAGACGATGAGCAGGAACTCCCGGCGCAGATAGTTCAGCAGCCGCAGGATGCCCACCCCGGTCGTGGCGCGCAGCAGCAGACCGAGTATCAACACGACGAAGATCAGGCAGGTGATGTAGAAGGCCGCCATGATCTGGCCGAGTGCGGTCAGTGCCTTCCAGCCAGTGGCACCGACGACCGCCGCGATGGCGCCGAACGCCCCGATCGGCGCCAGCCACATGACCATGCTCATGATCCGGAATACCAACCGCTCCAGGTGCTTGACCCCGCGCAGGATCGCCTCGCCGGAGTGACCGAGCATCTGGACGACGAAGCCAACCAACAGCGCGACGAACAGGGTCTGCAGTACCACACCGCTGGTCAGCGCGGAGAAGAGCGTGGTGGGGATGATGCCGAGGACGAAGTCGGTGGTGCTCTCCGCCTTACCCGCGCTGGCCTGCGAGTGGCCGGCCTCCGCGGCTGCGGGGGTGAGGTTGAGTCCGGAGCCCGGCTCCAACAGGTTTCCGACCACCAGGCCGATGATCAGAGCGACTGTGGACATCACCAGGAAGTAGCCGAGTGCGAGGCCACCGACCTTGCCGACCGTCGCCGCCTTCCGGATGGAGCCGACGCCGAGGACGATGGTGCAGAAGATCACTGGGCTGATCAACATTCTGATCAGGTTCACGAATCCGGTCCCGAGCGGCCGGAGCGCTACACCGAAGCTGGGCCAAAGAAAACCGACAGCGATACCGGCGATGACCGCGATGATCACAGCAACGTACAGGAGATGGGAGCGGTCGCGGCGCCGTGCGGTCGGCTGCCGAGCGGTAGAAGCGGCGTGATCAGACATGGGTCCTCCAGGGCGGCAATAGGTGGCGTTCCGAGGCTCGACCTCCCTCCGGATGCGTCTCGTCGCCGGCAGGCTCTGCTAACCCGGCGCTGGGGAGGGATCGGAAAGACTGGTGAGTCCATGTAACCGGGGTCGGATCCCGGCCATCGGCGAAGCTTCCGCACAGTGGGAGCGGGCGGTTGCATCACGGAGGCGGTTGGTGGTACGCCTCACTGACTCATGATCAGGCTGTCGCCGACAAACAACGACGGACAACGGCGGACGTCCACAGCAGCTCGACGAAGACCATCAATTGAACGCCCAGAGGAACCATCGCGGAGGCCAGATCTTTCGCCAGCACGGCTAGTCTCGATGATCGCGACCCCCAGTCAGTGACGTGGATCAACCGTCGCGGTTGATCCACCCAGCTACGCTCCTTCGCTGCCTATCATCGCTGCAAACGTCACGCAGTCGTTCATGTGTGGCTTTGACACGCTCGACTTCGCGGAGACAGCAGGAGATCCTCTGTCCGAGACGTCCTGCAAGCCCTCGCCTGCCCGCAGCCAGAGAGGCGAGCAGCCAACAGAGTAGCCAAGCGGGTGAACAACGACGGACATCAGTGCACTTCGAGAGCAAGTGGACGAGGACCATGACCCCGCCGGCCTGTAAACCCCGACAGACTCGTAACGCGCAGATCGCGTGCGTCGACCATTTGGGTGACGAACTGAGTGACAACGGGTACGAACATCAACGGACGCCGACGGATACTGGTGGACAGTTTGCGCAGGCCAGTGCGCCTGATGGCGCTGCTCAGTCACCTATGATCATTCGTTCGGGACGAAGAGGTGATCCTGGTCCATGATTGGTTCCGCAGCCAGCCGACAATGGCCGGACCGCACGCATTGCGCTGTAGCTCGGTAGACCGACGATGGCGATGGATGCCCGAGGAGTCAGCCCGAAGCGCAACACGTATGCGCCCGTGACCGTCGGCTCACGCCGACGTATCGTAACGGAGGCGACCACCGAAAGGAGCGAGCCGATGCCTGACCCTGAGGCTCAGTGGCAGGAACACACCCACGAAGGCATGACCCACAACCACCGCCATTATCACGTTACCCACAACTGGAGCCTGCACGCCGGCGGCTTCCAGCACCTTAGCGCCGCGCACGAGCACGAACACGATCATGCTGCGCTGACTCACGCCCACTACCCCCACAAAGACCTAGCAGCCGAACACGAGCATGAAGCACATATCCACGATCACGTAGAGCCGGTCCACCACAAGGGGGCTGGCGCCGCGGAAACCAAGGAGACTGGAGCGCTCTAGAGCGTGATCGTGAGATTTGCGACCTAGTCGACGATGGTCACGGCCGACTCGTGGCATACATGATCGCCACAGCGATCGCCAGGGGCTGGGGAGTACAGCAGAGAAGTACAGCAACTGTGCGGACCAAACCGAACCACGAGCGACCGCAATGCGCTGGGCGATGTCCTACGGGACCAGACGGAACCGCGCTGCGGATACTTGACACGGAAAAGGTCGGCCCTCCGCAGAGGACGGTCCTGAGCCCGCCCATCCGGTGTGCCGCAGCGTCGGGATCCACCGCTCGACGAGGGGCACCTCGTCGCTCACCCATCGTACAGATGTTCGATTCGTTGCTGATGGTGGATCCGTCGCGACAGGATGTGACGCCTTCCGGGCTTACGACGCTGGACCCTGTGGGAGCACCTTCATGGGAAAGAGCGGGGCGCGGCCGGGATCGAGCCGCGCCCCGTGGTTTCAGGGGAGCTATCGGTGCGGGGCGATGACCAGTGAAGCTCTTTATTCTGATCGTTGTTGGTGTGCTCGCGTGCATCGCCGTCATGGTCGCCCTCGGCCTGGAGCACCGGCGGGCGGTACGGCGCCAGGAGCAGGAACAACGACGGTGGCTTGAGAACGACGCATACACCCACGTCATCGACTCGATCTGGGGACCAGATGGGACCACACATCGTACGTGATGGCGAACGCCACACAGTACTTAACGCGTCGAGCGGCGGCGCCGCAACCGCGCTTGACGTGCGCAAACGCCTGACGCAACGTCCTCGGGTCAAGCGGGTGGCTGCGGATGTGCTAGATCTGTCGGCACAACCGGTTGGCTATGGATGGTTCACCGAGCGACGGAACCATGTACCGGTCTGACTGGCTTGTCGGCGTTTGATGATCGGCCAGCACGCGTCTCGAAAGCCGGACCGGGCAAGCTTCGACGGCTCGCACGGCCACAGGTTCGATGCGGCCCGGCAGCTGCCCGCCAGACAAAACCCCTCGGGTCCCGGCTGGTGCTCGGCGTGGATGCGGTAGGCCAACATCCAGGTCATGAAGTCGGCGCCGGTCGGCGGCTGCTCGGGCGGATGCTCAGGGTCGTACGGCAGCGCGGTCATCGTCATCACCGGTCCACCAGAATTCGCCAGGAACAGCCTCCTCATACCCGCGCACGAGGACGTGGCCACGCACCAACGCGGTCGTGTCGGTGTGCGGCATGGCCCGTCCAGTACCCGCGGGTCAGCAGCTGCGTGCAGGGCGCCGAGCCCGGGAACGGGACCCGGGCCAGGGGTGATCGTTCGGATTGCGCTCGCGGCCGGATTATGATCGAGCCCCTGCGCGTCCGACCCACAGTCGTACGGCAGCGCGGTACACAACTTTCCGAACTCAGCCGGCCCCCAACCGACCACACAGGCGGCTTGAGATCGCATGGGACCGCAAGGAACCTCACCGCCGCGAGTCTGAAGGTTGCGGGCGAGGGGCGAGCTTCCCCGGGGCCAAGCCCGACTGGTAGAGGCAGCGAAAAGGCAGCGAACTCGCCGCCGCCCATAGGCCATGGACAGCCCTAGGAGACGCGCGTTCTGCACCAGAACGCACGCCGTGACAATGGCTAACACCCGGCGATAAGCCGCTACCGGATTTGCAAGGCGGGGGTAGGGGTTGTGCCGGCGAATGGTGTGAGTCATGGGCGCATTTGGTAGGGCCAGAACAGCGGGAGGAGAATATTTAGGCGGGATTCTCGATGCCGATGCTACTCCAGGCTAATGGCATCACCACGGCGGACCTTGCCGCCCCGCAAGACAGAGGCATAAACACCAACATTGACCTCGTTATGCCGAGCTGCGGTGCGGAGGATACCCGAATCCTTAGGTAAATCTCCTTGGGCCAACGTCGTCATAACACAGCGGGGGCAGGGGCCGGTGATACTCAGCCGCACCCCTTCTCCTATGCGCACGGTCCGACCGATCCAGGCATTCTCCACAAAGTCTTTTGCGCCGTTGGAGGTTTCCACGACGACGTTCGGCCGGAAACGCCGGACCTCAAAACGGCCCTGTGGATAGAGCTCGCGCAGCCGATCAAGAGTTGCCGTGGTCATCACATGGACTACTGCGCAATCGAAGAACGTGCCTTCCGGTAGGTCGAAATCCGTGACGGTGTCCCGGTAGTCGAGGCCTTCCATATCGGGCCAATACTCCTCGGCCTTAGGGGCCCAGGGATTGGGGAATGTGGACTCCACCACCTCCCGCTGGCCCCGCTCGGCCTCCTCAAGCGTGACCTCACGCTGGAGCTCCCGCGAGAGAGACTCATCGACGTCGACCTGCTCGCTCGTGACCACCTCGCCATCGGGCAGGGTGATGCGGACCGCCGGCGTCTTCGCGCCGCGGAGCACGGTGTCGAGGAACGCAGCGCGGAACTCAAAAAGCCGGGGCCACTTCCGCGGGTTCTTCGCGCTCGCGACCTTTCCGTCCGAGCGGTCCACCAGCGCGTAGGCACGATCGCCCAGCAGCCCCCGTTCGGTGACCTCGGACGCGTTGAGCTCCTCGCCCATCATCGACTTGACCGGATACCGCCACAGCGAGACGACCGACCCTGCTTGATCCTGCGTCATGACCGCCTCCCGGTGTCAGGCAGTTCTTGAGCATCTGGCCGCGGGGAAGCCCCGCTATCGATTGGAAGACGTCGGCTGGAGCGGGGCGACGACGATCGCGTCCTTCGTGCTCTCGACAATGGCAACGAGCTCTTTCTCCTCCGCCCGTGGCACCTGAAACCGCGCGAGTGACTGATGCAGATCGTCCATGAAGGACGCCCACTCACTTTCGGTGATACCAAGGTGGCGATGCGTGTCGCCCATAGGCCGGCCCGAGTACTGCTGAGGGCCGCCGGCCGCCCAGCAGACCATCTCGGTAACGAAGTACTTGAAGCCTGCCGGGGAGACCCGGTGGTGCGCCTCGTTCACCGCCGGGTTCTTATTCAGCCGGTCATCATTCATGACGCGGTCGATGAAGTCGTCGATGACCGTGGCGATGTTGTAAACCCCGCCGAGCCGGTCGTAAAGCGAGGGACGCTGGTCAGGCTCCATGGCACCCCCAAGGGGCCTCGCGGGGACACGCTGGCTGGTTGCCGCGTTATCCGCCCCGGTGCCGCACGTACCGTTACCACCTGAGTCTTGTGGGCACCCAGCACCAAGTCAATCCCACCCCCTCTCACGGTCATGGCGTACATCGGCGTGGAAGACGGGGATGGCGACGAGATCCGAGTCATCCGCACAGTCGATGGTTCGGTCGTCGATGACCGGATCGCCTTCCACGGCGATGGTGGTGAGCAGTGGTTGCGAGACCGTGACGCCAGTTGGATTGCCGACAGATTCACACTGGTCTCGTCCGAACCTGATGCCTGAGCAGCGCGACGCAGGCGACCTCGGCCAACCGCGCACAAAGTTGGTCAGCGCTGGGGATTTGTGTGGAACAGCCGTCGTGCCGGTTCAGGTGTGGGCGGCCGGTGCTGGCCCACGGCAGCTCGCCGACGCGCCGCGGGTGTGCTGCCCCGAGCACGGCCCGACGGTGATCGCGGTGCCGTGGGCGTGGCACGGCGCGGGGCACACCTTGGCGTTCGACGACCAGGTGGCGTGGCTGGCGGTGCGGACGTCGAAGAGCGCGGTGGAGCAGTTGATGCGCGTCGCGTGGCGCACGGTCGGGGCGATCGTGGCCCGGGTCGCCGCCGACGCCAAGGCCGGCGTGGACCGGTGGGCGAACCTGCACCGGATCGGCATCGATGAGATTTCATACAAGAAGGGGCACCGGTACGTGACGATCGTGGTCGACCACGACACCGGGTTGTTGGTGTGGGCCGCCCCCGGGCCGGGACAAGAAGACGTTGCGGAAGTTCTTCACCGCCCTGGGCGGCGAACGGGCCGCCCGGATCACCCACGTGTCCGCCGACGGTGCGCAGTGGATCGCCGATGTGGTCGCCGAACGCTGCCCGAACGCGGTGCGCGGCGCGGACCCGTTCCACGTGGTGGCCTGGGCCACCGAGGCCCTCGACTCCACGCGTCGGGATGCGTGGAACGCCGCCCGCGGCGGCAGGGGCGCCGCCACGCAGGAGTCCAAGGCGCTCAAGCGGGCCCGGTGGGCGCTGTGGCGCAACCCCCAGGACCTGACCGAGGCGCAGCAGACCAAGCTCAACTGGATCGCCCGCACCCACCCCCGGATACACCGGGCGTGGGCGCTCAAAGAGGGCCTGCGCACCGTGTTCGTCCTGGCCCGGCAGGGCTTCAAGCAGGCCGCCAAACAGGCCCTCGACCGGTGGCTGTCCTGGGCACGCCGGTGCCGCATCCCCGCCTTCGTGGCCCTGGCCCGCCGGGTCACCGCGCACCGGGACGCGATCCACGTCAGCATCGACCATGACCTGTCCAACGGGCTGGTCGAAAGCGTGAACACCAAGCTGCGGCTGCTGACCCGGATGGCGTTCGGCTACGCCGACCCGCACGCCCTGATCGCCCTGGGCCTACTCGCCCTGGGCGGGCTATGCCCACCGCTGCCCGGCCGCAACCGACAGGCGCTGACGCGCTGAACCTGCCGGGGCTGCGCCCCCGCACCCCGCCCCTTCCCTCGAAGAGCCAGCCCGCCAGATCTTCCCGGACGGTCGCCGAGGGCGTATCCCGAACCCCGAGCTGCGGCAAGGGCCAGCCTCGCTGCGCTCGATCGCCTACGGCGACCCCTGCCACACCACGGGAACCAGGGATCCGGTCACAGACCGCCCGACCGAGAAGACCCCACACCCGACCGCACCCAGCCCAAGTCCAACCGAACGGCTCCAAATTGATCACTCAGATGCACCCACGGATACAGCAGAAGGGCCCTAAAATCTGACGCAACAGCTACGTAGCTAACCTCGATCATTCGCGCCCACCGCGTGCTCTCTCGATCCGACACCTATCATCGCTTCTGATCGATTGAGGATGTTGGGTAGGCATGATGATGGGCCGTCTGTCGCGGCGGTGGGCGTGGTCTCCTGGGATCCTCCGGGTTGTCGGGCCAGGGCTGAACGGGTCAGCCGGGGGCGGTGACGTACGCGGACGTCCTAATCGCCCGCCGGCGCCGCCGGAGAGGTAGCCACCCAGGTCCGTCGCGGATCTTCCCGCTGCCCACCACAAGGGCGTACCACTCGCGAAGTTCAGGGCCACGCTGTCCTAGCGGACCCTCTTAAGGACTGCCCCAAGGAAGTACAGCTGCCGGGTACAGCAACCGCACCGACCGGAGGTAACCGGCGCTAGCCAGGAATGCCTGTCGGACATCGGCAACGGCCCTAAACGATCTTTCTGCCGATAGTTCACACCGAAGAGGTCGCACGACGGAGACCCCAGTTGCCGGAGCAGGTACGGGGGCACAAAACGTCGCGGAAACGCGGCAGACAACCACCAGAGGCGAGCATCACGAGGCGTGCCCACCCTGGTTCTACCGACGTCCGACCCGGTCGGCGGCAACCCGGTCTGAGTCCCGATTTAACTCACCTGTTGGCTGCATCTATCTCACCATTGTGGGCGAGGTCATCCGTCCTTCGGAGCTGAGGGGCAGACGATCAGGTAATGCCGTCCAGCACCCCTGCCGTGCGGCGTCGGGGGGCTTACCGTCACCAAGGTGAGACGGACCCATCAGCCGCGTCACTCGGGCCAGGCGGAGGTCGCGTACCGGCCCACGGTCGCCCTGCCCCGCCTGCATGCGGCGCCGTCTGCGCTGCGGACACGCCGCCGGCAGGTTGTCGTCGGTGCCGCTGCCGCAGTGGCGCTGATCGTGGCGATCTGGATGCTAGCCGTGGCCGTGGTGCAGCAACGCGGGGCCCATCGTCCGGCTACGCCAACGGCCCCGCTCATCACCGGCACTGCCGAGGAAGGCTTTGGGTCGGATAGCCCGACCGGCCGCGGCACCGTCACTGGTACAGCAGGCGCTCCGAGCGCGGCGGTTGAACGGGGCGCAGCGGGCAGTCCAGGTGTGTCGGACCAGCGCCACGTTCGACCGAGTCATCCAGTCGCCCCGACCCGCAAAGCTCCACCGAGACCTACAGTCGCACCGACCCACGGCCCGCGTCCCCATGTCAGCGCCTCGCCGCAGCCCAGCCCGAGCGCTACGCCGAGTGGTCAAGTGGCCTAATCCACGGTACATGGCAGCCGTCTCAGCTCCGTGCCAGGGATCGGCCGGCTCACTGTCCACTTCAAGATCTGGAGCAAACGCGGAATGATCAAGGGGCTGTGATCCGATGCCAAGGAAATACAGCAACCGTAACGACCGAACCGGGCCACGACGGACCGGGCGGAGCTGCTTGATGTCGCACGAGGCCGCACGGGAGGGCATTGCGCGGACTTGATGGCATGAAGGGGCGGGGCCTCGCTCCTCGGTGACTCCCGGCGGGATGCTCGGGGTGCTCACTTCTCACGTTTGAAGGAGGCCCCTGATGGACGCAGAGTACGACGGTCGGCAGGTTGTGGGTATCGATCTGCACCGGCGTCGTTCGGTGATCGTACGTAAGAGATCGACCCTCCACGGAGGACAGTTCCGAGCTCAATGAGTGACAAACTGAGTGACAACGGCTACGGACGCCGGTGGACGTACCCGGACTTCCACGGACTGTTTCCGCAGCTCGGTGCCCATGAAGCCGCAGGCCGGACCGTCGTGATGGTTGCCTGGGGGTCATCCATGAAGGAGCGGGGCCGGTCAAGCCCTGTTCTTGGGGTTGGGTGATGTTGTTTCTTGGTCTTCCGGCTGGTTTTGGGCGGGCGTGTGTGCGGCGACGGGGTCAGGGCTGGCCGTAGGCCGACCCCCGCAGGGGCTCGGCTTTGACGCCGACGTCGTGCGCGCCACGCTATTGATGCCGGAAGCAGTAGGAAGATGTTCGGGTTCGGGTCGGTCGTGTCACCAGGTTCCGTGCCGATGCCGGAGGACAGGCCGAGGAGGTTCGGCTGCCGGTCATCCATTCGCATGTGTGGGCATGGTGGTGTGCGACCGTGACCGGGCGGGGTCAATCAAGGGGGCGGCAACGCCGTCGGCCGACGGGTGTCAACCCCCAGCACGGCCTCGCGTCCCGGTCACGTCCGAACCGGCTCACGCCGCCGCCTTGGCCGGGTGCAGGGCGCGGATGTGCCCGTCACGCAGGCCGTAGTAGACGAGGGTGAGCAGCTTACGGGCCACCGCGACGGTGGCGATGTTGCGGCCGCGCCGGTCGGCGATGTGGGTCCGGGTGGACACTAGCCAGCCGGCGGAGGCGGGGATCTTTTGGGCCGCTTCGACGGCGGCCCAGCGGACCAGGCCGGAGCCCTGTTTGGTGATCGGCCCGCGGCGCACGGTGGTGTCGGACTCGCGGTGACGAGGGGTCAGCCCGGCCCATGACACCAGACGCGTCGGGTCGGGGAACCGGTCAACCTCACCGATCTCGGCGACGAACACCGCGGCCAGGATGGGGCCGACCCCGGGGATGGCCTGGATCGCCTTGTGGCCGGCGTGCCCGGCCAGCCGGCCGCGCAGCTGGCTGGTGACGGTGTCGACCTCGAAGTCGACCGCGGCGATCAGCCGGCAGCAGGCGTCGATGCGGGCCCGGTACGGCCCGTCCAACGGCGTCTTCGCGAGGAGTTCCCGGCCGCCGAGGCCGAACAGATCGGACACCGCGATGTGCAGGCCCTGCTTGGCCAACACGGCGTGCACGCTGGCCTTCAGGCCACTGCGCCAGGCGACCAGCTTGGCCCGGTGGCGGACCAGCTCCCGTAGCTCGCGCACCGCCGGCGGGGCGACATAGGCCTCGGGCAGCCGACCCATCCGCAGCAGGTCGGCCAGATCGGCGGCATCGCGAACATCGTTCTTGACGCGGCGATACGTGAAACCCTTGATTCCCAACGGGTGCGCCAAATGCACTGTGGCGCCAGCGTCCTGTAGCACGTCGACCGCCCAGTACCAGCCGTACGTAGCCTCCAGGACCACATCCGGGTTCTCGCCGGCCTAGGCGATGGCCGCGGTGAGTGTCATCGGGTCGTTGTCGATACGCACCGCCCCGAGCCGCTCGCCGGCCTCGGTCATCCGCACAATCACGCTGCGGCGCCGATGCAGATCGATACCCACAACCTGGCGACCGTCGTAGTCTGCGTCCATGAGGGGCCTCCTTCACGTGAGGTGTGAGCACCCCGAGCATCCCGCCGGGAGTCACGAGGAGCGAGGCCCCGCTCCTTCATGCCATCAAGGAGTCCAAATGGGCGAGCGGTCCTCACCAGACGAGCTCACAAACCAGTGCTAGCTGATCTGCTGCATCATCTCCAGTCCGTTCGTCTCGCCCCAGCGTTCGATGACCCGTCCGTCCTCGATGCGGAGAATGTCGATGCCCGTGAGCCGAACCTGCTTGCCGGTGGCTGGAACGCCCAGTTGATCTCCCTGGTGAGTGCCGGTTGCGGTCCACCGCACCGCCACCCGGTCACCGGAGGCGACGACATCGTCGGTGCTCACGCTCAAGTCGGGAAACACGGCGTGGTAGACGGCGACGAGCTGCTTGATGCCGTCCAGCCCGGGCCCCTGACCCGGTAGCGGGTTGTGGTCGACCACGTCGGGGGCGTACAGCCGGTCCGCGATGCCAGCCGGGGCGCTGACGTCCCATAAACGGACGTAGTCTTCTGCGAGCGTGTTCAGATCCTGGGTCACGGCGTCCCCCAAAGGGTGAGCGATGGATGGTTGCCGCAACGAGTCGGCCGCCATGCGGCCGATTCTCGTCCGGCGGTGCGACCCTGCCAAGGAGCCGGCCAGCCGTTGGATCGGGAGCCGGGGTCGGCCAGACGACCGAGAACCGGGCTGGCGGGGCCTAGCAGGCTGTAGCAACGCCTGTAGCAACGGCGGTGAACGACCACGAATGACAGCGAACCGATCTGAGGACGAGGCCGAGCCCACGGGCGCTGACGAGAGCCGCCCACGCGCGTGCCCGGAACTTACAAGCGGGAGATCAGACGAGCCACCTATCGGCGCCGCCGAGGGTGCTAACTTAACGCGGTTGCTAACGGGACGACGCGGAACCGTGCCAGATCGGAGCCGCAGCCTGGGATGCAGCGGAACCGCGGACCCCGGCTGAGCAGGACCGGTAGGACCATGTGGAACACCAGAGACACCGCTTGATCTCCTCATAACCCAGCGACCGCTAGTGATTTGTACGCTGCCACCCCTCGGGTCGATAGCTGGCGGCGGTCATTGTTCAAGTTGCCGGCCCAGCTCGCCTGCGACGGCAGCCTGCCGAGGGCCGAAACCCAGAGGACGACGGCGTGACCACTGACGTATGGTCCCTTCCGTGACGATCTCGAACGCTGCGGAGCAGGACGACCTGCGCCGGCTCCGTGCGACCTTCTCGACGATCCGCAGCCTGCACGAGCGCACCGACTCGCCGGAGCGCTTCTTAAAGGCCGCACCCGGCACGGTGCTCGCCGCGGACGACGCCATGTCCGAGCCGTTCCAGGTCTCGCACTTCGCGTCGGCCGCGATCTCGGTCGCGGCCGACAACCTTGATGCGCTGCGACGGCTGACCGAAGCGTGCCAGACGTGCGAGCCCAATACGATGACCTTTGCCACCTTCGCGCATTGGCCGTTACTGCGCGCCGGCCTGGAGAACGCCGGGCGCGCCTTCTGGCTGCTGCGTCCTGAGTCGCGATCCGAGCGCGTCATGCGAGCGCTGAGAATCCAGGCCGCCAACGTGGTCAACAGCGACGCCGCCCAGAAAAGGACCCCCCGCGGGCCGCGCAAGCCGAAGGCGCAGCGGATAGCGCGCGTGAAGGAGGTCGCCGCGCGAGCTGGCCTTCCGCGGAACAAGGTCGAAGACCAACCCAAGTACGGAGAGATCATGGCTGATGTCGGCGACCAGATCGCCGGGCAGCCGCTCCACGCCGAATTCCTCTGGCGCGCGGCGAGCGGCGCTACCCACGGCGACACTTGGGCCATCCTGGGCCTCCAGGACCGGGAGGCGGTCGACGCGGCGGACGGCGTCACTACCCAGCGCCTTACCGTGTCGGTCCGCATCATGTCGATCGTGACCGACGAGGCCATTGCGGTCGCCCTGGCCGCGCTTGACCTATTTGATCGGCGCAACCGTCCCGCCGCATGACGAGCCGTCGAGCTGGGGCCCCAGTACAGCAGGCGAGTACAGCAGCCGCATCGGCCGCAATAGACCTTGCGTAGGCTTGATCATGCGTCTGAAGTCGCAGGCAACCCTCATCGATCTTGTTGCCGATAATTGACACGGAAAAGGCCGTGGCTGCCCGCCGTTTCCGTCTCGGTGTTGCGTCCGGGTTGACCGACGCTCGGGGAGCCCTCACGTTGACCACGCCAGCGTCAAGTTCTCTCGCCCGGTGCCAACGAGTTTCACAGGTCCGCGAAGAAGTCCTTTTCTATGCTTACGTCCTCGACCGTCCGCGTTTCTGTGCGGACGCCGAGCTCGTACTCCTTCAATAGATCACACAACCGCCGACCATCGATAAGATCAACAGGCGGTGCACCGTCCCTGGTGGCCTCGGCCTTGGCCTCCGCGGTGAAGGTGCCGGTCGTAATCAGTAAGCCCTTGTCTCCTCGACCGGCCATAGCGCCGCGGAAGTCCCGAACCGCGTTAGCCCTAACGCTGCCTCGATACCGTTTGCACTGGAAGAACACGGGAAACGAAACCAACGACATGCGATAGATTCCAACTCCATCAATGCGGAACGTGTCAACGGTTTTGAGGCGGCTGGTTCGGGGTTTCGTTGAAGGATCGGTTGGTCGTGGTGTTCTGGGGGCGCTGCCCCCAGACCGTGTCCATTCACGGGTTGGCGTCGTGAAGGGGTCTGGTTACGCTGTGGCCGGTTCGGGTAGCCAGGGGCGGCCGGTCTGGGCGCGGGTGATGGCGTCCAGGATGGTCAGGCCGTGGTTGCGGGCCGTGGTGAGGTAGGA
>WNGE01008777.1_pt1 | contig 23657 bp, 20 predicted proteins | sample 5400651 | NCBI WGS metagenome assembly WNGE01 (sample SAMN13153370, study PRJNA577476) | soil metagenome | isolation source: 60 cm soil or saprolite under grassland replicate 2 | place: USA:California | collected 2016-06-15
GTAGAGAATATAAAGAGGAGAAAGACATGAGAGCAACCGTTTACCATGGACCCAGAGACATGCACATCGACCAGGTACCTGATTCCAGAATCCAGGCACCAACCGATGTGGTGGCTCGTATTACTCATGCGTGTATTTGTGGGTCGGATCTTTGGCCTTATCGCGGCTTCGATCAAATTGAGCCGGGAGATCGCATGGGACACGAGTGGATGGGGATTGTCGAGGAGGTAGGAGCGGAGGTGCGTACGATCAAAAAAGGGGATCGCGTGATCTCACCTTTCACGACATCGGATGGCACGTGCGAGTTCTGTCGCGAAGGCTTGCAGTCGTCATGCGTGCATAGAGAGTTCTGGGGCGGTTCCAATGACGGCGGCCAGGCCGAAGCCATTAGAGTCCCGCATGCCGACGGCACCCTGGTGGTGGTTCCACCATCGGTTGAAGGCGATGAGCACCTGCTTAAAGCGATCCTTACCCTCACCGATGTCATGGGGACAGGCTATCATGCTGCTGTCACGGCAGGAGTCAGGGCAGGCAGCACAGCGGCAGTGATTGGTGATGGAGCGGTCGGTCTCTGTGGGGTCATCGCCGCGAAACGTCTGGGAGCAGAACGCATCTTTATCATTGGACACCGGGCACAACGTCTGAAACTGGCGCAGGAATTTGGGGCCACCGATGTCATCACGGCGAGAGATGAGCAGGCGGTGCGGGAAGTGCTTGAGAAGACGCGAGGGGGTGCGCAAGCTGTCCTGGAGTGTGTCGGCACGCTTGATTCCATCAACATGGCGCTCCGTATGACACGACCGGGGAGATCAATGGGTCTTGTTGGCGTTCCCCATGCCAGCGAAGCTCCTGATCTGATTCGTAAATTCAGCCACAACATTACCATCAGCGGTGGCATGGCACCTGCGCGTGCCTACATGCCAGAATTGTTGCAGGACGTAATCGCAGGAAAACTTGATCCATCGCCCGTCCTCGACATGACCGTCAATCTTGATGGAGTTCCTGCTGGATACGCTGCGATGGATAGTCGTGAAGCCATCAAAGTTATGGTGCGCCCGTAGCGGCAATGCTCCAAGGGCTGAATGATGTGGTGTAGCAGGCACTTTGCAAGCGATCAACCTGCCACTATTCATACTCTTTCCAGGTATGCTATAATAGGCTTGTTTGCAGCGCGTGGAACAGGAAGAGACTAGCCCACACCATAGGCTAGTCCTTTTTTCTACCTGGCAAGTTAGATACAGGAGCAGAGCATTATGTCGAGAATAGTCGTCGCAATGAGCGGCGGCGTGGATAGTTCGGTCGCCGCCGCACTATTGCAAGAGCAAGGCCACGAGGTAATTGGGATCATGTTGCGCCTCTGGTCTGAACCGGGTGTTATCGAAGACGATGGTGTTGAGCGAGTCGTCCAAAATAAATGCTGCTCCCTAGAATCAGTTGATGATGCAAGACGTGTCGCACGTATGCTCGATATTCCGTTTTACCTGGTTAACGTAGAGCAGGAGTTTAAGAATACAGTCGTGGACATGTTCTACGAGGAGTACGTGGCAGGCCGCACACCCAACCCCTGCTTGACATGCAACCGCCATATTCGCTTCACAGTGATGCTTAACCGGGCACTCGCGCTTGATGCGGATTACCTGGCAACAGGCCATTATGTGCGCGTGGATGACCATCCTATTACAGGCAAGCGCAGGTTACGACGCGGGATTGATGCTGAGAAGGACCAATCATATGTACTGCATGTGCTTAACCAGCACCAACTTGCCCATGCTTGCTTTCCACTCGGCTCGTTCACAAAATCACAGGTTCGAGCGATGGCAGCAGAACGCGGCATGACGGTGGCGACAAAGGCAGAGAGCCAGGAAATATGTTTTGTTGCACAGAACGATTATCGTGGTTTTATTAATCGCTATGGGGCCAGTGCCCTAGCGGAACGAGAACCCATTAGCACAGGCGTAGACGGTACGGCTCACGGCGCAAAGCCGCTGATTTCACTGCCAAGGCCAGGCCCAATCTTTGATCAAATTGGCACACCTTTGGGGCGCCATCGCGGACTCGCCTTCTACACCATCGGGCAGCGCAAAGGTCTCGGCCTGACCTCTCGCGAACCCTTGCACGTACTCAAAATCGATGCTGCTCAAAATGCGCTCATCGTTGGCCCTGCAACGGCGTTAGAGAGAACGAATTTTACTGTCGGAAAAATGCACTATGTGAGCGGCGATATTCCAACCAGGCCGTTCGAGGCAAACGCACGTATACGCTATAAGGCACAAGAGGAACATGCGCTGGTGACTCCCCTGGAGGGGAATCGCGTGAACGTGACACTTTCACGCCCACAGCGTTCGATTACACCTGGACAAGCAGCCGTCTTCTATGGCGGTGAGGAGGGTGATGAGGTGTTGTGTGGAGGAATTATTGAAGAATGACCGATCAAGCACATATTAGGAATTTCTGTATTATCGCGCACATTGATCATGGAAAGTCAACATTGGCAGATCGCCTGTTAGAATTTACGGGAACTGTCTCCAAGCGGGAATTGATGGAACAGACGCTAGACCAGATGGATTTAGAGCGTGAAAAGGGCATCACCATCAAAGCCCAGGCGGTGCGCATGCGCTACACAGCGCTCAATGGCGCAGAGTACGAATTGAACCTGATCGATACTCCCGGCCATGTCGATTTCACCTATGAAGTGTCGCGCAGCCTCGCCGCCTGTGAAGGGGCATTACTGGTCATTGACTCTACGCAGGGCATTGAGGCACAGACGCTGGCTAACCTGTACCTGGCACTTGAAGCCGATCTGAACATCATTCCTGTTATCAATAAGATTGATCTGCCCAGCGCCGATCCTGAACGCGTCATGCAAGAGGTCGAGGAGGTCATTGGACTGCCGAAAGACGAGTGTATTCTTGCTTCGGCCAAAGAAGGTATCGGTACACAGGAGATTTTAGAAGCCATTATCACGCAAGTTCCGCCTCCCAGGGGCAATCCTGCCGCGCCACTACGCGCCCTGGTCTTCGATTCTCACTATGATTCGTACAAAGGTGTCATTGCCTATGTGCGCGTCGTTGATGGACAGTTGCACGAAGGGGAACGGCTGTCAATGATGGCAGCTGGCAGTACAACCGATATATTAGAAGTGGGCTACTTCCAGCCGCGCCTGATCTCCGCAGGCATACTCACTGCGGGAGAGGTTGGATATATCGCGACAGGGTTCAAAAATGTGAAGGATTGCCGTGTGGGTGACACAGTGACTACTCCCACCGCACTTGGTCACATTGAGGCACTACCCGGCTACAAACCGGCCAAACCGATGGTTTTCGCGGGAATCTATCCAGTTGAAGGAAGCGACTATCCGCTTTTACGTGATGCACTTGATCGTCTGAAGTTAAACGATGCCTCCCTTTTTTACGAGCCAGAGACCTCAAACGCGTTAGGCTTTGGCTTTCGCTGCGGCTTTTTGGGCCTACTACACATGGAAATTATCCAGGAACGGCTGGAGCGGGAGTACGACATGGACATACTGGCCACCGCTCCAAGTGTAGAGTACTATGTCACACCTACGAACGGGCCATTGGTCAAAGTGGATAATCCATCAGATTTTCCGGCCTCCGGAGATATCGAGAAGATCGAAGAACCCTGGATGGATATATCCATTTTCACGCCTTCGCGCTATATCGGAACGATTATGGACCTTGTTAACTCGCGGCGCGGCACCTTCAAAGAGTTGAAGTATATCGAAGCTGAGCGCGTCTTATTGATGTATATCATGCCGCTGCAAGAGCTGATTGTCGATTTTTACGACCAGCTCAAGTCGCGCACACAAGGATACGCGTCGCTCGACTACAGCTTTAGTGGCTATCAGGAAGCGGACCTGGTGAAGTTGGACATTCTCGTCAATGGTTATCCAGTGGATGCGCTATCACTGATTCTCCACCGGGATAAGGCCTATGCCCAGGGAAGAACGCTGGTTGAGAAACTACGCAGTCTTATCCCACGTCAATTATTCGAAGTGCCCATCCAGGCTGCTATCGGCTCACGTATTATTGCTCGCGAATCGGTCAAAGCGATGCGCAAAGACGTGCTGGCCAAATGTTACGGCGGTGACATTTCGCGCAAACGTAAACTGCTGGAGAAGCAAAAAGAAGGAAAGAAGCGCATGAAAATGGTGGGTAACGTGGAAATTCCACAGGAAGCTTTCATGGCGATATTATCACTGGGTGATTAAAGTATTGGGGGAAAAAAGCTCTTGTAATGCCAGCAAGGACTAGATACTCTTGTTATCTAGTCCTTGTGTGTTTCTTTTCTGCACAACTCCCGTGTCACGTCAACCGAGATTTATTGCAAACATACGGGCAAGATAGACATTGTTATGCCCTTAGCAACATCCCTCTGTGTACCCCCGCCAACCTGCGACGTTAGCCGTCGTTCGGTACCGGCTACTCTGTGCAAACAAGAGTTAGACGCGGTTAAATCAGGAAATGGTCAGACGCTCAGAGGCTCGGATGCCCGCCTGCACGGGCTCTACTTGTCAATCTGAAATACCATCCCTAAGAGGCGTACTGGTTTCTTCATTGGCTTCATAAGGTCTCCTTTCGGATTTTACCAATGCAGGGCAGTCGCCCTGTGCCAGGGTTTCTTTGCTTCCCTGGTATGTTCCATTTGTTTGGAACATAATCAAGTGTATCATAGTATATCAAAAAAGTCAAGTCAACACCACTTCAAAAAGGGAAGTATTGCCACTTACTCTTTTTCCATCAACAAAGTGCGCTATCAGGTGTCATCCGATAAAATCTCAGGTAGTTGCCCTATTTCCCAGGACTTGCACCCCGCTCTATGATATGGAATAGAATATTGGATAGACTTGCATTCATCCCAAAACAAACGCTCTGTGCACAATCGGCACCTGGGTATTTGCATTACAATAGAAGATTGTGGTACATGTGCAGAGCGCCCAGGGAAACGTGGGAGCCTGTTGTTGCCATGTGGCCCTTCTTTTTAGAGCAGGAAACAAGAAAAAGGAGATGAACAGCAGAAAGATTGTTATGAGAGGAATTAACGTAATGAGTACAAAGCGATTAGGATTTCTAACGATGTCAATTGTTGTATTAGCGTTGGGGAGCATTCTATTTGCCGCCTGTACACGGCCAGGCACTACCCCTACAGGAAACGCCGGAAATACACCAACGACGGAAGCTGGTGGCGGGGGAACAACGGTGCACATGAATGCATCGAATTTTGTGGTATCCAGCACTACAATTCCTAAGGGATCTAAACTCACCCTTATCGACGATGTAGGTGTGCCGCATATCATACAGAATGGCACATATAGTGCCAGCGGGGTACCCATACCTGGTAAGACACCAGGTGCGCCAGACGTGAACGTTCAATTCGCAGGGAGCGATACGAAAGATATCGGCCCATTTACCACGGCTGGAACGTTCCACATTTATTGTACGATTCACGTAAATATGGCTTTGACGATTACAGTAAAGTGACAACTCCCCATGCCTGAAACCAGCTGCTTTACGCCGCGACTTGGTAATTCGTAAATGAGAGAGGGGCAATGTTGATGAAAGTCATTGCATGTTCACCGGAACGTTGCCCTATCCAAATTGGGAAGAGATTCCATTACAACATTGCCCGAATAGGACTCTTGGTAGACCCGATTTGGATTTTTCTGTCGTCTAATGTAATATAAGCATGGACACAGGTTTTGAATAGATAGAAACCAGCAAGAACAGATCGTCGTTATTCAATGTAACCATTTGCCGTTGGCTGACGTATTGAATAATGAAAGTAGTATCGTTTAGAGTGCGTGCTAGTTCTTCGTAGTTTACCATTCACATAGATAGTCTCGTCGAAATCGTGATGTAATCTTTTGACACCAAAGAGGTAAAAACAATGGAAGCTGCAATGATGAACAACAAACTCAACCGCGCACTTGAGCTACTCGGGGGTTCTATTGACCCGGAAATCGAGGAGTCTTACGCGTCGATCGAAGCCCGTATCCTAGCCCAGGCTTTGGAGAACGTGGAATTGGCTGAACGTCGCCTGCGCGAGATACGAAAACTTGTAGGTGACTTCGAGGAAATCCTGAATTAATCGCTGAGAAAAGGTAGTGAAATCCCTTTATTTGCTCGTTCAGAGGGAAGGTATAACCTTTTTCTGTTGATACGGCCAGGTACTTCCTCCAAGGCAACCATCTTCGTTTCCAAACGACCTCTATAATGATCTCTATTGGCCTTTAAGTGTATTTTTGATGGTAGGATAGGGACCCCATCTTTTCTTTTGGTAGTGGAACTTTGCCCATTTTGCCTATGTTTTCGTGTTTTCGTTGTGCAATGCGGTGCTCTCCGGTATACCCCTGCTGGAGCAGCAAGTTCCGACTGAGAGAGAAAGAGCTACGCGCACGCGAGGCGATCCTGGAAGCTCGTCGGCGCGTCTCCTACGTGGCTAACTAGTCACCACAAGAACTCTTCTCATCCTGGCTCGTGTTCTGGGGCTGAGCGCGCTCAATGGCCATGTAGGTCACGACAGCGAGGGGGCGGAACCCATTACAATACTTGCTACCCTGGCCAGCCTCTTCGCCCACCAATGCTCACTATTTACAGCTCAGCGATCAAGCGTCGCCATGATCCAATCGGCGTAACGCTGCCCCGAGACTTTTCCCGGCGCCAAAGCGTCGTCGAGCACCTTCATCTGTGCGGGATCAAGCTGGACGGTCGCGGCGGCCACATTCTCTTCCAGATAGTTTCGGCGCTTGGTGCCGGGGATCGGCACGATGAAGTCGCCCTTTTGTAATATCCAGGCAAGCGCAATCTGCCCAGGCTTGACGTGCTTCGCTGTGGCGATCTCGAAGACGACCTTCGCAGCTTTCACATTGGCGTCGAAGTTCTCGCCCTGGTAGCGTGGATCGGTCCGTCGAAAATCCCCTTCCGGATACGCTTCCGCGCGCTTGACCTCGCCGGTCATAAAGCCCCGGCCAAGGGGAGAAAAGGGCACGAGGCCGATGCCTAGCTCGCGCAGCACCGGGATGATCTCCGGCTCCAGATTCCGTTCCCAGAGCGAATATTCGCTCTGTAGTGCAGAAACCGGATGGACGGCATGGGCGCGGCGGATGTTGGCTATGCCGGCCTCGGAAAGACCGAAAAATCGTACCTTTCCCTCCTTGACCAGATCACCTACCGTACCGGCCACATCCTCCATCGGCACTTTTGGATCGACACGGTGTTGATACAGAAGGTCAATGTAATCGGTCTGGAGTCTGAGCAGCGAGCCTTCTACGGCCTCACGGATATACTCAGGCCGACTCGCTGTTTCGGTGCCGACCTGCTTTCCGTCCTTGAAACGAAAGCCAAATTTGGTGCCGATGACCACCTGGTCGCGCCGGTCCTTGAACGCCCGACCGAGCAGTTCCTCGTTGGTGAGGGGACCATAGCCCTGGGCCGTATCGAAGAAGGTGCATCCGATCTCGATGGCACGGTGCAGTGTCGCGATCGATTCGTGCTCATCCGCAGGACCATAGGATTGGCTCATCGGCATACAACCGAGACCGATTGCTGATACCTCGAGTCCCTGACTGCCAAGTTTCCGTTTGCTCAAAGTCATCAATGCTATCCTCCAATCAAATGTTATACAGCAGTCTAATACAAGGTGCTCGTAAGGTGTTCGCTCAGACGCCAGAGACGATCAGCCGCTTGCGGGTCAACCGCGTGGGGCAGCACGCCAAGAGGTATCGAGCCAAACTGGTTGGCTGCGATCTCCTCGGACACGAGCGGGGCGATGTCGCAGTCCTGGCAATAGACCCCGCCCATGCCGTCAAGCTGCGGACTCGTTGCGCACCAGACGCTGGTCGCCGTCCCTTGCTCGACCGTCTTCAGGCCCTTCGCCGGGTCGAGGATCGGCTTCCCGTTCTCGTCAACCATGCCCGCCGCGCGAAGTACCTCCGGCGAGAGATACTTCGAGAGACCCGTGTCGACGATGCTGCCCGGATGGAGGGAGAAGGCACGCACGCCGTGCGCCCTGGCCCGCTCGTCCAAAGCCCTCGCGAAGAGAATGTTGGCCGTCTTCGACTGGCCATAGGCCATCCACGGAAGATAGTCGCGGTGCTCAAAATTGGGGTCCTCGAATACGATGGGCGAACGGCTGTGCGCCCACGCCGAAACCGCCACCACCCGCGCGCTGTTCGCCTGGCGTAGTGCCGGCCAGAGTCGCATGGCGAGCTGGAAATGCCCCAGATGGTTCGTCGCGAAATGGAATTCATAGCCCCGCGCGTCGCGCAAGAGTGGCGCGCCTCCTATGCCTGCGCTGTTCACGAGGATGTGCAGCGGCGAGCCTGTGGCAAGAAACTTCACGGCGAAGGCATCGATCGAGGCCGGGTCGATCAGGTCCATTGCCTCAATCTCGACCCCGTCAAGTCCCTGAAGCCGGGTCGCGGCCTTGTCGTGATCGCGCGCCGGGACGATTACCCTGGCACCGGCTGTATGCAGCACTCGCGTGGTCTCCAGACCGATGCCGGAAGAGCCGCCGGTGACAATGGCTATTTTGCCGCTCAAGTCAATGCCGCGGATGACCTCGCTGGCTGTCGTGGAAGTTCCAAAGCCAGAGCCGATGGGAGTTTGTTGGGTCAAAAGAAGAAACCTCCTTGAAACTGTTCTTACGGATATTCTCCCTTGAAAAGGTGAAATGAGCTAGACCGTTCCTGCCGAAAACTTGCCTAAAGCTGCAAATTGCTGGATGTATGCCACGAGAGAGGGTACAATTGAACATGACAATGGCATTGCCGTCAACGAACCGAGAGGTGCCAGGAGGGCTTAGAAAGAAAGGCCAGGGAAAAAGAAATGTTGGTACAACAACGCACACCCGTCACTTTCTTGAGAGAGAGCAGCTCGAGTCATCAGCAGGTCTTGGACCTGCTCATTGCGATGACCGAAAGGATGACCACTGCAGAGGGAAGAACGCAAACCCACATCCCGTTTCTTTCTCTTGTCCGCCATAGTCATCAAACGCCGCTGATTCCAGTCGTTTTGACGCCTTCATTTTGTCTCATTCTTCAGGGGACAAAGCAACTGCATCTTGGTCAGGACATGCTTCAGTATCACGCGGGCGATTACCTGGCATCGGTGATTGATGTACCAGCATCCGCACAAATCATCGGCGCGACAAAGCAGTTCCCGTATATCGGTCTACGCATTGATTTTACGACGAAAGAAGTCGCTTCGGTGGTGATGGAGGCGGAAATCAACGTGAAACCACAAGAGAATAAGCTGAACACCGGAGCATTCATTGCGAGATCCGATGCCGACCTTTTAGACTTATGTATCAGGTTACTGAAGCTTCTCGACAAACCCCAGGAAGCTCGCTTTCTGTCCGCACTCATCAAACGTGAAATGCTTTTTCATCTCCTGTCAGGAGACTCTGGGCACTTCTTTTTCCAACCGGTGCTCTTTGACCAGCAAGCCGACGGCGTTGGCAAAGCCATCGCCTGGATCAGAGAACATTACGCTCGTTCCTTTACTGTTGAAGAGCTCGCAACATCCAACAACATGAGCGTCTCGGGACTCCATCATCAGTTCAAGGCCATCACGACCATGGGTCCCTTACAGTATCAGAAGCACCTCCGCCTTCAGGAAGCAAGGCGCCTCATGCTGAGTGGTTCGATGGATGCAACAACGGCCGCTTTGGAAGTTGGCTATCAAAGTCCATCACAATTTAGCCGAGAATATCGGCGGCTTTTTGGCCTGCCGCCTCTTCAAGATATCAAAGCGGTGCGAAACAGTTCTGCGGCAGGCGCATTCGAGAAGAGGTAGAGTTGGTCAAATGGCCTCGATGATTTTTGCGAGGCTTTAGACCGATTACGAAACGTTGAGCCAGGTGCCCCCCGGTCAAGAGCTACCACCTATGCTCTACGATCCAGCCATTCACCGCAAGCATCAAGAAGGACACCATCGCTCACTCAAACCTGGTACTTACCCTAGAAAGATCATTCAACTTCCACACTCTTGCTAACCCTCTCTATCCCATGGAGCTTGCCCAAATCGCACTGTTATTGCTGGGGTTATCTTTCTGATGTTAGAAACCTTAGTATATGAGTGCGGGTGAGCCTCATAATCCCGTAATTTACAGACTGTAACCACTTTCGTAAAACGGACCTGTCCAGCCAAATGAGCAGATCAGGGCCTCGGCGCGAGGGGGTCCCGTTTTACCTGCATACGTTCCTCATGAGGGTTGACTCCTTCATCCGCCACACCAAGAACCAAGAAAGGAGGAAGTTGCCATGTTGAAACTCGCAGTACGCTATGCCCGCTACAGCCTCACCATCCTGGCGAGCATCGGCTTCAGGATTACCGCAAACTAGGACAGGTACAAGGCGACGCCTCGTCACATCAGTGTTTACATCGATGGGTAGTGTAAATGATGGAACAATGAGAAAGCCGCTCTGGCTCATATGGCTCTACAGGCTGTTCCTCTTTTTCAAGAACCATGATTTTTCCGTCACGGGATTAGCCAGAATACGTAAACACTCATATGGCGGAGTGTCGTTCCAAGGCTGCCTCCGACTGGCGGCCCAGAGGAGAGTTCCGTACTCAATCTCGTCCTGGGCTACTGGCCGCTTTGTTGAATATGGTCGATTGCTCTATGCTTACCGAAGCATACGCACAATATTAGGACAGGAGATCCCCAGGAACAGACGACACATTTGTTCTCGCTCCTGGTGGTTTTTGCTTGTTTAGTGGTTCCCATCCGGGGGAAGGAAGTCCCATGCTTGAAACGGGGTTTGCCCAGATACGCTTCGCCGCCTCCATCCTCTTCGGCACGCGCTTCTCCTTGCGGTCACTCGACCACCTCATCGCCTCTCTCCAGGTGACGCAACGCGAATTTGGGTTTCTTCGCTCGGAAGGAAGAGACCTGCTGGTGAGTCCGCAGCTCGATGAGGAGACGCGCCGGGCGATGCAGCTTCGCCGCTTCCGCTCACAAGCTGTGCGTGCCGTGCGTGAGACCGTGTATTATCAGCGCCTCTTCGAGCGACTTGGTCTCGATCCGGGGCGCGTGCGGTATGAGGAGATTGCCCATCTGCCGCTCACCCCCAAAGCAGACCTGCGCAGTGATCCCGAGGCGTTTGTGTGTCACACTGCCCACCCCTCCCTGCGTGCCCTGACCACGGGTACGACGGGGTGGCCAACCAGCGTCTCGTTCTCCGCGTATGAACTGCGGGTCTATGCTGCCCTCACCGCAATTTCCGCCCTTTTCAGCGGGGAGATTACCTCGGAGGACATCGTCCAAATGAGTACCAGCTCGCGGGGAACGCTGGGCAATGTCTGTCTGGCTGGTGCCTGTGCCCACATAGGAGCGCTGGTCTATCTCGCTGGGGTCACGGAGCCAGACTATGCCCTGGCGCTGTTGGCTGAAAAGCATCACCTGACCGGCAAGAAGACCCGCACGAGCGTCCTCTACACCTACCCCTCGTATCTGGGAGAATTGATTGAGTGTGGCCTGGCTCGGGGCTATCGTCCGGCTGATTTCGGCCTGGAGCGGATCTTTGTGGGGGGAGAAGTCGTCACCGATGGCCTCAAAGCGCGCTGTCAGCAACTCTTTGGGGCCGCCCGCGTGCTCGAAGGCGGTTATGGCATGACGGAGATCTGGCCTTTTGGCGGACAACTCTGTGAACAGGGGCACCTGCACTTCGAGGTGTCACAGGGACTCCTGGAGGTGTCCAACGTCGAGACGGCAGCTCCGGCTCTGGCTGGAGAAACTGGCATCATTGTAGCTACCCCATTTCGCCCCTACCGTGAGACCACCCTGGTGCTGCGCTATGAGACGGGGGATGTGGTGAATCTGCTGGCCGAGCCGCTCACCTGCCGCATGCGCCATCTACCTGCTACCAGCCGGTTGCTGGGCAAGCTCGGTCTTTCAGTGCGTCATGAGTGTGGGTGGACCTACCCGCGCCAGCTTGCCGAGGCGTTAGAGGCCCTTGAGGAGGTGCCGCTGCCGGCACGCTATGGCTACTGGGCAGTTCCCTGGGGGGTGGCTGTCGAGGTGGTCGTGAGGCAGGCCACGCTGGAGGCACGCCACCGCATCGAGACCAGCCTGCAGGAGCGAGGCGTGCCCATCCAGGCATTACACCTGCTGGAGGACCGCAGCCAACTGCGGCACCCTATGCCTCTGCGAAGAGATTTGCGAGAGCAAGTGTTCGGCACGCTGACACTGGACCGCCCGCTGACGAGCGAGAGAAGTCTCCCCCAGGTGGCGGAAGAAATGCGCTAAGGAGAGCCATAAGATGCTCCATCTATCTTACTATGTGGTACTCGGATGCGTCGCCTGCGTGCAGGTGGGCAGTTGGGCGTACTTCCGGCGCTACCAGATCAGCAGCCCGCCCATCGGGGTCTTCAATGTGCAGGACCTTGCCGTCATGGTCCTCTTGATCATCCTGGTGCCGTTGTTCTACCTCATCCTTCCCCTCTGGCTCACGGCAGCGCTCTTGCTGCTCGTGGCCCTCAGCATCCTCTACTTCACCTGGGAGCCGCTACTGCGGGCACGCTGGGCCATCTGGTTGGCTACAGTGACCCTGCTCGTCGTCGATTGCGGAGCAGCCTTCTTGGGGACAAAGCAGAATGCCTTCTTTGCGGTCAACAATATCGTCCTGCTGGTGATGGGGATGGGGATTACGAACCTGTGGGCACAGAGCGGAATGAAGGCACGCGACGCGGCCCTGTTGGGGGTCCTATTGGCGCTCTATGACTTCATCGCTACCGTGCAACTGCCGCTGATGGGTGAGCTGGTCGCCCGTTTATCAGACCTCCCCCTCGCTCCCCTCGTTGCCTGGAGCAGTGAGAACACGATGCCAAGCATCGGCCTGGGAGACTTGCTGCTGGCAACCGTGTTTCCATTGGTCATGCGCAAAGCCTTCGGTCGGTCTGCTGGGCTGGTCGCGCTGGTGCTCACCCTGGCTGCCATTGGCACCCTGCTGGCCCTGCCCTTGCAGGGTGGGTTCCCGCTGATGGTGGTCCTCGGGCCGCTGATGGGGCTGCAATATCTCTATTGGAGGAGACGACGAGGGCAGGAACGGACGACATGGCACTACCTACAGGAGGAGCCGATGCAGCCACTCGGGGAGCGTCTCAACTCACAACAGGAGGCGCACTAGCTCCCTGTTTCACTGGTCCTTGCTTCCTTGCTGCCTCTGCGGAGCAGTGCTCTCCTTCATAGGGCTATGAGGGCTGCTACTTGAGCTAAGCTCGACTTTGAACATTTCCTTTAAGGAAGTATTGGGCCTTTCTTGATAGCGTAAGCTTGCACGAGCCTTGCAGTCTTTTCAGAAGGGAGTTTTTCAAACATCACCGCGCTACCGTGATGCTAGAAAAGTCCATTCACCCCTTCTGGTAGGCTTTGAGCGCCCTCTAGAAGGCTTCTGATACCAATGCGCGTTCTAAATGGTAGCATACAGAACTATAAAAGGTGACCTGTGAGGAACAACGGAACAGCCAGCAATGACAAGCTGCCAATGGTTCTCGCAAAAACAGCTTTCTCTTAGAGAAGAAGCGAGAGGAGCATGCCTGGAAGGAAATATGGGTATAAAAGACCAGGCCAGGTTCGGGACCATATTTGCCATTGATCTGGGCCGTGTGGCTACGTGGACCACCGACCGGAAAACGTTGTCCGTCAGAAGAGGATGTGGTACCGTCGCCCCAATGGGCGGAGAACGGATGCCGATGATGATAATTGACGATACTGATGGCTTTCCTCGACCCACAGATCGCCGGAGCGCAGCCCATTGCGGAGTTCGGCCAGCGCACAGAACTCATACTAGTGACGATTGATCTTCTCTTCTTCCCAGACTGTTCGTCATATGATGCTTTACGTATGTGGGCAGTCCACGTGGGCAAAAAAACCTCACTCCACAGTTGCTCTGGCCGAGTATGTTCTGACTAACCAGGGGTGCCGCAGAAGCCAAGAAAAGAAATGCGCTATGCGATCGCGGGGGAAACGCGAAGGAAGGGTGGGATCTTTCATGATCAGCAGCAAATCGTCATTTGAAGCAACAGGACCATACTTGGCCATCTGATGGTATACAAATGTTGGCTGTAACGACTGGCGGGCCACTCCGCTTGTCAGGACAAGCGAAGATGGCATATAGCGCAAGGAAATCCTGGAATACCCTCTCAGATCAAAGATTCCTCCGCGGGGCTTTCCGGTTCTCACCAGCGGCTTCTTGCGGCGTGGGGTGGGGAAGACATGCGGCAGAATTGGAAGCGGCTCTTACAACTTCTTGGTGAACATGGCCTTTGGGGTCTCTTAGAGATACCTCTACATGCCGTACCCTAAGGAGGCTAGCACGCCTGGCTGGGAGTGCTGCCAAAGCGGAGCGCACGTCCGCCAGCTAGGCACTTGCTGTATGCTGCTCATCCGTTGGCAGCCGCGTCGTGGCTCGTCGCGCGCAGCATCACTAGCACGGCCACCAGCACTGTCAGCGCGGCGGCGATCCCACCGGCCATGCCGAGTCCGACATCGAACAGGCCGCCACTCCCCTGCTGGGCGAGTGTTGGCACCAGCGCAGCAGCGACAAGGCGGACCGCCAGATCCGCAAGCAGTCCGCCGACGAGAAAAGAGACACCCGCCAGCACGAGCGCCTGCACGGCGAGCGCGCCGACTATCCGGATGCGGCCAGCGCCCCGGTCGCGCAACGCGGTAATCACCGGCTGCTGACGCTCCGCCCGCGCGCCCGCGACCCGCTTCAGGGCGAACACTGCCAGACCCGCCACGGCGGCGGAGAAAAACCAGCCCACGAACAGCATGATAGTAATGCTTCCCTGGTAGTCGCCAAAATCATCGCCCTGCACCACGTGCAGGTCGGTGGTGAGGCGCGCCGCTGGCTCGCCGTCCAGCAGGAACGCCGGTAGTTGAGCGGCTGTGCCAGCCAGCGCCAGCGGGAACGTACTGATCTCCACGCGCGAGGTGCTGAAGTGGTACGCATGCAACTCACCAGCCCCGATGTCAGCCGTCCCCTGCATAAACGTGGTGATGAACGAGCTGGTCGGACGATCAACCGCAGCGCAGAGACAGTAGGTACCCAGGCCGGGGCTGGTGGACACCAGATCCGGCAGCCCCACCATGAGCGCCACCCGGCTGAAGAGCGGCGGAGCCCATACCAGCAGCACCGCCGCAATCATCGCCAGCTGGGCGGCCAGCGCCAGCCCGCGCGTCTGCCGTCGCTGCCACAGTCCAAGCGTTGGCGCGACGAGGAACATCTTCATGAACCAGATCCTTTCTGCGAAAGCCGCGATGTGCTCACGGAGCAGGCTCCTGCCTTCATCACCCACCAGCCGCAGCCAGAACCGTGCTTCAGACTCCCCTTCCGTCTCGATGGCATCGCAATAGTGGTCCCGGAACGCCTGGAGCATCGGCTCTCCAAACGCCTGCCGGTGGGCACGGGGGTAAAGGCGCAAGAACCGGGCGTAGACCCGCTCTGCTCACGCTCTCCTCTGAACATCTTGCTGCTGTTTCATACACCTGGCTCCAAAGAGAAATTGGGGAGAAGACTGCGTTGCCCGGCGATGGAAACCACCTGCGCATAGCGCTGCAACTCGATCGCGAAAGCTCGTCGTCCTAGCTCGGTCAGCCGGTAATAGCGGCGTCGCTCATCAGCAAGCGTAGGATCAGGTTTCTCGCCAGCCTCCTCGATCAGCCCATCAGCCAGCATGCGCTTGAGCGAACCATAGAGCGTCCCGGTTCCCATTTTGACCTGACCCTGGCTATCCTGTTTGACCTGCTTCATGATCTCATACCCGTGCTTCTCGGAGCTTGCGAGCGCGAGCAGGATGTAGAACACGGCCGGTGTTAAAGGTGTGAGTGTGTTGATCGTCTTCATGCATTGCAGTATACGTCCGTAATGGACGTATTGTCAAGGGAGAAGATTGGAAAGTTCCCTGGAGAAGCTGACGTGGTCTTCGAAACCCTTACTGTGAGTTGGGACATTACATCGCTCCAAATTCATTCGCAAGCCTTGTCTACCGCTCCATAGTCGTACCTCGTCTCCAGCCAGGCGAACTGGCCAGGCGCGAGGCAATCTTGCCACCACCGCTGCCATACTTGCTCAAAATGGTGATGGCATGCATCTGTTTGCCGCCCGCTCCTCCTTCATTCTTGCCTTCTCTCGTTGGCTCCTTTACAGCACAAAGGGGATGAGCCGTTTCGTGCGCCGCATATACTCCTGATACCGCTGGCCCAGATGCTCCTGGAGGAAGTGCTCTTCCACTTGGATACGGTAGCTCAAGCCAATCAGCAGACATCCCATCAGGACCAGCAGACTCAACCAGTTGGTAGAGCTGAGCCCAAATCCGAGGAACATGATGAGCAAGCCGGTATAGGAGGGATGCCGAATGAGGCGGTAGGGACCCGCTTCGATCACAGGCTGCTCGGGTGCGATTGCCACCGTGGTCGTGAAGGAGGTGCCGAGCACGTGGATGGCGTAGAGACGGCGCGCGATCCCCGCGTAGACCAGCAGCATGCCCAGCCAGAAGAGGAAAACGCTCGCACTCGTGATGGCGGTGGCAGGAACTTTCAAAGCCAGCAGCACGCAGAGGGCGTTGCCGAGCAGGATCATCCCATGGAGGACCACGCGCGATCCTTTATCCTGGCGCAAAACGTTGGCACGGAGGCGTTTGCGTTGCCTGATCCCCATGCTCACTTCCATTACGGCCCAGATGAGATAACTGACTACCAGGGCACTCAGAAGCAGAGGATTATGAGCGAAAAGAGGTTGCATGTTCCACGTCCTTTCTTTTCGTGTGTCTCTTTCCCCTGGAGTTCTACGCAAGTGAATCGTTTGGCTGAGTCGGCGTCTTGGGGTCCCAACCCTGCCTGGCCTCAATCGTAATGCTTACCGAGTGCCCACATCACCGCGAATGGTGCCTTCGGCTGCCGCAAGATCAGGATAGGAGCATGATTCTCAAAGGCCACACAAGCATCGCAGGAAGTCCTGGCGGCCAGCGTCACCGAGCTGAACCACCGTGCAGCGTCTTGGGGAGCAATATTGATCGTGATGACGACCTGGCCGGTACACCCTTGCGGTCCCCAGATATAGAAGGCGTTGTGTCCGCTGATCGGTGGGGGCAGATGATAGCGCCCACCGAATTGCACGAGCGCACCAGCCTCGCCATAATTGGCGGTAGCGATGCAAGCAACCCGCTGCTCATCCCTTGGCAGGACGTGATACACCTGAGCAATCAACGCGACCTGTTCCTCCCAGCCAAAGCGATCCGCCAGGGCTTGCGGCATGCCGCTGCCACTCTTGCCATAAACATGTCCATACACGGCGGGGGGCAACACCGGCATCACCGCAGGGGCAAGTAGCACGCCACTCACGGCCAGCACCACGGGATAGGCCGCGACCCACCTGTGCCAGCGCACCCGCCATTCACCGAACAGCACCGCCCCACCAGCATACAACGGCGGGTAGGCCGGCGCCAGAAAGTAGGATTTCCCCTCAATCAGGATAAAGAGGACGAAGAGGATGAGATACGCCCACCCAAAGACCCGATAGCGCGCACCGCGTGCGGAGAAGCAGTACCAGAGTCCTGCCCCCCACAAGAGCACCGAGAGGGGGTTCATGCCCAGGATCTGATTGAGCAGGAAATCAAGCGGCGTCCCACCGGCGCTATGATTCTGGGAATAGCTTGCCCAATACTGGAACGATGCCCAACCATTGGCGGCATTCCAGAGCAGAAATGGCAGGAAGAGAGCGAAGGCGATCAGGCCCCCAAACACGGTCCAGCGCGTGAAGAGCAGGGTGCGCTGTGGTGTCAGCAGCAACCCCACCACCAGCGCGAACCCCCAGAAGAGGATGGTCTCCTTCGTCAACAATCCCAAGCCAGCTACGAGGCCGAACACGAGCCAGTGTCGGGGTTGTTCATCGCGCAGCAGGACGATGAGGATGGTGGCGGTCAGCGCCCACCAGAATTCATCGAAGACATCATAGGCGTAGATTGAGCCGAAGACCAGCATGACGAGGGCCGTCGCCGATCCCAGGGCAGCGAGTCCCTGGACCCACCTCGTGCCGCCGAGGAGCCGGGCCATCAGTCCTGTTAGGATGATCGTCCCGGCACAGACCAGGGCCGAGATCACATGGATGGCCCATAAGGCATTGCCGGTGAGCAAGCGGGGAATCAGCGTGATCCAGGGAACCAGCGGCGGGACATCCACATAGCCAAAGGCGGGATGCTGGCTCATGGCCAGAACATAGAGTTCATCCCGGAAATACCCGTAATTGTCGCCGACCAGGACATGGGCCAGGAACGAGATGAAGGCTACGATCAGCACGGCGGGAGCGAGGTCGGCGCGGCGAAGGAGGTTGGTGATGCCGGCGCGCAGTGATGAAGCAGCAGGCATGGTAACCACTTTTGACGATAGAGAAACGCCTCGAAGCCGGAGTCCCATGAGAAAAGATCCTTTCGCGAAACAAACATCAAGCAACGGCTCTACGCAGGAGCAGATACGAGGCCAGCAGGTAGAGCGCCGTCAATGGAAGCAGCAAGAGGGCCAGCTCAAACGCCGTAAACTGGCCGAACCAATGGAAAAACGCTCCCCACCAGCGCAAATACGTCCAGACCAGCGAAAAGATGCTCATGAGCAGAAAGACGATGAGGAAAAAAATCAACGTGCCGGCTCTGCCAACGCGCCGGTAGATGCTGCCGATGACGAACCCGAGAAAATACAGGTTCGCCAGGACCACAAAGTAGATCCAGAGTTGCTCGAAGAGAGAGCCGTCATTGAGATACGGCAGGTGAAAATAATGCAGTTCCACGCCCCATCCTCCCGTCACGCCCTCGAGAAGCGAGAAGAGCAACAGGAGCACCGCTGCGACCGCGCTGACCGCGACCGCCATGACCGTCGTGCCCAGAACGTAAACGGTTCTGCGACAGCTCCAGCCGAGGGCAAAAAGGAAGGTATCATTCAAGGCAACAATCCCCACAACAAACATGATCACACAGATGTAGACCCACCCACCGGCAAAGATCGGCGTTTTTCCTTCAAGGAGCTGGATCATGAGGACAACGATCAGAGTGAGGAGGAACTGGATCAACAAAGCCGAGGGCAAGAAGAACCAGATCAATGGATCTCTGGTGTGCATTTTCACCACCGTGCGGACAGCATTCATACACCCTCCCGTGCCTTTCTGTGAGACGCCGTGCTCGTCAGGTGGATCAGCAACTGCTGCAAAGAGACGGGCGTCAACTCTAAGCCCAGCGCTGCTGCCTGCCTGCGCTCGCCCGCGTCCGCGTTTCCCAGCAGCGTCGCTGAGACCAGCGAGCCAAATTGCTCGCCGCCGATCTGCGTCAGGCCCTCGGTAAAGGTCGCGACCTGGGACGCGGAGCCGGTGACCGTAAATGCGCGCGAGCGCAGGGCTTCGGCCTCCTCATCGATGATCAGCCGGCCCTGGTCAAGCACCAGCACATGCTCCAGGAGCCGGCTGACCTCGTCAATCAGATGGGTCGAGACCAGGATCGTGCGCGGATGCTCGACGTAATCATCGAGCAGGCGCTCATAGAACAGGCTCCGGGCCACCACATCCAGGCCCAACGGCTCGTCGAAGATCGTCAACGGCGCGCGTGAAGCCAGGCCAACCACAATCCCCAGGGCGGAGAGCGCCCCTCGGGATAACGATCTCACCTTCCGCGTCAATGGCAGTTGAAAATCCTTGCTTAACGCGCTGGCATAGTCGGCGTCCCAACGCGGAAAAAACGACGCGGCCATCGCCAGCACATCGCCCACCCGCCAGCGTTTGGGATACTGCTGGTTCTCCTTCATAAAGCAGATCTGGCTCAGGACGCGCCGGTTCTCATACGGCTGCTCGCCAAAGACGAGCAGTGTCCCGCCCGTCGCGAAAAGCTGCGCGGTCAGCAGGCGCAGAAGGGCGGTCTTGCCTGAACCATTTCGTCCCAGCAGCCCGTAGATCTTGCCCGCTTCGAGAGAAAAGCTGATGCTATCGATAGCGGTGAGATCGCCAAATCGTTTTGTCAGGCATTCAGCCTCGACAATCGTGCTCATGGCACTGTCGCTCCCTTCTGAATCATCTCGATCAACTGCCCCTCCTCAATTCCCAGCCGTTTCGCCTCGCGCACCATCGCCACCACATAGTGCTCAAAGAACAGCTCCCGGCGCTTCTCCATCAAGCGTTCGCGTGAGCCCGTCGCGACAAACATGCCCACGCCCCGCTTCTTGTACAAAATGCCCTGATCCACTAGCAGATTCACCCCCTTGGCTGCGGTGGCTGGGTTGATCTGGTAGAGCGCGGCAAACTGATTGGTCGAAGGCACCTGCTCCTCCTCCGCCAGCCGGCCAGCGAGGATATCCTCTTCGATCCGCTCGGCAATCTGCACAAAGATCGGGCGATTCTCGTCGATTAAGTACTCCATTGCTTCATCACTCACCTGGTTAGTTACTCATGTAACTAACTATAGTGCAAAAGATGGCCATTGTCAAGACGAAGCTCCCCTCTTCCGTAAACACGGAAATCCCATATCCAAAAAAATTACAGCATCTTCGTCTCATCACTCACCTGGTTAGTTACTCATGTAACTAACTATAGTGCAAAAGATGGCCATTGTCAAGACGAAGCTCCCCTCTTCCGTAAACACGGAAATCCCATATCCAAAAAAATTACAGCATCTTCGTCTAAATAAGTAGAGCCGAATCTCTTTTCCTGTTGTAACATGGACATTTCCACCTCTTTACTGCTCCTGTACGCTGGAGGCCAGGTATGAACGTATTTATCAGCTACCGGCACAAAGACTGGGGGATTGCGCGACAAATCGCCGAACAATTGCGGCGGCGCATCAATGGGTACGTATTCTTTGATGAAAGAAGCATTGATCAGGCCGACTTCGAGAGGAGCATTCTCTCCCACCTGCGGCAAAGTCAGGTTGTGGTCATCATTGTCACGGAGAACACTTTCGCTGCCGAACGCATAAGACAGAGCGATGATTGGATTCGCCGTGAGATGAAAGAGGCTTTATACCAGGGGAAAGACATCGTACCCGTGAGGATTAACGCTCCTTTTCCTCCGACGCACCAGCTTCCCCCCGACATCCAGCGTATTGCGCACATGAACAGCCTCGAACTGCATCCTGGTCATCGCGTCTTTGAGGCAGGCCTACAGAACCTCGTCGATTTTATCAATAGAATCTCAGGATCTGAAGGGGAGAACATCCTCTACAAAACAAAAGAAGCTTTGCTGCAAGGGAACTATCTGGGCGCACGGCGCGAACTTGAAAAGGCCTTAGACGTGCTTGATACCTACGCCGAGCCACAGTACATTGCACGCGGTGATTTCTACCGGGCACTCATCCAACTCAATGGCAGGCGCCCCTATATACAAACATTTCCAAACATGCGTGAGGTTGAGACCTGGATGAGATCAGCCATCAGCCGGCACAAAACCGCAACCTATCTGCTTGGGCTTGGTCTGTTCACACTCGATTTCTCGCGCAATGGCCTTTCACATTACGAAGTGGAGGGGTTAGCACTGCTGAATGAAGCAAGCAAACTTCCCCAGACCGCAGAAGACAATGAGCTACTTGAAATCTTTGCGACGTGTCAACCTGATATCATCAACGATTATCTAAACAACGATTGATTGTTCAGTTCTCCCATTATGTGTGGCGTGAACACATCTGTCTAACAGACAACGAGGGTAGAAATCACCGAATTTCATGAGCTTGTCCAGGAAAGGGAAACAGCTATGAGCGGAAAGGACTTTTCCGAAGCGCAAATGCGGCGCTACTTTAAAGGCAGCGGGAATCGCACAGGCGCCATCTCCCTTATTATCGTTGGGATCTTGCTGATTGGAGTTGGTCTTGCAAGCAACATGCAACCGCTGGCTCTCGTCGGATTAGCTCCTATTGTTCTAGGCTTCATCATCGTAGTCCGTAGCTCACAGCCAACTGATCAGGAGTATGATCAGTGGGTGGACAAGCAGAGAGCGCTCATTGCCTCAACTGCACTACAAAAGGTGCATATGGACCCAAGCGAGCTCATCAGAGAGCCATTATCCCTTCACGGGATAATCCTACCTGGTTCGGCTGAAGCAAATCCATATAGGGACAACATTTATAGTAAGAAGGGCAAAGACGGCTTGTACCGCTATAGCGTGAACGTCTTTACCTACTTTTTCCCGGCTGAGCACCACATAGCCGTCTTGTCATGTGACGTTGACGCACTCGACCAGCGAATTCATATTCAGCACACTGATCACTACTTTTACACAGATATGGTGGGCATCAATACGGGAGAGGGACGGTTACAAGATGAGAAGGAGAGGACCACCCTGCTGATTCAAGGATTTTCTTTGAGAGTCGCGAACGGTGATGCTATCGGTATCGGTGGAGTGCTGAGCGTGAAGGTTCTCGACTCCAAGAATAAGAAGAGCGGCCCGAAAGTTGCTTTCGTTGATACCGAAGTGAGCAAAACGGTCCAGGCATTGCTCATGTTGCTGCGACAGAAAAAGCAAGATCAGCCGCAGCAGATTCAAAGGATGAGGCAGTATTAACATCTTCTATAACCTAAGTCGGCAGTCCTCTGGCTCATTTCTCTAGAGAAATGAGAGGCCAGGGGACCCGCATCAAGGGTAAAGGGTCATGGTGCATGAACGTTACAATCAACGGGCCATTGATGTATGTTCCATGGTCGTCGTAATATATCAACATGTCTGAATGAATAAAGTTACCAATAGTCGCCATGATTGGCGGCTTATCAGGCCGGCCCGTAAAACCCCTGGCTTCCAGCCATGGGGATAGAAGGGCCGTTCCTTTCGGGGCGTGATGGGTAGGGATACTGTTTGACATTTTACGGCGTATGTACTATACTGTAAAGGATGAAACAGAAGAAGGCCTACAAGTATCGCTTCTCCCCAAGCGATGAACAAAAACGCCTATTGGCGCAAACCTTCGGATGTTGTCGCTACGTCTATAATTGGGCATTGCGACAACGGACTGATGCCTACTATCAACAGGGTGAGCGTCTGTACTACGAAGGAACCGCGCAACGGCTCGTCACGCTCAAGAAGCAAGAAGAGACGCTATGGCTTAATGAGGTTTCTTCTGTTCCTCTGCAACAAGCTCTCAGGCATCTTGATAAAGCTTTTCGCAACTTCTTCGAAGGACGTGCGGAGTATCCCACCTTCAAAAAGAAACGTCAGCAGCAAGCCGCTACCTATGCGAGCAATGCGTTTAGCTGGGACGGGCATCATCTCACGCTGGCGAAGATGGAGGCCCCTCTTCCCCTTGTGTGGCACCGTCCCTTGCCCGATGGATGCAAGCCAGGGAGTGTCACCATCACCAAAGATGACGCTGACCGCTACTTTGTTTCCATCCTGGTAGAAGAAGACATCAAGCCCTTGGAAGTTACTCCTAAGACGGTTGGACTTGATCTGGGCTTGAAGTCGATGGTGATCACCTCCGATGGACAGACCCATGGTAACCCCAAATTCGCGGCCTCGGATGAAAAGAAATTGGCACAAGTCCAGAGACGGCATGCGAAAAAGAAAAAAGGCTCCAAGAACCGGAACAAGGCTCGTCTCAAAGTCGCTCGCGTCCATCAGAAGATTGCCGATAGAAGACGAGACTATCAACACCAACTCTCGACTCGCATCATACGCGAAA